>Ga0335069_10005959_pt1 | contig 17820 bp, 18 predicted proteins | sample Lox_Sample_11_FD_206714 | JGI IMG/M metagenome (GOLD analysis project Ga0335069, IMG submission 206714) | Soil microbial communities from Loxahatchee National Wildlife Refuge, Florida, United States - Lox_Sample_1.1 | ecosystem: Environmental > Terrestrial > Soil > Wetlands | place: USA... | reverse complement strand
GGTCGGTCGCCGTCCTCGGTAACGGTGTGGTGGGTACCGCGCTTGCCACCGGGTTTGCGGGCATCGGCTACTCTGTCACCTTCGGCACACGTGACGTGGACGGCGCGAAGACGCGAGCCGCCCTTGCGGCGGTACCCGGCTCGCGCGCCGCGACCTATGCCGAGGCTGCCCGGGGCGCGGGCATGGCGGTGACCGCTTTGCCCTGGTACGGCCTGAAGGCCGCACTGCTTGCGGCCGGTGCCGAGAATCTCGCGGGCAAGCTCGTGATCGACCCGAGCAATCCCCTCGATTTCTCGGGCGGAGCGCCGACCCTCGCCGTCGGCTTCAACGATTCGGCCGGCGAGCTCGTGCAGCGGCTCCTGCCGCAAGCGCATGTCGTGAAGGCATTCAACATCATCACCGCGGGGCACATGGTGCGGCCGCATCTGCCCGATGGCGTGCCCGACATGTTCATCGCGGGCAACGATGCCGACGCCAAGCAACGGGCCGGCGAGATCATCCGGGCGTTCGGCTGGCGGACACCCATCGACATGGGCCCGATCACTGCCAGCAGGCTGCTCGAGCCGCTGGCGATGTTGTGGATCAGTTACGGTGTTCGTAACAACCACTGGTCACATGCGTTCAGCCTGCTGGGTCAGAAGAGCTCCTCATAGAAACGCTCCAGCACCGGTCGCTGGCCTTTGGCGATCTTCACGAGCGCAGCGGGCCGATCGAACCACTCGCCGCGATCGACTTCGGGAAACCGCGCCCTGCGACCCGAGTGGGGTGGCCACTCCATCTCGAACGAGTTGCTGCTGAGCTTCGTCGCGTCACAGTCGCCTTCGATTGCCCACACGTGCAGCCGCTTGCCGCTCGGCTGGCGGTGAGTGCCGAGATCGAGCTCGGCGCGGCCCGAGGGTGCTTCGACGCCGGTCTCTTCCCTGAACTCGCGCCGCGCGCAGGCGAGCTCCTCCTCACCGGCCTCCACCAGACCCTTCGGTACAGTCCAGGCACCTTCGTCCTTCCGCTGCCAGAAAGGCCCGCCCGGGTGAACCAGGAACACCTGCACGCCGGAGCCGCGGCGACGGTAGAGGAGCAATCCCGCGCTTACGAGCGGCATCTGTCAGTCAGCGCTCGACCCACTCGGAACCCTGCTTCACGTAGCGGCGCTTGACCGCCGCCCAGGCGATGCGGTGCGCGGCTTCCTCCTGACGCGGATCGCCGGCGTGGGCGGTGAAGGCATGGTTGAACGCCTCGCGGTAGATGTCCTGCGCGTGCTCGGGGAGGTGACTGCGCACCGACGCTGGCAGCTCGACGTTGTGGCTGTACGGCATGAGGTTTGACCAATGAGGCGGACCAATGATAATGCAGCGATGGCCAGCTCGCCGACACCCGTGCACGGTCTGGGCGACGGCTCCGCCGTCGAGACCCGTTACTGGCACACGCTCGAAGATGGCCGGGTGCAGTGCGACGTATGCCCGCGGAGCTGCAAGCTGCGCGAGGGGCAGCGGGGTCTTTGCTTCGTGCGCGGCGCCGACGGCGGCCAGATCAAGCTGCTGTCCTACGGCCGCTCGAGCGGTTTCTGTGTCGATCCGATCGAGAAGAAGCCACTCAACCACTTTGTCCCGGGAACGAGCGTGCTGTCCTTCGGGACGGCCGGATGCAATCTATCCTGTAAATTCTGCCAGAACCATGACATGTCCAAGTCGCGCGAGATGGATACGCTCGCCGACCACGCGAGTCCGCCGGAGCTCGCCGCGGCCGCTCGCCGGCTGGGCTGCGCGAGCGTCGCCTTCACCTACAACGATCCGGTCGTTTTCATGGAGTACGCCATTGACACGGCGCAAGCCTGCCGCGCGGTCGGTGTGAAGAGCGTGGCCGTGACCGCCGGCTACATGTGCAGTGAGCCGCGCGCCGAGTTCTATCGCCACATGGATGCGGCGAACGTCGATCTCAAGGCCTTCACCGAGCGCTTCTACTACAAGGTCTGTGGCGGCGAGCTGGGGGCGGTGCTCGAGACGCTCGAGTATCTCAAGCGCGAGACGCAGGTATGGCTCGAGATCACCACGCTCCTCATTCCGGGCGAGAACGACAGCGATAGCGAGATCGACGCCATGACGCAATGGATTGCCGGCAAGCTCGGCCCCGATGTGCCATTGCATTTCACCGCCTTCCACCCGGACTGGAAGATGCTGGACAAGCCGCGCACGCCGCCCGCGACGCTCACGCGCGCGCGGCGCATCGCGCGCACCAACGGGCTCAATTTCGTCTACACCGGCAACGTTCACGATCGGGACGGCGGCAGCACCTCGTGTCCGCGCTGCGGTACCGCGGTCATCGAGCGCGACTGGTATCGGATTCTCTCCTGGAATCTCGATGCGGCCGGCGCGTGCAGGAGCTGCGGGAGCCGGATCCCTGGGGTGTTTGCCGGCCCACCCGGAGAGTTCGGCGCACGTCGTGTCGCGGTGCGGCTCGCCGGCCGCTAGAGGCTGCCTGCGGCGGCCTCCGCAGCCGCGGGGTCGTGCTCCTTCCAGGTCACGACCGAGTAGCGGCTGACGCTGAGCTCGCAGCTCCAGAAGCCCTCCGGCAGTCCGGCTTTCGCCTTCAACGCGGCGAGGAATTCGCGCGCGTCGGGCAGCTGCTCCCAGACCTGCGGCAGGAGCGTAGCGCGATGCCGGCGATACTCCAGCGTGACCCCATCGAGCCGTGGGCGCAGGCGAGCGGTGAGCTCCTGCTCCGATCTCACCTCGATGCGTTCCTCGACCGAGAGCAGTGATACCTCGAGGGAGGTGTGCGCCAGCTCCGTCGCCTCGAGCGGCTCGAAACGCGGATCGCGGAATGCCGCCGCCACCGCATTCGCGCGCACGTCAGCCCGCAGCGTCCGCAGGCGCAGGAGCGACCCGACACAGCCGCGCAGCTCACCCCTCTGCCGCAGCGTCACGAAGGTAGAGGAGGGCTGCTCGAGACGCGTGTGCGTCACCACCGGGAGCGTGCCGAGCCCGAGGTGCTCAGCGATGGCGGAACGCGCCAGCGCCAGCACCGCACAACCGAGATCGAGATCGATCACCCGCGCGCTTCTGTGAACGCAAACGCGCCGTAACCGACGACGCGTGCCCGGTCGCCGGCCGTGTCGCCGGAGTTGCGCAGATCGAGCATCTCGGCCTCCATTGCGCGATGCGCCGCGACCGTGAGGAGTCCATTGATCGGCATGGCTCCGCAGGCCTGCCGGTAGGTGAGAGTCGGCGACAGCGACAGCACGGTCCGCGCGCTCGAGCTGTCGATGGCGCGTGCTTCCTCGTAGCGGTGGTAGTGCGAGAGGTCCGAACTTACGACGATCAGTGTTTCGGGTCCACCCCAGAGGAGCTCCAGCACCTGCGCAACCTCCGCGGGACTGGCATCGCCTACCGCGAACGGGACGAGGCGAAAGCGCGGCAGCAGTGACTGCAGGAACGGCAGCTGCACCTCGAGCGAATGCTCGAGTGCATGCGCGTCGTCGTTCTCGGTCACCGGGCCGAGGGTCAGCGCCGCGGCGAGAGCGGGCCGGTCCAGCTCGACCGCTCCGAGGGGAGTCTCGAATGCATCGACGCTCGGCAGCGCGAGCCCGGCGACGGCCACGCGGTGCGCGGGGGCGAGCAGCACCACGCGCTCGATGTCGGCATGCGCCTCGCCGAGGCGGCGGTAGGCCGTCGCGGCGATCGCGCCCGAGTAGACGTACCCCGCATGCGGAACGATGACGGCCTTGGTGCGTCCGGCGGTGGCCCGATCAGGCGTTGCGGATGTGAGCCAGGAGCGCAGCTGCGCAGCCAGCGCGGCGGGCGATTGCGGGTAGAACAGTCCGGCCACTGCTGCAGGGCGTACCGCGGCCATCTTCTCTCCGGTGCCTAAGCCGGCCGCCTCCCGGGGTACCAGTTCCAGCGGCCGGCGAGCGCCATCACCGCCGGCACGATCAGGCCCCGTACCAACGTCGCATCGACCAGTACGGCCACACACAGTCCGACGCCGATCATTTTCAACACCGGTAGTGCGGCGCCCACGAAGGCCCCGAACACCACCACCATGATGAGGCCCGCACCGGTGATCACCGGAGCGACGCTGGCCAGGCCCTCGACCGTGGCGCGATCGTTGTCCTTATCGCGGTAATACTCCTGCTGGATGCGAAACAGCAGGAACAGCTCATAGTCCATCGAGAGCCCGAAGCTCATGCAGAACACCATCAACGGTATCTCGAGGGGTATGGAGGCGACCGGGTGCTCGAGTCCGATCAGTCCGTTGAGCCATCCGAGCTGAAAGATCGCCACTACCGCGCCCATGCCGGCGGTGACGGCGAGGAGGTTCATCAGTACCGCCTTGACCGGCAGCAGAAAGGAGCGGAACGCGGCAAACAGCATCAGCAGCGTCGCTCCGACGACGAAGCCGAAGATGCGCGGCAGGCTCCGCAGCATGGCCTGATTGAAGTCCTCGTACCCTGCCGCGGTGCCGGTCACCAGGACGCTGAACGCTGCGCCGGGGCTCCCCGCCTGCAACTCGCGCGAAAGATGGGCGATGTCCGTAGCGCTCGCGCGTTCCGTCGGAGTCAGCTCGAAGAGTGCCGCGCGCTCATCGCGGCTCACGAACAGCTCCCCGATCTCGGGATAATCCTGCAGCGCCTGGTGTGGATCGGCGTAGAGCGAGCGGTAATCCTCCACCTCGAGCCCCGCCTGCAGATTGACCGGCGAGCTCACCGCCGCGACCCGCGGATCGTGCTCGAGCGATGCGGAGTAGTCGATGAGCGACTGCAGATGCGTTGGGTCGAGAACGGGTCGCCCGTCCTGGCTGCGGACGATGACGTAAATGGCATTGACGGCGTTCTCCCCGCGCACCGTGGCGAGCAGATCAATGCCGAGACGCGATTCCATGCCGGGCGGCAGGAACCAGCGCTGATTGGAGAAACCGGTCCTGATGCGCAGCAACGGCGCGGCGAGGGCGAGCGCAAGGCCGCCGGCGAGCAGCAGCGTGATGTGTGGGTGCCGCACCACCCAGCCACCCAGGCCCCGCCAGAACGCGAGCAGTCGCGGGCGGGCCCAGTCGCGCGGCAGCACTGGCAGCCACTCGAGGCGGCTGCCGAGCAGCGTGAGTGCCGCGGGCAGCAGGGTGAGCGCCGCCAGCACCGACACGCACACCACCAGCGCACCGCCGATGCCGACGGTGCGGGTCTCGAGCAGCGGACTCAACTGCAGGCCGAGCAGTCCGATGATCACCGTCACACCGGACCATGCGATGGTGCGGCCACCGCGCGCGACCGCTGCCCTGACGCTGTCGGCAACCGACGCCGATGCGGCGTACTCGCGGTAGTAGGTCACCATGAGCAGCGAGTAATCGATGCCGATCGCCAGCCCGATCATGGTGACGACGTTGCCGAGGAGGTTGGATACCGGCAACGCCTGCGCCAGCAGGAATGCGATGCCGAGAGAGACGGTCGTGGTGGCAAGCCCGGTCAGGAACGGCAGCCCCGCGGCAACCAGCGTGCCGAAGGCGAGCAGCAATATCGCGAGTGTGAGCGGCAGCGCCTGCTTCTCCGCACGATCGCCACCCTTGGCGCTCCAGGTGTTGATGTCGAAATCCGCCGCCGCATTGCCCGTGACCGCGACGCGCGCAGCGGGGTCGAGGCGCAGCAGTGCCGCGATGCGCGGAGCGAGACTCGAGCGGACCGTCACCACAGCTTGCTGCCGGTCGCCGTGGCTGGTGGCGCCGAGCCCGAGCAATAGCGTCGTGATGTGGCCGTCGCGCGAGCGCAGCCGGACATCCTTGTCATCCGCATAGCTTGCGACCTTCCGCACTCCGGGCAGCGCGGCCAGCATGTCGCGAGTGCCCTTGACCCAGTCGAGGTACGGCGCCTCATCGACCTTCAGGTCCGGCGCGCTCACCGCCACCACGAGCGGCTCGATGAAAGGGCTGCTGAACTCGCTGCGCAGCATTTCCGCGGCGCGCTTCGAGGGGCTGCCCGGTACGCCGCTCTCGACGGCCAGCGTGACCTGTGGCAGCCGGTGCTCCCCCCAGGCCCCGAGGACGATCGCGACCAACCACGCGGCGACGATGCGCCACGGATGGGCGGTCACGGCGCGGCCGAGCACGCGCAACGGTTCCTTCAGGCCGGCGGCGGCATCGGGCGGCACGCGCAAGGCTACCGCGGGCGCTTCGGCTGGCGATGCAGAGCTCGGTTCCTCCATCCTATGAGCGCGGCAGGGTGATGATCGCCAGCTTTCGCGGTTATGCGACGCGCTGCGTCGCGGCAAGCAACACCGCGCGATCTTAACCGGCGCTGCGGGCCTTGGGTATCTCGGGCAGCACTTATGAGTGCAGGGTAACCGAGCGGTGCCACGGCGTTCGTATCGACTGACAGCCGCGTCGGCCGCGAGGCCGAGCTTACGGCGCCGCCCTCAGGGCCTCCAGCGATAGACGACGCCGGGGTAGGGCGGCTTCCACTGGTCGAAGGCGCCCGTCACGAAGATGGTGCCGGACGGTCCGAAGGCCACATTAGTGACGTAAGGTGTCGGGACATCGATGGCGTGCACGAGCTTTCGCTCGGCGCTCACCACGAGGACGCGCCCCGAGCCGTTCTGCGCAATGTAGTAATAGCCATCGGGGCCGAGCTTCAGGCCGTCCGGGCCGTTGTAGGCGTCCGCGTTCGGGGTCGGTGGGGCGAGATCCTGCAGGCGCGCCCAGACCGTGCGCGCTCCGAGCGTACCGTCTGCGCCGATCGGAAAGCTCAGAATTCTTCCGGCGAGCATCTCGGCGACCAGCAGATGCTGGCCGTCCTTCGTGAGCGTGAGCCCGTTCGAGTAATGGATGGTGTTCGCTACTTCGACGACTGTCCTGCCATCAGCGCTCAGGTGCAGCACGGCCCCGGTGATCGGCGCCTTGATGTCGTACACGCCGGATGCGCTGAAGTAGATCCCGCCATGGCCATCGGCGGCGAAATCGTTCGGGCCGATGAAGGGTTTGCCGCTGCTGTCCGCCCGGAGGGTTCGGCTTTGCTTGCCGCTCGCATCGAGCTCGACCAGCGAGTTCGCGTCATAGCAGGCGATCAGCAGGCGCCCCTCGAAAGGGATCAGCGCGCTCGGCCCACAGCCGTCCTGGTGCCAGTAGACGCTCGTGCCCTTACCGTCCCACTGCTTGATGTTGCCCGCTGCGTACTCGACGTAGAGAAGCCGACCGTCACGCCACAGGGGGCCCTCCGGGTAGCCGGCCTGGGGGTCCACGGCGGTGAGCTCCGCGGCGCTCGCTGCGACCGCGCCCAGAGACAGTACCAATCCTGTGATGTAGCGCGGTGCGCGAGGTGTCGGGTCGAGCAAGTCTTTCCCCGCAGAGGCTGCCAGAGCGGTTGCATATAGCCATGCCTCGGCCGCTGCCGCTATGCATTTTTGTCATGGGGCGATCGAGCCTCCTGGCCGCACGGGGCGGTCAGGGCTTCGATCTGAGAGTGGCTTTGGCGAGCGAGTCGAGCAGCGCTACGGCTGCCCGTGTAACACCGAAGATCTGATGACGGCGGCGTCCGAGGGCGACCCAGGCTTCGAGGGTTGCAATACCCTCCGCCCGCAGCCGGTCGATCAGCGTCTGCGGCAGCTCATTGGGCAACGCATGCGACATGCCCGCCAGTCTTCGCCATTCGCTCCGTTTTCCAAGCAGTATTTAACATTAATCCGATGACAGCTTCTCATTCGGAGAAGGGCTTCGCATTTTCCGCGGGCACGTAGGGTTGCGATCGAAGGGGCTGAGCGTCAGTGCTCCCGGGCAAGCGTCGTACGTATCGAGCGCAGCTCCTTCATCGTCTGCTCGTTCACCCGCGGGTAGGACAGGTGCAGCCCATCGAGCGCGTGCACGACTGCAGCCGCGACGACCAGGCGCGTGAACCATTTGTTGTCCGCCGGCACCACGAACCAGGGTGCCCGCGGAGCGGCGGTCGCGCGGATCGCGTCCTCGTACGCGCGCATGTACCTGGACCAGAAGGCACGCTCGCGCATATCCGACAGCGAGAACTTCCAGTGCTTCTCGGGCTTGTCGAGGCGGTCGAGAAAGCGCTTCTTCTGCTCGGCACGGGAGATGTGCAGAAAGAACTTGAGCACGATCGTGCCCTGCCGCGCGAGGTATTGCTCGAAGTGCGCGATGTCCGCGAGCCGCTCGGTCCAGATCCGCGAGCTTACGCAGGAGGAGGGCAGCTTCTGCGGCTCGAGGAGCCTCGGGTGCACGCGCACGATGAGCACCTCCTCGTAATAGGAGCGATTGAAGATGCCGATGCGACCGCGCTCGGGCATGCAGCTCACGTACCGCCACAGGAAATCATGGTCCAGGTCGGTCGCGGTGGGTTGCTTGAAGGAGAACACCTGACAGCCCTGAGGATTGACGCCCGACATGACGTGCTTGATGGTGCTGTCCTTGCCGGCGGCGTCCATCGCCTGGAACACGAGCAGCAACGACCACCGGTCGTGTGCGTACAGCAGCTCCTGTCCCCGCGCCAGCCATTGCGTGCCGCGCTCGAGAAGCTCGGCGGCCTCGCCCTTGTCGAGCCGCAGGCCCCGCGTATCGCCCGGGTCGAAATCCTGCAGGCGGAAGCGCCGGCCATTGGTGATGCGGAACGGCTTTACGTACCGCTCGAGGCGCTCGAGGGTCTCATCGTGTCGCATGCAGGGAGGCTAGGAGAGTCCCGTGCCCCCCGCAACCGCCGCGCACTCAATGCGCATCAAAGAATGATTTGACCGCGCTCAGGCAGAACGGCGGCACGAGTGTCGCATGATAATCGGCGAGCACGGCGGCTTCGCCCCCCTCGGCCTCGACCAGACCCTTGGCGACGGTGAATTCCGTCTTGAGGGTGGCGTATGGATCGTTGGGGGAGGGTGCAGAATCGACGTCGAGGATGATCGGAGCGACCGGCGGCGGGTGCCCGCTCCAGTAGCTCTGCATCAGTGTCGTGTTGAAGAAGAACACCGTGGGATCGGAGCCGCCGCCGCACAGCAGGGTCGGTGCGGTCGGGATCCAGTTGCGCAGATCGTTGATCTTCAGGTCCGCGCGCAAGCCGTTGGAAGGATCGGCCGGCGGCAGGCCATCGGTGAGCACCGGAAAGCCGCCGTCGGGGTGCATGAGCGCATCGCTGAGGTAGGCGGCACGATAGTTGTTGTTGATGAGGTAGTTGCTGCCGAAGCCTGCCGCAAACACGCTGGCCAGATCCGCAGGCGCTGTGGCGGGCGTATACGCCGCATAGTTCGGCGCCGGCGGGGTGCTGCTGAACAGCGCAGGCGGAAGCTTGCCTTGCGACTCGAGCGTGCTGACCGGGGTGGTGCTCGGCAGCAGGGTGGGAACCGTCGTGTCGTACGGGCTCGCGAACACATCGCCCGGGCTCGACCAGACGTTGCCATACACCTTCTGATAAGCGGGCACGAGCAGTGCCACGTTTACCGTTGCGCTCGCATTCACCTGACCCTCGAAGATCGCATCGCCGAAAGCGCTGAGCGCGTAGGGGCCGGACATCGGTGCCGATGCCGTCACCGCCATGCCGCTCGTCTGCATGGCGCTCTGGGTCGCCATGGCGACGTAGCCGCCCTCGGAGTACCCGGTGATGAAAAGCTTGCCGCCATCGGTCGAGTCCGGGACATCCGCGGTGGGCAATGCCGCTCGAGCGGCGCTGACCGCATCGATCATTTCCTTCGACTGCTGGGCGGCGACGAGATACGGGTGGTAGCCGAGGGTCGAAGTGTCGTATCCGAGGTAGTTCGGCGCCACCACGATGTAGCCTTCGGCGGCGAACACGGCGGCGAGCAGTACGCCCTCCGCGCTATCTGCGGCGTCGAGCTGCGCGAGATCGAAGTTCCGGTCGGTGGTGGTGCCGTGTGCATAGAGCACGATCGGCCGTGGACCCGTACAGCCACTGTCCGTGCCGCCCGGGACCATCAGGGCAGCGGAGGCGGGGGTGATGTTCCCCTGCGGGTCGGCGGTGTCGTAGGTGAGGTGATAGACGGTGAGGGTGCACTTGGGTGTGTAGGAGAGCTGCAGGAAGGTCTTGCCGAGATCGCTGCCGGTGAGCAGCTGCAGCAGGTCGCTCGTTCCGTACGTCGCCACCTTTTGCGGCGGATTGTCGATGAGCGCCCCGCGCTGCGGTGTGCTGGAGGGCGAGCTCGGGGTGCTGCTGTGCCCATTACCGTGGCAACCCACGACTGCCACAGCCACGGGCAGCAGACCTGCGATGCGAAATCCTGAGCTCATGGACTCCATGATCGAGCATCCGTGCTCGGACGCAGTCGGACAAAGCCTCATTCAATGGGCGGCGGGTGCTGCCTTGACCACGACCGGTGCCGAATATGTTCAATGGCATCCGCTGCGCAGGCGGGGGAGGTGTGCGCGTCGCGGTTGGTCTATTCTGTGCGGGTCGAAGACGATGCGTATCGAACAAGAACAGTGTCGAGTCGATCGATCGCAGGGATGTTTTTTTCGGGGAAGCGAGTCATGGACTACAGTGTTGAAGAGATTCAACCGAACGTATGGCGCGTGAGCATCGGGGGCATCATCCGGGTCATTCGCTATCGGCACGGCAATATGACGTTCGCGCCCTGGGACGTGACCACCGCTGAAGGCCGCACGCTCTGGAGCGCAGCATCGCTCGAGTCCGCCTTCCGCTGGATCCAGGCACGTACCGGGCAGCCCGTGGAGGCGCTGTTCGCACAGGCGCTGCTCGAGCACAGCACGCGCACGCGGGCGACCGAGGCACCAAAGGCCGAGGAGGCGAGCGGGGTGCGCAAGGAAGCACCGCGCGGCTGAGGTGACGCAGCTGCGCGCAGCCCTGGCGGTAATGCTCGCAGTTGCTGCGATAACGCCGCCGGCCTCGGCCGCGCCGCCGACTTCGGGCTCCTGGCTCGATTCGTCCTCTCTCGAGCCCTGGAACGCGCCGGGCAGCGCCCTGCCGTTCGCTCCGCAGGGACCCGGGAATCCGGATCCCCGTTGCCATCAAAGCGCGCGCCCACCGGACTCGGATGAGGACCGGCAGGTGCACGCGCGGGGCTGGGACCTCATCGGTCAGGCGACCGTGGCCTGGCAGATCCGGGTGATTGGCGCAACGGCGGACTACGATGGAATGTGCCGTCCACGGCGCTATCAGTATTTCGTGTTTCGCCAGGGGACATTCGTCGGGACCCTTTCACCGGATCTCATGGAGAGCCGGACCGACGGTGCGCTCACGCGCGTCACGATCGAGAGCGCCACGCGGCTGAAGGCCGACTACGCCCGCTATGCTCCAGAGGATCCGTTGTGCTGCCCCTCCGGCAGGACCACGGTCCTGTTCAGCCTGGAGGAGACTCCACCGCGGCTCACGCCCCTCTCGGCCGGGAGCGCCGCTGCTCCCCGGCCGCGTCAGGAGTTGCCCGGGTCCGCGCCGGCACCCGCGCGATAGCGGAGCGTGCCATCGGCGAGCCGTTCCGCGTTGGGGGTGAGGACCGCCGGATCCCTCTTGTGCGGCCCCAGGATGTGCAGCACCTGAAAGCCGTCCGCGATCAGGTAGTCGCTGATGATGCGACGATGGCAACGCCACCAGAGTGTCTCCGAGCACATGATGGCGCAGCGCTCGCGCTGCGCGCGCGCCTCGAGCTCGCCGAGACCCGCCTTGAACAGATCGGTGGCCGCGTAATCGGCATAGTTGCGAAAGGATTCGTTACGCCAGAACGTGTTGGGGGAGGGCCCTGCGCCCGCCGGCCGCCGCCGCCGGCCGCCGAGCGCTGCAAGATGCTCGTAGCCGATGCCGCGCACCCGGAGCGCTGCCGGCAGAGCCTCGCGGTTGAACTGCGGGTTGGTGCGCGATCGGGGTATCGCCCGCACATCGACGAGCAGCTCGATTGCGGCCTCGGCGAGCAGCTCGCCGAATTCGGCGATCGGGCGTGTCGAATGCCCGAGGGTGTAGACGGTCAGGCTGCCGCGCTCGGCCATGGCTGCATCTATTCCGCGCCGGCCGGGCCCTCGAGCTCCGCGGCGGCCGGAATCCACCAGTCGGGGCCGCGAGCGGTCGTCACGTACTCCGGCCAGCGGTAGTCGATCGGTGGGACAAAGTCGCGCGGCAGGAGCGGTGCGATGAAGCGCTCGCCGGTGGTGCGGCGTGTGAACTCGGCGCGTGCCGCCGCGAGGGTGTCAGGACGAGTGAGCAGATCGAGCAGCGTGCCCGCGATCGTCTTGCCGGCGACCTGCAGGGTTGGATCGATGCAGGGACTCAGGCCGCCGAGCGCATTCGAGACCCAGGCGGGATAGCCGGCGTAGCCCGGCGGCACCGCAAGCATCGGGCGGGCCACGTACAGGCGCACGGTCGGTGCATACCAGCTCATCTCGACGTAGTCGTCCGAGGTCCAGTGCGTCTGCCACGCCGGCATCTGCTCCCGCAGTACCGCTTCCGCCGCCTCGGGGTCGATCAGCTCTTCACACGCGGCGAGGAACGGCCGCGCCATCGGTGTCAGGCCGAGGTTGCGCTGGATCGCGTGCGCGAGCGCAATCGCGCTCGCATCGTAGTGCGGCGGTCCCACCGCCGCGAGATTGTCATAGGCGAGCCGCGCCAGCACGTGGTTGGCGACCCCCGGGCGGGTGCGCGATACCCAACGCTTCACCACGCGGCAGTGTGCCACCGCCGCGGCATGCTCGGCATTGCGATCGAGCACCTCCAGGATCGCATCGGCCATGCGGATCTCCGGCGCGCGCCACGCATAAGTGATCTGCGCGAGCTGCGCCGGCAGGTTGTCGGCGGTGGCCTGGCCGGCAGTGAGAACCGCTTCGTTGAGGGACCAGCCGCCGCTATGAGCCAGCATCGACTCGAGCGTCGCCTTGGTGAGCGAATACATGGTGAAGAGCGCGACATTCGCGCCCGGGGCGCGCGCAGCCGAGTGCGCGGCCGCGATCGGGCTGTCGTGTGCGGCTGCGCTCCAGGTCTCGGGTTGCTCGCAGATGAAGGAGTAGATGCGGCTGCAGTAGGCACCGCAGTGCGTGTCCCAACGCGTCGTGTTGCACAACGGCAGCATGTAGAAAGGATGAAAGCTCACCATCGCATCGATGCCGTCGTAATAACCCCTGAGGCCGTGGACGAGCTTTGAGCCCTGCACCTTCTCCGCGGGCTCGCCGAAGAAGCGCAGCGAGCCCGTGACGCCGCTTCTCTGCATCGCGTGCTGCGTGGCAAGCATGCCGGCGAGCGCGCCGATGCCGAGCGCGGAGTGAGGATCGGTGTGCCCGGGGGCGAACGTGGACAGTCCGGGGCGCGGAGCGCGCGAGGTGGCGGCCGCCTGACAGTTGCCGGGCACGGCATCGTACTCGGCGTAGCCGGCCACCGTGGCACCGGGGCCGTTCGACCAGCGCGCGGCGAAGGCGGTGGGCATCCCGCCGCTGCCGGCCTCGACCGCGAAGCCGGCGCGCTCCAGGCGCTCGACGAACCAGGCGGCCGAGCGGTACTCGCGCCATGCCGGCTCGGCGAAATCCCAGATCGTCCGATGCCAACTCGAGAGCGTCTGCCGGTGCTCCTCGATCCACTGGTGTGCCAGCTGTTTGGGTGTGCTCATGGCAGGCAACGTTACGCCAGCGCCGCCGCCAACGCGACCGCATCGGGCCGGCGTGGTAGTGTCCGGTGCACAGCCTGCCTGGCAACACGCGCCCGGCGGCGTGCGGAGATCGAATCCTGGAGAAGGCTGCAGGCGACTGCTGCGCGCGGCCGCCGTCACGGGCCGGCGCGGTGTTTCTTTACTTCACACCGCTCACGCTGCTCGTTTTTCTCGTGCTGCCGAACGGGTTCCTGCTCGACATCGCGACCTCGTTCATGCTGAAGAACCAGGTGCGCGCGAGCCCGGCGCAGGTGGCGAGCTTCCGCCTGCTGACTGCGGTGCCGGTGTATCTGTCGTTCTTCTTCGGACTGGCACGCGACCTGTGGAATCCTTGCGGTCTGCGGGATCGGGGCCTCTTCATGATCTTCGGCACCCTCACCGCGCTGGTGTTCCTGTCGATGACGCTGCTGCCCCTCAGTTACCGGGGGCTGTTCTGCAGCATGTTCCTGGTGATGATCTCCTTCGGATTCGTGGCGGCGGCGGCGCGGGGCCTGCTCGCCCTCATCAGCCAGGAGCAGCTGATATCGGGACGGCTGAGCGCGCTGTGGAACGCGGTGTCGGCGACCCCCTACGTGTTCGGAGCCTTCTGCGCGGGACTCCTCACCGCGTCACCGCCGGTGTACACCTTCGGCCTGGTCGCAGTGCTGAGTGCCGCGATCGCAGTGTATGGACTGTGGAAGCCGCGCGAGCTCTTCGGCCATGCGTACGATCTGCCGCTCGCGCAGGGGACGACGCTGCTCGGTGATCTCAAGCGGCTCGTGACGCATCGCGCGGTCTACCCGGCGGTGCTGCTCGTGTGCCTGTGCCAGTTCATGCCGGGCTTCAACACGCCGCTGCAGTTCTATCTCGCGAACGAGCTGCACGCCCCCGACTGGGTGTATGGCGACTTTCAGGCCATCCTGCTCGCCGGCTACATTCCCGCAGCGGCCGTATACGCTCGTCTCTGCACGCGCTTCCCGCTGCGCACACTGCTGTGGTGGGCGGGCCTTCTGTGGCTGCCGGCAGCGATTCCGTTGCTGCTCATCCACTCGAGCGCGAGCGCGCTGTCATTCGCGGTACCGATCGGTATCATCCGCGCTGATGCTGGCGGTGCTCCTGCTGATACCCGGGCAGATCATTGCAACCGCGGACGGCGAGCGCAGCGCGGCGCTCGACCGCGAGGTGCTCCTCGAGATCGGTGTCCCGCCCGAACCCCGCTGATCGCGTCGAGCGCGATCTGACTCGATTACCGCAGATCCTTGCGGTAGACGATGAAGCCCGAGCGCTCCGCCACCTGCTCGTACAACCGCTGGGCCGTGAGGTTGCTCTCGTGGGTCTGCCAGTACACCCGCGCCGACCCGGCCGCCTGCGCGCGCCCGTAAACAACCTCGATGAGGGCGCGTCCCACGCCGCTGCGGCGCCGCTCGGGGAGCGTATAGAGATCCTGCAGGTAGCAGATCGGCCCGAGCAGCGTCGTGCTGCGGTGAAAGAGGTAGTGGGTGAGGCCGATCAGGGACCCCTCGAGCTCCGCGACCAGCGCATGCACCGGCTCGCCCGCATCGAAAAAGCGTGTCCAGGTGGTGCGCGTCACCTCCTCGGGCAAGGCCGTCGGGCCACTGCGTCCATAGAAGGCGTTGTAGCCATTCCACAGCGGTAGCCACTGGTCATAGTCCGCGCGTGCAACGTCTCGTATCTTCATGGTCCGCTCCGATCAGATGTTCGCGGGCAGGCGCCGCTTCGGCGGTCAGCTTCGCATGAGTCGCAGCGGCGCTAGCGCGGCGCGGCCGGCTTGCACGCCTTCAGGTGTCCGGGCCGCAGCTCGCCGCGCTCGAGCACCCGCACCATCTGCTGCCAGTTGGCGATGAAATGCGCGGCTCTTGCGGCGCCGATGCGTTCGGTGACGAGCGGCCGCATGGCCCCGGCAAGCGCGGCGAGCTCGCGCCGTGCCTGCTCGCGGTACCAGTCGTTGCGGTCGCGTACCTCGATCTCCACGAAGCCGGCACGTGCCAGCGTGTCGCGGGTCTCGGTCATGTTGGCCATGTTGTAGGTGATGCCCTCGAGCCGGAAGAACTCCAGCATCTCCGGCGAGTAGGGACCGCTCCCCCCGCGCAGCCAGTCGCTGACGATCAGGCAGCCGCCAGGCCGCAGCACCCGGAAGGCGTCGGCGAACACCGCTCCCTTGTCGGGGATCTGCACGATCGCGTCCTTGGAGAACACCACATCGAAGCTGCCCGCATCGAGCGGCAGCGGGCCCGGCTCTACACACAGCGTGCTGATCTGCGCGGCGAGACCGGCGCGCTCGATCCGCCGCGCCATGGTGTCGAGCAGGCCTGGATCGACATCGACGCCGAGCACCGAGCGCGCCCCATGGCGCACCACCAGCAGCTCATCGACCGCACCGAGCCCGCAGCCGATGTCGAGCACACTGCAGCCGGCGATGTTGCTGCCTTCGAGGAGATACGCGACTTCGGCGGCGCCGCCCGGCGACAGGAATCCATCTCCCCACAGGAGCTGCAACAGCGTCTGCATGGCGGGGTCGTACTCGCCCGCCGCGCTCGGCTGATCGACCTTCATGGCATCCGGCGGCCGGCTGTCAGCGGTGCGGCGGCTCGCCTCGTGGTGCTGGCGGCGGGCCATGCGCAGGGGCGGGCGGAGCCGCGTGCGGTGGCGGTGCGGCTGCGGCATGCGGTGGCGATCCACGCAGGCCCTGCATCTCCGCCGCATGTCGCTGTTGCAGGAACTCGGTCTGCTGGCGGTGCTGGTGCTCCATCGCAGCCTGCAGCCGCGCATTGGCGTTCTGCTGTGACATGTAAGCGTGGTCGCGCTCCTGCATCTGTGCCAGCGACTCGCGCTCCTGCTGCTGCCGCGCCTGCAACTCCTGCTGCCGCGCCTGCAACTCCTGTTGCTGCCGCTCGTGTTGCGCTTGCTGACTGCCGGGATTGGCTGCGGGTTTCGCCGCCGGCGCCGCCGCCGCCACTGGCGAGGTCTCGGGCTTGGGCAGGTCGCGGGCGTGCACCATCACCGGTCCGCCGGCGCGACTCGCTGCGACGACTTGCGACTGGAAATTCGCAGGCTTCGCGGTCGCGGCGATCTCGGGCTTGCCGTGGTTCATCGAGGAGACCAGCTCCGGATGGGCCGCGGCGGCTTCGCGATGCTGTACCTGCACGCGCGTGGGCGCGACGTGGTGCTCGTGCGCCACGCGCTCCTCCTCTGCGGTCGGCCGGGCCGTCAGTCCACCCGGCCCTCCTACATAGCTGACATGGTTGACCGTCACGTTGTTGATCGTCCTCGAATAGACGTTCTCGACGTGCACGTTGGTGATGTTGTTCACCTCGCGGTTGTACCAGAAGTGACGATCGCGCCAGTACCCGCCCTCATAACCGTGACCGAAATACCCGAAGCCGTAGACCACGCCTCCGTAGAAGCCGACCTGCGGAGCCCAGTACCCCGGATTCCACACGTAGAACCCATCCGACCAGCCCCAGTAGCCGGGGGTCCAGAGAAGGCCCGCCGCGGGCGGCTCGACCCAGGTGCCGGGGACCCAGTAGTAGCCGTACGGACCGTAGTACCAGTAGCCCGGTATGAAGATGTAGCCCGGCGCCGGGAGCGGCGGCTGCTCGTACACCGGCAGGGGCGGCGGACCGAAGGTAACCGAGAAGCTGACCTGCGCCGCGGCAGGCGCCGGCCAGCACAATGCACCGAGAGCCAGGCCCATCGCCATCAGCAAACTGGCAGCAGCTGTCTTGATCATCGCGCTTCGCCTCCTGAGGAACGAGCCTCGAACTCTGCCCGGCAGGTGTCGGCGATGCAATATCGCAGGCAGAATCGCCCTCCGGGCCGGCCGGGTGCGGCGTCGATGTGAGGGCAGGTATGCGAGCACTGATCGTTGGAGCAGGGAGCGTCGGCGGCTACTTCGGCGGCCGCCTGGCCGCCGCCGGACGCGATGTGACTTTTCTGGTGCGCCCGCACCGTGCCACGCAGCTCGCACGCGGCCTCACCCTCCTGAGCGCGGGCCGGGAAACCACCATTCCGATCAGGCTGCTGCTCACCGGGCAGCAGGGCGGCGGCTTCGACGTCATCCTGCTCGCCGTCAAGGCGTATCAGCTCGAGGCGGCGCTCGCGGACTTCGCCGCCTGCGTGGAGGAGCGCACCATGATTCTGCCGGTGCTGAACGGCATGCAGCACATGGAGACGCTGCGCGCCCGCTTTGGCGCCGCGCGGGTGCTCGGCGGAGTCGCGCGCATCGCCACGAGCCTCGATGAGCAGGGACGCATCG
>Ga0335069_10005958_pt1 | contig 17821 bp, 16 predicted proteins | sample Lox_Sample_11_FD_206714 | JGI IMG/M metagenome (GOLD analysis project Ga0335069, IMG submission 206714) | Soil microbial communities from Loxahatchee National Wildlife Refuge, Florida, United States - Lox_Sample_1.1 | ecosystem: Environmental > Terrestrial > Soil > Wetlands | place: USA... | reverse complement strand
TGCCAAGGCACTGCGCGAACACCATCGAAGCGAAGCAGGCCGGATTCTGTTGCAAGCCAGAGGTAACCGTCGGGTGTCTGAGCAATCTGGTGGATGGTGCCTGTGGCAAAGCCCTCACGGATTTTCCAGGACGTATGCGCATATTGGCTAACGTCGAGAGATGGTTCTAACGCGCAAACACCAGGGCAGCACCATAGGAGGATGGCTAGGGTTGCAACGGCTCGTCTTTGGCTCTGCGCTCTGTCCACAGGGGATACATTCTAGCTCTTACCTAGTTCAGTTTGCAGTTCTTGGCTTGGGCTGATCGCATTCCCATTTGGCAAGTCACGCCTTTGACGCGGGATTTCTAGTAACATCCAAATTGGAATCTCCACACCCGGCAAACTCTCTCGAACTCGGAACTCCCGACTAAAGCGCCAGCCACAGGGCGCCACGAATCGCCTGGAATATCGTGAACTGATGGTGCACCCGCAGAACCCGATACCAGTGGAAGATAGAGAGTTGTTTCATAATTGCGCCTCCTCTAGAGAAACTCCTCTTGCCTGAATGCCAGCTTTTTGCGAGGTATAAGGCCTTCCCCTTGCTTTCGACCTTCCCCTCGCCGAAACACCCGCGTCGCCGCGTATGAATTTGACCCGGAATTTCCCCAAATCGCCGGAGCCATGAGCTGCGACTGCAAACTCTGGCGCAAAGCAGCTCTCGCGTGAAACATCCGTGCTTTCACGGCCGAGAGAGTGAGCCCAAGAATTTTCGCTGATTCCTCCAAAGAACAGACCTGCAATTGGATCTCGACGGCCTTTCGGATGGCGGGCCGCAACTTAGCGATCTCGTCTCTCAGGATTGCTTCCCGCTCACTCTTGGCATAGTGCTGTTCCGGATTCAGCGATGGGTCGGCAAGCCGATGCTCCAACCCTAATTCGCTTGTTTCGAAAGTCTCTTCAGTTGCAACTTCCCGGGAGGCGCGATTCTTGCGCAGCTTCATCAGCGCAGCGTTCAAGGCGATGCGTGTCAACCAGGTTGAGAACCGTGATCTTCCGTCAAAACTCCTCAGGTGAACGAATGCGTTAAGGAAGCATTCCTGAACCGCGTCCTCGGCATCCTCGCGGTTTCGCGCAATCCGATACGTCATGCGGAAAATCTTTTGAGTATGACGCTTGCACAGCTCATCAAAGGCAAACCTGTGCCCCATCTTGGCGGCTGCCACGAGCCGCTCGTCATTCACCGTGTGGAGATCGTCGGATAGAGCGTCACCAGTGTCTTTCCAATTCGATGAAATCAATCCTGCGGCTGCCATCGTATGCTCCTCTAATGCGTCATTGCTTGGGAGCTAGAACAGCAAGCGAGGTGCCAACTTAGCCGGGGGTTGCTAAGGCCCAAGCCCCTGCTTATCAAGCATTTACATGGGGGGAGATGTCGTTGTCGCGACGGGGAGCGTCAAGTGTCGAGTCGCCGACAGGTTCATACATCGTGTGGGAGCGTCGGCGGTCGCGTCGGGCAGCCAGTCGAAGCATGGACACCTTTGCCAAATGGCGACACTTCAACAGAGGACGCGAATTTTGTGGCGCTCTATAAACTCATTTATTCAGGCGATTCGCCTGAGCTTGATTTGCACCTCTATGGCGGATCAATTGCTATTCAAGAGGCGGCACGACTATCAATAACTGCACCACAGGAGTCACAACTATGCTCAATCGTCTTTCAAACTCAGGGTCTCTACCCTCAGCCACGAGTTGGGTTTTGCTGTTGGCGCTGATTATGGCCACGGTTTCCCCCCTGTTTGGGTCAACCCAGGCCTTCAGCGTTCCTAACGACGTGGCCGTCCGGATTCGCCTCGACGACACGCTGACGAGCACCGATTCTCGGGTTGGCGAGCCATTCAGTGCAACGGTCGTAGACGAGGGCGAGTACCAAAACGCCCGAGTGTATGGCCACATCACGCAAATTGACATGTCCGGAAAAATCAAGGGCCATACCAGCATGATGCTGCGGTTCGACCGGTTGGTGATGCCCGACGGACGCCGTGCCCTGATTCACGCCGAAATTGTGGAGCTTTATCATGCGTCTTCCGGCGAGAAAGTCGATGTGGAAGGCGCAATCGAATCGAGTGGGCGAGGACGCAAAACGATCGAGCACACGGTGATTGGCGCAGGGGCCGGGGCATTATTGGGGGGGATTTTCGGCGGCGGCAAAGGCGCCGGTATCGGTTCCGTGATCGGCGGTGCCGGTGGCCTGGGAACCACAGCTTTCCACGGACATCAGAAGATCACGTTGAACAGCGGTCTGGAAATGTTGATTCGTATTACTGGGCACTGATCTGGCGTTGCGCGCGGCATCAGTCAAGTGGGGCAACGCCGAGATGTCGTTTCCAGCCGTAGGCATCCACTTGAAAGCCGCAAAGCGTTTCCTTTGAGACACTTCTTGGCCCTGTTAACGCAGGCGGGCCGGTGACTATTCGCTGCGCACAATAGAGGACTGAAAATTGTAATCGATGCGTCCACATGCACGTGATAGAGGTTTAGCAGAATCGTGCCGAAGAGTCCTGCCCGATTGCGCTGTCGCTGGTGTTGGCAGATTGCTTGGCGAGGTGCCAGTTGCGTTTGAACAGTATTCGATGACTCTACTGGCCAGAAGTGTCGGGACACGGACGCACTGTCGGATTTCTGCCGAACACTACCGACACGCTTAGTTCGTCCTCTCTACAAACGCTTCCTGATTCAGTCACTTGCAAATCCATTGTTTTGGTACGTGTGTTGCCTTCAGCGGAAGTGAGGGCAAGGCGATGAGCACGGAAACCAGAATGGCAATTCAGCAATCGACACCAATGCCACAGTGTTCCGAGGGCGGCGTGAGTGTGCGTTACGAAACCAAGGTTCTCTCGCACTGGGATCGGCAAGCGTTGGCCGAAGTAGCTTGCGCGTTCACGTATGAAATTGCCTGGATACCGGAACGACAGTGCTGGCGGAGTTTCTTGCGCTCCGTCAGTAAGTTCACCTGAAGAGTCTGGCGGCTGTACAGATTTGAGACAGAGCGGAAATGCAACTTACACCTAGCTTCGGGAGATTGAAGATGGATGTCGTGTCCCAGATGAGTTGGAGTCACGACAGTGAAGGGGAAGTTATGGCAACAGCAACACAATCGGCCCACGTGCAAGAACAAGAATTTGACACGAAAAAGCGTAGTTCCACCTCGCGCCGCTTTGAGGATGCACTGCGGCAAAAGATCGTGGGACAGCAGGAGGCCGTGGAAGCGCTTGCCGAGCTCTTTCAGGTGTTTTGTGCTGGGCTGCATTCTCCAGGTCGTCCCGTCGGAAATCTACTCTTTCTGGGCCCGACGGGCTCAGGCAAGACTCGTATCGTCGAGGCAGCCGCGGAGATCCTGTTCGGAAACAGCCGGGCGATGATCAAAGTGGATTGCGCTGAATTTCAGCATTCACACGAAATCGCTAAACTGATCGGCTCGCCCCCGGGATATCTGGGTCACAAAGAGACGCATCCGCTGATCACCCAGGAAGCGCTGTCAGAGTCGCACACGGAGGACCTGAAACTATCATTTCTCCTTTTTGACGAGATCGAGAAGGCGAGCGATGCACTGTGGCAGTTGCTGTTAGGGATTTTGGACAAGGCGACGCTCACGTTGGGTGATAACCGCCGAGTCGATTTGTCGCAGACGGTGATCTTCCTCACCTCAAACCTCGGCGGGGGAGAAATCACAGAGTTGATGCAGGGAGGCATGGGATTTGTTCAGCCAAAGGACAAACCAACTTCTGGGTTGAACGAGAAAGTGGAAAAGACGGCCGTCGAAGCGGCCCGGAGAAAATTCTCGCCAGAGTTTATGAACCGCTTGGACAAAGTGGTGGTGTTCCACCCGTTGCAGCGCGAGGAGCTCGACGAAGTGCTGGAGATCGAACTGCGCCATGTGCAAGAACGCGTATCGGATTCGACAGGTCGGCCCTTCTTATACCGAATAACCGAGGAAGGACGGGAGTTCTTGATCGAAGAGGGTACCGACCAGAGGTATGGAGCCCGCCACCTGAAGCGCGCCATCGAGCGCCATCTGGTCAGCCCGCTTGCGAGGCTGCTTGGCACGGCGCAATTGCGCGCGGGTGATTTGCTTCTCATCGATCGCCATGCGGGCGAAAAAGGGCTGGCCTTTCGAAGGGACGCCGAAAAGTGGATTCCCCTCACACGGATGCCTTTTGCGGCTTCGCAATCGGGCCACCTCACCACGGGAGATGTTCGAGGTTAAGCCGATTGGGACAACAACTCACAGGTGTCCGCTCCCCGATGGACCGAAATCACAAGGCTGGTGCGATATCTCCCAAGGTTTCTACGAGGGTGGCAGACACGAAATGCTCCATGAAGTGAAGCGGGGAAGGTGTGGACGAACATCCTAATTTGGCTCTCTGGATTTCCGGGCGATCCATCTCATCCTGGTGAATCGCGATGACCACGTTGCCGATGCAACGGCTCAAGACGAGCGGTCCATCGTGCGCACTCCCCGCTCTCTATGCAACCCATTGAGTGCCCGTTCGGGATAGCGTGTTGGGCTGCGGAAGCGCCCTCGGCAACGAAATTTCTAGGATCCCGCCCCTCAGGGTAGCGGTCGATTGGTCTGGATCGACCTCCACCGGCAACTGCACGATGCGAAGCATTAGATTGGGACATTGATCGACGTAAATAATCTTGTCGATCCTGCGATGCTCCATGATTGTTCGCTTTCCGGCGATGGTCAAACGGTGGGACTCGATCGTCACTTCGAGTTCCTCTGGTAGGAAGCCGAGAACGTCGGCGCGTACGCAGAGGGCGTTGTCCGAGATGGCGGTGTAGAGATATTCGCGTTCGCGTAACCCACGGCTTGGCTCAGGCGCGACTCCTCCCTCGTGATCGCGTTGACCAAGGACCCTGTGCATCCGCTGTGCCCAACCGAGGCGTTTGGCGATTCCCATCACGATCTTGTGCCACGTTTTTGGTCTGCGGATGATGTGGTTGAGTCCCATGCTATTCCTTTGAATTTTTGGCCTTCGCCGCTCTAGACATGGCAATTGAACTGCCAAAGACCACTTGCGGAAGACGTTTAGGGATGGATTGAAGGCACGGGAACTTCGCTAATTTTTGTCCCACATGTTCGGAAGTCCCGTTCGTCGTCTTTGTCGGATTTTCGACACTCGACTTGATCCCGACAGAGTTTCGACACTCGACTGCGCACATGTGGGCAGGGCAGAGTTGTTACCGACTCGCCCAAACGGTTAAAAGCTTGACATCGATATACCCTCCCTCGACCAGCAGTCTTCACCACATCACTCAATCGCTTGTCTAGTCAGCCTCCTGGGTGGACCAAAAGGCACATCTTTTTGGAATTGCGCTTGCACTACAAAAGAGCAGGAGAACATGGTTCGGGGATGTCAAATTCGGAGACGGAAAGACGGCGCCGCCCTTCTTCGTGGCAGGCGACTGCGATGGATTCATCAAAGAGCATCGTTAGAGGCAACCCCAAAAATCACTCTCGCGCTATTGCTGGTCTGCTGCTTTGGTTCAGTGGTAAGCAGCCAGCAGTCAAATTCGGAAAGCGCGACGATCCGTGGAACCGTCTTCGTGCGAGACCCGGCGGGAAAACAATCCGTGGTTCCCGGCGCAAAGGTCAGACTTGCGGGTTCAGCATCCGCCGAAACACAAACAGACGAGAACGGCGAATATGAAATCAAAGCGGTGCCCTACGGGACCTACACCGTGGAGGCGGCATTAACGGGGTTTAACGTTGTGGAAACCATTCGCGTCGCCGGTAATGAATGTCGACAAGACCTCGAATTGAAACCAGCGGAGGTTCGCACTTCCGTGGTGGTCACAGCCGAGCAAGCTGAGAGCAAGGGCCCAGCTCCAAGCGAAACAATCACTGACAAGACCTTACGCGACGCTCCGAGTATCGACGAACGCTTTGAGAGTTCGCTCCCACTTATTCCTGGTGTTGTTCGCGGACCGGATGGGCACGTCAACCTGAAGGGCACGCGCAATACGCAGAGCGGGGCACTTGTGAACAGTGCCAATGTTACCGACCCCGTAACGGGCAATCCTGCAATGCTTCTTCCTGTGGATGTAGTCGCTTCGGTGCAAGTCATTTCGAATCCCTATGATCCCCAGTACGGCAGATTTACAGGAGCGGTTTCGACCGTCGAGACGAAGACGAGCGATTATGAGAAGTTTCACTTCTCCTTCCAGAATTTCACGCCCCGTCCACGAGTCCGCGACGGCAGCATCCGGGGCATCGGCTCCTCAACGCCGCGGTTAACGTTCACAGGTCCGCTCCTGCGGGACAAAATCGCCATAACGCAATCGTTTGAATACCGTTTTGTGGAAACGCCGGTGAACAGCCTTCCGGCGTTTCAGCGGGATACCAAACTCGAGAGCTTCGATTCCTACACACAATTCGACTTCACCATCAGTTCGAGGCAGACCGCCAACGTATCCGTGTCCCTCTATCCCCAAAGACTCGACTACCTCGGTCTGAATACCTTCAACACACAACAATCGACGCCGGACTTCCACCAGCGCGGCTATCAGATCAACATGCAGGACAGTTACCTGGTGGGGAAGTCCGGCCTGCTTACTTCGCAATTCAGCTACAAGCGCTTTGACGCGGACATAACCGCGCAGAGCGACGATCCGTATCGTGTGCAGCTTGAAACGACCGAAGGTGGATTCTTCAATCGTCAGGATCGCCGGGCGTCGCGGGCGAGCTGGCAAGAAAATTATCACTTTGCTCCCTGGAAATTCGCCGGTTCGCACCAATTTACACTGGGGCTCAGCTACGAGCACTCGCAATACGACGGTCGACAGACGTTTTTGCCCGTGGAGTTCGATGGGGTGTCCGATCTGCCGGTAGAGGGAATCACCTACACTTCCCCAACTTCTTTTCACGTTTCGCAAAACGAGACCGCCTGGTTCGCAGGCGACCAGTGGGCGATCGTCCCTCGATTAACTGTCACCGTCGGCCTCCGATTCGACAACGATACCCTCACAAGTTCCACCCATGCTGCTCCTCGTGCAGGGTTTCTCCTGGCGCTTACAAGTGATGGAAAAACGCTATTGAAGGGAGGGATCGGGCGATTCTACGACCGCGTTCCACTCATGGCTGCCATCTTTCCCGACCTTCCCGATCGGACGGTAAGCGTCCTTGGCCAGAATGGCCAGCCAATCGATTCTGTGTCTTATCAGAATCAGATCGAAGGTGGCTTACGAAATCCCCGGAGCACGTCTTGGAATTTGGAACTTGACCGGCAAGTTTTGTCGTGTCTTTCCTTGCGAATCGCCTACGAGCAGCGCAATACCAGCGACGACCTTATTGTTTCGCCGGTCTCACACGGAACAACAGGAATACTCCAACTCTCGAATAGAGGTTCCGATTCGTATCGAGAGTTCCAGGTGGCTGCACGGATTAAAGTGGGTCAAACCTTACTGAACGCATCGTATGTCCGATCCCGCGCTTTCGGTGACCTCAACGATTTGAATCAATTCTTTGGGAACCTTGCGCAACCGGTCATCGAGCCGGACGCCCGTGGGCGCTTGCCCTTCGATGCGCCAAACCGATTCTTGTTTTGGGGCACGATCAGCGCCCCGTGGAAACTGACGGTCGTACCGGTCTACGACCTGCACACGGGTTTCCCGTATTCGATTCAAGACCAGTATCGCGCCTATGTAGGCCCTCGCAATATCGATCGTTTCCCGACCTTCTCATCATTCGATATGCAGGTTTCACGCCGGATTTTGCTGCCTTTTCACGGGAAACATATCCCCGCCCGGGTGGGTGCTGGAGCATTCAATCTGTTCAACCACTTCAACCCGCGGGACGTGCAGAACAACCTCGCCAGCGCAAGGTATGGGGGATTCTTCAACTCCTCATGGCGAGAATACCGCGGGAAATTCGTTCTGGAGTTCTAAACATGAAACCTCTCTTCTTACTAACCGCTTTGCTTCTGATTCCAGCTCTTTCGGCTGTCGCAGCGGACGATTTTCCTTCGCTTCCAACGGCCCAGGAAGTCGTGACCCGCATGGCGGCCCTGGACATGAAACGGCAATCGTCCATCGAGGGTTACGAGGGGATGCGGCGCTATGTCCTCCAAAACCAGAAACTGCAGAAACGGGCCGAAATGCTGGTCAGCGTACAAGGCGACGTGGATGGCACGAAACATTTCGAGGTTATGTCCGAAGACGGATGGAAAGCGGCAAACACTCACGTTCTGCGCAAGATGCTCGAATCGGAATCGGAAACATCGCGCCCCGAGTTGCGGGCAATGACCAAACTCAATTTTACGAACTACGAGTTTGTTGTCCTGCGCGCAGAACTGGCGGCTGGGCGCATGGCATACGTTTTGGAGATTAAGCCCAAGCGGAAAGAAAAATATCTCTTCCAGGGACGAATCTGGGTGGACGCGCAAGATTATGCGCTTGTGCGCGCGGAAGGTAGCCCTGCGAAGAATCCCTCGTTTTGGACAAAAACGACCCATTTCGTGCAGGTCTACCAGAAAAGAGGATCTCTCTGGTTTCCGCTCTCAACAGAAAGTGTCACTGAAGCCCGGTTCTTTGGGACGACCGACGTGAACATCGAGTATTTCGACTATGCCCCCAAAGGCCAGACTTCCCACGATTTCCTATGGTCCGTAAAGGAACAAGCCATGACGAATACAACCAGACAACCGCTTATCGGGGTGGCAAATGACAACCGTAAATGAATGCCTCATTCTTGCGGCGGGCAACGGAAGTCGCATTGCCTCCTTGTCTGGCGGCTCTCCCAAACCGCTCGTTCCACTTTTGGGCGCGCCCCTCCTAGAACATATCCTTCTGTCGTCGAAAGCCGCGGGAATTGAGAGGTTTGTAATTGTTGTGGGTTATCGCGCGGATGCAATTCGCCGCTGGTATGCTGATCATCCGCTCGAAAACATTTCCGTCACTTTCGTAGAAAACCTCGACTATCACAAAGCGAACGGCGTTTCCGCCCTGGCTGCAAAGGAACTCCTTCGGAACCCTTTCCTATTGCTCATGGCAGATCATATCTTCGAACCCAAGACGGCCAGAGCGCTATTGCGACAACCACTCAAAGAGGATGAGGTCATTCTTGGCGTGGACTACAACATTGGTCGCATCTTCGACCTGGACGATGCAACCAAGGTCAAGCTCGAAGGGAATCACATCGTTGACATCCGCAAGGACCTCCTCCAATACGACGCGCTGGATACCGGGATGTTTCTGTGCCGCCCGGCTTTGTTTGAGAGACTCGAATCCGCAAAAAAGGACGGGAATTGCTCGCTGTCGGATGGCATGCGCCAACTTGGTCGTGAGCGAAAACTGAAAGGCTTTGACGTCGGTAACGGGCACTGGCAAGACGTCGACACGCCCGAAGCCTTCGCCTACACCGAATCTATCTTCGAACGAGATTTTTCTGAAAGCCCAATCCTGCAAAGGCTCGTTCATGTTTAAAGTCCCATCGAGTGCGCGGCCGGCGCTTCGGATTCTCACGATCGCGGTGAGTGCCGGATTGTTGGCCTATCTAGTCTGGCGCGCTGGGCCCGCTAGTCTCTGGCAGGACCTCGTGAAGCTAGGTTGGAGTTTCACGTTAGTCATAGCCCTGGCAGGGATTTCGCATCTGGCAAAGACCCGGGCCTGGCAAATGACGCTAGGCAATGATCAGTACAGAATTCCGTTCTCCCGTCTGGTGGCTCTTCGGCTGGGCGCAGAAGCTGCCGGACAACTTGGAATTCTTGGGCAAACCTTCGGAGATTCCATCCGCGTCTCGCATTTGAATCGCGAAATACGAACGGCCAACAGCCTCGCGTCGGTAACCCTTGATCGTGGGCTCTATCTAGTTACCGGAATCGTCGTGACCATCCTGGGCATTCTGGCAGCCTTGCCCATGCTTTTGATCTCCGATGCCTTGCGCGTCTACGCGGAGCTGTTTGTCTTGGGATCGGCGGCATTCCTGTTTTTGACGCTGATGGCAGTGAGAATGCGCTGGCCGTTACTCTCGGGAAGCGCGCGTGCTATCGGGCGCGTTCCATTCCTGAAAGGCTGGATCGGGAAGCAGTTCGATCTGATTCAGGATATAGAGAGTACTCTCTTCGATTTTCACCACAAGACTCCCAAGCTGTTTTGGGGCAGTTTCTCACTGAATATAGCAGGGCAATGCTTGGCGATACTCGAGGTGAGCATCGTTCTTTGGTTGTTTGGTGCGCACATTGGCTTCTCCGGGGCGCTGATCACGGAAGCATTGACCAAACTCGTGAACGCTATGGGCAACTTCAACCCGGGGAATATTGGAACGTATGAGGGTGGAAACATGCTCATCGGCAAGATTTTCGGCCTGAGCAGCTCCACCGCAATTGCGTTGGCGTTAGCAAGACGGTTACGGGCGTTCTTCTGGACCGTCGTTGGCGGTGTCTGTCTCGTTTCCCTGACGCGGGCAAGAAAAAACATGGATTTTGGCGGCATAGCGAACGGAGGCGCCATGACGAAAGATAGACCTATGTCAAGGGATATTGCCCATGCTCCCTCCTCATCCAGTGGGACCACGTTCGCCATTTTCCTGACCGGCGCGGACTCCCCTCTGGCTCGGGTGGGCACTTTGCCGATTGTGTGCCGGACGATCTTGGCCGCGCTAAAGCTGCATCCCGCGCGCATCATGCTCGTGGCTGACCCCACGACAAGAGAAAGCGTTCAACCGGAACTCATCGCCACTGGGCGCCTTCCCAGCTCAGTACAATGGATCGACGAAATCGCTGACACTCCTCTTTCACAACGATTGCACTTCGCTGCGAGGCAGGCAGGAAGTCACATCTTGGTTTTGATCGACGGAAACGTGAACCACAACCCAGCCGTGATTCGGCAAGCCAGCGAATGGGATGACGAATGCGCGGCGCTGGCGTTGACGAGCGGTCAGGAGTTTGCCGGAATTTTCGCGCTACCCATAGAAATGCCGTGCGATTTTGAAGATCGTGGTTCCGCAAAAACCAGCCCCTTCGAGGAACTGCACGCATTGCTCATTGCGAAACGGTCCGTTGTCTCTGTCGACGTGAGCGAGGATCTATGGCAACGAGTAAGGACGGAGCAAGATCGCCAGACAGCAGAAAAGAAGCTGAACCGCTGGCTGGTCAAACCTACGGATGGCTTCTACGCCCAGTTGAATCGCCGTATTTCCATTCCCATTAGCCGACAACTCATTAAGCTTCCCATCAGCGCAAACATGGTGAGCATCTTCACGCTCGGAGTTGGTTTTTGTTCCGCCATATTCTTCGCTCTGGGCGGATACTGGAACACGCTGCTCGGTGCATTTCTCTGTTTATTTGCAAGCATCCTGGACGGTTGCGATGGGGAAGTCGCCCGCCTGAAATTGCTGGAGTCAGACTTCGGATGCTGGCTCGAGACGGTCTGCGACTATGTGTTTTACTTTCTCCTTTTGGTTGGAATGACCATAGGGCAGTGGAGAAGTTCAGGTGCGAAGGCAAGCTTGCTATGGGGTGGGCTGCTGCTCCTTGGGGCCGTGGCCAGCTTCTTGGCAGTTGGGTGGCAGCGACATCGCCTCGCCGCCGGGCGTCCCGAGCAACTATTGAGTATCTGGCAGAGCCACGCACATGGCCGACGGTCAAATCCTCTTCTCTACTTTGCACGGCATACCGAGTTCATTCTGCGGCGCTGTTTTTTTCCTTATGCGCTGGTTGTCTTCGCACTCTTTAACGTCATGAACGTCGCATTTATTTTCAGCGTAATTGGAGCGAATCTGGTTTGGCCAATCGCTCTCTATTCCTCGCTCACTTTTGCTGCAGAACGCTCTTCGGACATTGCGACCGCCAAAAACGCACCACAAGAATTGATCGCGTGAGGATGCAGCGGCTTGCCAGAGCGTTGGAGAAAACACCAGCCTTCGAGCCCTAGGCCCTCTTCAAACTGACTGACGGCCGGTGTTTGCTTGAGATCGAGATTCGCGTGCTCGAGTTCAGAGAGGGGACCACTTTGCTGTTTCAGCGTTGGGTTATGATTCTCTTCGCGATCCGCAGGGTGTAGCAGATTGTGACCTCAATACAAGAGATTGAAACAGGTAACTTCGCAGGCCCGCGTTGGGTTCTCTGTCCCCCCAGTTCCGTCACGGTAGTTAGCTGGAATATTAATCGCGGCCTAAAACTTCACGGCGTCGTGGAGTTTCTGTCGCGCGAGAGGGCCGATATCATACTGTTGCAAGAAGTCGATCTCAATGCCCGGCGGACACGACACTTAAACATCGCGCGGGAAATATCGCAAAAGCTGCAGTTGAACTATGTGTTTGGGCGGGAGTTTCAGGAGTTAACCCAAGGCACCCGCGCATCGCCTGCGTTCCACGGTCAGGCCACACTTTCTCGCTGGCCTTTATCCAATCCCCGCATTGTTCGATTCGAGAAGCAATCCAATTTCTGGCGCCCACATTGGTTCATTCCCGAAATCGATCCTTTCCAAGAAAGAATTGGCGGCCGCTTGGCGTTGGTCACCGATGTCAGCATCGCGGGGAGAACAATCACCACTTATAACCTGCATCTCGAGAGCAGGGGCGATGAACGGCTTCGCGAGTCGCAACTTGAGGAAACCTTGGAGGATACGAAGCGATATAGCCCGCGTATACCTGTTCTGCTGGCCGGGGATCTCAATTTGGACGCCTCAGCCGGGAACGTTGCTGCAGCGATCCGTCAAGCGCAGTTTCAGGATGCCTTTGCAGATCAACACGTAGCAACGACGCCAAATACTTTCCTTGAAGACGGACGGACCATCGATTGGATTTTTTCGCGGGGACCCATTCGCCCCGACCAACAACAGGTCCACCGCTCCGTGTCGGCATCCGACCACTACCCTCTGTCGATCACTTTGCAATTAGACTAGCGGGCGAAGCACATCCGTACCGCCAATGCTCTGATAAGTCTGAGGTTGGTTGGACTCACCGGAGGGGTCGAGTTTGACATCCCGGACCTTTTTAGATGTGTCGAGGGTTAGACACCAACGACACCGTCATCATCGACAACGAAATTGCGTTTGTACGGCGCAGCTTGATATCTCATCCCCAGAGGACCAGCTGTAAGTCGTTCCATATGATGCAAATGCACCCACCTTGCGTCTCGCCGGCCGGCCCCGCAAACATCGCACAAGCACTGGAAGTCAGCATGCATTCATGATCGCCAGGTGCTCGAGGATCGGCTCAAGTCAGCTCTGGTTGCAACCTAAAACAAGGAGATTGTCGTGAAGAGAATCATGTTTGCCGCAATTGCATTTCTGGGGGTTATCCTGTCCGGCGCCACAAGACTGGTTGCCCAGGATCGTCCATCTCTAGCATTGAGCAACGATAGCGCGTCTGTGGACCAGCAAATTGCGCTGATGCGCAAAGACATACGTTCGATCAAGAGACAAGTCATTGCCGCAAATTTGAACCTTACGGACCCCGAAGCTACAAAATTCTGGCCAGTATACGAGCAATATTCCACTGAAGCGGAAAAGATAAATGACACCAGAACCGCCCTCATTAGGGAGTATAGCGACGGGTATGGAACGCTCACTGACGAACAAGCGGACAGTCTTATACGTCGTTGGCTCGACGCAGACATTGCGGCGTCCAACCTTCGTCAGAAATATGTCCCTATCTTCCGCAAGGTACTACCCGGAAAGACGGCTGCGACCTTTTTCCAACTGGACCGCCGCATCAGCATGATGATCGACCTGCGAGTGACTTCGCAACTCCCCCTGGTCCAAAGCCAAGATGAGATCACCAATCACTGATTCCTCGCTCCAACGAGCCCTGCAGGCGATTAAGCGAAACTTGGAAAGCCAGAGGGGGCAATCCCCGTGAAAGTGGCCAAGCGAGAAGGGTGTTATGAGCTTATTTGATCGCCGTACCGCAAAGATATTAGCCACGGCTCTTGTGTTCGCGCTCGTGGTCACCGTCATCTATGTTGCGCGGGCTGCAATCGTTATCTTTGTGGCTTCGATTCTGTTCGCCTACTTGATCGATCCGATCGTCCGGTTTCTGCAGCGCCATTCTCTCTTTTTCAAAAACCTCAGGGGGCCGCACATAACCGAGGCATATCTCGCCTGTATCATCTTGGTTGCCGTCCTCGGTCATGTTCTTGCGCCGGCATTCCACAATACTTTTGCTGGGCTCTCGCAAGAAATACCTGCGATTGCTGACAAGGTTTTGACGGGAGAAATAGCGAATGAGTTCAGAACCAGCCAAGGTTGGACTGATGCACAAGGTGCATGGTTCAGAGCCTTTCTTCTGCGGCACCGGTCCTACATCGAAACTTCTCTTACTAGCGTAGAGGGATCAGCGTCAGGAGTAATTGCGGGACTTTTCGTCATCCCCATCCTGTCCATTTTTTTTCTAAGCGACGGCGAAAACCTGGCAAACCAAACCATTTTCCTTCTCTCGACGGAACGCAGTCGTCCTTTCGTGCGGTCTCTGGCCGTCGACTTACATCTCATGCTGCAGCGCTACATTAGAGCAAAGGTGACTCTCGCCGCACTGTCATTTGTCTTCTGCTTCTGTGCCATGTTCCTGTTACGATTCCCCAACGCGCTCCTGTTAGGTGTGCTCGCGGGACTCCTGGAATTCATTCCTGTTGCCGGCTGGATGATCGCAGCGGCAACCATCGTTGGTGCCGGGGCACTTGCACACGCGAATTGGATTTGGATGCTGGGCTTGCTTTGCATTTGGCGAATCCTCATGGATTATGCGATCTACCCGCGGGTGATGGGCCACGAATTGGAGATTCATCCCCTCCTGGCCATATTCACAGCGATGGTGGGCGGCGCAATCGGCGGGATCATCGGGGTCTACCTCTCTGTGCCAGTGGTGGCAGCTCTTCGTGTCGTCTACTTGAGATTTGCCTCCCACGCTGGGAGCGCAGCCGAATTCAGCGCTGTCGACGGCGAATCTTCTGTCGGAGCCGAAGCGATCGCTGAAGCAGTCTCATGCCGCGCTGGCCGAACTGGCGGGTGAGGGTCGATTCGGCCCGCGGTGATTCGCCTCCGGTTCGTGCGGCATTTCGTGATCCAACCTTCGCTCGACGACATGGTCACCGATAGGCTGGCCTGGGTTCGGAATCGCCCGCGAAGTCATCCATCGAAAGAGAACTGTTCTGTGGCGGACATCCAGCCGCGCTGCCTCATTTGAGGCACCCAACGCCCGGGATAACCACCATTAACCGTCACCGAATGTTTAGAGTTCCCCGCACACTTTCTTTGCCCCTGCATTTAGGTTGCGTTTCTCGGTCGGGTTGGCGTGTTGGCATTTCAAGTGCATATACAAGTCGTGGAGGTTCCATGCTGAGTTCGGGCCAACTTCAGTACGATTGCTTTCTGGTCCCCGGATGCCAGTGTCAGTCAATCTCCTGTTTACTTGTTGCCACGACCATTTTGTCCTGCCTTGCGTTCCTTTTCCTTTTCTGTTCTCCAGGACTTGCGCAGTCAGCGCAGGCTCTTGATCAAATGCACGGACAAATTAATCGTCCCGAGTCGCCTAGTCCATCGCCAAGCGCAAGCGCGCAGTTCCGAGAACAACCGGACAGCACAGTCTCCGGCAGGGTCGTCGATCAAACCGGCAACGGCGTCGCTGGGGCCGACGTGAAACTTCTAGGAGATCGGGAGATCCTCATGGGGGAAGTCCAAACCGATGATGATGGTCAATTCGCTTTTGCTCATGTCTCTCCCGGACCGCTCCAATTCAGCATCGTCGCGGAAGGTTTCACCGCACAAACGGTAGCGGGCACATTGCGTTCCGGAGAGAATCAGGTCTTCCCTCCGATCCGTATGTCTTTGGCCCCGCTAGTCACCGAAATTCGCGTCACTCCGCTTACGGAAGAAATCGCACAAGAACAGTTCAAAGAGCAGGAGCGGCAGCGCGTATTCGGCATTGTTCCCAACTTTTATGTCACATACGTGAATGACGCCGCGCCTTTGTCCGCCAGACAAAAATTTCAACTGGCGTTGAAAAGCAGTACTGATCCTGTGACCGTTGTCGCCGTGGCTGCCATTGCCGGAGTGGACCAAGCTGCCAACCGTTTTAGCGGATACGGCCAAGGTGCTCAAGGCTACACCAAACGGTATGCCGCCTCGTACGGCAACCTTGCGTCTGGGTTGTTCATCGGGGGGGCCGTCCTGCCATCGATTCTCAAGCAGGACCCTCGCTATTTCTACAACGGAACGGGCACGAGGCGTTCACGGTTACTGTATGCCATTTCCCGCACTGTTATTTGCAAGGGCGACAATCAACGCTGGCAGCCGAATTATTCGAGTATTTTCGGCGATCTTGCTGCCGGCGGCATCTCTAACCTCTACATACCGGAAAGAGACCGTCACGGTGCCAGGCTGACATTCGAAAATGCCGGGATCGCCCTCGGAACCAGCGCCGCCATCAACGTCCTCCAGGAATTTGTCTTGCGGAGGGTCACGTCAAAAAGGAGAACGAGCAATTAAGAAAGATCAAGAATTTTAGGTGAGCGCAGGGATTCGAGAAAAACGAAGGAGCAGAGCACATGAACCAGAGCCGTACGGTAAAGCGTCCCCGATTCTTCTGTGACAAGAATGACTTTCGATCGCTTGCCACACGTTCTGCAGCGACCCGGGCGCCGGAAGTTGTGTTGTCATGACGGAGCTACGCGTTCAACGCCCAGACGTCCAGGAACCCCTGTTGGCGACACGGAGGAGTTCAGCCGCGACACAAAAGCCTGAATGGCTGATCCAGATGGAGAATGTGTTGGAAGTCCTTAACGAAGGGGTTGTGGTGGCTTACGACCGCGGAAAAATCCTGTTTGCGAACTCGCGGTTTTTTGAAATGACTGGTCTCATGCCACAGGATCTGCAGGATTCTGACCTTTCTCGCTTGTATTCCGCTCAGGAGTGGGAGTTTTTGATGCGGCAGGGCGATGTGGCGTTGAAAGCCGGGCAGAATCAATACGCCTTCGTTTTGGCTAGGAAGGATGGCAGTCGTCTGCCCGTGATTATCAGTTCACGGATCCTCCCGAATTCGGGAACACAGCTCGAAGTCGTCACCTTCACAGATATTTCCAAACAAGTGCGAGTCGAGGACGAACTCCGCTCGGCTAACGCTGCGCTTCAGCAACGGCAGATGGAAATCGAGGAGGATCTCCGTCTTGCCGTGCGCATCCAGAAGAGCCTCGCGCCGAAAGCGCTCTCCTGGGACAACATCACGGTCGATTCCTTCTATCGTCCGGTCCATCGGATCGGTGGCGACTTCGTTTTGGTGAACTCGCAGAATCACGAGCACGTGAGTTTGCTCATCGGCGACGTTTCAGGGCACGGCATCGGTTCAGCTCTTGTTGCCAACCGAATCTACTCCAATATGACCGTACAATTGCGCAGTGGCATGCCCTTCGTCGACATGTTCGGGGAACTGAACCGCTTCATGCTCGAAGACATTGCCGGCTCTGGAATGTTTGTCACCCTGGCCGCCGCACGCATCGACCCTCAGCGCCGCCAAATGGTCTTTGCTGGAGCCGGCCATCCCCCAGCAATGCTCGCGCGTCGTGGACAGAATCCTGTAATGCTGGAGTCTCGTAGCATGATCGTCGGCGTACTTCCCGAGGCTGTTGACCGTAATGCAAGTGTAGAGGTGCCGCTTGAGCCAGACGATCGGATTGTTTTGTACACCGACGGGATCACCGAAGTCTTCAACGCGAGGGGAGAGATGCTCGGCATCGAAGGAGTCCGCGAAATCGTAAGAAAGGCTTCAGCTTTGCCTGCCGAGCAAATGAAACAGGGCATTCTGGACGGTGTTGCCGCATGGCGATCCGGTCCGCCCACAGATG
>Ga0335069_10005957_pt1 | contig 17825 bp, 16 predicted proteins | sample Lox_Sample_11_FD_206714 | JGI IMG/M metagenome (GOLD analysis project Ga0335069, IMG submission 206714) | Soil microbial communities from Loxahatchee National Wildlife Refuge, Florida, United States - Lox_Sample_1.1 | ecosystem: Environmental > Terrestrial > Soil > Wetlands | place: USA... | reverse complement strand
CAGGTCGACGCGCAGGTTGCCCGACAGCGAATTGTCGTCCGCCACGGTGATCTGGCCTCGCGTCGACATCGCACCGGCGCGGCCGTCGATATCCTTCAGCGTCAGCGACGAGGCATCGGCGACCACCATGGCTTCCAGATCGGTGAACCGCGTGCTGCCGCCGGGTCCCGTCAGTGCACCTCCCGGAGCCGGGCGGGTTGCGACGTAGCCGAGGTTGATCCCGTTGAGCGTCGCCCAACGGATCTGCAGCGGGCCCGCAGCGGCCAGCGTGCGCACGGCCATGTCCGGCGTCGAACCGCGCCCCGCCAGCGCGAGGTTCATCGTCGCCGTGCCGGTTACCGGAATCGACGCGTCGCCCTTGGCGACACTGGAGGCCTCGCGGCCCATGGCCTGGCCGACGATGGCGTCGACGTCGAGATTGGCCCCCGACGCCTTGCCGCTCAGGATCCAGTCCTCGCCGTCGGAGGACTGCGCGAGCGACACCGAGCCCTGGGTCACGCCGTAGAACGCGCTGATCGAGAAGGTGGCGTCGATCTGGTGCGGCGCGAACGTTCCGGTCGAGTTGACCTCGCTCCAGCGGATCTTCGGGCGATAGGGGGCGCGCCAGTTCGTCGCATCGAGGGCAAATGCGACCCGGTCGGAATCCGCCGCGGGCGTCAGCTTCAGGTCCATGGTCCCGTCGATTCCCAACTCGTGAACCGTCGCGACCTCGAACGCGCCGGATGCCGTGCGTCGGGAGACCACCTCGTACCGGCCGGGGAGCATCGGGGCGTCGGTAATCTGGACGCTCTCGAAGCGAACGGTCGCGATGCTTGCCGGGAATGCCGTCTTCAGCCGCGGCAGCACCGCCAGCAACTGGCTGGCCTGCGCCATCGTGAACTTCGACGGCGAAACCACGGCCTCGCCGCCGGTCCAGCGCGCACCCCGAAGCGCCTGGATCGCTTCCGGCCAGTTGATCGTCAGCGCGACTTCATCGAGGTGGACCTGGTCGCCGACATCGACGCCGTTGATCGTCACGCGCGGGCTGGGCGAGACGCGGAATCCGCTGCTCTGGACCTTGACCTGCTGGCCCAGCGTCCGCGAAAGGCGCGCGGCCAATTGCGGCGCGGCCAGGTCGTTGAGCAGCGGCCGCACGAGCAGGAACAGTCCATAGACGGCGCCCGCAAGGATCGCCACGGCGGCGAACCGCTTCAACCACTGGCCGACGACGTAGCTGTCGAAACGCGGTTCACGGACGTTGTGATCGTCCTCGATCTGCCGATCGTTGACTTCGCGAACGTCGAGCCGGTCGGGAAAATTCACCGTCGTGATAGCGAAATCGGTGGCAGGCATTTCGCGACCCGAACTGGACAATTGCGGTTCCCTTCGCTTCTCGCGGTTCTTGTCGGCCATGCGTCGCGATCGTTTCGTTGGCCGCGACAATCGATGTCGCGGCGCCGAATCGTAGCGCGCCAAGCGCTAGGGGAATAGCACCCCATTTCGCCGGCCGCGCGCGAAGCGTGCGGCGCGAACGGGCAACGCGGCGCAAACCGCGCTCCCGCCTCAGCTGTAGAGGAGGCGGCTGCCGAGGAAGACGAGCATCGCGGCGAGAAACACGCGCAGCGCGCGCTCCGGAAGTCGATGCGCCAGAGAGGCGCCCAGCAGGATCGCGGGCAGCGATCCGATCAGCAGGGACCCCAGCATCGACCAGTTCACGGTGCCCAACGACGCGTGCCCCAGGCCGGCCACGAGCGTCAGAGGCACGGCGTGAGCGATATCGGACGCGACGATGCGGCGCGACGCGAGCTGCGGATAAAGGAAGAACAACGCGACGACGCCGATGACGCCGGCGCCGACCGACGTCAGCGTGACGAGCGCGCCGATGAGGGCTCCGACGACGAGCGTCGGTAGCGGCCGGGCGACGGGCCCGTCCGCCCCGAGCGCGACGACGCCCGGTGCGCCGGCGCCGGCAAGCGCCAGCGTCGCCTGCGGGGCAGGGGCGAAGCGACGCCCCAGCGCGACAACCTGCTCCTTGAGCAGCAGCGCGAACGCCGTGGCGAGAAGGGCGCCCCCCAGCGTGTGGCTGACGATCGTATTGAAGTGCTTGGCATCCAGGCCGACTTCGCGAACGGTCGCGAGCGTGGCAAGTGCCGCCGGCACGGAGCCGGCCGCCAGCCAGCCGGTGATCGCCCAATCCACGTTGCGGCGGCGCGCGTGGGCCCAAGCGCCGTTGGCCTTCGTCACGGCCGCGAACAGCAGGTCAGTCCCGACCGCGACCTGGGCCGGGACGTTGAAGACGAGCGTCAGAAGCGGGGTCATCAGCGAGCCGCCGCCGACTCCGGTCGCGCCGACGATGAACCCGACGAGTGCGCCGCCGAGGATGAAGTGGATTTCCATGGAGTGCTTGTGAACGTCGGCTTTCCGCGACCCGCCGATAGACTCGAGCGCCATCGACGCGGCCTGCGTCATCGAGAGCCTAACGAACCGGCGGCCGTGGCAATCAACGAAATGGCTATGCCGCTAGACCCAATCGGAATGAAGCGCTCTCGCGCACATCGACCCGGACTATCCTCCCGGCTGTCGCGGTCCCGCCACGGATTGCAGGTGCCGAATTTCACGTCCGGATGACACGATGAACAGCAACGATTCGGCGCCGCCGGCGTACCCCGCCGCCGCCGCCGCGAAGATCCTTCAGGTGGCTGCCGAGCGAGGCCGTGCCTCCGCGACGCCTTACGCCGGCGTCGTGACGCCCGCCGAGGCGTGGGAACTCGTGCAGGAGGTTGGGGCGCGCCTGGTCGACGTCCGCACCGCGGCCGAATTGAAGTACGTCGGGCGCGTCCCGGGGGCCGTGCATATCGAATGGTCCAGCTCCGATCCCGCCGGGCCGGCCCATTTCGTCGAGACGCTGCGAGGCCTCGCCCGGCCGGACGACGTCGTGCTGATGCTGTGCCGCAGCGGCGCACGCTCGCATGCGGCGGCCGCCGCTGCGACGGCCGCCGGCTATCGGTCCGCGCTCAATATTCTCGAAGGCTTCGAGGGCAAGCTCGACGAGAACCGGCATCGCGGACGCCTCGAGGGCTGGCGGATGCGCGGCCTTCCGTGGGAGCAGGACTGAGACCCGCGCGGAGCTCCTGACGCGTCGCTCAGGAGACCGGGCCGTCGATCATCCCGGCGGCCACCGTGTCGTTCGTCGCTTCGTCGATGATGATGAAGCTGCCGGTGTCGCGGTGCACGGCATAGGGATCCGCGACCAGCGGCTGCTGCGTCTTGAATTGCACGCGCACGATGTCGTTCAGCGCGACGTGGCCTTGCCCCGCGCCCCACGCCAGCGCGTGGATGTCCAGATGCGCCGACACCGCGGTGAAGCGAGTCTTCACACTCCTTGTGGTGTGCTGCAGCACGTAGCTCCGCGACACCGACAGCGCTGTCGACGACAACCAGCAGATCGTCGCGGAAAACTGCTGCCGGACGTCCGGCAGCACGTCGACGGCGCGAACGATCATGTCGCCGCGCGAGATGTCGCGCTCGTCGGCGAGCGACACCATCACCGACTGGCCGGCCACCGCGCGCTGCAATTCGCGGGTGCCCAGCGCGATCCGCGTGACCCGCGAACGCGCGCCGTTCGGAAGCGCGATGACTTCGTCACCGACGGCGATCGTGCCGGCCTCGACCCGGCCCGCATAGCCGCGGAAATCCGCGTGGTCGGCCTGGCTCGGCCGGCACACCCACTGCACCGGCAGTCGCAGGGGCGCGTCCGCGTCGAGTTGCGACTCCGGCGCGTCTTCCAGCATGTCGATCAGCGTCGGGCCACCGTACCAGGGCATCCGGTCGCCGCGCTCGACGACCATCGCGCCGTCGAGCGCCGACATCGGGATCATCCGCACGTCGACGCCGGCGCCGTCGTGCCGCGCCATCCACGCATGGAACGAGTCCACGATCGCGTCGAAGGCGCCCTGGTCGTAGCCGACGAGGTCCATCTTGTTGACCGCGACGATCAGCTGCCGGATGCCGAGCAGCCGCGCGATCGTCGCGTGCCGCTTCGTCTGCGGCAGGACGCCCTTGCGGGCGTCGACAAGCACGATCGCGACGTCGGCCGTCGATGCCGCGGTGACCATGTTGCGCGTGTACTGCTCGTGGCCCGGGCTGTCGGCGATGATGAACTTGCGCCGCGCGGTGGCGAAATAGCGATAGGCGACGTCGATCGTGATGCCCTGCTCGCGTTCGGCGACGAGCCCGTCGGTCAGCAGCGAAAGGTCGACATGCGCCGCCCCGTGCTTCTCCTTGAGCCGCTCCAGGTGGCCGAGCGTGTCGGAAAGGAGCGCCTTGGTGTCGTAAAGCAGGCGCCCGATCAGCGTGCTCTTGCCGTCGTCGACGCTGCCGCAGGTGAGGAAGCGCAGGACGCCGCGGTCTTCGGATTGCCGCGGGGGCATCGGCGGAAACTCGGCCTTCATCAGAAATAACCTTCGCGCTTGCGTTGCTCCATCGAGGCCTCGGACGTCTGGTCGTCCATCCGCGTGGCGCCGCGCTCCGTCAGCGTGGCCGATACCGTCTCCGCGATGATCGCGTCGATCGTGGTCGCGTTCGACTCGACCGGGCAGGTGCAGGTGATGTCGCCGACGGTCCGGAAGCGCACCGACGCCTGCTCGACCCGCTCCGCCGCGCGCGGCGGCGTCAGGGGCGTCACCGGAACCAGCGTCGCCCCGCGGCGCACGACCGCGCGTTCATGCGCGTAATAGATGCTCGGGACCGCGAGGCCCTCGCGCCCGATGTATTGCCAGACGTCGAGCTCGGTCCAGTTGCTGATCGGGAAGACGCGGACGTTCTCGCCCTTGGCAACGCGGGCGTTGTAGAGGTTCCACAGCTCCGGGCGCTGGTTCTTCGGATCCCACTGGCCCCATTCGTCGCGGAAACTGAAGACCCGCTCCTTCGCCCGCGCCTTTTCCTCGTCGCGCCGGGCGCCGCCGATGCAGGCGTCGAACCCGAATTCCGAGATCGCGTCCAGCAGAGTCACCGACTGGTGCTTGTTGCGCGACTCGTCGGGCGAGCGCAGCACGACGCGGCCGGACTTCATCGAGTCCTCGACGCTGCGGACGATCAGCCGTTCGCCCAGTTCCGCGGCACGGCGGTCGCGAAATTCGATCACTTCGTCGAAATTGTGGCCGGTATCGACGTGAAGCAGCGGAAACGGGAAGCGGGCCGGCCGGAACGCCTTCGTGGCGAGATGCAGCAGGACGATCGAATCCTTGCCGCCCGAAAACAGCAGCGCCGGGTTCGACGCCTGGCCGGCAACCTCGCGCAGGATATGGATCGCCTCCGACTCGAGCCAGTCGAGATGCGACAGCGTCTTGCGCGCCCGCGTGACCGTCGCGCTCATCATTTCTCCGCTTCCGCCGCGCCTGCCGCGCCGCGCACGAGCCGGCCTCCGACGACGTGCAGGCCGCATTCCTTGTTTTCCGGCGCTTCCCACCACCAGCGCCCTGCGCGGACGTCCTCGCCCGGCGCCACGGCGCGCGTGCAGGGGGCGCAGCCGATGCTGGGGTAGCCGCGATCGTGCAGCGCGTTGTACGGCACCTGGTGCTGCCGCAGGTACGCCCAGACCTCCGCGTCCGACCAGTCGTGAAGCGGATTGAACTTCTCGATGCCGCGTTCCGCGTCGGTCTCGCGGGCGGCGACGCCGGAGCGCGTCACCGACTGCTGGGCGCGCAGGCCGGTCACCCATCCGCCATGCCCGGCGAGCGCGCGGGCCAGCGGCTCGAGCTTGCGCACCGCGCAGCACGCCTTGCGCTTTTCCACCGCGTCGTAGAAACCGTTGATGCCGTTCGCCGCAACGAGCCGGCGAACGGCCTCGGCGTCGGGGAAATAGACGGCCACGCAATGGCCGTAGCGTTCCTCGACCCTCTGCATCAGTTCGTAGGTCGCCTCCGGAAGGCGGCCGGTGTCGAGCGTGAAGACACCGATCGGCAGCTTGTGGCCGCGGATCAGGTCGAGGACGACCATGTCCTCGGCGCCGAAGCTCGTCGAAAACGCCGCACCGGTCGTGGCCGCCTCGCGCAACGAGACCACCGCGGCCTCGATGCGCGGGCGCAGGTCGATCGTTTCTCGCGCCGCGCTCATCGGGGTTCCGCGACGGCCCGGCGACGGAACAGCGGCACCGGCTGGTCGACCGAGCGCTGGTAGACCTCGCTGAAGGTCCGCAGGGCCGACTCCGCCACGGCCGGCTTCTGGTCGGCGCGCAGCGCGAACTCGGAGATCCCGACGCGCTTCATGGAGAAGAGCTGGTCGACGAGCACGTCGCCGATCGCGCGCACCGGCCCGGCGTAGCGCAGGCGCGTCCTCAGCAGCGTCGCGATCGAATAGCCGCGCCCGTCGCGGAAGCTCGGGAAGTCCACCGCGACGATGGGCAGCGTGTCGACGAAATCCGCAAGCGCGGACGGATCCTGGTCCGGGCCGATCCAGGCGCCGATCGGCCGCCGCCGCTGCGCCGGGGCCAGCGCGACGTAGCGCGCCAGCGGCACGATGTCGCCGTCGACCGGTTCGGCATCGTCCTCGCGAACGATGCGCCAGGTGTCGGCGCGCCACGATCCGTCGGCAGCGAGCACGTGTCCGCCGCTGGCGCGGCCGCTCGCGGCGACGTGGGCCGCCTGCGCGTTGTCGCTGCGCTTGTATTCGGTGTCATGCACGGCGGATTGCGGATTCATGCCGCCTCCCGGATGGCTTCGTCGCTGCCGTCGCGCGAACGGGCGTAGACGCGCGCCTTGAACGGCTCCAGCCCGATGCGCGCTGCCGTGTCGATGAAGCGCTCGCCGTCGCGCCGCTGCGCGACGTAGACCGCGATCAGGTCCTCGATCACGTCCGGAACCTGCGGCGCGGAGAACGACGGGCCGAGGACACGGCCGATCGCGGTACGGCCGCCCCCGGCGTCGGAGCCGTCGGCGCCGCCGATCGAGACCTGGTACCACTCGGAGCCGTCCTTGTCGACGCCGAGGATGCCGATGTGGCCGACGTGGTGATGGCCGCACGAGTTCATGCAGCCGGAGATGTTGAGGTTGATCTCGCCCAGGTCATGCAGGTAGTCGAGGTCCTCGAAGCGCTCGGTCACCGACTGCGAGATCGGGATCGATTTGGCGTTCGCGAGCGAGCAGAAGTCGCCGCCCGGGCAGGTGATCATGTCCGTCAGCAGGCCGATGTTCGGCGTCGCCAGGCCGGCGCCGCGCGCTTCGTCCCACAGTTCGCGCAGCCGGGCCACCGGGACGTCCGGGAGCACGAGGTTCTGCTCGTGGGTCACGCGAAGTTCGCCGAAACCGTAGCGCTCCGAGAGGTCGGCGACGAGTTCCATCTGCTCCGACGTGCAGTCGCCGGGCGCCACCCCCGGCTTCTTGAGCGACAGCACGACGCTGCGGTAGCCGGGGACGCGATGCGCGCGGACATTGCGCTCGATCCAGCGCGCGTAGGCGCGGTCGCCCGCGGCGTCGAGGCGATCGCCCGCCGCATCGACCGACGCGTACGGCGGCGGCGCGAAGAACGCCGCGACGCGGGCGAACTCCGCCTCCGTGATCGCGCCTTCGCCGCCGGCGACGTGCGCGTATTCCTCGTCGACCTGGCGCGCGAATTCCGCGGCGCCGAGCGCCTTCACCAGGATCTTGATCCGCGCCTTGAACAGGTTGTCGCGACGGCCGTAGCGGTTGTAGACGCGCAGGATGGCCTCGACGTAGTTCAGCGTCTCGGCGATCGGAACGAAGTCGCGGATCACGGTGCCGATGATCGGCGTGCGACCCATCCCGCCGCCCACGAGCACGCGGACGCCGAGGTCGCCCGCCGGCGAGCGCACGATGTACAGGCCGATGTCATGGAACGCCGTGGCGGCGCGATCCTCGCGCGTCGCGCTGATCGCGATCTTGAACTTCCGCGGCAGGAACGCGAACTCCGGGTGGAACGTGCTCCACTGGCGCAGGATTTCCGCCAACGGCCGCGGATCCGCGATCTCGTCGGTCGCGACGCCCGCGAACTCGTCCGTCGTGATGTTGCGCACGCAGTTGCCGGAGGTCTGGATCGCGTGCATCTCGACCTCGGCCAACGACGCGAGGATGTCGGCAGTGTCCGGCAGGTCGATCCAGTTCAGCTGCAGGTTCTGCCGTGTCGAGAAATGGCCATAGCCGCGGTCGTAGCGGCGCGCGATCGCGGCCAGCCGGCGCAGCTGCGTCGCCGACAGCAGTCCGTACGGGACCGCAATGCGCAGCATGTGCGCGTGGCGCTGCATGTAGAGGCCGTTCTGAAGGCGCAGCGGCCGGAATTCCTCGACCGGAAGCTCGCCGGCGAGGTGCCGCTGCAGCTGGTCGCGGTATTGCGCCACGCGCTGCGAAAGGATCCGGCGGTCGATGTCGTCGTATCGGTACATGGTGTCGTGGTCGGCGTCGCGGAGACGTTCCGTCGCCGCCCTTTCTTCGGGTTCCCGGAGACTAGCGGCGAACGCCGCCCTCCGGCGGACGCGATTGTCATGCCGCTATGCACTGCCGTTATGAGCGCATCGCGGAAGCTCATGCGAAGACCGTCTGACGCAGGTCGTGAGCCGGTGCGACCCGCAGAATTTCAATGGGTGAAATCCCAGGGCGGCCCATCCGCCGCGCCGCGACCGGAATCGGGCTCAGGGCATGCGGGCCCGCGCGACGTTGCCGATCACCAGGATCGCGGGACTCGCGATCGCGGCTTCGGCGAGCGCGTTCGCCATGCCGCCGACGCAAGTCGAGAGAACCCGTTCGCCGGGGAGCGTGGCCGACTGGATCGCCGTGACCGGTGTCGATGCGTCGAGGCCGGCCTCGAGGAGATGGCGCTCGATCTTCGCCGCGTTCGAGATTCCCATGTAGACGACGAGCGTCAACCGGCACCGGACGAGGGCTGCCCAGTCGAGCCGCTCGTCGTCGCCGTCGCGCTCGTGGCCGGTGACAAAAACGACGCCCGGGCTGGCATCGCGATGCGTCACGGATATTCCGGCGACCATCGGCGCCGCGATTCCGCTCGTGATGCCCGGGACGACGTCGACGTCGATCCCGGCGGCGCGCAGGTGCGCCGCTTCCTCGCCGCCGCGCCCGAAAAGGAACGGATCGCCCCCTTTGAGGCGGACCACGTGGCGTCCCGCGGCGACCTCGTCGACCATCAGCCGATCGATGTGCGGTTGCGGCGTGCTGCGCGCGCCCCCGCGCTTGCCGACCCAGACCACCCGGACGTCCGGGCGGACCAGGTCCAGGACGCGTCGGTCGACGAGGTCGTCGACGAGCACGACGTCGGCGTCGCGCAGCGCGCGCGCGGCCTTCAGCGTCAGCAGGTCCGGATCGCCCGGCCCGGCACCGACGAGCGTCACGCGCCCGCGCCCGGCCGCCGGCATCCGGGGAGACGATACGTCCGTCATGCGGGCCGCGTCATGCGCGGGCGGGAAAGCGGCGCCACTACGCCTGCGCCCGGTGCAGCACCAGGCCGTCCTTCTCGTAGACCGTGGAGACCTGCGCGAACCCGGCATCGCGAAGCGACTGCGCCTGCTCCGCGACGCTCATGTAGAGATCGCGCTGAGTCCGCCCCGGCGACCCCAGGACATGGTCGCAAACCAGGTAGATCCCGCGCGGCGCCAGCACGCCGCGCACCTCCGCGTGCAGCGCCGCGGCGCGGCGCTTGTTGCGCAGCTCGTGCACGGCCTGCATCGTCGCGACGCATTCGAAGCGCCCGAGACCCTCGGACCATCCCGGGCGCTTGAAGTCCCGTTCCACGCACTGCGCGCGATTCGCGAGGTCGCCGAGGCGCGCGACCGCGAGTTCGTGCATCGGCGCGGAATAGTCGAGCATCGTGTACTTCACGTGGGGGAACGAGCCGAGAAGCCAGTGCGCGAGGAAGCCGGGCCCGGAACCGAGCTCCAGGATGCGGGTCACGTACTGCGGCAGGCCGCCAATCTCATGCGCGAAGCGCGAGAAGAACTCGTCGCGCCATGGATGCTCCCACGGCGCGCCGGATTCCCACGCCGCGGCGGCTTCCGGCTGTCGATAGTCGATCCCGCCGGGCACCTCGTCCGTCGCGTCGAGCGCCGGCCGCACCTCGAAGCGCGCGAGCCGCTCCAGGAGACGGGCCTGTCGCTCGATCGCGCCGGGGACGTCGGTCGCGCCGCCCAGGACCGCACGACAGAAGTTCGCCGTCTCGGCGACGTCGTCGGGTCGCGGAAGGCCGGTCCCGGCGGCGGCCGCCGGGCGCCCGGCGTTCGCGGCGCCGACGAGCTCCAGTTCGTGCACTGAGAACGGCTCGCCACGGAGCCACGCGCGAGGCGCGTGCCGCTCCGATTCCCACGCGACGGGATCGCCTTCGGTTCCGCGGACCAGGCACATCGACAGCCCGAGCAGCTCGGCCGCGGCCCCGAGCGCAACGCGGTAGGGCTCGTGGGTGTAGTTGGCGACGATGACCGCGCGCCCGTCGATCGGGACGAGGAGCTTCACCAGCGAATGGGCGGAATTGCGGAAGCCGAGCTCGGCGCGGCGCGCAAGCAGGCGAGCGACCTTCGGCATGACGGCCTCGATGGGCATCCAGGCCAGCCTGCCCGTCTCGTCGGCGAGCCGTCGCGCGGCGCCTTCGGCGTCGAGGCAGGGCGCCTCGCCCATCGCCTGCAGCACGGCGCCGGCGTTCGCGCCTTGCCCGGCGTCGTGCGTGACCAGCAGCACCGGCGTGCCGCGTCGCGCGAGCCACTTCGCCAGCAGCGGCGCGAGCGGCGGCTCGCGCCGTGCCGTGCCGGTCGCGTAGAGCACGACCGTGGCGGCTTCGGCGGGCCCGCGGATCGTCGCGCAATGCGGCCGCGTCGCGCCGACGAACGCGGCCAGCATCGGCGGGCTCTCGCCGTGGATGCGCAGGCCCATCAGCAGCGCCGCCTCCTGCGGCCGGCTGAAGCGCTGCTCCAGCAGCGCGGTCCAGGCCTGTGCGGCATCGTCCGGGTCCAGGACCCCCGGCCCGTCGGGACGCGCGTTGCGCCCAAGGCGCTTCACGACGCGCGCGTAGAGTTCCGCGGCGGCGGGATCGGGGTTCGTCGGCGTGACCACGCCCGGATATTAGGGTCGAACGCGCCGCGGCGGAACGTGCGGGACTATCCGACCGCGCCGATCGCGAACGACCGGGCATAGCGCTCCGGATCGCGGCCGTCCCAGGCCACGCCGTCGATCAGCGTGCTGGTCCGCAGCGGGCTGGCCGGGATCGCGACACCCAGGCGCGTCGCCGCTTCCGCATACAGGTCGGCGCGGTTCACGGCTTGCGCGATCCCGGCGTAGTCGATTCCGTGGCGAAGCATCCCCCATCGGCGCAGCTGCGACAGGAACCACATCGCGTCCGACAGGTACGGATAGTTGACGTTGCCGCCGTCGAAGAAGGTCATGTGTCGCGGATCGTCCCACGTGCGCCCCAGGCCGTCCTGGTAGTGGCCGAGGAATCGCGGGCCCATGACGTCGACGGCCGTGTCGACGTAGGCCGGCCCGGCCACCGTCTCGACCGCCTGCACGCGATGCGCCGGCGCCGCTTCGATCCAGCGGCTCGCCTCCAGCAGCGCCATCGTCAACGCCATGGCCGTGCGAGGGAATTCGCGCGCGAAGCGGGCGGTCGTCGCGAGCACCTTTTCCGGGTGATCGGGCCAGATCTCCTGGCTCGTGATCGCCGTGATGCCGACGCCGTCGGCGATCGCGCGATGGTTCCACGGCTCGCCGACGCACGCGCCGTCGACGCGCCCGTCGCGCAGGGCCTCGACCATGCGTGGCGGCGGCACCGTGATCGCGTCGACGTCGCGCAGCGGGTGGATGCCCTGCGCCGCCAGCCAATAGTAGAGCCACATCGCATGCGTTCCGGTCGGGAAGGTCTGCGCAAACGTGAGGCGCCGCCCTTCGACGGCGATCAGCCGCGCGAGGCTCGGGCCGTCGACGGCGCCGCGCCCCGCCAGGCGGCGCGACAGCGTGATCGCCTGTCCATTGCGGTTCAGCGTCATCAGGACCGCCATGCCGGTCTGCGGCCCCGCGATGCCCAGGTGCGCGCCGTAGACGAGGCCGTAGAGCGCATGCGCCGCGTCGAGCGCGCCACTCGCGAGCTTGTCGCGGATCGCCGCCCAGGACGATTCGCGCGTCGGGATGATGCGGATCCCGAAGCGCTCGTCGAATCCGTTGACCGCCGCGATCACGACGGAAGCGCAGTCCGCGAGCGGCATGAAACCGACGCGTAAGACCCGCTTCTCCGGGGCGTCTGAGGCGCCGGGCGCGGGCGGAATGGGCACTGCGTGCGACTCGGGCATCGATTTCCCGTCAGGACATGAGGTCGTCGGCGTCGATGATCCGGTTCGCGACCTCGATGAGCTTCAGCTTGCGGTCCATCGCGAGGCGGCGCATCTGCTCGTAGGCGGTCTTCTCGTCGATGCCGCGGATCCGCATCAGGATGCCCTTCGCGCGCTCGACGCGCTTGCGCTGGGCCAGTTCGCTTCGCGCCTGCGCCAGTTCGGCGCGCACCTCGGCGTCGGCCTCGAACCGCGCGATCGCGACGTTGAGCACCGGCTGCAGGCGCTCCGCCGTCAGGCCGGCCACGACGTAGGACGACACGCCGGCGCGGATGGCGCGCTGCATGCGCTCGCGATCCGGGTCGTCGGTGAACATCACGATCGGCCGCGGTTGCGCCTGCGACATCACCGCGATGTGCTCCAGCGTGTCGCGCTGCGGCGATTCGGCGCTGATGATGATGATGTCGGGCTGGCTCGAGCCCACCGCCGCCGCCAGTTCGACCGGCGCGTCGACGACCCCGATCACCGTGTTGCCGAGGCGGGCCAGTTCCTCGCGCAGGAGTGGCAGGTGGGTGCCGCCGTCGTCGACGAGCAGGACCCGGAGACCGGAAGCCGGCCGATCGGCGCTTGCAGGCATCAGGCCGTCGTCACGCCGACCGTGGTCGCGCCGGACGCGGGGGTCCCGACCCCGGCCGCGATCCCGTTCCGGGTTTCCCCGAATTCCTGGGGCGGACCATCCATTGAATTGTCATCCCCTTTCATCCCGTGAACGCGCGGTCATTGCGGCGGCAATTCTTCCGATTAACCAGACGAGGAGCGGTCGAGACCGCGAGCGAGGAAACACGAGCATGGTTCGAGCCAAGAGTTCAATGCCCGCCGGCCGCGACATGGCACTGGCGCTGCTGGCCTCCTATCGCGCGGCGCTGCACCTGGCGCCGCTGCCGCCGAAGTCCGCCGCCAGCGCACCGCAGCAACCGAGCGTGCCGGCGTCCGCGATGCTCAATCGGATGGTCCAGGAGCGATCGCGCCAGCAGCGGCGCGCCCAGGACTTCCGCCACCGCGAGCGGCAGTTGCGGCAGGCGATCCTGCGCCACGAGCACCGCCTGGCGGAACTCCAGGCGGAACTGGGCAAGCTCGTCGCCGAGCACCGGGAGTTCGTCGAGAACGCCTGAAGCCGGGGCGTCGCCGCGCCCTGCGGGACCGCCGCGACGTCGGCTACGAGGCCGGCTTCGGCTTGCGCTTCGGACGTTGCCATCCGCGGATCGTGGCCTGCCGCGCCCGTGCCACCGTGAGCTCCCCGGCAGGCACGTCGCGCGATACCGTCGAACCGGCGCCGACCGTCGCGTCGTCGCCGACCGTCACCGGGGCCACCAGGACGACATTGCTGCCGACCAGCACGTTCTTTCCGATGTCGGTCCGGTGCTTGTTGACCCCATCGTAGTTCGCGACGATCGTACCCGCGCCGATGTTCGTGCCGGCGCCGACGCGCGCGTCGCCGATGTAGGCCAGGTGATTCGCCTTGGCGCCGGCCTCCACGAGGCTCGCCTTCACCTCGACGAAATTGCCGATGTGGACCCGGTCGCCGATCTCCGCGCCAGGGCGTAGCCGAGCAAACGGCCCGAGGCGCGCATCCGCGCCGACCTGCGCCCCATCGAGGTGCGAAAAGCCGAGGATCTCGGTGCCGGCCGCGACGCGGACGTCGCGCAGCACGCAATACGGCCCGACCGTCACGCGGTCGCCCAATTCGACCGCGCCCTCGAAAATGCATCCGACGTCGATCGTCACGTCGCGCCCCACGTCGAGGCGTCCGCGAACGTCGATCCGCGCCGGATCCAGCAACGTGGCGCCGGCATCCATCAGCGCGCGCGCGATGCGCGACTGCGCGTAGCGCTCCGCGGCGGCGAGCTGGGCGCGGCTGTTGACCCCGGCGGCCTCGTCCGGATCGGCGAGGGTGACGCCGTTGACGCGCACGCCGTCGCGCAAGGCCGCCGTGACGATGTCGGTCAGGTAGTACTCCTGCTGTGCGTTGCGACAGTCCAGCGCCGCGAGCCAGCGCTTCAGCGGCCCGGTGGGCGCCACGACGATGCCGGTATTGACCTCGTCGATGCGCTGCTCGTCGGGCGACGCGTCGCGCTGCTCGACGATGCGGACGATCGTGCCATCGGCGCCGCGGACGATGCGGCCGTAGCCTGTCGGATCGGCCAGTCGCTGCGTCAGCACGGCGACGCCGCCCGCGGCGGCGGCCGCCGCCAGCGTCCTCAGCGTGTCGACCTTGACGAGCGGCACGTCGCCGTAGAGCACGATCGTCGCGCCGTCGCCGTCGAGCAGCGGCGCGGCCAGCCCCACGGCGTGGCCGGTGCCCAGCTGCGGTTCCTGGACGACCCACTGCAGCTCCGCCTCGCCGCCGAAGGCGTCGCGCACCGCGTCCGCGCCGTGGCCGACGACGACGACGATACGGTGGCCGCGCGCCGCAAGCGCAGCGTCCGTCGCCTCGCCGCGATCCGCCGCGAGGAGCTGCCGTGCCGAGTCGATGACATGCGCTAGCATCGGCCGCCCCGCGATCCGGTGCAGCACTTTGGGCAGGCCCGAGCGCATGCGCTTGCCCTGGCCGGCAGCGAGAATCACGACGTTCATCGGGAGACGGCACGCGGTGTGGGAGTCGGCCGGGAATCGTAGCATCGCGTTCGCGCGCCACGTCGCGCGACGCGTCGCCGCCGCGTCGTGCGCGGCGGCGCTCGTCGTGCTTCCGGGCTGCACCGCGGTTCGGATCGGCTACGACAACGCCGACACGCTGCTCGTCTACACGTTCGACAACTACCTCGACCTGGACGATGCGCAGGCCGACTTCCTGCGGCAACGGGCGCGGGCGCTGCTGGACTGGCACCGCGCTTCGCAGCTGCCGGATTACGTCCGGACGCTGGAGGGCGTCGAGGCGCAGGTTTCCGGCGGCGCCGTCGAGCCGGCCGACGTCCTGGGCTTCATCCGGCTGCTGGACGATCGTCTCGTGGCGATCGGCGAACAGGCGGCGCCCGACCTCGCGCAGCTCGCGGCGACGCTGCAGCCGGCGCAGGTCGACAGGCTGCAGCAGAAGCTCGCCGTCGAGGCGGCCAAGTCGTGCCGGCCGCAGGACCATCGCGACGACGTCGGGCGCCGCGTCGAGCGATTTGCCGACCGCGCCTCGTCCTGGTTCGGCGGCCTCACGGCGCCGCAGCTGGACCTCGTTCGAGCGTCCATGGAGGCGCGCCCGGAGGCGGCGCGCGACTGGTGCGACGAAGTCGACCAGCGCGGGCGCGACCTCGCGGCGCTCGTGCGGCGCATCGGCTCCGAGCGGCCGGACGAGGCCCAGGCGGCGGCCTGGGTGCGCGACTACGTCGCGAGCCTGCCGTCGCCGGCCGACCCCGCGCGCCGTGCGTTTCTCGAGGACAACCGGCGCGCGAACGCGGCGCTGATCGCGCAGCTGATCCAGACCTCGAGCGCGCGGCAGCGCGCGGCACTGAAGCGGCGCCTGGCGCAATATGTCGAGGATTTTTCCGCCCTCGCGATCGAGCGCGTTCGCGACGGCGGTCCCGGCTGAATCCCGCGGAGCCCAGCAGCCCCACCATGAAGATCACCGTGGAAACGAACGTCGCGGCACCGCTGGACGCCGTCTGGAAGGCCTACACGAACCCGGACGACATCAAGCGCTGGAACGCGGCGTCCGACGACTGGCAGACGACATCCGCTTCGGTGGACCTTCGCGAAGGCGGCGCGTTCACCTCGCGCATGGAAGCCAAGGACGGCAGCATGGGATTCGATTTCGCCGGGACGTACACGCGGATCGTCCGGAACGAACGCCTCGAGTATGCGTTCGGCGACCGCACGGCGCAGGTCGAGTTCACGCCCGGCCCGGGCACCGTGAACGTCCGGGTCACGTTCGACGCCGAGTCCACGCATCCGGTCGAGCAGCAGCGCGGCGGCTGGCAGGCGATTCTGGACAACTTCGCGCGCTACGTCGAAGGCCGGCCGCGCGGCTGAGCCGATCGTCGGGCGCGGCAACGGCCTCGGCCGTCGACCGACGGCGGCCGTCAGTCCCGGTACGAAGCGTCGACGGCGTCGACCTTGCGCACCAGCGCGTCGAACGCGGCCTTGCAGACCTCGGGCAGCAGCGGCGCGGCCTCGAGGCGCGTCTGCTGCCGGACCGTTTCCGGCACGGGCGTCATCCGACCGAGCGCGGACGACGCGACCTGGATATCGCACGCGCGCTGCAGGGTCCAGAGCCACATGAAGGCCTCCTCCAGCGTTTCGCCCCACGTCAGCAGCCCGTGGTTGCGGAGGATGACGACGCGCCGGTCGCCGATGTCCCGCAGCAGGCGCGCCCGCTCGTCCGGATTGACGGTGACGCCCTCGAAGTCGTGGTACGCGACGCGACCGGAGAGTTGCGCGCCGTAGAACGTGTCGTGCGACAGCCCGGCCTCGGAACAGGCCACCGCGGCCCCGGTCGTCGTATGGGTGTGCATCACGCAGTGCGCGGCCGGAACCTGGCCATGTATCGCGCTGTGAGTCACGAAGCCCGCGAGATTGACCGGGTGTTCCGTCGGCCGGACCGGCCGGCCTTCGATATCGATCGCGACGAGATTCGACGCGGTGACTTCGCGATAGGACAGGCCGAACGGGTTGATGAGGAAGATCGTTTCCGGGCCGGGGACGCGCAGCGTGACGTGGTTGAAGATGAGTTCGGTCCACCCCAGCAGGTCGAACACGCGATAGCACGCCGCGAGCCGCACGCGCGCCTGCCGCTCGGCGTCCGTCAGCGGGATGCTTCGATGCGGGTCGCGCGGCTCGCCGTGCATGTGCAGTCCGCGTGCCTTTGCTGGTGCGTTCATGCTGCCTCCGTCGCCGGTGACGCCGCCGGTTCGTTCCGCGGCGCGGCGACGCCCGCGTCACCAGCCGTTCAACCGCGTCCAGGCCTGGATCGTGCCATCCGGTCCGATCGCCTGGTACGCCGGGAACTGCGCGCCGGTCGCGCACGCGTGATTCGGAAGGATGCGCAATCGCGTGCCGATCGGCAAGCGCAGCGCGATGCGGTGGTCCGGCTCCCCGCTCCGCGACACGATCCCGTGCTCCTGGTTCGTCGCGCTGACGACGTAGCCCTCGAGCGGGGCGCCGTCCTCCGAGCAGACCTGGCCGTAGCCGAAGTCGCGCGCCTGGTGCGCCGTGCCGCGGTCGCGGCTGGTCGCCATCCAGCCGGCATCGACGATCGCCCAGCCCTTGTCCGCCTGGTGCCCGATCACCGTCGTCAGCACGCTGAGCGCTACCTCGTCGACCGAGCAGACGCCGAGGTTGCTCATCACCAGGTCGAAGAATACGTAGACCCCGGCCCGCAGCTCCGTGACGCCGTCGAGCCGCGCCGCGGACAGCGCGGTCGGCGTGGAGCCGACGCTGACCGACGGGCACGGGACGCCGGCGGCCCGCAGCCGCTCGGCGGCGCGAACCGTGAGGGCGCGCTCCTGCTCCGCGATGGCGGTCCGCGCTTCGGGCGTGTCGCACTCGTAGCTCGCCCCCGCATGCGCCATCACGCCGCCGACGCGCATGCCGC
>Ga0335069_10005956_pt1 | contig 17828 bp, 12 predicted proteins | sample Lox_Sample_11_FD_206714 | JGI IMG/M metagenome (GOLD analysis project Ga0335069, IMG submission 206714) | Soil microbial communities from Loxahatchee National Wildlife Refuge, Florida, United States - Lox_Sample_1.1 | ecosystem: Environmental > Terrestrial > Soil > Wetlands | place: USA... | reverse complement strand
GGGATGCCAACTACAACGGGGACTTACACAGCGCCGCATACTGTGCCCAAGGTTAATCCGGTTGCGGTCGCATTCTCGTTCCAACCGACTCCCGGGAGCAAGGCCAAGGAAACGGTCGTGTGCAACATCACGGTGGTGGACCGGAGCAACAATTTTCAGATCTCCGGACCTAGCCACTCGCAGAGCTACTTTGAACTGGACGACCGCTTCTCCGCGCCCGCGGTGCGAAATATGCTGGCGCGCGGGGCCATTGCCGGACCGGAATTAATGGTCAATGTCAGCGCCATGCAACCCGGGGGCGCGGGAGGCGGTGAGAAATCCCATGCCAACGGCACCATGGTTTTGATGATCGCCGGCACTTCGCCGGGACGCTTTCCCTGGACCTTGCCCGGAAGTTCGGCGAACACAGTGATGCTCACCATTGCCGGCAGCTCATCAGAAATGTACTCCACAGGGGACTGCCTTCCTCACGGAGACAACAACTGCAAACCGACCCCAACCCAGGGTTACACGCAGATCACTTCCTACGATCCGAAAACTGGAGAGGTCGGCGGGCGATTTCAGGGGACGGTCGTGAAGCTTGAGAATGGACGCCCGTCCACTTACGCCTCCGCCTCCGGCAGCTTCCAGGTCAGCTTGCAGTCACTGGGAGGACTGCATCCCTGATCGACCAGAATCAGGGACAATGGAGCATCCCGCAGATACAGAAGTTACTTCATTGCTGCGGGGCTACTGCGACTGCAGGACTTCGTCGACTGCGACTTTGCCGCCCTTGGTTGCGGTGATTACTTTGTGGATGGGGGCGTAGCCTGACAGGGTGATGTCGACGACGTAGGTGCCGGGATCCAGCGCTACCTCGACGGGAGACGTTTTGTCGAGCATGTGCTGGTTTACTGCGATCTGAGCGCCCTTGGGCTGAGTGTGGATGGTGACCGTTGCTTGTCCGGGCTGGCCGCCTTTGCCGCCGAATAATCTCGACATCTTGCCGCCAACGGTCTTGATGCTGTCGACATTTCCCAACTGCCGCAGCGTGGGCGAGAAGTTGTATGTCTGACCCAGCGAGAATTGTCCGGCCATGGTTTCGTCGAGATATCCGGAAAGGCGCACGAGGAGGACATGCTGGCCCTTGTCGATGCTGACCTGTGCCGGCGTCTTCGCGCTCATGTCGCGGCCATCGACATAGATGCTGGCTCCGGGCGGATCGCTTTTGACGACCACTGTGGCCGCCAGTTGCGAGAGATGAATTTGCGCGGTGGCGCGGTTGCCGGAAGTAATCGTGATCGTGCGCGTGTCGGTTGAGAAGCCGGACTTGCTTACGGTAATCGTGTGCTGACCGGGTTGGAGATTCGTCAGAGTAAATGGCGTGACCCAACTGGGGTCAGACGCGCCGTCGATCTGGACCTGAGCACCCGCGGGGGTGGAATCAATAGCGAGTTGTCCGGGAATGATGACGGGAGCCTGTGCGGAAGCCTTTTTTTTTCCGCCGTGGGATTTCGGGGTGGCGACGGGGCGTGAAACCTCTGGAGTTTCGGGCTCCTCCACCTCTGGGGCCGGAGTCACTGCAGGTGCGGGCGTCGTATCGTTCTTGGGAGCTGGCTGCGCAGGTTCGGCTGGCGCGGGAGCAGGAGTCTCGGATGTGGCGGTTGGACGTGGCGCGCCAGCATCGTCGTCTCCCTGGCTGTGAATGTAATACGTGACGCCGATTCCGATGGCCAGGATCAGGGCCAAGGCTCCGCCGAGAGCGTAGAGATAGAGCTTGGGGGGAACGCCTTTGATTTCGTCAATCGCCTTTTGCGCAACTTCGCGAGTTTGTATTTTGGGTTTCTCGTCGATCTTTCTGCCAAAGCGAGTGGGCGTGATCACCGGGCTTTCCGCCGCAAGTGGAGCAGTTTCCACCGGCGGTGGGGGCGGAGGCGCGACATATACCTCTTTCAGCGGAGGAAGCTCGGAAATTTCAGAGAAGCTTGTGCCGGTTGCGGCACCTGGGCCACCTTCGGCCATCATGGGGTCGACGGCGATCTTGGGGGCTGACGGCGCTTGGGGCTCGAAGGTCTCGACTTGCGGCTCTTCGGTTACAGCGGCCGACATGTAAGAGGATGGGTGCTCGGCTTCCAGACGAATCGGAGGCGGCGCAGGCATGGCGGTGTCGGAGAGGTCGATTTCCTGGAAGTCGGCAGCTGGCATTACGCTGGCCTCAGACGCTCCGGCGCCAGCAGCGGCGGCAGCTGCTTTGGGCGTTGCCAGCTTCGAGGGCTTCGCAAGCGTTGACGGACGCGGAGCTTCGAGCGGACTGGCGGTTGCACGCGGGGCGGATACCGGTGGCTTTGGCTGTGACGTGGCACTCGGCGCAGCAGGACGGGCGAGGCCGGATGCTGGCGGAGTGACTGTCCGCGAGGTGACGGCTCCGGGCTTTGCGGGAGTCGTGCCGACGAACTTTGACTGCGCCGCAGCGCTGGCATTGGGGGCGACCGCCGGCGCTTTCGCGGGCGCGGGTTTCTTGCCCGCGGCCGGCTTCGATTCTTTGCACTTCTCGAGGTCGTCCAACATCTCACGGCCGCACTGGTATCGTTTTGCCGGATCTTTCTCCAGCGCCTTGATGATGAGATCACTCAGCAGCGGATGAACTTTGGCATTGACGCGTACGGGCGGAACGGGAGTGCTCTCGAGGATGCTCTGGCGCAGCGACTCGATGCTGTCAGCATCGAAGGCTTTGCGCTCCGTGACCATTTCGTAGAACATCGCACCGAGGCTGTACAGGTTCGAGCGTCCGTCCGTGGCTTCGCCCCTGACCTGCTCCGGTGACATGTAGTGCAGGAAGGACGGCAATCCCTCAGTGATGGCGGTTGAGAAGTTACCTGCGCTGGAGACTCCGAAGCTGAGGATTTTTACGGTGCCGTCCCAGCCGCACATGATCTTGGCGGGCTCGAGGCTGTAGTGCACGAGTTTATGGGAGCTGGAATGGTCGAGTCCGGCACAGAGCTGGCGGCCGATATCGAGCAGGTCCCAGATGGAAAATCCTTCCTTGCGCGCCAGCATGGTGGCGATGCTGTTTCCCTGTACGTACTCCATCGCAGCACAGAAGTGGCCTTCGATTTCTCCGGCGCCAAAGATTTTGCTGATGTTTGGGCTGCTCAGAACGTTGGTGCTCTCGGCCTCAGCTAACAGTGCGTGCTCCAGAGCGTCGGCGCTGTCGCCGAAGACGCTGAGCTGAATTGCCTTCAGCGCAATCGTCTGATTGCTCTCAGGGTCATTGGCTTTGTACACCGTGCCAGTCGGTGACTTCGCCAGTTCACTAAGAATCTCGAAGGGGCCGATTTTTGTAGACATTGCTTCCTTGCTCCAAGCCCGCAACACACGGGTTACGCGCCGCGAACAACAGAATGTGTTGGCGAACGTCCGGGAACCGGGTAACGGTAGGATATCTCTGCACGTGCGGCGCTTCGAGTTACCAAAGTAAGCCGGAAACGCTCGTAAACAGCGTGCATTGAGGCGGTCTACGCGATTGCGGCGGTGAAGCGGTCGGCGAGTTTGCGCAGGTGCTGGATCAGTTCTGGAGGCTCGTGTACCTGAAAATCGACGCCCAACCAGGAGAGGTGCATAGCGATGCCTTCGACAGAGTAGGATCCGGTCTGCAGCAGGCATGAATTTGCGTCGAGGGATTCCAAGACTCCGGCGGAAGGGGGAATGCGCTTGGCGAGAGACTCGAGCGGCGCGCGCAGGGTGATGCGGGCGCGAACGGGATAGGGCACCTGCGAGAGCGATTTCGACACAAACTTCGCGAAGTCACCCTCCGGAGGCTTGCGAGCCTTAAATCGTGTCGATGACTTAGGTTTGCCTTCGATTCGATCGACACGGAAAGTTCGCCAGTCCTTTCGGCCAAGATCCCAAGCGACCAGATACCAGCGGTATCCAGTGTGAACGAGGCGGTGAGGCTCGACGAGGCGCATGCTGGGGGATCCGACGCGGTCCTGATACTTGAAGCGAATGCATTCACAGTCGCGGCAAGCACCGGCGATGCCTGAGAGAAGGTTGCCGTCGATGATCGGGCCGCGTCGTTCGAGAGGTACGACGAAGCCGTGCAGGGCCATGACGCGTGGGCGCAATCGGGGTGGCAGAACTTGTTCGAGTTTGAGAAGAGCGCGGACAGAGGCTTCCTCCAGTCCGCTGATGCCGCCCTGGGCGGAGGTTCGCAGTCCGAGCGCGACGGCGACTGCTTCATCGTCGTCCAGCAGTAAGGGAGGAAGTGTGGCTCCTGCGCCGAGTTGATATCCGCCTTCGACTCCGGCGGTGGAGTGGACGGGGTATCCAAGGCTGCGGAGGCGATCGACGTCGCGGCGCAAAGTGCGGCAGGTTACTTCGAGGCGTTGGGAGAGTTCGGCTCCGGACCAGTACCGCTGAGCCTGGAAGAGAGAAAGCAAGCGAAGCAGCCGCGCCGAGGTCTTCAGCATGGCTTTGCATTGTGCCACGAATCGAGGACTGATTCCGTCCTAATTCGATACTAAGGTGGTGGCGTAGGCTGGATCGAAAGTCCATTACCGCGTAACCTTCCGCGCTGGCGGGAGTTTACCTAGGCAGTTCTCAGTTCTCAGTTCTCAGTTCTCAGTTCTCAGTTCTCAGTTATCAGTTATCAGTTATCAGCTATCAGCTATCAGCTAAAGCCAGCGCTCAAGAACTGAGAGCTGGCGACGGGGACGTCCAGGGTGACATTTGTCACCCGGGTGCAATGACGATCTCCACTTGTCAGTCCGAGTTCAACGCCGCAGCATGAAAGTGTTGACGAGCGGCATGATGCCGATGAAAAAGCAGGCGAATAATCGCTTTAGTCTGGTTGTCGGCGGCAAGTTCGATCGTCTATTCTGTTTCGGGTCGGTCTTTCCTGCCTCGAACGGTGAGTTTCCTGATCCCTCAGGAGTTCAGTCATGACGTTGACGCGATTCGTCACCAAGAACGCATTCCGCAATAAGCGGCGGAGCATTCTGACAGTGTTCAGTATTGCATTCTCGCTGCTCCTGCTGACGCTGATGATGACGATCTGGCGTGCGTTTTACCTGGATCAGGGCAGCGCCGAATCAGCCGAGCGCCTGATCGTGCGGCACCGGGTTTCTCTGACTTTTTCCTTACCCTCATACTACCGCGAGAAGATTCGGGCTGTTCCCGGCGTAGTGTCGGTCGTCCCGGTATCGTGGTTCGGCGGCATTTACAAGGATGAAAAGCCGGAGAATTTCTTTGCACAGTTCGGGACGGATCCGGATGAGTTCTTCCGGACGTATCGCGATATCAGCATGCCGGAAGAGCAGATCAAGGCGTGGCAGCGCGACCGTCAAGGCGTAATCGTGGACGATACTCTGGCTCAGAAATACGGCTGGAAGCTGGGGGATCGTTTTGTGCTGCAGGGGAAGATTTACCCGGTGGATCTGGAATTGAATGTACGGGGGATTTTCCATTCGGTCCCGGACAACAAGTCGGTGTATTTCAATGCCAAGTATGTTGAAGAGGCAGTGTCGTTTTTCAAGGGGCAAGCGGGAACGTTTGGCATTCTCGCCGACTCTCCCCAGGATGTGAGCAAGATTGCCAGTGCAGTCGATGAGATGTTTCACAACGCGCCGCAGCCGACGAAGACTGAAACGGAGAAGGCATTTGGCCTGGAGTTCGTCGCGATGATGGGCAATGTGAAGGCATTTATTCTCAGTATCTGTTCAGCAGTTGTATTTGCGACTCTTCTGGTTTCGGCGAACACCATGGCGATGTCGATCCGCGAGCGCACCAGGGAGGTGGCGGTTCTCAAGACTCTGGGTTTCACACGGCTGAGCGTACTGGTTCTTTTCGTGGGGGAGGCAGTCGCGCTGTCGATCATCGGTGGCCTAATCGGGATCTGTATGGGGTCAGGGCTGATTTGGGTGGCCACGCATTCGCCGCAGTTTGTCAGTTTTTTCACCTTGCGGGTGACGGTGGGAATCTGGGTTGTGGCGATCGCCACTTCGGCACTGGTGGGACTGTTAAGCGCTCTGATTCCGTCGTACCACGCCTCCAACGTAAACATCGTAGATGGCTTGCGCCATATTGGATGACTTATGACGATGAGCAGCTTCGTGGTGCGCAATACGTTCCGCAACAAGCTCCGCAGCTTGCTGACGATGGGCAGCATCAGTTTCTCGCTGCTGCTATTGACCCTGATGATTTGTATCTGGCGTTCGTTTTACATTGACCAGGTTGCACCTGAAGCTTCGCGGCGGTTGATCATTCGGGATAGGGTGTCTCTGGCGTTTTTTCTGCCCGCGTACTATCGGGAAAAGATCCGCGCCGTACAGGGAATCAATGCGATCGCTCCCATCACCTGGTTCGGAGGCCGCTACATCGATGACAAGCCTCAGCACTTTTTTGCTCAACTCGCGACCGATCCGGATGAATATCTAAAGGTGGCGTCGGACAAGATCATCCCGGACGAGCAAGTCAAGGCGTGGCAGCGTGATCGGGCTGGTTGCATTGTCGACGTAACCCTGGCGAACAAATATGGCTGGAAGATTGGCGATCGTGTTACGCTGCAAGCGAACATTTTTCCTACGAACCTTGATCTGACGATTCGCGGCATTTATCAACGCGACCCTCCGCAGAATGCGCTGTATTTCAACGCCAAATATCTGGAAGAGTCGGTACCGTGGTTCAAAGGGCAGGCGGGATGGTATGCCGCACAGGTGGACTCCGCCGAGCATGTGGCGGAAGCGTCCAAAGAAATCGACGCTATGTTTCACAATTCGCCGCTGCAAACGAAAACGGAGAGCGAGAGGGCGTTTCAACTGGGATTTGTGTCGTCGCTCGGGAACGTGAAGGCGTTCATCCTGAGCATCTGCGCGGCGGTGGTATTCGCGATTATGCTGGTTTCCGCGAACACGATGGCGATGTCCGTACGGAGCCGAACGAAAGAAGTGGCGCTGCTGAAGACACTCGGCTTTACGCGCCAGCGGGTGCTCTCGATTTTTATCAGCGAGTCGGTGGCTTTAGCACTGGCCGGCGGGGTGCTGGGCGTTCTCGCAGCAATTCCGCTGATCGTCGTGATCACGAAGGGCTTCATCGGAGTCGGAATTCCGCTGAACATGCACGTGAATGGACCGACAGCGGGGTTGTCTTTGCTGATCGCGCTCATTTTGGGCGTGGTGAGCGGATATGTGCCGGCGTACCGAGTCTCGCGGCTGAATATTGTCGATGCGCTGCGGCACATCGGGTGAGTGGAGATTTTGAATATGGCGATTCCCATCAAATACAACTTCCGTAACCTGAAACTCCGCAAGGGCCTGACGGTGATGACGGCTCTGGGCATTGCCCTCACGGTGACGACTGCGATCTTCCTGATGGCGCTGGTCGCCGGTTTGAACCGTGCATTCGTGAGCAGCGGCAGCCCGAAGAATGTGCTCGTGCTGCGCAAGGGTTCGGAAGCGGAATTGTCCGGCGGCTTCGATGCTGCACTATTCCCGACCCTGAAGACACTCCCGGGAATTGCCACCACCAAAGAAGGCCAGCCGATGGCGTCGGGCGAGTGGGTGGTGGTGATCGTTCTGCCGCGAAAGGACGGAACCGGCGAAGTGAACGTGACGGTTCGTGGCATGATGCCTGCCGGACTCGAGATGCGGCAAACGCCGGACGAACCGGGCAAAGAGCCACCGGTGAAACTGGTTGAGGGACGATGGTTCCAGACCGGCCAGCGTGAAGTTGTGGTGAGCAAGTCGATCCGGGATCGGTTCACACATGCAAACATTGGCGACACCATGGAATTCGGGAAAGGATCGTGGAAAGTCGTTGGAGTTTTCGATGGAGGCGGTTCAGCGTATGACTCGGAAGTTTGGGGCGATGTGAACCAGATGGCCGCCGACTTCGACCGCGTAGGCGGATATGCATCCGCTTATCTGCGGGCGACGGATCCGATCACGGCCGAGGCTTTGAAAAATCGCGTGAGCGACGATCAGCGGTTAAAGCTCGAGGGGATGTTGGAGAGCGATTATTACGCGAAGCAAACCAGTTCGGGGACTCCGATCAAAGTTATCGGATGGGTGGTCGGGGTCATCATGGCGATCGGATCGATTTTTGCGGCCATGAATACGATGTACGCGGCAGTGGCTTATCGTGGTCGCGAGATCGCTACGCTTCGTGTCATTGGATTCTCCCGACCGGCGATTCTGACGTCATTCGTATTTGAATCGTTGCTGATCGCGTTCCTTGGTGCTCTGGTGGGAATCTTGCTGATGATGCCCTTCAACGGGATGCAGACCGGAACATCGAACGCGGTGACGTTCAGTGAAGTGGTATTCGCACTGCGGATTACGCCGAGAGTGGCAAGTAACGCCATCATTTTTGCGCTGATTATGGGGTTCGTCGGAGGACTGGCACCGGCCTGGCACGCAGCCAGACAGAACATCCTGAACGCGTTAAGAGGGTAGGAGAACCTACAAGAATTCAGAACCGTAACATCTTTTATGGGAATTGATACAAAACACAAAGACCTGCAGAGCTTGCGCATTGACCGTTCACAGCGCAGCGAAACCAGCGGAGAACCGGCTGCGTGGGCACGGCGCTACATCGTGAGTGGGATTGCCGTCGTGGTCCTGCTTGGGCTGTCGGCGCTGGCATACCGGGCGTTTTCTTCCTCGATTCCGGAAGTCGATGTGGTTCGCGCGGCGGCACAAGCCAGCAACGACCCGGCAGGGAGCACAGTACTCTCCGCTACCGGATACATTGTGGCGCACCACAAGATTGAGGCGAACTCCAAGGTCACGGGACGCGTGGCATGGATCGGCGTAGAAAAGGGCGATCACGTGAAGGAGGGGCAAGTTCTGGTCCGGCTGGAGGATCAGGAGTTCCGCGCACAGTATGAACAGGCGCAGGGCGCGGCCGAAAGCGCGCGCGCACAGCTACTGCAGCTGGAGCATGGCTCACGGGCCGAGGAGATCAGGCAGACCGAGCACAACCTGAGCGAAGCCAAAGCTACGGCTGCGAACGACAAGACCTCGTTGGAGCGGATCAAGAAGCTGTTCGATGAGGGAGTGATGTCGAAGCAGGCGCTCGACGATGCCAGCGCGAAATATGACGCTAGCGAGCAACGGGTCCATTCTCTCGAGCAGAGCTATCAACTGGCGAAGATAGGACCGCGCGTGGAAGAAATCGAGCGGGCGAAAGGCGCGCTGATGCAGGCCGAAGGGCAGGCTGCATACGCGAAGTCGCAGCTTGACGCGACCGTCATTCGCGCCCCGATCACGGGGACGATTCTTGATCGCAGCGTGGAAAAAGGCGAATTGCTTACAGGGCAGTATGCGTCGGCGGCGCGGCCAGTTTTTTCTCTCGCCGATTTGAAAGATCTGCAGGTGGAACTCGATATTGCACAGGCTGACTTTGCGCGGCTAGGTCCGAAGCAGAAGGCGAACGTTGCTGTCGACGCATTTCCCGATCGCAGGTATCACGGAGTCATCGCCGAAATCTCTCCCGAAGCGAATCGCCAGAAGGCCACGGTGCAGGTGAAAGTGCAGATATTGGATCCGGATGAGTATCTGCGGCCGGAGATGAACTCGACTGTAACTTTCATCGCCGACGAAGCGTCGCAGAAGTCCAACGCGTCGGCCCCTCAGGGAGCATATGTACCAGCGACTGCCATGCGCGATCGAGATGGGAAGAAATTTGTTTACATCGCCTACAACGGACGAGCGGTGGCTCGTGAGATTCATGTAGTGAGCCAGCGGGCCGATGGTGCGGTGGTCGCTGGGCTGGCGGGCGGAGAAACCGTGATCAACAGCGCGCCAGCGACTTTGAAAGATGGGGACAAAATAAGAATCAAGGGGCAATCATGAGCACAGTTGCAGAACCGAACATTGCCACAACTACGAAGGTCGTCCAGGTGCGCGGAGTGAGCAAGATCTTTAAGCGCGACGCATTTCAGGTCACCGCTCTGGACGACGTTTCGATCGACATCGCTAAAGGCGAATTTCTGGCCCTGATGGGTCCCTCGGGTTCGGGCAAGACGACCTTGCTGAACATGATCGCGGCGATCGACCGTCCGACTGCTGGCGAGCTTCTAGTCCAGGGGCAGGACATCTTTCGCTTCGACGATGCCCAGATTGCGCGCTGGCGAAACGAACACATTGGGTATGTGTTTCAGACGTTCAACCTCATTCCGGTGCTGACAGCATTTGAAAACGTGGAACTGCCGCTGCTGTTGACGAAACTGAATGCGCAGCAGCGGCGGGAGCACGTTATGACGGCTCTGAAGCTGGTTGGACTGGAGGATCGCGTCCATCATCTGCCAAAGCAGCTCTCCGGCGGACAGGAGCAGAGAGTGGCTATCGCGCGCGCGATCGTGAGCGATCCTACGCTATTGCTCGCGGACGAACCGACGGGCGACCTGGACAGTCATTCGGCCACCGAAGTTTTGGAAATCCTGAAGCATCTGAACGAGGACTTTCACAAGACGATTGTGATGGTGACACACGACCCGCACGCGGCATCGTACGCCCACGTCACTCGCCATCTGGAGAAAGGGATGCTCCTGCCTCCGGAGGACAGGCGAAGTCGTTGAGGATGAGGTAAGTCTGCAGGGGATAAACTGAAGTCAGGTTACTCGGCTGAGCCGATCTTTTTGGCTCGGACCTAGACGATTTTGTCGGTCGAGGAGAGCGAGCCGGGCATGTCGGCCACCCACCGCCATGCCCTTCTCCCATTGGCGACCACTGCTTCCGCTTCGCCGTATTCCACCAGTCGATTCAGCACTGTCGTCACTGAGGCCATAGGATCCTTGTGACGCGCGAGCAAATCCGGCATCTTCTCCTGGAAGTAGTCGCAGATATCACGCGAGTTCATGGCGCGGCCGGATTCCATGAGGATCATACGGCAAGCCTTGGTGAATCCCGGCTGGCGGCCATTGGATTTGCGGTCGACCAGTTCCAGCAGTTCCTCGTTGAGAACTCCATCGCCGAAAAGGTTCGCCAATCCGGAAATTGTCTGTTTTACCGTACCGATGCGCTTCATGATTTCAGCGCGCTGTTGCATCAACTGACGCAGTTCATCGTGAGCCTGACGGATCACTTCCTGCACATGACCGACGTCGTATCTGTCGATCGGCCGTAGAGAGCTAGCGGACCGTTCCAAGTTCTCCATACTTCCCCCAGAAATGTTGGACGTCTTGAGATCGCGATTCAGCTTTCCCACCATGGAACCCCCTGCAGCGGAAGCTGACGTCCCGAGAGCAATTGCTCTTCTGGCGGGCACAGTCCCGCCTATAGCTCTATACGCACGATGCCACCGTGGCGTTCCGTCGATCTCCGCATGAATCGAGGTTCCACCGGACTTGCAGGGTTAGACGTAAAGATTGCGAATTCGTTAACAGGACACATTATTTTTCGTGGTTAGCTGAAGGCGGGGAAACAAATGTTATTCATTGCAGAAACACAACCAGCAGCCGTCCGTCGGAATGATAGGAGTCGCCGGTTGCATTCCGGGCTTCCTGCACGGGGTTTGGCGGGAGGTAATAACTAAACATTTTCGCCTTGTTTGATTTTTGCAGGCTGACTCCAATGTTATCGCGCTCCCCGTCGACTGCCGGGTCGATCTTATGGGTGACGCTGTTGTTGCGCTTGTCCTTGGCGAAGCCGATGTCGTGCGTTCCGGCACCGACCCAGACTTCCTGCCCTTTCCAGGTGAATGGTGCCTTCCAGATCCGGAAGTGATGGCGGCTCGCGACCATCGCAATTGGCTCGGCCATCTCGTAGCCGAAGTCCTGCTTGCGTCCGAACAGGTAGAGGATGCTCATTGGCATGGCGAGGTAATCCTTGCTGTCATAGGTCTGCATGACGGCATTGACCACAGCGTTTGTGTTGCTGGTATCCGCGATGTGCCAGTCGGCAGCGGCCAGTGCGTCCTGAACGTCTTTTTGCGAACCGACGATGACGAAGTTGACCATGTCACCGAGATTATTGAACTGATCGTTCACTCGACGCGGGATGGTATCTAGTTCTTTCTTCAGGTCAGGATCCAGAGTTGCGTTGGATACGTGGAGCGTGGGCGCGGGTTCGGCGCTGTTGCCGGTTGCGGAGGCGGCGTTTTCCGGGTGAGAGCCTGAATTGTTCATACCGAACTGTCCGGACATGAATACCTGTGCGGCGTTTTCAAGCTGCGATTTCAGCTGGGTGCCTCGCGACTTCTGTTCTGCGGCGCCGGTATTAGCTGCGTTCGCAGTACCGGGAGAGGTTTGCACTCTTACTTCGAAAACGCCCTGGCAACTAGTGCTCCCGGTGTTTGTTCCGAGAAACAGGTGCGAAGCTTTGTCGATGTGCAACTCCGCTCGTGCTCCGACGAGCATGGGAGGCGCATTGGCGTCGAGCTTGGCGATCAGAGCTCCAGGACCTGCGTCGGGCATGGGCAGAGCCGTAGCATCTCCAGACTTGCTCAGTCCGGCGGGGTCACATTTCGCCGAGGTTGTATCTGCATTGGGCGTGGAAACCCTGTCGACTGAAATCGTCACCTTGTCTCCGGGCTGGAAGGTCAGGCCAGTGTCGGTCCACGCGGTGGAGGAGGAGATCTGAAAGGTGTTTTCGCGCGGGGCTGGGGGGGTCTGCGCTGCTGTCGGGAGAACAAGGCCCAGGGAACTGAGGAGGAGGATGAATCGGTACATATCGACGCCTCACGACATCTCTAACTATGTTCTAATGTTTAGCCTCTATATGGCAAGGTCGACTGGCACTTGTGCAAGGGCTGGTTGTCGAGTTCCCATAGAGGAATTCGGTGAGCCACCATTCCTGATTTGAAATTTCCTCACTGCGATTTCCTTAAACTTTCAGCGCTCATGTTCCGATGGTAACCATGTGTTCACAGCAGCAAAAACGGCTCCGATCCCACTGCATGTCCTCCTGGTTGGCAATCGGGAAGAGGACTTCTTCTTAATCCGCGAGATGTTGGAGCGGAATCGGGATGTGCTTCCGGTTGAACTGGAACACGGCACATCTCTCGATGAGGCGCGGGAGATGATGCGGTGTCGGCCCTACAATCTCGTGCTGTTCGAGCACACGGCCGGGGATAGTGAAGCGGTAAGGCTCATGACCGAGTTTCTGCATAGCGGCCGGCCTGTCCCGTTCATTGTGTTGACTGAAGACGCTGATGAGCAGACGGTAGCTGACATTATTAAGTCCGGCACATGGAATTGCCTGGCAAAGTCCCGTTTAGATGGGGCGACGCTATTGCGGAGTATCCACAACACGGTCGCCCTGCACAGTTTGCAGATAGAACAACAGAGCACGGAAGAGTCGCTGCGCAAGCTTTCGCGCGCGGTAGAGCAGTCGGCAGATGCTGTGGTGATTACCGACTCGCATGGGGTGATCGAATACGTGAACCCTGCTTTTGAGACATTGACCGGCTATTCCCCGGCCGAGGCTCACGGACAAACACCTCGCATTCTGAAATCGGGGGAGCAGGGTGCAGAGGTATATCAAGAAATGTGGAGGACGATTCTTGCGGGCGACGTTTTCCGCGGCATATTGGTCAACCGCAAGAAGAATGGTGAACTCTACTATGTGGAAGAGAGCATCTGTCCCGTTCGCGATTCGGATGGCCACATCACTCATTTCATTTCGAATGGGCGCGATCTGACGGAGAGGATCCGGTTGGAGGCTCAGCTACTCCAGGCGCAAAAGATGGACGCGATCGGACGCCTGGCGGGTGGCGTGGCGCATGACTTCAACAATCTGTTAACCATCATTACGAGTTATTCGGAGTTGGCGCTCGATTCGGTGCCGGAAAACAGCCCTTTGGAAGCGAAGATTCAGGAGATTCTGCAGGCTGCGCGGCGTGCGGCCGAACTGACCCGGCAGTTGCTGGCATTCAGCCGGAAACAGCCGCAGGCGCTGCGCGTCGTCGATCTCAATTCGGTGGTCAGCACAATTGCGAAGACGCTGCCCCGGTTGATCGGGGAGGATATCGATTTTGCTTTTGCGCGCGGTGAGGGACTTGGCCGGGTACGGATCGATCCGGTGCAGCTCGAGCAGGTGCTGATGAATCTCGCGGCCAATGCCCGGGACGCAATGCCGCAGGGAGGCCATCTGCAGATCGAGACATCGGACGTTCACCTGGACGACGACTATGTTCACGGCAAACCCGCGGTGATTCCCAAAGGCCACTATGCACTGATCACTGTGAGCGATGACGGAGGCGGAATTCCTCCCGAGGACTTGCCCCACATTTTCGAACCCTTCTACACCACGAAGCCGTCCGGCAAAGGCACAGGCCTCGGCCTGGCCACCGTCTATGGCATTGTGAAGCAGAACAATGGCTTCATTTGGGTCTATGGAGAACCGGGGGCGGGGACAGTGTTCAAGATCTATTTGCCATGCGTGAACGCAAGAGGGGAGAAAGGCGATAACGGCCAGCAGGAAGCGCAAGTTCAAATCGATGGATCGGAGACGATTCTGCTGGTCGAAGATGAAGCGGCGGTTCGCCAACCTACGGCCGAGTTTCTCCGCCTGCACGGATACAACGTGATCGAAGCCCGCGATGGTCTCGATGCGCTCGCATTGGCCAAGGAGCACAGCGCGATCGACCTGGTGGTCAGCGATGTGGTTATGCCCCGTATGAGCGGAGGTGCTCTGGCAAAAGAAGTGGCCCGGATCCGGCCGGTAACGCAGTTCCTTTTCGTATCCGGATATGCCGGGAAGACAATCCTGGACCACAAAGTGGTTGATCTGGAAACGAACTTCCTGCAGAAGCCTTACACGTTGAGGCAGTTGGCTTCGAAAATTCGAGGTGCGCTGGAGTCTGCGCGAGCACAGCAGCTCAGTTCTGCTAAGCCGAGCCCGGTATAATACTCGCGGTCTATTGATGCTCCCAATCACAGCTTGCGCCTTGGCGGCGCCTGCTTTCAACCTTCACCCGAGACAGCTATCGGCGGGCGTCTTTCTGGTCATCCTTTGCGGTTCGATCGTGTACTGCGTCATGCAGGTGGTGGCTGCTGTTCGATATCTTCGCGTCCGCCCTCCGGCACTGCGAGCGACTGAGCCGATTAGCATTCTTAAGCCACTTGCTGGATTGGACCTCGATCTTGAATCCAACCTGCGGACGTTTTTCGAACAGGATTACCCGGAGTTCGAGATTCTCTTTGCCGTTCGCACAGAGAGCGATCCTGCGGTGAAAGTCGTGTCTCGCCTTCAGCGGGAGTATGCAAGCGTTCGATCGCGCCTCGTCATCACGGGGGAGCCTCCGTATCCAAATGCGAAGGTGTTCAGCCTGGATCGCATGCTGAGTGCTGCGGCAAACGATCTGGTTGCCATGAGCGACAGCGACATCCGAGTGAAGCCGCATTTCCTGCGAACGGTGGCCGCCGAATTCCAGAACAGCCAGCTTGGAGTCGCAACATGCCCGTACAGGGCCGTCGCGGGGGCGAGCTTCTGGTCGCGATTGGAAGCCACGGGAATGAACACTGACTTTTGGGGCGGGGTGCTGGTGGCCAGGATGGTCGAGGGAGTGCAATTTGCCGTCGGGCCCACGATCGTTGCACGACGGCGCGTGCTTCAGGCCATCGGCGGCTTCGCCCGTTTCAAAGATTACCTGGCTGAAGACTTTGTCATGGGCAAGTTCGCCGCCGAAGCAGGACATGATGTGATTCTCTCGTCATACGTTATTGAGCACCACATCGGGAGCGCCAGTTTCAAGGAGAACATGACTCACCGCGTGCGCTGGGCGCGGAGCACCCGCCGCTCGCGCCCGGCTGGGTACATCGGGCAGTTGTTTACGATGCCGTTTCCTTTGGCATTGATTGTGTTCGCATTATGGCCTACCTGGTGGCCAGTTCTACTCGTCGCGGTCGCCGCGCGCACGGTTGCGGCATACAGCGTAGCCAATCGTGTACTGCACGCGAAAATTAACTGGGCGCTGCTGCCTTTGGAAGACCTGATCGGGTTTGTCTTCTGGGTTGCAGGATTCTTTGGGAACTCCATTTCGTGGCGAGGGAGACGCTACCGCCTGTTTTCCGATGGCCGGTTTGAACTAGTCGCCGAACCCGGAAAGCAATAAAAAGCATCCCTTCAAGAGCGGATGCGAATCAAACGGCCATTCCGCAACTGAAACCGGTCGCCGCGCCAAGTCACAGTATGTCCGAAGAAACTGGTGATCCACACAGCCACGGCGATCAAATCGCGAACCGGCAACAGCCAGAGATTTGGCAGAACTTGACGATCGCGAAGAACCTTCTTACCGACGCCAAGGGCAACCAGAAAGCGTAATACCAGAACCAATCCGAAGACACCCCAGGCCCAAGGCACTCCGCGCGCGACACCGAGGTTCAGCAAAGACCAGAACAACCCGAACGTCGAGGCCAGCCCGATATAACCCGCTAGGCGAGCATCGCGCACTCCACGCGCCCACCGTATTTGATGTGCCACGAAGTCGCGAAAACGATATGGGGGCAGATACGTCTGGACTATTGTGTCGGACAGCACGACTTCAAGGCCGAGCTTCGCGATTCTTCGCCCAAGCTCGTAATCATCGGCCAGAAAATCGATAATCGCGCTGAATCCACCAATCTCCCGCAACTCCGTACGACGAAACGCCAGAGTCGATCCCAACCCAAAGCTGAGACCTTTTTCGAGTAAGCGCGCCACAAGCACACTTGGGCAAAAGTCTGTACTGATGCCCAGCGATTCCACACGGGAGCCGAGACTGTCAGCGGCAACGCCACGATAGAGGCACGTGACCAAGCCAACTTTTTCATTCTGTAGCGGTGTAACTACTTTCTTCAGGTAGTCGCTCTGGACTCGAATATCACTATCATTCACAACCTGGTACTCATAACGGGCGACTCGGACCATCTGCTCCAGATTGCTTACCTTGACATTGGGGCCAAGAATCTCGGGGCAGACAACTAAATGAATCGTTTGGTCCGGAAACTCCCGCCTCAACTGCTCGACGCTGACCACGGCTGGATCTGCCGCGTCACTGACGCCGAAGATGATTTCGTACTCCGGATAGTCCTGCAGGCAATGGCTGCGGAAACTCTCGTAGATTTCAGGATCAGTGCCCTTCAATGGCTTGAGGAGAGAGACAGGCGGGAGGGAATGGGTCCGAGTGCTCCGGTCATTCTCTTTGCGCATTGCCAGAAAAGCCGCTGCTGCCCGAAGACAGCAGAGGTAGTAGATCGAACTGGAGATGCAGCCCAGTGCGCACAGCCATTGCAGGATGCGCAGTGTGTTCTGAATCATGGGCCGGCTTATTCGTACCTCAGAGATTCAATGGGATCAAGCGTAGAAGCTTTCCATGCAGGGTAAATTCCAAAGACCAAACCGACCGCAGCAGCCGAACTGAAACCGAAGGTCACCCAGAAAGCGGACATGTGCGCCGGTAACGAGGGCCACACCCGCGGGATGATCCAGACCAGAACTGCTCCGGCCAAGATGCCGAAGATCCCACCCACAGCGGTGAGGATAATCGCCTCCAGGGTGAACTGCAGAAGAATGTCTCGCTGGCGCGCACCGATTGCCTTTCGAATTCCGATCTCGCGAGTGCGCTCCGTGACCGAGACGAGCATGATATTCATGACGCCCACGCCGCCAACAATCAATCCGACGCTGGAAATGGCGAACATCCCAAGAAACAGTCCGCCAGTAATCTGATTCCAGACGTCGGTGATCGACTGGATGGTGAACATCGAGAAATTGTCAGGTTGGTCGAAAGCCACCTTGCGACGGCGCCGCAGCACGTCGCGGATCTCGTCCATGGCCTTTGGCATGTCGTCGTGAGATGTCGATTTGACGACGATCCAGTGCTGCTTCATTTCCGGATGGAGCGTCTTAAATGTCCGGAGCGGGAAGTAG
>Ga0335069_10005955_pt1 | contig 17829 bp, 15 predicted proteins | sample Lox_Sample_11_FD_206714 | JGI IMG/M metagenome (GOLD analysis project Ga0335069, IMG submission 206714) | Soil microbial communities from Loxahatchee National Wildlife Refuge, Florida, United States - Lox_Sample_1.1 | ecosystem: Environmental > Terrestrial > Soil > Wetlands | place: USA... | reverse complement strand
ATTCCTCCCGCGCCAGACCGGGCCTGGCAAGGGCCACCGCTGCATAATCCCTACTTGAGGTTGATCTCGCCGGTCGCGTATACCTGAAACTTCTTGTTGATGAGCTGGCCCACCCGGATGAGGTAGGTGTGCCCCTTGTTGAAGCCATTGTCCTGTTCCAGGTCGTAGCCCTCCTGGTAGACCAAGGTACCGCCCGGCGTCTGTGGCGAAACCTGATCGACAATGACCCTCGGCTCCTTCTTGTCGACGAACTGAACCGTCATCGGGCCCTTGGCCGGGGCCTTCTTGAACACGGCCAGGAAGTTGACGATCCAGCGGTCCTGTCTCTCTTTGGTCGACAACTCGGGGTTGGCAGGATGCGCGGCTAGCCATTTGTCGAGCGCATCTCCGTCCAAGGTGGGGATGGTGTCCGTTGACACCCAAACCTTGCCCCCGTGGGTCTTGGCAACCGCGATGTTGGGATCGACGGTTGGTTTCGTCGCCGCTTCCTTGCTCGCCTTCTTTGTTGCTGCGCCAGCACTCGTTGCCGCCAGCAATACGACTGCGACCAGCCAGATCTTCATGAGCATCTCCTTCCTTACGGCGATACCGCGCTATGGCCCCCTATATTGATTGAGAGGCGTGTTGCGAGTCAACCAAACACGATGGTGCGGTTGCCCGATACCAGGACTCGCCGCTGCAGGTGGAGGCGCACCGCGCGGGTGAGCACCTGCCTCTCCAACTCGCGCCCCTTGCGCATCATGTCCTCGACCGTGTCGCGGTGCGAGACCCGGCAGACATCCTGCTCGATGATCGGCCCTTGGTCCAGGTCCGCGGTGACGTAGTGGGCGGTTGCGCCGATGACCTTCACCCCACGCAGCCTGGCCTGGTGATAGGGGCGCGCGCCCGCGAAGGCAGGCAGGAATGAGTGGTGGATGTTGATGAGGCGTCCCTGCCACTGCTCGACGAACGCGGGCGACAGGATCTGCATGTAGCGCGCGAGCACGACCAGGTCGATGTGCAATTGCTTGAGCAGCGCCAGTTGCTTGGCCTCGGCCTCCGCCTTGTGCTCACGCTCCACCGGTATCACGGTGAGCGGGACATCAAAGTGCCTGCACACTTCGGCCAGCGTGTCGTGGTTCGAGAGCACTGCGACGATTTCACCGTCCAAGTCACCCAGTTGCTGACAAAGCATCAGGTCGTACAGGCAGTGCGAAGCCTGGCTGACCATTACGGCGACACGGGCCCGTGCATTCGAGTAGGTCAACTCCCAGCGCAGGTCGAAACGGCGGGCGAGCGCTTCGATTCCCGTCCGGGTCGCCTCGCGGTCAAGCTGAAACTCGCCGAGGTCCCAGACCAGGCGCATGAAGAATTCGCCACTCTCGCTTTCCGAATGTTGATCGGCGTCGAGGATGTTGCCGCCGTGGTGGAAGACGAAGTCTGAGAGTGCGACGACCAAGCCCGTGCGGTCCCGACACGTGACGAGGAGGGTTGCGGTGGAGGCCGGAGTTGGGTTCATGAGGGCGGACGCCTGGCCGTTCATCGGCGAAGGCCTTTCATGACGGTCGATAGTAGCACTGCCGGGACACACGGCAGCCTCCGTTCGTCCGATGTGCCGCGCGGCTTCGGGCTGCAGGGCGCGTTCCGTCGAGCCCGGACGGGTGAGACTATTCGAGCTCGTTCACCACAACCGGCTGCATCGCGCCGGTCACGTCTCCGTTGCTGCTGATCCCACCTTGTCGAAGGAATTGGCTAATCTTTGCATCGCAGTTGAGATTCCCTCTCGCGTAGGCGGTGAACTCTGCGGTGCTGCCTTGCCCGGACCCGGAATACCCCGGCAGATAGGCGTGCGCATCGGCGATGGAGAATTTCAGCGCCGCCCAAACCGGGTCGCTCACCCAGACCGGTGAGTTTCCTGGACAACGCTCGCCTGGCATCTCGCAGCAGTCGCTGTGACCGCTAATCTCCCATGCCCCCGCCGGGCCCGGAAATTGGCGGGGCAGGACAGTCCCCGTGCCGGGGGCCGAAAAGTCCGTCATGTAGTAGGTGACGGACCCTGCCCATTGCTTGTTGAGATACCCTACTGCCTCCGCGGTGCGCGAACGCTTGACGTATTTGCTTATGGAAGGGATGGCTATCGCCGCGATGATCCCGATGATCGCCACCACGATCATCAATTCCACCAGTGTGAATCCTTTGTTCTTCTTGTTTCGCATGGTTTCCCCTCCTTGATTCATGCAGTCCTCGTGCCACGGTGCAGGGCAAGACCGATTCCCCAGTCAACCACGCGAAAACCCGCGGGAATAGCACGGCCCATTGATGCAAGAATATATCACCGGTGGGACCTTTTTGGGCCTTGGGGAGAAAGTTTTTCCGACTGGAGCGACGAAATGTGTCCGAACAGAAAAGGGACCGGCCCATCCCTTTCGGGTTGGACTCGGTCCCTTTTTGGTGCGCAGCACAGCCGGCTGCGCCATCCTGGTGGGGGGCTTAGTCTGTGACGGCGTCGCCGCCGGCCTCGGTGGTGCCGCCCTCATGCGGGGCGCCGTCGCCCGGAGCGTCAATCACGCCGGCCTCGGGTGCATCAACCGGGGGCACGTCGAGCTTCACGATCGTATCGGGGGTGGTGTCCAGCTTGACGACGACATCCAGTCCGCCCTCTGTCGGGGCGACGTCGGGACGGGGACCGTCAACAACAGCATCACCGACTGGAACGTCCGTTATCACGATCACATCTGTGGCCGCATCCGGCACGCCAGCCTCCGCGCCGGGCGTAACATTCGTATCGGCGGCGGGCTTGGTGTCGGCAGCGACACCGGTATCAGCCGTCTTCGAATCAGGGGGGGCACCTACGTCCTTCTTGGTCGTGCTGCTGCTGCCGCAGCCAACGAGCGCGAGGGACATTGCAAATACTGTTACAGCAAGCTTCCTCATCATAGCCTTCTCTCCTGGGTTGTTCTCGTCTAGCCAGTTCTCTCGGGGGCGGTACACTACTTGAATCTGCTGGAAAAAGAAAAAAATTTGCGTTGACGATTCGGTAGCAGAGCAAAGAGGCACTGCCGGAATTGTCGCGCAGGGCGCTCAATATCAAGACCGTGGCGGACATGCAAGAAGATTCTGCGTACGAAGCCGCGATGAGCTATTTGGCGGATTGCGACATCAACGGCCTGGTGGCTGTTGGCGGCGCAGTCACGCCCACAAGCTTGTTGCGCGCGTATCGCAAGGGGATTTTCCCCTGGTCATCTGACCCCATGGTGACGTGGTGGTCGCCTGATCCTCGGTCCGTCTTCGATATGGAGCGCTATCGACCGTCGAGGAGCTTGCGTAAGAGCATCCGCCGCGCGAGCTGGACCTTCACGCGCGACCGGGACTTCGAGGGCGTGATGCGCGCGTGTGCCGCGTCCACCGCGAGCCGGCCGACCACCTGGATTACGAACGATTTCATCTCCGCGTACACGGCGCTCTCGCGTCGGGGCGCAGCGCACAGCGTCGAAGTTTATGAGGAAGACGAGTTGGTGGGGGGACTCTACGGCGTCAGCATCGGCGGCTTTTTCGGGGGCGAGTCAATGTTCAATCGTAGGCCTGACGCCTCGAAGGCCGCGGTTGCCTCCCTCATCCAACACCTGCGCGAGCGCGGCTTCGTGCTGCTCGATGCCCAGGTGCCCACGCCCCATCTGGCCAGCCTGGGAGCAGTAGAGATCTCACGCGAGGAGTACCTCGCGCGTCTCGCTCACGCCATTTCGTTGCCGGTCACTTTCTGATCGTGCCTAGAGAAACAGGCTCTTGCGGATCTGGTCGGTTATGATGGGCCCCATCGTGCCCTTCCGACGGAAGCCCTGCTCGGCGATGGCGGCGCTCGCCAGCGCGGCCTTGTGTGCTCTCGCGGCCACGGCCTGCGCCAAGCCGGCCGCCCAGCCGGCAACTCCAGCCGACAAGCTGCGCTTGCGGGTCGTGCGCACCTTCCCACACGATGCGCGCGCGTTCACCCAGGGGCTGCTTTTCTTCGACGGCAAATTCTACGAGAGCACCGGGCTGCTCGGGCGATCGTCGTTGCGCCGGGTGGACCCGGAGAGTGGCGTGGTCGAGGACAGAGTCGACCTGCCCGTGGATGTCTTTGGCGAGGGCCTGGCGCGAGTCGGCGGTCGACTGATTCAACTCACCTGGCAGAATGGGCGCGCCTTCGTCTGGAACCTGGCGAGCTTGCGTAAGGAAAAGCAGCTCACCTACCAGGGCGAGGGATGGGGTCTTTGTTTCGATGGTCGTCGCCTCATCATGAGCGACGGCAGCGACAGGCTGGCCGTGCGCGATCCGGAGAGCTTCGCCAAGCTCGGGGAGATCCTGGTCCGCCGCGCAGGACAGCCGGTACGCAACCTGAACGAGCTGGAATGCGTGGAGGGACTGGTCTACGCCAACGTTTGGCAGGACAAGCACGTCGCGCGCATCGACGCGCGCACCGGCCAGGTGACCGGGTGGATCGATGCGTCCGGACTGCTGTCGCCCGAAGAAGAACGCGGCGCGGACGTGCTGAACGGGATCGCGTATCTGCCTGACACCGGGCACCTGGCGCTCACGGGCAAGCTGTGGCCAAGAATCTTCGAAGTGGAGATTGTGCCGCCGGTGCCGCCGCCAGCCAAGTGATGGGGTTTTTTTGCCCTAGGTGTTCGCGCCTGACCTGGTAGTTTCTCTGTCAATGGGCTTTCGACTCTTTTTCGCCACGTTGCTGACTGTGTTGGTTCTCTCGGGCAGCCGGGCGGTGGCCGCCGAGCCGGGAGAGGACCTGACCGTCTTCGTTCTCACCTTCGGCCCTGGTGACCATCCCTTTTTCAAGTTCGGGCACAACGCCATCCTGGTGCAGTCGCAAAAAGAAGAGAGCGGGCTGGTCTACAACTTCGGCACCTTTCAGTACGACGCCCCCGGGCTGATCCTGAAGTTCCTCCGCGGCCGCTTCAATTACTGGCTATCCGTGTCGAGCATGGATGAGTCTTTCGCGTCGTATGTCTCCGACAATCGCTCCGTCGAGGCCCAGGAGCTGGACCTGACGGCCGCGCAGCGGTGGGCTCTGTGGACGAGCCTGCGCGAGAACGCGCGTCCCGAGAACCGGGAGTATCTCTACGACTATTTCCGGGACAACTGCTCAACCCGCGTGCGCGACGTCGTCGATCGCGCGGTCGATGGTCGTGTCAGGCAGGCGGGTCAGGCGCCCGCCAAGTCGACGTTTCGCAGCGACGCGCTTCGCATGACAGCGGATTTCTTCCCGGAATATCTTGGCCTGGATCTGGCGTTGGGCCGACCGACCGATGCCCCGATCACCGCGTGGGAAGCCGCGTTTCTCCCCGAGCACACGCGAGATCTTCTGCGCACGGTTCGCATCCCGGGAGAATCGGGCGACAAGCCGCTGGTCAAGTCCGAACGGGTCCTGTTCGCGGCGCGACGGCCAGCCAAGCCGGAGCAGCCGCCCAGCTGGACCTTGTACTTCCTGGTCGCCGGCCTCGCGCTGGGTGGGTCGCTGGCAGGGCTGGGCCGGGTTGCCCAACGGCATCCTGCGGCACGCGTCGGACTCGGTCTCGGCAGTAGCCTGCTGGGACTGGTTTGCGGCATGTTGGGACTGATCCTGCTTTCCTTTTGGGCGTTCACCGATCACAGGGCCGCCTATTCCAACGCCAACATCTTCTTGCTCGCGCCCTGGCTGGTCGTCCTGGCTGGCTACGGGATCGCAGTTGCATTGGGACGACCAAGCGCGATGCGCAAGGCCTTCTGGCTGGTGGCGGCCGCCGCGGGCTTGGCGGTTCTGGGCCTTCTCGCCAAGGTCCTCCCTGGCCTTTCGCAAGACAACATGCCATTCGTCGCATTCTTCTTGCCCGTTTGGCTTGGCCTGACCGCGGGCTTTCGTTGGATGAACGCGTCATAGGTGGGGCTTCCCAGCAATCTGTGGGGAATCGTGCGCAGGTTCGTGCTATAGTCTTAAATTCACGTGGAGATCGGTGCTTCGTGGGCGTCCACGGATGGTCGGTGGCCGCTAGCCTGCTCATAGTTAATGTCGGTCGTCGCGAGTCGGCCGTCTGCTCGAAGTCGGAGGTAGCACATGCCCACAACTGAGGACTCTGTACTCACCTCATTGAATGAGCTGCGTAGGCTCAGAAAAGAGCGCCAGAAAAAAGGCCATTCGGGCCGTGGCGCAGGTGGCCGTTCTCATAGGGCGGCGACGGCGCATGATCCGATGGGGGACCAGATCACGCCCCCACCACGTTCGGACCTCCTCCCGGCTGCAAAGGGCCCGCGCGCTGGCGGTCATCCCACGATGGGGCAGTCGGCCAGGTCCACCGGGCCCGGAGCCGGCTTGCCGGGGCCGATGGCGCCCACCTGGGATACACAGGTTGATCCGGCGGCACTGGCCCGTGTGGCGCGGCCCACCTCGTCAGCCAAGCCGGCCGTGATAGTGGCCGTTGTGCTCCTTGCTGGGGCTGGGATCGGCTATGTGAAGCTCCAGAATGACACGCAGGCTCTCATGGCCGAGAAAGAAGCGGCCATTCGCCGTGTGGAAGAGGCGCGCGTTCAGGCCGTAGAAGCAGCAGCCAAGACGGAGCGGCAAGCGCAGCTCAAGCTCAAGGCGTGTGAGGCCAAGAGCGAGTCCGCATCGGCAGCCGCAGCCGCTGCGGCACCGGCGCACGCAACGCCCTCGGCCACCGCTGCGATGACGCCGGCGGCCTCCCCGCCGTCCAGCAGCCGTGGCCGGCACAAATCATCCGGCCGGCGCGCTGCCGCTGCCGCGGTCGTCCCGGCAGGCCCTGCCGAGCCCAGCGCTGTTCCGAGCCTGCCGCACAAGAAGAAGCTGGACAACGATCCCCTGGCGGGCATCAAGATCTAGCGAAGCGTTGCCTCAAACCGTCGAGGGGACGACGGCCGACGATCCGGGCCGAATGGCTGCGTCGGGCCTGCGCTTCCGGTCCTCAAGTACATCAGTACATTCCGGTCCGGTTCTCGGCCCTCCTGGCCCTCGGCCCGGCTTGTCGGCCGGATGCTAAGGGACATCTCGATCTTCACTCTGGCTATGCGCATTAAAAACTTGTCTCATCTCCTTCTTTGATGTGCCCTTATGAAGGGATCTAGGGTCGGATGAGCTGTGCCCCCTGGCCGCCCCGGCTAGAGAGGGTTTTTTTGACGGGAGGGGTGCTAGCCCCCACCCTGGGAGCATGCTATCCGCACAAGAGGAAACTCACTTCTTCGACACCTGCAAGAATGCCTTGTTGGAGCGGTACGCCGGACAGTTTGCCGTCGTGTGCGGCCGCCGACTGGTGGGGGTCCATGCCTCACTTGAGCTGGCGCTCAAGGCTGCGTGGGACGCGTTCTCGGCTGGCTTCCTCGAGGACGGGACACCCATCCTGATAAACGAGATCGGCGAAACCCCGCGGGTCCGCGTGGTCGCTCAGCCGAGTCGCGGCTAAGAGCCGGCGGAGCCCAAACGCGGGAAGCTGGTCGCTGGCCAAGACGCGTGGCCGCCCGCGGCTGAATGGGGCTATTCACCTAGTCGCGATGACCGCGGGAAGGCATGGAAACCCTCCCAGGGTTTCCATATCAGTCGCGATGGCGAAGCCGGGCTTTGCCCGGCGGAGCCGAACCGCGGGAAGGCATGGAAACCCTCCCAGGGTTTCCATATCAGCAGTTTGCAAATCTGCCGCGTCTCCAGTAAAAAGGGCATCGCTGGCTGTGGTCTGATATGGATCTGATTTTGGCCGGCTAGGAAAGGGAGACATCGATGTCACGAGTCTTAGGATCGTTGCACGCAGTCCCACTGCGCGCTCACCGTTGGCTTTGCGTCGCCACCCTGTCGGGCCTGGTTTTCGGCTGCGTCGAGCAGGCCGAAGAGAAGCCCACCAAGGAAGATGAAGAATTCGTCAAGCGGAATCTACTGTCCGCCGAACCCGCGCCGCAGTTCGCGACACGGGCTGACCTGGACGGCAAGGTCGAATACCTCGGCCTGGACGTGGCGCCCAGCCCGGCCGAGCCTGGCAAGGACGTGCATTTGACCCACTATTGGAAGGTGAAGTCGGCGCCCGGCGATGGCTGGAGACTCTTTACTCACATTGGCGGCCCCAACAAGCAGGGATTCATCAACGTCGACCATGGGCCGGTCAGCGGCAAGTACCCGGTAGGCCGTTGGAAGGGTGGCGACATCATCCGCGACCAACACTCGTTCCGCTTGCCGCCCAGTTGGGCTTTCAGCACCTTCACGGTGTACACGGGTCTGTGGCGCGGCCACGAGCGCATGACCATCAAGTCCGGGCCGAGCGATGAGGGCCGAGTGGTAGCCGCGACGGTCCCGGTTCAGCTCAAGGCGCCGCCGACGCTCAAGAAGTACCTGGCGCGCAAGACGCTCAAGCCCATCAAGATCGACGGCAAGTTGGATGAGCCGGCGTGGAAGACGGCCCCTTCGAGCGGGCTCTTCGTCAACACCATGACCGGCGATGCGGCGCAGCCCAATACCGAGGCCAAGCTGCTTTGGGACAATCAGAATCTCTACATCGCCATCGAAAACACCGATACCGACATATGGGGCACGCTGACCGAGCGCGACTCCAAGCTGTGGACGCAGGAGATGGACGAGGTGATGATCGACGCCAATGGCGACGGCAAGGGCTACATCGAGCTGCAAGTCGCGCCCAATGGCACCATCTTCGACACCTACTTGCCCACCTACCGCAAGTACGAAGACAGCTTGGATCCCAAGCGCAAGCCCTACGACTGGAATTCCAAGATGAAGGTGGCAGTCAAGGTCGACGGCACGCTCAACAAGCACGAGGATCAGGACAAGGGCTGGACGGTGGAAATGGCGTTGCCGCTTGCCGATGCCAATGGCCTAGACACGCATGGCGTTAAGGTCCCTCCTGCATTGGGTGATAAGTGGCGCTTCAACATGTTCCGCATGGATTCGGGCAAGGATCCCAAGGTGCAGACGGCACTGGGCTGGTCGCCACCCATGATGGGTGACTTCCACAAACTGGACCGTTTCGGCGAGCTGGTGTTCGTGGACGAAAAGGGTGAGCTGCCCGGGGCCAAGAACGCCGCAGACAAGGGCGCCATCGCCAAGAAGGACGAGGGCAAGGGTGCGGCCGGCGAAAAGAAGGCCGGCGAAAAGAAGACCGCCGAGAAGAAGACCGACCAGAAGAAGCCGGCCGAGAAACCCTAGGACGAGGTTCGCTTCGCCACGTCGCCACGGCGCAGTTGCGTGACCTCTTGGGTTGCCTTGGGTGCGGCTGCCTGCGCCGGGGTGGCAGCTCGTGCTGCTGGGCCGGCCGCCCGCACGACTGAGCCGGTGCCGTCCGAGCTGGTTCCCGCTGGGCCGGCAGCGACCGAGTATCACGCTCCACCCTTGGGGCAGATTCGGCCCGGGCGCGACCCCGATCCCTTGATGGCGCGGGCGGCGGCCGAACTGCAGAAGGCGGCGGCCGCCGTTCCCACCCCAGCGCCTTTGCGTGACGGCCGCTTGGACTTGGTGGCTGCCGATATCGCCCGCGCCACCGTGGGAAAGCGACTGCCATCCTTCGATGCCATCGAGTTCTTGGTGCACTACTACGGCATCGTCGAACCCGAGCCCTACCTGGTCATGGTGCGCGGGCCCGCCCGGGCCGACCTGTCGCTGCTGGCCGATCTCGACCGCGACATGCCCGGGGTTTTCAAGATGGGCGACTGGCGCCGCATCGGCGTGGGGATCAAGCGCGGGTCGGACGAGACGATCGTTGTCGTGGCTCTGCAGCCTCAGAATCTGGAGCTGGCGGCGCTGCCGCGGCACCTGCCCTCGCGGGGCACCGTGACCCTGGTGGGCCGCCTGCTTGGCCGGTTCAGCAAGCCCGCGGTCCTGGTGGCGGCGCCCAGAGGGGAAGTGCGCAATCTGGTTCTCTCGGCTCGCAAGGGTCGCTTCGAGCTGACCGTGGCATGCGACGCGGGTGACGGTGTGTACCAGCTGGAGATCGAGGGCGATGACGGCCACGGGCCGGGCGTATTGGCGAACTTCCCACTCTACTGCGGGGTGCGGCCACCAACCCGCACCGCCCTTGCCGCCAACGAGGTGACCCGACGTCAGGACCCGGCCGAGGCCGAGCGCGAGCTGCTGGTCTTGGTCAACCGCGATCGGGCCGCCGCCGGCCTGCCACCAGTCCAGCGCGACGCTCGCTTGCAGGAGATCGCGCGCGACTACAGACGTGAGATGGCACGCACCGGTGAGGTGGTCCACGTGTCCCCCAAGTCCGGCGTCGCCATGGATCGTGTACGCGCCGCCCATGTGTCCCCGCTGCCCCGCCTCCTGGCCGAGAACGTAGGAAGGGCCTTCTCGACCACCGAAGTGGAAAACGGATTCATGGGCAGCCCGGGCCACCGCGCCAACATTCTCAACGCCGGGGTGACCCACGTGGGGATCGGCGTGGCCGTGGGACAGGCGGAGGGTGGGGCAGTGCCGCTGTTTTTCACCCAGCTTTTTGCGGCGTGGTAGCGGGGCGCCAGCCGACCGACGCGATCAGATCCAGGCGAGAAAGCGATCGATCTTCGTGGGGCTAGCGCGGGCGCGCGCGGCGACGCTTGCGGATTTTGGCGGCCCGACGAGCGGCACGTGCCGGCGTATTCTTTCGGCCTTGCCGGCGACGAGCGGCAGCCGAGCGCTTCGCCCGTCGCGACAACGCGGCCGAAGAAGCGGTGCTGCGAGGCTCTTTCCGCCGCGCGCTTCGGCTTGCCGACGAGCGACGCGGATTGGGCTGCTTGCCCGCACGCGCCCTGTCCTGCGCAGCCTTGCGCTTGGTTCGCGGGCTCGCTGTCGAGCTGGTCCGCAGCGGAATCCCGGCCCGCCGCGCCTTCGACAGGCCAATGGCAATCGCTTGCCGCGGGCTCCTTGCGCCGTGCTTGCCTTCTCGGATGTGATGGATCTCTTCGCGGACGAACTCGCCGGCGGCACTCGAGGGCGACTTGCCTTCGGCGAGATCCCGTTCCGCCTTTTTCTTGGTTGACTGGGTAGGCATGCAACCACCCCACGCAATTCTCTTGCCAGTGACAGAACCGCCCGGCGGCTAACCGGGACGCCCTATGGCACGACCCGTCGGCCCTGGACAAGTCGGATGATCACGGCGATCACGGCCAGACCCAACAGGATATGGACGAGGCCATGGACGGTGAACGAGGTGATTACGCCGACAAGCCACAGCACGAACAAGATGACGGCAATTGTCCAGAGCATGATGCCCAGCCTTTCTCGACCCGCACCGCCTCGCTCGGCGGCAGCGACATCCGCGTTCATTTCTCGAATGGATTTTGCAATCAGTGTGCCGCGCCCTGGGAGCGGCCTCGAAATCCCGCCAACTCGTCGCTTCGGGCGATGAGCGCCATCGTGACGGCGCAAACTGCGCGTGACCGAAAAATGAGCGATGGCTGCAAACGCACTTCTCATGCCGCTGCCTTATCGCGTGCTGCCCTGGCATGGGGATTGAAAACGTCCTGAACCGACATGCGAGCTTCGGTCGCGCCGTCGACCTGACCCGGTTGGACCCAGCTCGAGGGAGAAACCAAAAGATGAGCACAACGGCAACACCGGAAGTACGGGTTGTCGCATCGCCGAAGAGTCCCCGTCACCGGGCCCTGCGCGTAGTACTCATCATCCTGGCGGTGTTGGTCGCTCTCATTGTCCTCATGCGCTTGCTGCTCGACCCGATCGCAACCCATCAGACGCGCAAGGCGCTAGCTGGTCTGCACGGGCTCGCCGGTGAATTCTCGCGCGTGCACGTGACCGTCCTGCCGCCGGGGTACACCATCACCCATCTCAAGCTGACGGAAAAGCATGGGGAGACCTCTGCCCCCTCACAGCAACCGTTGCTCTATGTCGAGCGCGCACACGCCGGGCTGTCGCTGCATGACCTGATCCGCGGCCACCTGGTGGCTGGTCTGCGTTTGGAGAATCCCAAGGTCACCTTCATCCAACCAGCGGCCCCGAAGCAGAAGCCCTCTGGCAAGGCGCCCGACCTTTCGGCGCTGCTTGCGCGCGCTCCGGCTTTGCAGGTCGCGCGTATCGAGATGCTCGGGGGACAGGTCCTGATCCGCATGACCGAGGGTGACGAGCATCCCCGATTGTGGATTCACGATCTTGCGATGGTGGCGCAGAACCTGGGCACCCATCGCAAGAACATGCACGGGCGACCGACCACCCTCTCAGCCCGCGGCGTGGTAGGGCGAAGCGGTGAGCTCAGCTTGTTTGTCTCTGCCGACCCGCTTGCGCACCCTTTGAGCTTTGCCGGGGAAGCCTCGCTGGTCGGGCTGCGCGCCAGCGAGCTCTACGATTTCATCGCCGCGAAGACGGACCTGCAGGCGACGCAAGGAACCGTCGACGTGTTCGCGACGTTTCGCTCGGAGAAGGGCCTCGTCAGCGGCGGCGTGAAGCCGGTGCTCAAGAACATCGAGCTGAGCGCGGCCGATGAAGACCTGTGGACCCGCGCCAAGGCATGGCTGGCCGACCAGGCGGTGGAGCTGGCCTCGGACCGGGTGCCCGGTCGCAACGCGGTGGCCACGACCGTACCGATCAAGGGCAAGCTGACCGATCCGGACATTCAGCTTTGGCCCGCCGTACTGGGCGTGGTTCGCAATGCGTTCGTCGCCGGCCTGGAGTCGGGTTTCGCGAACCTACCGCCGCCGGCTGCCGACAAGAAGCAGAGTCTGTGGGAGCAGACGAAGAATGCGTTGGAAAAAGGCAAGGGACCGCCCAAGGCGCAGCCAACCCGGCAGAAGCACAAGGACGCAAAGAGCGAGGAAAGGCGATAGCGTGGCATGTGCCCATTCGCTGCTCGCACCGAAGCGACGAACACCACGAAAATATCGCCACGCGAACCGTCATCGGTTCGACTCCGGCCACCGCGCATGAACGCGGCCTCGGCATGGCCCTGCTCGGCGTGCGGAATTGGTAACCACGACCCTTGCATCGTAACCTCGGCTCAGCCCGGATGTCGGAGGACTCACCTACAAACGGATGGCATTTTGTACACGTGGAAGCCCAAGGCTATCGCGGGCGGGTAAGCTCGACACGCAATTCTCGCGCAAGCATCGGCTAGGGACGCAAATGGCTCTGGAAGAGTACCGGCGCAAACGCAACTTCAAGCTCACCTCAGAGCCGCCGGCTCGTGTCGGTACCTCGTCAACCGGTCGCAGCTTCGTCGTGCAAAAGCACGCAGCTCGGCGTCTGCACTACGATTTTCGCCTCGAGCTCGACGGTGTGCTCAAGAGTTGGTCGGTTCCCAAGGGGCCGAGCTTCGACCCCGCGGCCCGACGACTGGCTGTCGAGGTCGAGGACCATCCCATCGACTACGGTGATTTCGAAGGCATCATTCCCGCAGGCCAGTATGGCGCGGGCACCGTCCTGCTGTGGGATCGCGGAACCTGGGAGCCGCTGGCCGATCCGAATGAGGGCCTCGCGCAAGGACACCTGAAGCTCGAGCTGCAGGGTGAGAAGCTGCGCGGCCGTTGGGCCTTGGTTCGCATGAAACCGCGCTCGCGCGCCGCGGGCGGGCGTGCCGACGAGCGCAATTGGCTGCTCATCAAGGACCGCGACCAGTACGCCCGGCCCGAAGCGGAATGGAGCGTGACCGAGGCTGAGCCGGCAAGCGTGGTCAGCGGCCGCGATATGCCCGCCATTGCGGCGGCGTCGGACCGAGTCTGGCATTCGGCGGGTAGCGCGACGGATCCGGGCGCGTTGCCCGGGGCTCGGCCGGCGCCCATGCCGGCTTGGGTGGCTCCGGCCCGAGCCAAACGTGCGCGCCGCGTGCCCAAGGGCGAAGAATGGCTGCACGAGATCGAGATCGAGGGCGAGCGACTAACCGCTCGGATCGAAGGCGGTCGTGCCCACCTGCTGGATGCCGACGGTTCCGATCGAAGCAAGGCCCTCGCGCACCTGGTTGCGGCTGTCGAGGAGCTGCCCGCGGGCAATGCGATCATCGACGGCATCGCCACCGCGCTCGATGACGGAGGCCGCTCGGCGGCCGGGCGATCGGCCGAGGTGCTGTATGCGCTCGATCTGCTTTACCTCGACGGCTACGATCTGGCGCGGGCGCCGCTGGCCGCGCGCAAGGGGCTGCTCGCCGCTCTGCTTGCCGGCGCAAAGCCCGCGCGCGGTGCCGGCCAGACCGCCCGTTTGCGCTATGCCGACCACGTCACGGGCCGTGGTTCCGAAACCTATTCGCAGGCCTGTTCGCTGGGCGCGACCGGCGTCGTGTCGAAAAAGGCCGACAGCCGCTTCCCCCCGGCCGCCTCGGCTTGGCGAATCGTTCGCTGTCCGGCCGCGGAAAAACCACGCCGTGCGACCGGGACCAGGCGATCGCCCGCAAGCATGCCGGCTGCACGTGGAAACGGCAGGACCGTTGCGGGCCGCTCTTCGTCCGGCGAGGTTCGCGTGGCCGGCGTGAAGCTGACCCATCCCGACCGAATGCTCTATCTCGAGGTCGGCCTCACCAAGCTCGACCTGGCGAGATTCTATGAGCGGGTGAGCGAGCGCATGTTGCCCTATCTCGCCGATCGGCCGCTGACCCTGATTCGGGCCCCGGAGGGCATGAAGGGCGAGCGATTCTACGCGCGCCACACCGGCGACTGGACGCCGGGTGAGCTGAGGCGGATCGACATCCAAGCAGGCCCCGGGTCCGGCACAGCCATGGTCGCCGACGACGTGCGCGGCCTGATCGCGCTCGCGCAGATGAATGTGCTCGAGATTCATCCCTGGAACGCGCGCGCGCGGGACCTCGAGCGTCCGGACCGCATCGTGCTGGATCTCGATCCGGGCCCGGAGGTTCCCTGGGCCGAGGTCGTGGACGCCTGCCAGTACATCCATCAGGTGCTGGAGACGCTCGATCTGGCGAGCTTCGTGAAGACCACCGGTGGCAAGGGTCTGCACCTGGTGGTGCCGCTGACGCCGGGTCCGGGCTGGGATGACACCTTGGAGTTCTCTCGCCTGATTGCCCAGGGCCTAGCCCGCTACCAGCCTGCCCGTTTCTCCGCCGGATTGGCCAAAGCGCCCCGCAAGAGCAAGATCTTCGTCGATTATTTGCGAAATCGGCGCGGCGCCACCGCGGTGGCTGCCTATTCGTCGCGCGCGCGAGGCGATGCCACGGTATCGGTGCCGGTGGCCTGGGATCGCCTGGTCTCGGTCGTGCGGCCAGACGGTTTTCACGTCAACGATGTCGACCGTTGGTACAGCCCGGTCGATCCCTGGGCCGACTTCGGCAGGACGCGGCAGCGGCTGACCGCGACGAAAATCAGAGCAGCAAGACAAGTTCTGGCGGGGGGTGCCCGATAGTTGTGTGGCGTGGGCGAGCACACGCCCGGCCCGGCTCACGACTCGGCGTTCCCAAGTTGCCTTCCAGATCAGTTTGCGCCAGTCCGGACATCCAACATCGGGCTAGCGGGCGGAGGTCCAGATGGGTGGAAGGGCAGGGCGATTCGAGTGCTGGGCGCGGCGAAATGTGTCGGGGCTGGTCGGCGCGACAACCATGCTTCTGTTTGGAACCTTGCCCGCGCACGCGTACACAGTTTCCAGTCCGGTGGGCGCGGGTTGCCATGAGGCGATCACATCCGCGGCATTGCGGCAAGTGCGCCTCGAGCTGCCGACGGCCGTGCCCATGCCGGCCACGCGCAACGAACAGGCGATGATCGACGACGTCGACTACCACCCCGAGGCCGACATGACGGACCTTGGGGCCGTCTCGCTCATGCTGGGCGTTCGCGACAACGATGTCAAAGGCCACAATTCGGCCGACCTGGCCGAGCTGGCTCTGGTACACGGCGATCCCAATAACCAGCGCGAACATTGCCTGCGTTCGCAAGACGAACAGGAGCCCGGCGGCACGCAAGCCGCGGTGGACGACTGCGAGGCCTTCATTCTCCAGCGGGTCGGCGAGGCGTTGCAGGGGCTCGATGCCTCGGGTGCGCCCGACACCACCAAGCGTACGACTCTACGGGTCTACTTGCAGTTGCGCCACGAGGTCGATGTGCCTTTGCCGACGTACTACGTGCGCATCGGCCAGGCGGTGCATGCGCTCGAGGACGCCTACACGCACAACTATCGGACGCCCGACAGCTCGGAAATCACCGTGGTTCTGAACTGGGTGCGGCTGGTGCAGGGCGACTGGGTGGAGGAACGCGACGGTCCCCCGCACTCGGCTGAGCTGGATCGCTGCGACGATCCCGACGATCTGCGCCTGCGCCGCCACGAGCTGGCCGTTGCCGCCGCCGCCTCGCTGTTGCGGGTCACCTTGGATCCCAGCCAAAGCGAGGACCGGAAGATGGCGGCGGTGCACGCGATCCTAGACGCCAACCTCGGGATTTCCCCGGGATGCAGCTTCGCGAACGGCTGGTGCGACGCACCCGAGCGCGCCTACCCGACCGGATTCGCACACGGTTGCGGCATGGGTGCGACGAACGCGATCGACCATGGATTTGCCGGACTGGCACTTGTCGGACTGACGCTGGTTGGGCTCGCTCTGCGCGGAGCACGACGGTCGAAACGTTTGCGCAGCCCATGGCTGGTCCTGCTGATACTCACGGGTTGTCTGCTGGTTGGGCCCGAACGGGCGCAAGCAGCCACGGAAAGCCCGCTGCCGACACCCCAGGCGGGCGCCAAACCGGTGAAAGAGCCTCTGGCACCGAATCCGTCGCACATGGCCTGGGGTGGCTTCGTGGGCGCGGCGGGATCATTCGACCACGGCGCTATGGCATTCTCGGCGGCGTTACGCCTGCGTCTGACGACACACCTGACGGTCGGCCTGGACGCCGAATGGAACCCCTTCATCCGTTACAACGGCGTCGCCGTGCGGCCCGGAACCTTCAATGCCTACGGCACGGGCATTTTGCGACTGCCACTCGCCTATGAGGTATTCAACCTGCGGACCACGGTGAGCTTCGGGATGGCGACGATGTTGATGGATCTCTATGGCGTACCAAGGGGCACGACCGGCCTCTTCGCGGGCATCGCGCCACTCGGGCTCGAATGGAAGATGAGTCGGGCCTGCTATCTAATCGTCAATCCCCTCGGTTACGACATCCCGATCCCGCAATTGAATGGCGTTCCCTATTCGTACTCGCAGTACCGGGTCAGCATCGGGCTCGAGTTCTATCCTTAGGTGGCGGTCGCGCTCGGCAGTGTCGTAACGGCGTCGTTGGCCGACGCACCAGCGACCGGGGGAGATTCTGCCGGCTACCATGGCGGTCGTCCGATATCGTGGTAAGAGCAAGCGCCGACCGTCTCATGAAGCTCCACCAGCAATGCCTCGAATGCGTCATCCGGCAGGCGCGCAACACGTTGGCTCTTCATCGGGTCGACGGCGATTTGAGCCAGCAAATAGTCGACGAGGTCAAACAACAGCTGGTCGAGATCGACTGGGAACAGACTCCTGCCGATCTTTCGAACATCGCCTATCGCACCGTCGAGAAGCATCTGCATTTCGATCCCTTTGCCGATGCCAAGAAGGCGCAAAACCGGGCGGCGCTCGCCTTCTATCCCCAGATGAAGCGGCTGGTGGAGCAATCGGAGAATCGTCTGCTGACCGCCGTCCGGATCGCCGCCACCGGCAACGTGATTGATCTTGGCATCGGGATGACGGTGGACATCGCTCGCGAAGTGGACAGGATTCTGCACACCGCCTTCCCCGTCGATGACACCGACCTGCTACGCCAGCGCCTGGTCACGCGTCGCCGGATCCTATACGTGGGCGACAATGCCGGTGAAATCGTGTTCGACCGAATCCTGGTGGAAGAGCTGGCGAGCGCGCACGATGTCACCTTCGTCGTGCGAGGAGGAGCCGTGATCAATGACGCCACGCTGGCAGACGCCGAAGAAATCGG
>Ga0335069_10005954_pt1 | contig 17834 bp, 14 predicted proteins | sample Lox_Sample_11_FD_206714 | JGI IMG/M metagenome (GOLD analysis project Ga0335069, IMG submission 206714) | Soil microbial communities from Loxahatchee National Wildlife Refuge, Florida, United States - Lox_Sample_1.1 | ecosystem: Environmental > Terrestrial > Soil > Wetlands | place: USA... | reverse complement strand
TTTCGTATCCAAGCATCTTCAGCTCGCCGTGGATACGCGGTGCACCCCAAGTGTTGTTCTCCACTACCATGCGAAAGATGAGTTCGCGCAGCGTCTTCGGTGTAGGTTTCCTGCCGGCTCGGGCGTGGGCACGCGAGATCCATTTCCAGTACAACTTGAATCCAGCGCGATGCCAGCGAACCACGGTCTCGGGTTGCACAATGACAAGAACACGTCTCCAATCGGACCAGAATCGCCGCAGTATGACCCAGAACAGACGGTCATGGACGGCCAGCCGCGGCCGCGGCTGCCTCGCCGCCAACGCCGCAAGCTGCTGACGGAGTGCAAGGTTCTCCAATACCAGCTCGCGGCGAGATCGAACACAGCGAATCAGGGCTAGGAAAATGGCCCGCAGCATTTCCGGCATGAATGGGTTATATCATTGAAAACTCACGTCGGACGGAGTTTTGGCGAGGCACAGCGGGAGAAGTGCGCCGGTATCACGGTACTCTACGTCCTGCCCTCATTTAGTTTCCGTCGCGGATCACCGAGCTTCCGATGCTTCGTGAAAAACTACTGCCAAGAGCACCGCCGAGCCGGTGAACCATACCCATTTCGCCAACGGATGGCATTTTGGCGAGGAACAGCGTCAGTTTCACTTCATTCTCGCACGCTGGCAACATAGAGAACGAGGAACTCCTGGCGGGCACCCGGCTGTTCATTCCCGCTGACGTGAAGGGCGCACTCTTCGTCCCGGGCCGACGGCCATGCCGGTCAAGGCACCTGTCGACATCACCGCCGTGGAAACCTTCCTCAACGGCACCTACCGTCCAAGCCCGCTAGCCGGAATTAATGAAATTCGGACCAAGGGGTCTGGTTTGGCGAGCATGCCAGATTTACAACCCAAAGATTCCCACTGCCATGAAAATGACCCAAGCGAGAATCAGTATGCGAGCAAGAATGCGCAGGATCCACCTGAATTCATTCAAGCGTTTAAAGCGGAGCCGCCAAAGCAGCTTTCGATGTGCTCTGTGATCACCACTCTGGAGAGCCTTAATGATGTCGGGGATGTCGTAGACGAGATGCTCTTCGCTTGGGTTGAAATACTCGTGTTCATTTAGTGTGTCCTCATCGAAATAGCCCCGGCGATCGTCCCATACGGCGATCAAATCGTCATTACGGCCGAGCAGTGCACACGCTTCTGCCTGCAAGCAGGCGAGATAACGTGCACAGTGGTCGTGGGGCAGGTTCGCAAGGGCATCTCTGCATGTCGCGACTATTTCCTCCAGATCCTCACCGTTAGAGTGGGAAAGAATCTGCAAGTAGTTCGCCAGTGACCACATCTGTACGCCCCGCCTGTCACGCCAGCCCTGAAACAGCCTGCGAGCCATCCGGCGTTTACCACGGTCGACCATCGCGCTTCCCGCTTCCGCCCACGCACCGCTATCCTCATCCAGCCCCTGGTAGCACGCTTCTTTCCAGAATCGAACAACCAGACCTGAGTACTGGCGCGAATTCAAAATCGAGTACAAACCTGTTGTGTGAAACTTCGCACGCCAGCGGCAGCGTTGAACGAGCTTCATCAGGGCAATGAGCTCGCGCGTCACATGGTTCAGGCGGGTCTGTCGAAGGAACTGCGGAAGCACATCTGGAGGCTCCTGGTCGAGCAGATATTCCACGAACCGTGAAAGTGCTCGATTGGTCGGCTCAAGGCCCTCTTCCAACTTGGCGCGAAACTTCTTTGCAAGCTGCCGATCCTTGCCCGCTGTCGCGAACACCTCCCAAACGCGGTTCACCGGCCACACGGAGGGCTCGACTAGAGCGAAGCAGACTTTCAGCCCACATTCCAGAGCCTCATCGAATCGTTCCTCATGGCATCTGACGTCAGCGAGCCTGGCCATAAAGTATTGGTCCTGGCCTGCAACTTGCGCGACGCGTTCCAGGGTCGCAGAGGCCTCCTCCCATCGTTTCGCATCCCGAAGCGCATCATAGCGACGAAGGTGAAGCGTTACGTCCTCGGGAAAGTCCTCCAACAAGTGGAGCCACTCCGGGTTGAGAGAGGCTGCTTCTGCGCCCGCCTTTTCCAGGAGCAGAAGACGGTTCATCCTGAACCCGACTTCGGCAATCAGCTGGGGAGGAACCGGTCCCAGAGGATCCTTGCTTAACTCCCATTCCTCGTCTTCTTCGAGCCAGTTCAGGAGCGTATTCCAGCCCCACGTGTAGCCCGGGAATCTCTGCAGAACATCCGAGAGATCGGTGATTGCTGCGCGCTTCTCCCCGGTCTGACGCCTGATCCATGCCATGCGTCCCTGAACCGGCGATGGATTGGCCAATCGCAGCTCCACGTCAGACAGAATCCGGAATGCTTCCTTATAGCGACGTTGTTCGGTGAGAATTACCGCCAGCCAATCCGCCGATTCATAGAGGCCATGATTCAGTTGCAGGCTCCGTCGCAGGCATTGCTCAATCTCCCCGGGGGCCGCGAATTCGGCATGCTCGCGCAGAGTTCGCCCGAGCAATAGCCATAGGTAGGCTCTACTGGGATAGGCCTGGATGGCCTGGCGAGCCGTTTCGACTGCTTTCTCGCGACGACCGCATTTTGCAAACAGCGCGGTTGCCCGGTCGTACATCCTCACGCTATGTGGGAGTCTTCTCAGGCCGTCCTCCACAACCGCAATAGCCTCGTCGTAGCGACCGTTCGCAATCAAGAGCTGCGCCAGAATATCCAGTGGATCAGGGTTCTGCGGTTCCTGCTCAGAGGCTCCTTTGAGAATCCGCAGAGCGTCGTGCGTTCGCCCTTCTCTCTCCCGTATCAAAGCCAACTGGATGAGAGCAGATAGATTGTCAGGCCTGCGAAGAACTAATTCCTGTAATTCCCGGGCCGCCGCTGCGTCGTCACTCGTTGCTTGCCACGCCCTGGCAAGCGAGAAGCGCAGTCCGGAGTGGTAGGGGTAACGCTTGACTGCCGGGCGAAGCAGTTCCAGGGCCCGAATAGAATCCGAGCGGCCATGTCCGAAATCGAGCAGAAGGTTTGCCATCGCTTCCACCACGTTTGGATCGTCGGGACGAAGCTCTCGCCAATTTGCGATGATCTGTTCTGTTTCGCGAGGCCCAAACAGCTCATTCAAATGACGGATTATTTGCAGACAGTCCGGAAGATGCCCGGGGTTGCTGAGCCAGATTGGCTCAACTTCGGCCCACATCGCACGTTGCTCTGTCGCCAGGAATCTGGCTGAAATCTCGAATGCTCGATGGTAGCCCCACGAGCCTCCAGGATCGAACCGAATGGACTCCAAATAGCAGCGTAGCGCCTCCTTCCAGTTACCCAGAGCTTCATGCCAAAGGCCTTGGGCGTGGAGCGTAGCCGTATCTCCGGAGGTCAGCCGATCGGCTTCTGCAAGATAGCTTTGGATCCGCGGTTGCAATCTCCCTCGATGAACCTCGTCTGAATGCTCGAACTCCCAGATGGCGGCCATCGCGAGTTCGCGCCAGGCCCATGCGTCGTCTCGGTTCCGCTTCACCCGGCCTCTCAGAACGCGGATTTTTCTCCAAATCGGGAATTCGACATGTTGACAGAACAGCTCCTCAAAATGTTCGTTCTCGGGACGCTCCCGCATCCATTGGGCCGCGCGATCCAGGGCATGTGTCTTACCGTGGACGCTCGCGACGAGCCATAACAGCTTGCTTCGCGCCGGAATCGAAAGCGGAACTTCGCTTATCCAGGCTTCGGCGTGTTCGAGTGCCTTGTCGGTCATGCCGCGCATCTGGAAGAAGTAAACTGCCGCCTCCTCGAAGTAGGCTTCGGCTCCGGTTCTCCGAAGAGCCTCAAACCAGTGTTCCGCTTCCTCCCACTGACCCATTCGGGCGAAGAACGGAACGGCGAACGCCAGCAGTGAAGGTGAAGTGCCAAAACGCCCCAGCACATCGCGGCATACGGTCAGTGCCAGGTCCGGATTGCCCCAGTCCTCCAGCATGCCGACGTAAGTAATCCACGTACTGACGCCATGAATGGAATTTCCCAGTCTTTCCGCCCGGCTACGCAGCCACTCCATCCCTTCGTGGGTTCGGCCGATGCGACAAAGCACGTTGACGTAGGCGGCGGCATAGTGCTCGTTGTGTTCGGCGAGTGTCGATGCAATGCGGTATGCCAGCAGTGCGCTCTTGTGATCCCTCTGGTCCCATCTCAGATCGGCCAGGACGTGCCAGGCACCTGCGGACCGCCAGTTGTTCCTCATAAGGGAGCATAGGAGGGATTCTGATTTGGCCCAGGTCTCCGCCGAGAATCGGAGCAGATCGGCGTAATTGTAGAAGTAACGCGGATGTGGCGCGTTCCAGTCGTTCAGCGAATCCACCCCGGGCATTTTGCCCGTCTCCACAACCGACCGCAACGTCTCGCGCAGAAGAGCGGTGTCGCCCAGTGACCGGCAGGCAGTCATCAGCCTAACGCGAACCGTTGGCGATTGCGGATAAGCCTCCAGGAGTTTGCGGAATCCTTCGAGTGCCCTTCCGACCCGCCCGTCCGCAAGGCTCTGAATCGCTCTCAGATATGATGTTCCGGGGTGGTCTGGAAGCCGCGTCTCGAGGTCTTTGACAATCGGACGTGCCGCGGTTGAACCGTACATCGCGAGCGCTTTCTGTTGTGCCTCAGCGGCTTCGACAACCTCAGATTCTGGGGGCACAATCGCATCGAGAACCACGGCGAGGGTAATCGGTACGGCTGCCATCGCCGTTAATCCCAGCGGTCCATAATCCGCTGTGAAGCCCGAGATCAGATACTCCGCGCTTCGAAACGACGATGGATCATGTACTATCGCCGTCCCGGCTGCGTGATCGATGCCAACGATAGCGACTGTGTGGCCGCTTTCATCGTCATCCCAAGAGATCGTAAATCCGATCCCAGCTTCAATCAGTCGGCCCGTGATTCCGGGAGTCGCGGCGAAGAAGCGGACGTGATATCCCTTTTGCCGCAACCAGTCTGCTGCGGCCCACCCTGGCGTTCCCCCAAACGTCACCTCGCCTGCCAACTCCTCGACAGGGACATACACACCCGTCGCCGAAAGAGCCGAGGAGATGCTCGCTGGGACGCATTCCGCGTGCTTCTGGATGGTTCGCCGATATGGGAGGCGAATACGCTTCCCATCCGGATTGGCTTTCAAATTAGCCAGTATCTTGCGATGGAATGGTGAGCGTGCCTTTTGTGCCCAGTGCTCCATGGCAGCGTGGTCGTCACCCATTTCCGCAAGATCAAGCCACATTCGTGCCAGACTGCTTTTGAACTCCCGATCGGAAAGCGGTGTCATCGCTTCAATCCGCTCCGCCAGTTTGCGAGCCGTCAGCAAGGTTTGGTGGCGCTCGTTCCCTTCGAGCGTCTCAGCAAGCGCACAGTGATACCAGCAGGCAGCCTGGACGACATGAAAAAACTGGCTATCCCTGGAAGCCAGCAAGAGACGGGGGACTGCCTCCTGGATTTCGCCAAGGTGAAGGAGCGCGTCTGCAAGACTCAGGACTGGCCATGGGGAGCGCGGATCAGCCTCGCAGCCATGCTCCGCGCAACATAATGAGTCTCGCCACTGGTCGGCCATTCCAAAAACATCCGCTTCTTGCGAGAACACCCATGCACTCCCCGGCGAAAGCTCGTGCGCCCGCTTCAATAGCTCGCGGGCACGAGTGAAATCCCGCAGAGTCGCAAATATGTAAGCATGCGCTGCCTGCCAGCTCGCCCGCAGTTCTGGGTCATCGCCTCCTAACTCTGGGTCTTTCTCGAATTCCAGCAGCTCATCGAGCAAGAGGTGGCGAACACCATGGATATGCCTCGTGAAGTAACGGACTATCGGCGAGCCTGGGTAGCGCTCGCGAGCTTTGCGGCATAGATGACGAGAAAGCCGCATTCCGCCGAGTCGAGAAGCAAGACGACTCGCGAAAATCATTTCTTCGGCAGAGAGTTCGTCGATGGGAGTGGATGCGGTCCAGTACTCAACGCTGGCCTCATAAGCATCGAGAAAACGATGTTCGTCATAGAGGCTTTGGCACTCAGCGAGCAGTGCCCTCCTACTCTTTAGAGATGGTGCTGGCGAATTCATTGGGAGTCGCACCTGATAGGGCTTCGGAGCTTTCCCCGTTGTTGCAGTGTATTCCCCTGGCCCACTGTCGTTCCAGCGATTCTCCCGGCACCGGATAACAACGGGCTCTCAATGTGCACCAGTGTCGAAGCGCGCTGAAACTGCCACAGGCGACAGCTCAGCCAGTATCATCGACAACGGTTCCTCTCGTCCCTTTTGTGCGAAGGCCCATACCTCCGCTTGGCATTCAAATGATACGGCCAGAAACCGACATTCGTGAGTGACTCAGATGACGGGATGGCAGGTCAGGCGGAGATTGAGCTTGTCCACCAGCACAACTCCCGGTGAGCCAGCTACCGGAGCATCCGGTGAATTGTGTACCGATTGCGCCTCAACCAGCTTCGTCGCCCTTCCACCTCCCTGTGGTCGATCCGGATCTGCGTCTGAGATTCGTGCCTGCGCCGGAAACGAGAAGCCGTGCCCCGAAATCCATCTCGCTTGTTCTGATGCGCTCATGTTCGTGGGCGCGAATAGCAGCACGCTGTAGTCTCCCGATTCTTTGGCTTGGACGTACGCGCACCAACTATCTACTTTCGCGCTCGGATCTTTGATGACAAGCGATTCGACTTTCTGGAACCGAACGACTAAAGGGAAAATCGTTCCATTCACCCTGTAAATCGCACTCATGTGATTCCCAATGTTGTACTCCGAAAGATATGGCGTCCCCAGTTGTGCCACCACAGAGTCGAACGTCATCCCGGCATGCAGTTGTTTCACCATGCCTTCGTACAGAGACGGCGGGCTGGGGTTGGGTACGTTCATCGTGTCCTCGGGAAGCACGCTGGAAATGCTCTTCTGGCCCATAAAGTTCACCAGAAATTGCCCAATACCGACAAATAGCGCCCCGAGGATGAGAATGAGGACCCAGACTGGAATGCCGTGTTGACCAGACTCCGCAAGAGGTTGAGGTATTGTGGTCCCACTGAGATTGGCCAAAGGGTGTCCGCACTTCTCGCAGGCGTCGGCTTCGTCAGCGATTTGGTTACCGCATCCAGCACAATACATTTGACCTCCAATCCGGGTCTTTAAGGATCGCCGGGTAAGTTGCCCCGCCCGGGCGAGGATGACCATGATGACGAGCGCGACGAGGGCAGAGACGATCTTTTTCCCATGTCCCTCCCCTTAAGGCTTATCCGCGGGTTTGCCCGGCCCGACATCGAAGATAACCTGAAATTTCACCGGCTCGCTTTTCGTATGCGGAAAGTCTAGGGCCGCGATCCGGGCGTAAATCGTCTCGAGCGAAGCCTGAATGAGAGCCCGGTCGCCCTCGTAATTGACGGACATCCTGAAGGCGGCCTTCTCCGTCGGATCAAGGGTCACTTCGACGATCAGGCCGTAGGATTCCTTTTCCGTCTGGGCGACGGTGTCGATGGCGTTGTGTACGCGATTGATCGACTCGCCGAGCGTCTCGACTTCGATGTTGTCAGCGATCGTCTCTTGCGAGGTCAGCAGCACGATTTTCATCGGCGTCCGGTTCTTGCCGCCCGCGCTGGCGCTGCCCTCGCTCTCGGGGGTATAGCTCCGCCAGTCGCCGCCATAGGTCTGCCCGTTGATCGGATCGCGATAAGGGGCGACGGGCGTGCCGCCGTCGAGCGGCTCCTTACATTCGCGGAAGCCCACATCGTAATGCCGCCCGCGCGCTTCCGCCATCTCGCACAGGCAGGGCGTAAGCGCCTTGCCGCCTTCCTGCCCGAGCTTGAAACAGGGTTTGGTCAGATCCTCGACCCAGAACAGCCGCTCGCCCTCGGGCGGCTTGAAGCCGAAAATGAATTTATGGCTCTTGTCCTCGGCGACGAAAATCGGCTCCTCAATATCCCAAGCGATGTAATACCAGACGATCGCAAGCTCCTCGGGCGTCATCTTGCGGATGCGAAAATCCGGATCGAGACGGATGGTTTCGCTTAAGAGCTTCGCGAGCGCTGCGACCTGCGCCGGCTGGTTGGCGAGATAGCCGTCGGATTGCTCCGTGAGTCCCTCGCCGATCGGCATGGTGTAATGCGCCGGAACGAGTCCCTTCAGCTCGGCCTGCCTGTCCTTGAGCGTGTATAACGGAATATATCTCCCCGTGATCGTGATCGTTTTTCCGTCCTCCGGCATTAGGCTCGCGAAATCCGGCGGGTTCCGCGACAGGGCTTTGCGCAAGAGATCTTCGGCCTTCTTGTTGATATCGGGCGAAGCCTTTTTGTATTTGACGCCTTCGGGAACGACGACCTGATCGTCGGCGCGGGGCTGCGCGAGAAGATTGATTGCAACGAGGACGCCTGCCAGCAAGACGACACGTTTTAACACGGGCTGTCTCCAGAGAGTGATTCTAACCCCAGAATGCGATTGTGTCGCAGTAGGGACGACCCTCGCTGGTCGCCACTGCGCAGATCCGTACGGGCGTGTCTACGCATACGGCTCTTATCAAGGATGAGTGGCGTAGAACTTCATCTTTTCCTCGGGCGTCCGCTGCTTCGCGTCGTAGAAGCCAAATGTCTTGAGGCCGAGTGCCTGGAAGAACTTGCCGAACTTCGGGATCGGGCCGTCGCTCTCCGCATCAAAGATCGTTACTCCAGCCAAATCGAGCGGATTGAGCGAGGGGTCCATCGCTTCGATGCAACGTGCCAGCACTGGAAGAGCATGGAACTCCGTTGCCCCTTCGACAATGATGACTCCTTTGCCCAATATGCACTCGGAAAGGCCGCGTCGCGCGTATCGTTTGTAGTCGTTCTCCTTAAGCCCCGTTGCATCTGCGACGCACATCGACTGGAGCGCTCCCCCTGTGCCGCGCGTGAGCAAAATCGTATTCTCCGGAGTGAACCGCTCGATGACGTAAGGCGAATGGGAAGTGACGAAGGCTTGCTTCGTATGGAGCAACAGGTAGTCCGCAATGCGACGTTGCGTGTGTGGCTGCACTGCGATTTCCGGCTCTTCCATCGCGAAAATTACCGAGTCCGGCTTAAGCTCCGCGACAAAGGAAAGAAGCGCCATTACTAGCGTATTGAGCGTTCCAGTTCCGGATTGTTGGAATGGAACTTCTTCTTGGTCTTCTCGCATTGCGAGGAAGAAGGCCATTGTCTTGCGCAGATGTTCACGCGTGAGCTGCGAGACATACAGCTTCGTCTTTCGCCCCGGCTTGCTTGCGGGCACGTAGCTCGAAAGCCGCTCTTCGATCGACGTCAACACCGGCTGCAACTCCGCTGCGTCTTTTTCGATGTCAAGTGCGCGGAGGTGCATGATCGCATGCTCCCAGAGGCCCGTGCGGACACTTTGCAGACGGAGTAGGACATCCAAGAGCGAGCCGCGCTCCAAGCTCAGCGCCCGAGAACCCGTGCGCAGCGCCCGCAGGTACAGGAAGCCGAAGAGCCGCTTGATTTCTCGACGCACGGTGTCTTTGCCGCCGTCCGTGTTGTTGGGACTGTGTGTGTACACGGTCTCAGCGGTGAACTCATCTTCCCCAGGATCGTATTTCGCCACGGTTTCGAGTCGAAGGCACGGTACCGAGATGCCGGGCGCCGCCGCAGCTACCTCGCCTGCTGCCAGTAGCCGTTTCTCTGTAGTGTGCCAAAACTCCAGATGACCATTGCACCTCTTCTGAACCTCCGCGCTCAGGTCCATAAGGACAACTTCGACCCGGATTGGAATCGGCGCCGGGTCCTCTTCAGGCGCCGCTTTTGGCTGGAGGTACTTGCCGTTATAAAAGTCGAATTCCTCGACTGGCGGGAACTTGTTCAGGCGATCGGGCCCGAGGACGAGATCGATCGCCTCGCAAATCGTGCTCTTGCCCACGTTGTTCGAACCTACAAGCAATGCGTGACCATCGAATCGAAGATCGGCGGATTCAATGCCCCTAAAGTTTTCGATCTTAAGCTGGACTACTTTCACACCGGACTCCTCGATAGAACCGCGACCCCTCCATGTTAACTGGAGGGGTCGCGAGGAGCCTTCAGTCCCGATTGCACGGTATCGATGTGAAGGCTCTCTTTCAGAAAGCAAGAATGTGTTTGGCTCACATGGCAAGCTCACCGCAGGTCACTCCCACAGCCCAAGTAAATTCACGTATCCAACTCGTTCGCCCTCTGCTTGGCGATCGCAGCGACGTGCTTGGCGTCCAGTCTTGGGACCGCGCCCCTTCCCGCCCTTCGTGCCCCGGCCAAACTGCCACGTCCGCCATCTGTGTTGTGTGCAGACGGCATGCCGGAGCGGTAGTAGAATCGACGTTCGAGCAACTTGAGGTTCCACGATGGCAAAATCGATATGGCGAAGCGGCGCTGATGGCGACACACGGAGCCTCTTCCGCTGGCACCGATCCCGTCGCTCTATGGCAGAGCGCAATGGAGAAGCTGCATCCGACAAGCCCGATAGCGCAGAGCAAGGGCGGTCCGCGTGGAGCGTTCCTGGGCCTGTGTGAAGAGGGGTTGGTTAAGGGAATTCCAGCGGGTCGCGCGGCGCTGCATGAAGCGTGAGCGCCCCGGCCACAGCCTGCAAACAACCGCGCTGGTCAATGAAGCGTACATGCGGCTGGTGGATTACAAAAGCATGCAGTGGCAGGACCGTGCCCACTTCTTCGTATCAGCGCAGCTTATGCGCAGGATTCTGGTGGACCACGCCCGGCGTCACAACCTGAAGCGTGGGGGACGCGCTCCACACATCTCCCTCGAAGATGCAGTCGAGGTTGGCAGCGAACGAAGTGCAGACCTTGTAAGCGTGGATGACGCGCTGAACGCGCCTGCTCGATTCGACTCAAGGAAGGTTCAGGTAGTCGAGATGCGCTTCTTTGGCGGGCTCAGCGTGGAGGAAACCGCTGAAGTGCTCAAAATATCTCCCTTTACCGTGAAGCGTGATTGGAACATAGCAAAGGCTTGGCTTTACCGGTACCTGACGGACGGCAACACGGATGGATACCGAACGGTGGCAACAAGTCAATAGCGTGCTTCAATCTGCGCTGGAGCGTCCGCCCGCAGAGCGCGAAGCATTTCTGCGGGAGGCATGCGATGGCGACCCAGCACTGGAGCGGGAGGTTCGATCGCTGTTGGCCGCACACTTGTTGCGGGTGGGAGGTCAATCCGCACGACCATGGCCGTCGTGGACACCCATTCCTGATCCACGGTAGTGCGGATCGGTACCAGTGTTTCATGTTCCGGATGAGCGGCATCGGCTCGGGAAGCGCCCCCACGTGGGTATGGGCAGTACCTGGGGTCTATGTTCTCTCCATACCGAAGGGGAGGACCTAATAAATACTATTGATTACTGCATAAAGAATGCAATGCGCTAACGCAAAAAAGAAGGCAGCTCCGACTGCAGGATGCAGCCGCGGAGTTTCTCGGGTGTACGCGCCGCGTGAAAAATAGACCACGTTACGCCGCGGAAGGGGCGTGACGTGGCGGGATAAAAGTAGTCCACCGCCACATTCTGGTTCCATGGGCAACTGAGCCAATCAGGGGTAACGAACAAGGTTCGCCGCCCGGGAGGGGAGCTTTGCGCCGTGGGACACCGGAGGTATGTACACCGTGGAGATTTATGCGCGGGTGCGGCGGGCGGTTCTTGTAGAGGGCAAGAGCCGGCGGGCGGCGGCCCGGGAGTTTGGGCTGGCGCGGAAGACGGTAAGCAAGATGCTGGAGTACTCGTTGCCACCTGGGTATCGGCGGCAGAAGCCTGTCAGACGGCCCAGGCTGGCGGCCTGGCAAGGTGTCATCGATGCCATTCTGGAAGAGGACAAGCAGCGGCCGAAGAAGCAGCGGCACACGACCAAGCGCATCTTCGAGCGGCTGAAGACCGAGCACGCTTATCCCGGTGGCTACACCATTGTGAAGGATTACGTTCGCCAGTCCAGGATCAGCAGCCAGGAGATGTTCGTGCCCTTGAGCCACGCGCCCGGCGAAGCGCAGGCCGATTTCGGCGAAGCCTTGGTGGTCATTGCAGGCGTAGAGCAGACGGCGCACTTCATGGTCTTTGATCTGCCCCACTCTGACGATTGTTTCGTGCAAGCATTTCCGGCCGAGACCACGGAGGCATTCCTTGAAGGTCACGTGCGGGCGTTCCAGTACTTTGGCGCTGTGCCCACGAGGATTCTCTACGACAACACCACACTGGCAGTAGCTCGCATCCTGGGAGATGGCGAGCGGCAGAAGACACGCGCCTTTTCCGAGTTACAGAGCCACTACCTGTTTGCCGAGAAGTTCGGTCGCCCTGGTAAGGGAAACGACAAGGGCAAGGTCGAAAATCTCGTGGGTTATGCCCGGCGCAACTTCATGGTGCCGGTTCCTCGAGCGGCAAGTTGGGAAGAGCTCAACGCGCACCTGGAAGCCGATTGCCGCCTGCGCCGTGAACAGCGATTGCGAGGGCACACGGAGACCATCGGTGAGCGTTTCCAACGCGACCGCGCGACGATGTTGCCCCTGCCGGCCGCCCCCTACGAGCCCTGTGAGAAGGTCACCGCGCGAGTCAGCTCCCTGTCACTGGTGCGCTATCGAACCAACGACTACTCGGTGCCCACCGCCTATGGCCATCGGCAGGTGCTGATTAAGGGCTACGTGCACCGCGTGGAGATCGTCTGCGGCAGCGAGGTGATCGCTTCGCACCCGCGCAGTTATGACCGCGAGAGTGCCATATACGATCCTCTTCACTATCTGGCGTTGCTGGAACAGAAGAGCCGGGCACTGGACCAGGCCGCACCACTCTCCGGCTGGCAGTTGCCAGATTGCTTTGTCCAGTTGCGACGGCTGCTCGAAGCGCGTCTACGCAAACACGCCGGGCGCGAGTATATCCAGGTGCTGCGGCTGGTGGAAACCTTCGCGCTGGCAGAAGTAACAAGCGCCGTCGAAGATGCCCTGCGACTGGGCGTCATCAGCTTCGACGCCGTGCGCCATCTTCTGCTCTGTCGCATCGAGCGCCGGCCGCCGCGGCTTGACCTGGCCAACTGGCCGCATTTGCCCATGGCAAACGTGCGCACTACGCAAGCTGGTGATTACCTCGCCCTGCTCAGTTGCTCATCGGCCTTGCCGTCACGCGAGAACCCGGAGGCGGTGCTATGAGTACCCCGCCGGAAATGCCGACTCCCGATACACCGCAGGTTTTGCTGGAGCATCATCTCAAGGCCCTGCGGCTGCCGACCATCCTGCGCGAGTATGACAAGGTGGCGCGACAGTGTGCCCAGGAAAAGACGGACTTCCCAAGGTACTTACTGCGCCTGACCGAGTTGGAGTTGCTGGATCGCGATCGCCGGGCCACGGAACGCCGCATCCGCCAGGCCAGATTCCCGGTGGTCAAGAGCCTCGACAGCTTCGACTTCCTCGCCATCCCCTCGCTCAACAAGACGCTGGTGCTGGAACTATCCCGTTGCGAATTCCTCTCGAGGAAGGAAAACCTTCTCCTGCTCGGGAACAGCGGTACGGGCAAGTCGCACGTTGCCCTGGCCCTTGGTCTGGCGGCCTGTCAGCGCGGCCATCGCGTGCGTTTCACCACCGCCGCCGCACTGGTCAGCGAGCTGATAGAAGCCCGCGACGACAAACACCTCCTGCGCTTCCAGAAGCAACTGGCGGCTTACGAGTTACTGATCGTCGACGAACTCGGCTACGTCCCGCTTTCCAAGACCGGCGCCGAGTTGCTCTTCGAGACATTCAGTCAACGTTATGAACGGGCATCCACGCTGGTGACCAGCAATCTGCCCTTCGACGAATGGACAGAAGTCTTCGGCTCAGAGAGGCTAACCGGCGCCCTGCTCGACCGGCTCACCCATCACGTTCATATCCTGGAGATGAACGGCGACAGCTACCGCCTCAAGCAAAGCCGCCGCAAAAGAAATCCACCCCCCGACCACTGACCTTCAAACGCGCCTCGGGGGAGAAAGGCCTCTTCCGCTACGCTCCAGAGCCCTTTCTCCCCCGAAAAACCAGCAACCTCGTCCTCTTACTGGCTCCCTTTCCCTCCGCCCCACTGGTCTCCCATCACTGCGCCCTTGACAGTGGCTTCTGTACTTTGTACGCCAGAGGCCACTGAGCCCCCCTCCCTAAGCTCACGCGGTTTTCTGCGGGGTGGACGTAACCTTCGGACAATGCCCCACCCAATCTGAACAGGCCCGTACATTGTCGCGGAGTATTCGGAGGCAGGGGTTGACCGTTCACGAATTTGGAACCTTGAGTCTGAGAACCGTGCGCCCTCCCCCAGAACGCACAGCCCTCAGCGCGGAGCGGCAAGCTCACCGCATCCAGTTTAAAACATATTTTTAAACCGCGAAAGTCACAATGAAACTTTTCGGGCGAGGACTTCCCTCAAAAGGGGAGTGTCTTGCAGGGAAGCCTCGCGTGGCACGGCACCTTGCGCTAGAGTACCCGCCATAATCGGACACAGTTGCCCGTGGTGAGGCCGCTACCACTCCGGGCGGGATAGCGGCGTCGCCTTTGCCTACGAAGCGATGTGGCAGCGGAGCGGGTTCAAGTATTGGGGCGGACGGGAAGTCGTGATCCGGATCAACGCTCTTTCCGAGTACGCGACAATCCACCAAGAACGCTGGGTCATATAAACTTGCTCGTTGGTAAACACATGGACCACTTGATGATCGAGATCACGAAGGTCGCGGTCACTGTTCTGATCACGGCCAATGGTGCATGATACCTTGTATCAAATCGCTGTTATTTTCGGTCTGTTTTAGCCGCAGCAAATCCCCTCTGCAGCACCAGTTCGGTAGAGGCAGGTGGGCTATTTATTAGTTGAACAGGAAGTCACGGAATAAATTGTTGGTTAATCCATCGCGAGTAAGCGGGGACTTGTTCGTTGGCTGCTCATCTGCCTGCAAATAGACTGCAACTTGCGATTGCACCGCAATCACACACCTGAAATCAATTTGCGCCGCTGCACATTCGACGTGCATTGATGATGCTGATTCGTCAAATGTTCCGGTCAAAGCTCTTTCATCGCTCTTTCTGGTTATCACGACTTGATTTGATTCATCGCTGTCCCATGTGAGGGTCACCTCTTGCATATGGGTGTTAAAAGAAGCCATTTTGGTCCTCATCAGCTGGCGAAACTCAGACCATTCCTGCAGGGGAAGCGTCCTCAAACGCTCTTCTTCAGCCTTTCGCTCCGCTTCTTCTCGCAATTTCTTTCGATATTCCACAGCTAATGCTTTCATCGGGTCCATAGGGGAATTCCTTTGTTCAGAAACGCTCTCCTCAGCAAACCGGCCCAGTCCGCGAAATAGCGACTCCAGAACACGAGGGGCCGTAGGCCCATCCAACTTTTCCAGACGAGTGGAGTTCATGACTGGGATTGTAGAGCAGAAGCAGGAGATTATATATCGCTGCCAACTGACTTTAGTAACGAGACGAACTTTGCGGTTCTCCGACACAGCGAACCACCCATCCGATCTTTTTCCCGTGTAGGTCTTTGGAGGTTAGACCCACCGCTTTCCACAAATGGCAGCGGGTAGGAATGCTCACGACCTGTGGTACTTCAATGCCGTTCGGCATCGTAGCTCCCAATTGCGCTGACGGGCGCTCTCAGAACTAATAGCACAACGCGGCAAACTCTTGCCGGGCACCCCGCAGTCGAGAGGGTTGGTTGGTGGATGTTATCAATCCCAGCCCGTTGACAGGCAGCGTCAGCATACCCCGCAATCGGACAGAATTGACCACTGCGGGGCTGCTGGCATTCCGGGAATTCTCTGTGGTGAGACCGCTGCAACTCCGGCGGGCAGGAAGAACATCGTGGATTTCGCCTACGACGATTCCGGCGATTCCGGTTCGACACCGGGCGTACTGAATACGGAGGAATCGTGATTCAGGTCACGGTTCAGTCCGCCCCGAAAACCTCAAGCGATGATTGCCACTCTCCACGGTCGCACTGTGGAAAGCCACTATGAGTTCAGAAGCAACCGACGGAATGTCGGTGCATTCGTCCCCTCTCATTCATGCTCGAGATGGTACTTAAACGATACGCTCAACTTCGTACGATAGACCGGCTTTCCGTCCTCAAGGTGTATGTCGAATCGCATGACTTCGGCCACGCGCAAATCGCGCAGCGACTTGGCCGCTGTCTGCAACGCCACAGCAGCCGCTTTCTCCCATGACTCAGTGCTGGAGCCAACCAATTCAATTACTTTGTAAACGCTATCGGTCATGCTGCCCTTCTTTCCGCCAAGATTTCCAGTTTGATTTCCGGCCCCGCCGCTATTATCCCCCTTGCTTCGTCTTCGCTCGATGATTTTACGGGATTGGCCTTCTGAGTGACTCCAGGGGCGCGAAGGGGCCAAGGCTCCGGCTTGTCCCGACCCGTGGACACCCACTCGTCGAGGCTCGAACGTCGGGTGAACCGCCGCCAATTAGCTCAGCGAGACAACATCGGCACCCGCGAATCTCTGACTCCCGGTCGCAGTGGGATGACCATCGGTGATCGCCCCCCTGCGCAAACCCGGGATTCGGTTGGCTAAGGAGCGACAAGTCAAGCTCCGGGCGGCAGCGTGTACTTGACGCCGTGAGCATCGAGGGGTACGTTGATTGTGTAAGGGGAAGGGGGACAAACTAAAAGATGCAGCGATACTCTTTGAGCGGTACTCCACATGAGGCATCTGAATTCTAAGGCATCGTGCCCCAGACCCCAAGGTCGCCCCCACGGTGAGGGTTTATTCGTTGGGACGTGACCGGATTCTTTCACGTTGTAATGCCTCCATCGACCCAGATGTGCAGCGTGGCAGTCTCTCAAATGGAGCGAAGACGCTATCGCCCAAGAAGCCCGTTAACGGGAATCGCCACCTAGCAATCGCAGCTTGGAAGCATAAGTGAAAAATGACTGGGCACTCGCGGAGTACGGTGTCCTGGTTTCAAAATCAACTCACCACGGTGGTCGAGGCTTATAGCTTCGGCCACTGTTGTTTTTGGGAGCGTTGATTGCCAATGGCTGCATCCGTCTATAGTGATTCGGGTCACAGAGTGACCGGAAGAGGTGATGCGATCCCGGCGTGGACGTCTGCTCGCCCATAAAGGTCTCCCTGGTTCGTGTGATCTGGCATGCTCCATAGGTGCGAGGGCCGTCGCCGCCGTCGCCGTGGCACAGTTCCTGACGAGCGCCTGAGATCACTTCGTGAATGGGTGTTGCGCAGCATCGAACCAATTCGTCGGATGGTCGTCGGTATCGGGCCAGTTACCGTACATGATTCCAATTCGGCGTAATCCCGGCGACCGACGCCAGGAACGCGAAGATCACCGTGATGACGACGAAGGCAATGACACTCTCAGCAAATTCCCGCACAACGTGCTCCTGGGGCAAAGAACCGCAAAACGGGCGGGAGAATGATAAAGGAGGGCCGATCCAAATTCTGCCATAGCCCTCCATAGAAGGACAGGCTTCAGAGTGCTCAAATGTCACGGGACTTCGTGACTGAGGTCATTACAGCGGCAGAAGTACGCAAGAGCCGAGCCCCAGCATCCTGGGCCATCGCATTGGCGGTCGCAGTTGTGCATGGCTCAAACACGACACTGCTATACTCGGGTCGAATCCGAGGGCCGACGTTGAGCCACCGACGGGTGAGCCTAAAGGAGTGAGCGCATTGAATCGCATTCGACGCGTGCCGCGCCGGGAAATCCTGAAGGCCATCGCCGCCGCCGTAACCACGGCTTCACTCCGGCGCACGTGGAGCGACACATATCGGAAGGCCAATACGGACTGGTTTGCCGCATGCCATTTCGGGATTTCCACACATTGGACAGCGCAGTCTCAGCCGGTCGGCGAAGACGATTGGCTGCCGTTTGAGGAGGCGGT
>Ga0335069_10005953_pt1 | contig 17834 bp, 14 predicted proteins | sample Lox_Sample_11_FD_206714 | JGI IMG/M metagenome (GOLD analysis project Ga0335069, IMG submission 206714) | Soil microbial communities from Loxahatchee National Wildlife Refuge, Florida, United States - Lox_Sample_1.1 | ecosystem: Environmental > Terrestrial > Soil > Wetlands | place: USA... | reverse complement strand
CGAGCACGACGGCGACGTTCCCCGCGACGGCCGGTACGATTGCCAGCAATAGCACGGCAACCATTACGGCAAGCTTGAACGGGACCACTCAGACCGCCAGCATTTCGCTGATCGGGCCCGCCACGGTGACCGCGCTGAGCTGCGCGCCCACTAGCCTGGGATCGGGCGCAAGCTCCACCTGCACGGTGACGGTGTCACAGACCGGCGGCGCCACGGTAAGCCTGTCCAGCAACTCGGGTCTATTGTCCGTGGCGGGGTCGGTGGTTGTGGGCGCCTCCAGCACCACGGCCACATTCCCCGCTACAGCCGGTACCGTTGCCGCCAATCAGACGGCGACGATCACCGCCAGCCTGAATGGGAGCAGCCAAGGCGCCTCGATCTCCTTGGTTGCGGCAGTGACCGTGACGGCGTTGAGCTGTACGCCCACAAGCCTGTCAACAGCGGCCAGCGCCACGTGCACCGTGACGGTGTCCAAGACCGGCGGCGCCACGGTGAGTTTGTCCACCGACTCGGGCCTGCTGACAGCGCCGGCGACGGTGACGGTTAGCGCCGCCGGAGCCACGGCGACGTTCACGGCGACGGCAGGCACGATCACCGCCGGGCAGACCGCCACCATCACAGCGAGTCTGAACGGCACAGCACAGTCCGCGATCATCAGCCTCGTAGGGCCGCCCACTGTTACCGCGCTAAGCTGCGCGCCGACTGCTCTTGGCACAGGCGCCGCGGCGACTTGTACGGTTACGCTTTCGCAGACGGGTGGCGGGACCGTGGGGCTGTCCAGTAACTCGGCTCTGCTCGCGGTGCCGGCGACAGTGGCAGTGGGCGCGTCGAGTACCACGGCCACCTTCACGGCCACTGCCGGCGCGATTGGCAGCAATCAGACCGCTATTGTGACGGCGAGCTGGAACGGAAGTTCGCAAACCGCCGCCATCTCCTTGCTGGGGCCCATCACGGTGACCTCCGTGAGTTGCAGCCCAGGGGCTCTGGGGTCGGGCGGCAGCGCGGCGTGCACCGTCATGGTATCCAGGACCGGAGGCGCCACCGTGGCTCTTGCGAGCAGCGTGGGTGTGCTTAGCGTGCCTGCGTCGGTGAGCATCTCCACCTCCAGTAACGCCGCGGCATTCACGGCCACGGCCGGCGCGATATCCGGGAATCTGACAGCGAGTATCACCGCGAGCCTAAACGGCAGCGCTCAGAGCGCGACGATTTCGCTTTCGCCGGTGGCGCCGACGGTGCAGATTTCCTCGCTCTCCTGCGCTCCCAGCGCCACCGCCGCGGGGGCATTGCTGTGCACGGTTCAGCTTGCGGTTGCCGCACCCGCGGGTGGCGTTACCGTAGCGCTGGGGTCGAACAGCGCTCTCCTGCAGGCGCCGAGCGCACTGGTGGTGCCGGCGGGCAGCCAGACGGCCACCTTTGTAGTGTCCGTGACGGCAACGGATCAGGATCTGCAACCGCTGATCAGCGCTTCGGTGCAAGGCATGTCGCAGACCACGTCGCCGCTTATTATTGGAATCCGCCCGACCTCCTTGGCCTGTCCAGGTTCGGCGGTACAGGCGGGTAACTGGCTCAGTTGCGAGATTCAAATGAACTCGACCAACGTACCTGAAGTGGCGCGCCTGGCGGTTTCCACTTCCAGCGCGAACCTGCAGATTCCCGCGACCATCACGACGCGGCCGGGCCAGACAGAGATCGACTTCCTGGCATATGCACCGCCACTGGCCCGCCCGGGGAGTTCCACACTCACTGTGCAATTTGGCCAGACACAAGTAAGCGCGCCGGTGGCCGTGACGCCGGCATCCGCGCCCGTGCTGACAATCCCCGGCGACATGCAGACGCTCTTCGCGCAACAGATTCACTTCAGCGTGTCGGCCACGGACCCCGGAGGATTGCCCGTGGTGTTTTCGGCAGCCGGGCTGCCCGCGGGCGCCGTCCTCGACGCCGGCAGCGGTGCGTTCGTATGGACGCCGGCGCAATCCCAGCAAGGCGTATATCCCATCGTCTTCACGGCCAAGAATTCGGCGGCGGCTTCGTCTTCCGGGGGCATGACGATCACCGTCGGATCGGGGAAGCCGAGCATTGCCGGCATAGCCAATGGCGCCAGCGGACAGAGCCGAGCTTGCAGCCCCGGGGCGATTGCGAGTCTAAGCGGGCTGTGGCTTGCTTCGGGCAGTTTGCCGGTTGCCGACGCGTCAGGATTCTCCACGCAACTCGGAGGAACCCGCGTGAAGGTGAACGGCTCCTACGTGCCCGTGGTTTACGCCGCCGCCGATCGGGTAGACTTCGTGTGCCCGAGCGCCGCCCCGGGAGTGTATCTGACGGTCTCCGCGGAGACGGCGAACGGTGTTACGAACCCCATTTCGACTTTGAACTATGCGCAGTCGCCGGGGCTGTATTCCGCGGACGGGTCGGGTTCGGGGCAGGGGATGATCACTCTTACGGGAACGTCTCTGCTGGCCACCGGCCGCAGCTACCTGGCGCAGGGCCAACCGGCCGAACCTGGCGATTCCATTACCATCCTGGCGACCGGACTCGGAGCGTCGCTCAGTTCGTGGCCTACCGTGCGGATCGGCGGCATCTGGGCTCAGGTCCAGTCCGTGCAACCGGCGCCTGGGATGGCCGGCATCTTCGCGATCGCCGTGGAAACGCCCATAGGCTTGCAGGCCGGAGACGCGATCCCGGTGACAATCATTTTTCCGTCCAACTCGTCTTCCCGAGGGCCGGACACCCAGGCCGTTCGCGATGGCGGTGTGGCGAGCAACACGGTCACCATGGCCGTCGAAGGATACGCTCCGTGAGGAGGCGGAGCTACTGTGGCAGCGCGGACGCTTTGGCCAGAACCGGAAGCGCGGCGGCCACTCCGAAGGCGCTGTTGAACCGGAAGCCTGTCACCGAAAGTACGTTGGTATCCCCTTGCACCAAGACAGAACCAGTCTTGTTCGCGAGATCCGGGTAGACATCCGGCAGAGTCAAGGTGGTCAACTGCCCGGCGCCCAGCGAAATCGCGTCGAGCAGAATCACCTGTCCAGACGGGTTTAGGTAAGTTAGCCGGACCTGAGCAGAGGTATTTCCCGCCGGGTTCAGCAGAGTCAGCTGAGTGGCGAAGCCCTGCGTGTTATCGAACGGCACGCAGGCGGAATAATCCTGCATGCCGTCCAGGTACTCCGTAGTCTCCACGCTGTATCCGCCGCCCCAACCCTTGTGGCGCACCACCGCGTAAGCGCTGATTGCGCCTTGCGCCGGGTTGTAGGCTAACAGAGACCATCCTTCCGGGTTCGCGCCGCCGGGGTCTGACAGAGCCAAGCTGAGGCTGGCGCCTGGCGCAAGGACCCCTTGCACGGAAGACGCCGTCAGAGTCCCTGTTATTGCAGCCGATTGGATGGCGTAGGCAGCAGGCGCGCCGTTCGCGGCAAAGAAGTACTCCTGGAATGCCGCCGGCGCGGCGCCCGTGTTGATGAGCACAACGGTGGTATCCCAGTTATTGCCGGACAAGATGCGCGGAAAAGCGGCGGTACTGAGAGCGACCGAACTAGAAGTTGACGAACCTCCGGCAGAGCCTGGTGCGCGCCGTATCGCAACGGCGCGAGGCAGGGCGGCATCCATCGTCGTCTGGGCCTGCACCAGTCCGGCCAAGAAGAGCAATACGAAAGCTCTCAACCAAGTCCTCCCTTATGTTTCGGAGTAGTCACTCCCATAAGCCATGTTAGGCCGCCTTCGAGGCGCCGCAGTACCAGTGCCGGGTTATATGAGTACTTACTAGGTTTTGCCTAGGTTTTTAAACTTTGGTCAACAGTTGGGAACATAACGAAACGGAGTATGAAATCGCGGTGAGAGGTCTCTGGAGAAGCGGGGTAATCTGAGCCAACGCGTTTCCCAACGATGGCATAACTGTTGAGATATCCAGCACTAGTGTTTCGGGGAACATCCGGAAGGGCTAATCCCTAAGGTAACTTCCTGAAGGTGTAGTAATTAACTTCACAAGTCTGGAAACGCTTTGCAGAGAAAGAGCTTTTGGTTGCGACCCTTCGATGTATACTGGCTCGCAACTGGGTGAAGTCTGTAAGGTAAGTTCCTTGGAGGGGAAACGAGGGGATGTGTGTCTCGACACGTGAAGTCATATTCCGCGCGCGACCTTGGGTGGTTGCGGCGGTGGCATTTCTTATATCGCAGGCAGCGGCGCCCGCGCAGGTTGGCGCTCATAGCGTATCGCTGTCCTGGACGGCCAGCACATCCGTGGACGTGGTTGGGTACAACGTTTACCGCGGGACGGAGGCGACGGGGCCGTTTTCCGAACTGACTGCCTCTCCCGTGGCGGGAACTTCCTTTACGGACCAAGCGCCGCCGCCCGGCGCCGATTTCTACGTGGCCACGGCGGTGGACGCCTCAGGCAACGAGAGCGTGTTCTCGGCGCCGGCCGAAGCGATTGTGCCGAGCGTGTCGATTTCCACACCATCTCCCTTGCCGGCGGGGACGGCGGGCATTGCCTATTCGCTGGCCATGCAGGCGACGGGCGGCACACAGCCCTACCGTTGGTCGATTGTGTCCGGAGCTCTGCCCGGGGGGCTGACGCTGGGCTCCGACGGGACCATTTCGGGTACGCCGGCGGCGGCAGGGACGTTCTCCTTCACGGCGGAAGTGACGGATGCCGCTTCGTGGGGCGCAACCGCGGTGGTTGCCTTGACGATTCACCCGGCGCTCACCATCACCACGTCGTCGCAGCTTCCCGCGGGCGTGGCGGGCGCCGCCTACTCAGCGCGACTTGCGGCGGCTGGCGGCACGCCGTCCTATGCATGGTCCCTGGCGGGAGGAAGCCTGCCGGCCGGATTGGCGCTGGACGCGCAGGGGGGGATCTCCGGCACGCCATTGTTGGCTGGAAGCTCCAGCTTTAGGGCGCAGGTGCGGGATGCGGCCGCTTCGACGGCAAGCGGGGCGTTCTCGCTGGCGGTAGGCGCGGCTCCGCCGCTTTCGGTCACAACTGTGTCCCCGCTGCCGGCGGGACTGGTGGGAAGGGCCTACGAGCTTACCTTCGCGACCTCGGGCGGCGTGGCGCCGTTCCTATGGTCGCTGACGCGGGGGGCTCTGCCAAGCGGCCTAACGCTGAGTCCTGGAGGGATGATTTCGGGAACCCCAGCGACCGCCGGGATCTACACATTCACGGTACTGGTGCGGCAATCCGTGATGCCAACAGGCACCATATCGGCAATCGCCGCAGCCGAGCGAATCGTCACGTTCTCCCTGACGGTCGGCTCGTCCTCATCGTTGGTTCTTATGCGGTGAGCCGATCTCGCGGTGGCCTTCAGCGCGATGCCGCGCGGGGCTTGGCGAGGCCGGTGCGCCGCGCCAGCGCGAGGGCGAGTAGGCCGGTCGGGATCAGGAACATGCCGGCTGGCTCCGGAATGATGGACTCCGCCCGGCGACGGACCTACGGCGCCTGCCTGGCCACCGCCGGCGGGCCGGAGCCGCGGTCTTCGAGTCTTCGCAGCACCCACAGCGAGAGCAGGAGAACGAAGAGCGAGATGAGCGAAAAGAGGATCCCGCCGTTCCGGTGCAAGTGCCCATACAGAAAGTTGATATTGACGTGGGTTGCCAGGTACCAGATGGTCATGATGCGCACCGCGTTGGTGAAGATGGCGATGGGAACCGTGAGCAAGCTGAGGCAGACTTTGGCCGGCAGAGACCGAAGAAAGAAGTGCCCCACCAGCAGGCCCGTGATGAACAAGGCCCAAGCCGAATGTATGGAGCTGCACTCTTCCGCAATGACGATTCCCAGACCGGGCAGTTCGAAGCTGAAGCCCTGCCGGAAGAGCGGTGTGCCCATGAGCGTAAAAAGGGCGTAAAGGACATTGCTGGTGCCGATCTGCAGAACCAGGATGACTCTCTCCATCAGGGCCTTGGGGAACGGGACCGTCAACAGCAGGAATAGCAGCGGGAATCGCGCGGGCCGGAATGCTTCCACGCCATAGCACAGCAGAAAACCGGCGCAACATGCGAGCAGCACCGTAAGAACTACGAGCGAAAGCTGGTAATCGCCTTGATAGGCCAGCAGACGGCGCGAGAAGAACCAGCCGAGGGCGATGGCGAGCAATACCAGGGGGACGCCAATCCTAAGGCGGCCGCGGACGCCGTGGAAGATCTCGCGCCGTTTCGCATAGATCAGAAAGGCGCTGATCAGCGGTATCACGATGAGGTGAGAATAGCGGTCGTCGTTCAGCGAGAGTGAGAGGACTTGACGCAACGGTCCCCAAAACGTGGCGACGGTCAGCAGCCAGATCGCCGCGCAGAAGGCGTGAACCAGCAGAACCGGCGGCGCATCGGCAGCCGCCGCGGCCTTGGAGCTTCGAATCATAGCAGCCCTGCGCTCCGCGGACTGGGCGATAGCATCGGCTGGACGAGACACATTATCCTCGCAGGGCCTTAGCCTCTAGCCCGTTGGCATCCATGGGACCGCGCGCGCCCGGAGCGGAGGCGTGGCGGGATTCCAGTTTCTGCAAGACCCAGATAGCGGACAAAAGGATTGAGAGGGAGATGAGGGAGAATAGAATCCCCCCGTCGCGGTGCAGATGGCCGTACATGAACCCGGGGTCTACGTGCGTGGCGAGGTACCAGATGGTAACGATGCGCACGCCGTTGGTAAAGACCGCAGTCGGTATGGTCAGCAGGCTGAGACTTGCCTTGGCGCGCAGGGAAGTCAGCAGGAAGTGGCCGAGGATCAGGCTGGTGATCAGCAAGGCCCAAAAGGAATGGATGGAGCTGCATTCCTTGGCGACCTCAATGCCGATGCCCGGCAGTTCAAAGGTAAAGCCCTGGTGGTAGAGCGGTACATCGGCAAGCTGAAACATGCGTAAGACCAGCTCGCTAGACCCTGTTTGCAGCGCGAAAACGACCTTCGCCATGACAGGGGAAGGGACCGGAACCATCAGAGCGAGGAACAGGATTGGAAAGCGGGCGACTTTCAGGCTGGCCGCGCCATAACAAAGCAGAAAGATGGCGGCCCAAGTGAGAGCTACCGCGAGGATGACAAAGGATATGACATAGTCACTGGCGGGACGCAGGGCCATCTGGAGCGCTAGACCGCAAATGGCGAATCCAAGCGCCAGGGGTATGCCGGCCCTAAGCCGGCGCGAAGGCCTACGGAATATGGCTACGCGGTCCCAATAGATCAGCCCCGCGGATATAAGCGGGATCACGATGAGATGGGAATACCAGTCATTGCTCAGTGAGAGCGCGATCATCTGGCGCAGCGGTCCCCAGAAGACGGCGACGGAGAAAAGCCAGAGCGCCAGAAACCAGGCGTGGGCGGCGCGCGGCGGCGTATTCGCGGGCGCGCCTTCTCGGGAGTCCTGTATCACAATGCCCCCATGGTGATGCTCGGATTAGCCAATATGTCTGTAAATCAGTCTGCCGGCCAACGAAAACAGGCTGTCCGGGAGCCGGGCGGCCAAGCGTCTGGCGCAGGAACCCTTCCAGCTCGCGGCGGCGCCCGATGGCTTTGGCGGCGCCGGCGTGAACCGGGAGTAGGTCAGCAAGGATCGCTGCGCTCCCCAGCGATCCTTGAACTCCATCAGGCCGGTATTGTCGCAATCGGTGCGGCCAAGGTCAAGGGTTTCCAACCCCTGGCGCTTGGCTTCCTGAATGGCCTTCCAGAGAAGGAATCGCATTCCCCCGAGGTTGTTCGCTTGCGGATCGGAGCCACCGTACTTATAAATGAGAGTCTGTTTGTGGCGGATGGTGAGGATGGCAGCCACGGACCGGCCGTCCTTCGATGCGACGTGAATTTGGAGGGCTTCGCCCAGACACTCGATCAGGTTGCGAAACCAGAGCTTGGGCTGGGGAGGGCTAAGGTGGCGGCGTCGCGTGATCAGGTAAATACCCCAGAAGGACTGGAGGAGCGCCGCTGAGCGGCCCACTTCGTAGGTAAGCCCTTCTCGTTCGGCGCGCTGGATCATACGCTGCGTCGAGTTCTTGTGGAAGGCCCGGAACAGCGCGTCCAGGTCGGGCCGCAGGTCCAGTTGATGAAACCAGTATTCCTGGGTTTGGCGGAACGAACCCAATGGCGGCTCGACCGGACAGGCCGCGCGGACTTCCCAATAACGGAGCTTCTCGCGCCGGACTGCATCAGCGGCGGCGGAAAAGAGCGCCTGGGCGCCCTCGCCATCGGCCAGCGGCTCGCAGTGGTCCGAAAACGGAAGCGAGACCAAGCGGCGCCCCGTAAGCCAGCTTGACACTCTGCACGAAACGAACCCATTTTGCAGCGCAACTCCCGGCGGCTCAGTAGTATAAGCCACCGGTTGGTATCCGTAGGTGCGGCGCAACGCCTGGAGCCAAGGCACGGAATGAAATGCCGAGGCCCGCGGATGGCGGCCGACGAAGCCGGACCACCTGGGGTCGCAAAGGGGATCTATCAGGAAGACTCCCGGGGCCGCCTCGGAAGGGCGGATCCCGGGCTGCACTCGGCTTAGAGTTCCAGGCATCGGACCAGGGGCCGGGCCGGCAGGCCCGATCGGATTTGGGTTCGCTTATTAGAGCCTCGGGATGGAATCATCCATCCCGGGGCGCCTTAAGGATATGGGAAGGGGTGCGCGGAGATGAATCAGGGTTTGTCCGGGATTACGGCTGTGGCGCTGGCCGCCTCAGATGGCATCGAAGGACTGGGTCCAACTCCTCCGATGCCGGCGCAGTGGGCCAGTTCCCTCGCGCAGCCAGCACTGCATCGTGCTGCAGCGCGTCTCTAACACTGGTTTTCCCGGTCATGCAATTGCCGACGAAGCGGATCCCCGTGACCGGATCGCGCCCTTCGCGGCGCGGCATGCGTCTCTCATCGCTCTTTTGGAAGTATCCCGAAATTGACACTCGATCCTCCTGCTTTGAGGATATTCCGCGCGGCGCCGCCCATCCGGGCGCCAAGCCGGGAACTCATAGAGAATGCGCGTAAAAAACTGCCATTACCCGCGTCACTGGCCTGGGCGCCGGGGCCATTACCCGGCGCGGCGCATGGGGCCATGATCGGGCTGCGCGGGCGGTTCCTCGCGAGCGATGCCAGGTTCCGGGCGGACCATGCCCATTGCCGCGCGATAATAATGCGCCACTTCCCGGGGGAGAGCGTGCCAGAATTCGCCGGCGTACCGGCTCCGGACGTACTCCAGAAACTCCTCCAAGTGAGTTACCGGGTATTCGTAGGGGCTTGGGCGATTGTCGAATGACACGTAGTCCGGGTGAATATTGACCAGCGCCATGCCCCCGTGCTCCGCGATCCAATCCAGCTTCTTTTTCCAGATCTCCGTGTTGCGCTCCTGGAGAATGACAAAGAGCGTGAAGTCCTGGACGAGGGTGTAGGGCATTTCCACATAGCCGGCGCCCTCCGGGCCATCCACCCAGAACGGGAAGATGGTTCCGGCGCCATCCGGCTGCGGCTCGAAGGGGTCGGTGTCGAACGTGGAGCTGTCGTAGGTCAAGCGCAACTCGTGCAGCCAGGACAACTCATGCTGCATCAGGGGAGAGCGGAACCCACAAGCGCCCCACTCTTCCAGGTAGTGGTTGATGGAGCGCGCCTTCAGGCTGAAGATCGCCCGCGAGGAGTACAGCTTGCCATCGTGCTCCAGCCCGTGGACCCCGGTCTCGAATCCGGCCTGTTGCATCTCCTCCACCAAGGCGCGCGGCACGCGATATTCCCCCTCTGGAACCAGATTGAAGGCGGCGCGAAAGCCGTAGCGCGCATCGAGCTCCATGAGCCGCGGTATTCGGGCCACTCCCCTTGTCCCCTCCACATCGTGCGTAAGGGCGAAGGCGAAGCGTTTGCCCCCGGGCCAGCCGGGCCAGTTGGGAGGGGCCGCTCCGGCTTTCGGATCGATAGGCCAGGAGTCGGCAAAGGCCCGGCGCTTGACCCAGGCGCGCCATCGCCGCAGGGCTACTCGGAGAGACAGAGGCAACAGCGGCTTGAGTCTGTAGTAGGTCCGGGCAATTAACATAGCTCGTACGCTCCTCTTACTGACGGCAAATGTGCTCATGTGTGACGGGGTCGCCTATAGGAGCCCCAAACGCGCGGTCGTAGGCCGCGTGGAGGTGCTCTATGGAATGCTTCCAGGAGAGCGCCTCCTTCACGCGTTTCTGCCCGAATCGTCCCATCTTTGCGGCAACGTCAGGATGATCCAGAAGGAACAGCACCTTCTCGGCGAACTCGGCCACCGAAGCGCCGCCCACATAGAGAGACGCCTCTTGCGCGCTGAACCGCCCTTCCTTGGATTCGAACTGCACAATGGGCTTGCCCAGCGCCATGTACTCCATGATCTTGATCATGGTGGAAATGTTGTTCATCTCACACGGGCGATCCGGGTTCACGCAGACATCCGCGGTGGAAAGAATTGCCAGCAAGTCCTCGTCCGACACTCTACCGGTGAACGTGAACCTGTCCGTGAGCCCTTTGGCGACCGCCATTTCCCGCAGGGCGGGCAGCGCCGAGCCAGAGCCAACGCAGGTGAACTGGACGTCTTCCCGCCCGAGCGAGCGTATATGGGCCGCCACCTCGAGCAACAAATCCAATCCGTCCTGCTCGTTCATCACCCCCACGTAACCCACCAGGTGCGCTTTTCCGTTCTTGAGCTTGGGCTGCGGCGGCACAGGCTGGAAAGTGTCCAGATCCGGGCCATTACGCACCACATAGACATCGCTTGGGTCCACCCCGCCCCGGGTGACCGCCAGTTGCCTGTAGCTCTGATTTGTGGCAATGACCACGTCGGCGGACTTGTAAGTGATGCGCTCCAGCAGGACAACAATCCTGTATAGCAAGCCTTTCTTGCCGTACTTCGCCACGTAAAGTTCGGGATTGGCGTCGTGCTGATCGAAAATGTACTTCACCCCCAACCAGCGGAACATCCAGGCGATGAAGACGATATCGTCCGGAGGGTTGCAGCCCTGGATCACATCGAAGCCGTGGCGGAAATAGATCCACCAACTAAACAACACTTCCCAGAAGAGCGCGGAGACGTATTCGAGGAGGTATCCAAGAGGCCCGGTACGCTCCCGGGTGGCGGGATGCCTGTAGATCTGAATTCCATCCAACACTTCATAGTGACGGCTGCAACTCTTCCCCGTTGGGCAAAGCACCACGACGCGGCAGCCGTAGTCACGCAGGGAACAAGCTTCTTTCCAAACCCTGGAATCCAGTGGAACGGTTTCGTTTTCTACGATGATCAACACCCTTTTTTTCGTCGGCATCGTTGTCCCATGAGGCCCGGCGTCCGCCAGGCCGGACCAGACCTACCAGCAAATCCCGTCGTACCGTTGGCCGTCGCTTGCGCGGTCGGTAATCCGGACAAAGTCCACCAGAACCTGGCCGTCGTGGAGCCGGCCGGGGACGCTCCGGAACTCCGGATCGTCATTCCCCACCACCAACGTCTTGGCATGATTCAGAACGCCTTCGATGGTGGTCACCATGAGCTTGGAAATATGCGGAATGCGGTTGAGGATAAAGTCGCGGTTGGCGCCCACCAGGCTCGCCAGCGTGACGTTCCGGTCATACAACCGCAAATCATAGCCTTTGCCGATGAGGCGCTCGATCACCTCGATCATCGGGCTTTCCCGCAGGTCGTCCGTGCCCGCCTTGAAGCTGAAGCCGAGGATGCCCACCTGCTTGTTCTCCTTCTCGATGATCCGCTGCACGCCCCTGGCGATCTGAACTTCGTTGCTGTGCAGGACCGCGCCGAGAATCGGAAGCTCCAGGTCCCGGCTCTTGGCCTGATACCCCATGGCGCGGAGGTCCTTGGGAAGGCAGGACCCGCCGAACGCGAAGCCTGGTTTCAGATAGGCCGGGGAGATATTCAGCTTCTGGTCGCGGCAGAAGATATTCATCGCCTCGTGCGCGTCTATGCCGAGCGACTTGCACAGGGTGCCGACTTCATTGGCGAAGCCGATCTTGAGGGCGTGCCAAGTGTTGTCCAGGTACTTCACCATCTCGGAGATTTCCAGACTGGTTCGGATGAGCGGCGCCGGGAGCCGGCTATAAATCTCCGCCAGATCGTCGCCGACGCCCGGCACGGGCTCACCGATGACGGTCTTGGGCGGTGAGGCGAAATCCTTGACCGCGGTTCCTTCGCGCAGGAATTCCGGATTATGCAAGATGCCAAAATCCGCAGCGGCCTTCTTTCCCGAGGTCTCCTCCAGGATTGGGATCACAATCCCGCGCATGGTGCCGGGCAGAATCGTGCTTCGGATCACGATGGTGTGCCACGAAGATGCGCTTCGAAGCGCCTGCCCAAGCTGCTCGCAAATGCGGCGAATGTAGCGGACGTCGAGGTTGCCGTTCGCCTGGCTGGGCGTGCCGACGCACACGAAGGAGACATCGGAGTTGTGGAAGGCGTCGGCCGGGTCGGTGGTGGCGCGCAGACGGCCGTCGCGGACATTGGAGCGGATCAGTTCCCCGATTTCGGCCTCGATGATGGGCGATTGGCCGGAGTTAATCAGGTCCACCTTTGAGGGAACCGGATCAACGCCGGTGACCGTGTGCCCGTCGTTGGCGAAGCACGCGGCGGTGACGGCGCCGACGTAACCTAATCCGAATATGCTGATTCTCATGCTGGGTCCTCCGCCAAAGCTGGCGTACGCTCGTGTGGTGGGGTATGGAGTGCTTCCGCGGTCAAACCACTGCCGCTGAAATCGGCTTCTCGGCGGCGTAAAGGTCGCTGTGCCTTCTCCGGGCGCGCAGGTGAGCCCAAGCGCACAGGCCTTGGGCCGCGACGCAGCCTGCCGCGCAGATTGCGATGTCGATCGCCGGCTTCGCCCTTAGGCCAAGGGATCGGCCCGCCAGAACGACCCCAACGAGGCCCGCGGCGGCAAGCGCCGGCGGAGCAAACGCGGCCGCATATCGAGCCAGTTTCAGCCCCGCGGTGTGGCGCAGGCGGACCAGTTGCGAGAGATACCCAATAGCGACCGCGAACAGCGCGGCGGCCTGGCCCCCCACGGGCCCGAGATATTTGCAGGCGGGGTACATCGCGATCACAGTGGCCGCCGCCGTGGCCGCCACCGCCCATCGATGCACGGCGGGCCGGCCCTGCGCGTACAGTACGCAGGTTGTCGCGTGGTAGACCACGTTGGTCAACGCGACGGCGGCAGCGATGCACAGCGGTCCCACGGCCGCCGCGTAACGCGCGCCGAAGATGACCGTCAGGAGGTTAGGAGCGCACAAACATATAGCGGTGGCCGCCGGAATCCCCAGCAATGCCAGCCACGCGGTGGTCTCCAGAAGGATGCGGTTCACGCGCTCCTTCTGCTCCTGCACGCTGGAAAGGGCGGGAAGGAGCCCCTGGCCGAGCACATTCACCAGGAAACCCGTGGGCGTGGCGACCAGCGATATCCCCATGGCATATAGCCCCAGCACGGTGGAAGAATACAGCCGGGCCAGGACAAACACATCCGCGCGCCCAATGATGACGTTCATGAACGACAGGCCCACCACCTGCCGGGAAAAAGTCAGCAGATCCCGGGCCGCGCGCCAGTCGACGCGCAGAGACGGCAACCCCGGGCAGAGAATGTAGGAGAGGAGGCAGCGGAACGCCTGTTCGGCGCAATAGCCGATGGCCAGCGCCCACACATCCCGGATAAACAGGCTAAGGATGATCGTAGTCACCACGCCGCAGACGCCGCCTCCGTTGGTAATCGCCGCCCAGCGGCCGAACTTCATTTCGCGCTGAGTGAGAATGCTGCGCGGGCTCATCGCGCCGATGAGCAGGGCGCCGAGCAAGGCGACGCGAAGCAAGCCGGTCAGTTCCGGCCATAGAACATGGCGGCCCAGGGCGCGACCAGGAAAATAACGCAACAGGAAAACGCCGCCCGCGACATTCCGAGCCACCAGGAGGCATTCAAGTACTCCCATTTGGCGCCCTGCGGGTTCTGGATGATCGCGGCTTTCATCCCGACGTCGGTGAGGGTATCGACAAGCGACGCCGACGACATTACGATCGCCATGGTCCCGAAGGCCCCCGGCGCCAGGAGCCGCGCCAGCAGCATGTTGCGGGCGAAGCGGGCGGTCTGCTCGGCCACGCTGCCGGTCCCGAGCCAAGCACCGCCGCGCATGGTCTTGGCACGTAGGCCGTCGCTAAGCAGGAGGCGGCCGGCGGCCTGCTTGACGCGATCAAAGGTCTGCATCATGATGCTGCTACGAGAGCGCCCGATAGTCCTCTTGGATGCGGGTGAAAACTACATCGAATTCTGGACTGATCATCGTCTCATCGAACGTGTTAACTGGGAAAAAGCCGATTGGGACGAAGCCGATCTGTGAATAGTACGCCAGCAGGTCCGGCATAGAAGCCATCCCGTGGTAGATCTGGACGGCAGGGAGTTCGCTTTGAAATCCGCACAGCCTGTGTAGAATGCCCGCAGCGCCTTGCATCACCTGCATATCGTGGCCCTGCGTATCCATCTTCATATAGATGCACGGCGCATTTGGAAGCCGCGGCGCCAAGTCGGCCATTGCCTCGTCAAGACGTCGCAGTTCGACGCGAACTTCAGATCGGCCCGACCCGTCGATCTGGTAGGCTCTTTCGGCATCATCGCGGAGATTCAGAAGTGAGTTGAAGTCGGATTTGGAGTAGGTCTTGATGAATGCCACGCGGCTTTCATTACTAAGTCCGTAAGGTTGCCCAATCCACAACGGGTCGGACCTCATGCTCGCCTCGAGCCGCGCGTAGGATGAGGGCACCGGCTCAAAGCTAACGATTGGCCCCTTGTATCCCCAGGCCCGCAGTTGGCGGGCGAAGCTCCCGATGTGGCCCCCCACGTCAAAAACACAGTTGGTTGCTGTCCGCGAAAAGAGTTCCTTCAGCAGCCATTGATGGGTCCCCACCACAGGGTGCCTTCTCACACTGATACCGGCGCGCTCCAGCTGCAACCTGAGAAGCTGTTTCAGGCTCATATCTCCTCGGTACTCGATCATCGTTGTCACAGCAGGCTCCTGGACCCTGGCGCTACGGCCTGTTTGGTGCGACCGAATCTCTTACAGCCGCATCCGAGTCGTATCGGTGCCTTGCTACGCGGGCCTCGTGTATCCTGCTAGCGACGTCGCCACACAGGGGACGCTCAGCCGCCGCATGTGATCTCGTGTAACGCGTCTTCAGGTCCATCTTCGACGAGTGAAAACCCGCACCAACCCGTGTTTCGGAGAAAGGGAAAAGCGACGCCACTTCAAGCGCCGACTTGAAGCTCCATGGGACGCGACCTGCTGCGATTCGAGCGATCTGCAACTCGCTTCCCAACGGAGATCCCGGGGTGCTCAATGAGGTGGTACCCGCCAACCGCGATGCCGGCCAGCAACGCGACAGATACGAGCCAGCGAAGTATGCCGCCCATGTGCGGCCAGAACGTGAAGCCGATCCAGAGCGCGGGAACTTGGCCAAGGTAGATCCCGTAGGAGTACTTTGCCACATAGTGGCTGGCCTTGCGCAACCAACCCAGGCGAATCTCCCGGAACTGGGGGATGATGGCGCCGAGAATCCAGCACACAACCCAGCCCCGATATGCCGGAATGCGGTCGAGCGGGTGCGGGAACGCCACCTGCCACCCTCCGTATAAAGCAACCAGGGAGCCGACGGCCGCGGGCCACAGCCATGACGCAAGCACGGGCCTTCGCGCTCTGTTTGTTGAGAGGCGATAAGCCATGACACCGGCCACGAAGCACGGCGCGTAGTTGAGGATGTCCAGTCTCTTCAAGCCTGCGATAACGTGCATGTCCAGCAGCCGCTCGTAGGCCAGACCGGCAAGAGCCAACGAACAACCAAGCGCCAGGAGCGCCTTCGCGCTATGACGCCCCGCGAAAACGAACAAGAACGGCAAAACAACGTACATCTGAATCTCTAGCGGGAGGCTCCATAAGGGACTGATCACGGAGGATTGCCCCGCCAGGTTCTGCACCAACAGGAGATTCGTGGCGACCTGGAAAACGCTTCTAGCTGACGCTGCGCTGCCGAACTGCTGCGGCACACGAAAAACGGTGCAGAGTAGAACACATGCGACGGTTAACGGATATATTCGGAACGCGCGGCGGATATAAAAGGCGCGAAACAGATGCCCCCCTTCACGGCTCTGAGTGCGTTCAAGGGAGAGCATCAACACCAAACTTGTGTGAACGAAGAACAGAAGCACTCCCAACTTCCCGATGTCATAGACTATCGGAAAGCTGCTGGCCAATCCAGCGGCCATAAACAGGTGGTCGACCAACACCAGCAAGACGGCAACAGTACGCAGGAGGTCGAGATTACGGGATTCCGCCATAGGCTCCAACCCGAGTGCGGGGATGAGGCGACTTCAGATGACCGGAAACGTGTGCTTCTTTCGTCCCAGGCGCCGCCGCACGACTCGACGGGCCAGAGGTGGGGCTGCAAATGTCATCAGCCACTTCGCGGCTATGTTGAACGTCAGGTCCGTACGCGCCGCTCTCGACAGAGCTTCGCGAGCTTTGTCGTACTGCCCGGCGTCGAGATGGCAGTTCGCTAAGCCGCTGTGTACCGCTCCGAGCTCCTGCCGTGTTAGCCGCCGGAGGTCTCCGGGAAGACCCTCACTTAGACGCAAGATCTGCTCGAGCCGAAGCTGATTGCACTGGAGCACGAATTCCAACTTGTTCCAATCCACTTCCGAGCTCACATGACGAAGCCGGCGCGGCGTCCGATCGATACTAATGAGCGGACGGGCGACGTAACAGTACTGAGTGGCCAACCCCAGCCGGAACAAGAACTCACTGTCCTCGCCGAAGCGAAGGTCAGGGTCGAATCGGCCGGCCCTCCGTACGGCATCGGCGCGCGCCAGAACCGAACAAATACACACCACCATACCCGCGCCGCCCGGTTTGACCAATAGGCGCAGCGCATCCTCACTAACGCCCATGGTCGCATCATGGTGATAGGTGTCGTCGGACATTTGGAATAGCGTCCGCGTTTCCGGATGATTAAGAAGCCGGGCGTCCGTGTAGCAGGCGCCACATTCCGGACCGAATCGCTCCAAAGCTCCTAGCTGCCACTCGATCTTGTCGGCGTCCCACAGGTCGTCTGAATCTAGAAAGGCAATCCACTGTCCGCGCGCTTCCGAGACTCCTCTATTGCGGGCCGCGCTAACACCCTGATTGGCTTGGGCGTGATAGCGAATCCGACCGCCGAATTCTGCTGCGAGGACCTCGCTGGTGTCATCGGTTGATCCGTCGTCCACGACAATAACCTCTAGGTCGGAGAAGGTCTGCGTCAGGACGCTGACAATGGCGTTACGGACTGCGGCTGCCCGGTTATAGGTCGGGATTACGACGGAGACTGCTGGATGCACAAGAAACCTCTCGGTCGAGCCGCGTGGCACCTCGCCGAGGCTCATGGCGTGCCGCGCTTCGGCTCGACTGCACTCAGCTCCATTGCCACTCAAGCGTCCGCTGTGGCAACAGCAAGGGATGATTCCTCGCCGGTGGGCTCTGTGGCCGGGGACGTGGCTGATTCGTTAACTTCATAGGTCGCAACGGCAACAAAAGCGAGCACCGGGAACCAGAATACCTGTACGGGTTCCACGAGGTTGATTCCGAAGGAAGATACTACATGCGAGAACAGGTACGCGCCCAGGCACCAGAAGAACCATTCTTGTTTGCGATCTCCACTCACCAGCCTCCTGGCGTTTCCTACAGCGGCAAAATTTCGCACGTAAACGGCGATGAAAAGCACCAGGGTGATCAAGCCTCCTCTCAGGGCAACTTCGACGAATTGATTGCATTCATCGAAGGTCAGCCAACCCCAGTGAATGTAATCCGTGGATCCCAAGAGCCACCACTCGCTGAAGTGCCGAACGCAGTTATCCACCAACATGGTGCGATGGTAGCCGGA
>Ga0335069_10005952_pt1 | contig 17837 bp, 19 predicted proteins | sample Lox_Sample_11_FD_206714 | JGI IMG/M metagenome (GOLD analysis project Ga0335069, IMG submission 206714) | Soil microbial communities from Loxahatchee National Wildlife Refuge, Florida, United States - Lox_Sample_1.1 | ecosystem: Environmental > Terrestrial > Soil > Wetlands | place: USA... | reverse complement strand
CCCACCCCGTTCCCGCTTCGCGAGCGTCGCCCTTCTACACCGCGCGCGGATTGCGCTCCTCGAATCCGCGCTGGTGCCAGTACGGATACGTCAGCGTCGTCGCGCTGGCCTCGTCCAGCCGCTTCACCTGCTCCGCCGTGAGGCTCCAGCCGACCGCGCCGAGGTTGTCGCGCAGCTGCTGTTCGTTGCGGGCGCCAATGATCACCGAGGCGACGGTCGGGCGCTGCAGCAGCCAGTTGAGGGCGACCTGCGGAACCGTCCGGCCGGCCTGCGCGGCCACCGCCTCCAGCGCATCGACGACACGGAACAGCAGCTCGTCGGCCACCGGCGGGCCGGCGTCGGCGGTCTTGTGCAGGCGGCTTTCCGCCGGCAGCGGCGCGCCGCGACGGATCCGTCCGGTCAGGCGACCCCAGCCGAGCGGGCTCCAGACCACCGCCGAGACGCCCTGGTCGATGCCCAGCGGCATCAGCTCCCATTCGTATTCGCGTCCGACCAGCGAGTAGTACGCCTGGTGCGCGACGTAGCGGGGCAACCCGTCGCGTTCGGCGATCGCCAGCGACTTCATCAGGTGCCAGCCGGAGAAGTTCGAGACGCCGACGTAGCGGATCTTGCCGGCGCGGACGAGCACGTCGAGCGTCTGCAGCACTTCCTCGATCGGCGTCATCGCGTCGAAGCCGTGGAGCTGGAACAGGTCGATGTAGTCCGTCCGCAGGCGCCGCAGCGACGCCTCGATCGTGCGCATCAGGTGATGCCGCGACGAACCGACGTCGTTCGGTCCGTCGCCGAAGCGGAACGTGGCCTTCGTCGAGACCAGCACCTTGTCGCGGCGGCCGGCGATCGCCGCGCCCAGGACCTCCTCGGCGAGGCCGTTGGAATAGATGTCGGCGCTGTCGAACATCGTCAGGCCGGCCTCGAGGCAGATGTCGACGAGCCGCGAAGCGCCCTGCGCATCGGTCGAGCCCCAGGCGCGGAAGAAGTCGTTGCCGCCGCCGAACGTTCCGGTGCCGAGGCTGAGGACCGGAACCTTGAAGCCGGAAGCGCCGAGCTGTCGGTATTCCATCATGCGTTCCTTTGCGTGGGAGTCGGGAAGATCGTGGCCGGCGCGATTCTGGCACGCGCCGCGGCGCGCCCGCGGCCGGTGTATCGTCCGCGGGCAGGGGCTACACGCAGGAGCCGGGCCATGACGCGCTGTTCGCCAGGGGCATTCGCCGACCGGGCTTCGGTCGGAGCAGGGTTGACCACGTCGGCGTGGATCGCCGTGCTCGCCATCGCCGCCGTCGCGGCGACGTTCTCCACGGCGGCGCAGCCGGTGGCGGGGGACAAGGCCCCGGGCTTCCATCTCACCGACGTCGACGGGCACCCCGTCGCGCTCGAGCAGTTTCGCGGAAAATTCGTCGTCCTCGAGTGGAACAACCCCGGTTGCCCGTTCGTCGGCAAGCACTACCGAAGCGGCAACATGCAGTCGCTGCAGGCGCGGGAGACGGCGGCCGGCGTCGTCTGGCTGACGATCAATTCGACGAACCCGGGGCACGCCGACTACGAGACGCCGGCCCAATGGGCCGCGTGGATAGGCGCGCAACGCGGCGCGGCGTCGGACTGGCTGCCGGACCCGCAGGGCGGGGTCGGACGCAGCTACCGCGCGAAGACGACGCCGCAGATGTTCGTGATCGATCCCGGCGGCACGATCGTCTATTCCGGCGCGATCGACGACCGGCCGAGCACCGACGTCGCCGACATCGCCGGCGCGCGCAACTACGTCGAGCAGGCGCTGCGCGAGGCCCGGGCCGGCAAGCCCGTCAGCACGCCGTCGACGGTTCCCTACGGCTGCAGCGTCAAGTACGGCTGAGGAGGTATCCGTGCCAACCGCTTTCCTGTCGTCGAGCGCCCGGTGACCTTTACGGGATCGTGGCTGCCGTCGTGGCCGCTGCTCGCGGCCTTCCTGGCCGCGAGCCTCGTCCTCGCGGTGACACCGGGGCCGGGCGTCTTCTACATCGTCACGCGCACGCTGGCGCAGGGCCGTCGCGCGGGCCTCGCATCGGTCGGCGGCGTTGCCGCCGGGAACCTGGCCAACGGCATCGCCGCGATCGCCGGCCTCGCGGCGGTCTTCGCGGTCTCGGCGTTCGCTTTCACGGTCGTCAAGTTCGCCGGGGCGGCCTACCTCATCGTCCTCGGCGTGCGTGCGCTGCGGCATGCTGACGCGGCGCCGCTGCCGGCCCGCTTCGACCGCTCGCCGCCGTGGAAGATCCTGCGCGACGGTTTCTTCGTCGCGCTGCTCAATCCCAAGACCGCGATCTTCTTCGCGGCGTTCCTGCCGCAGTTCATCCCACCGGGCGCCGATCCGGGACGCCAGGGCATCGCGCTGGCCGCGATCTTCGTCGCGCTGGCGGCGACGACCGACTGTGCCTATGCCTTGGCGGCCAGCCGCATCGCGCCGCGACTGCTCGCGTGGCGCGGCGCGCGACGGGCCGGTCGCCTTCTCACGGCCACCGCGTTCATCGGGCTCGGCGTGTTCACGGCCGCCGGATCGCATCGCCCGCGGTGATGGTCATGCCCGGCGCGACGTCGGCGGACCCGATCGTCCGCGTTGCCGGGCTCCGGAAGACCTACGCCTCCGGCCTGCGCGCGCTCGCCGGCATCGACCTGGACGTGCAGCGGGGCGAGATCTTCGCGCTGCTCGGCCCGAACGGCGCCGGCAAGACGACGCTGATCAACGTCATCTGCGGGATCGTCACGCCGAGCGCCGGCACGGTCCTCGCCGATGGACACGACATCGTGCGCGACTATCGCGCCGCGCGCTCGGCGATCGGCCTCGTCCCGCAGGAGCTCACGACGTCGGCCTTCGAGACCGTCTGGGACACGGTCACGTTCAGTCGCGGCCTGTTCGGCAAGGCTCCCGACGCCGGCCATGTCGAGGCCGTCCTGCGGCGGCTGTCGCTGTGGGACAAGCGGCGCGCGCGGATCATGACGCTGTCGGGCGGCATGAAGCGGCGCGTGATGATCGCGAAGGCGCTCAGCCACGAGCCGCGGATCCTCTTCCTCGACGAGCCGAGCGCCGGCGTCGACGTCGAGCTGCGGCGCGACATGTGGGCGATGGTCCGCGGCCTGAAGGAAAGCGGCGTCACGATCATCCTGACGACCCACTACATCGAGGAGGCCGAAGAGATGGCCGACCGCGTCGGCATCATCGACAAGGGCGAGATCGTCGTCGTCGAGGACAAGGCGACGCTGATGCGGCGCCTCGGGAAGCGGCGCCTCGTGCTGCACCTGCAGCAGCGTCTCGACGCGGTTCCCGACGCCCTCGCGAGTCCCGGGCTCGGGCTTGCCGCCGACGGGACCGAACTCGTCTACACGTACGATTCGCATGCCGACGGCGCCGGCGTCGCGCAACTGCTGCGGCGCCTCGGTGAACTCGGGCTCGACTGCTCCGACCTGCACACCGAGCAGAGCTCGCTCGAGGACATCTTCGTCGACCTCGTGCACGATTCGCAGCGGGGATCCCGGTGAACCTCCACGCGATCCGCGCGATCTACGGCTTCGAGCTGGGCCGGATGTGGCGCACGCCGCTGCAGAGCATCGCCTCGCCGGTGATCGCGACATCGCTCTATTTCGTCGTCTTCGGCTCGGCGATCGGGTCGCGGATGTCGCGCATCGACGACGTCGGCTACGGCGCCTTCATCGTCCCGGGCCTGATCATGCTCACGGTGCTCACCGAGAGCATCTCCAATGCATCGTTCGGCATCTACATGCCGCGGTTCACCGGGACCATCTACGAGATCCTCTCGGCGCCCGTCTCGGCGTACGAGATCGTCGTCGGTTTCGTCGGCGCCGCCGCGACGAAATCGCTGGTACTGGGCGCGATCATGCTGGCGACGGCGAGGCTCTGCGTCGACTTCTCGATCGCGCATCCGTTCTGGATGCTCGTTTTCCTGGCGCTCACGTCGGTGACGTTCAGCCTGTTCGGATTCCTGATCGGGATCTGGGCCGACGGCTTCGAGAAGCTGCAGGTCGTACCGGCGCTTGTCGTGACGCCTCTCGCGTTCCTCGGCGGCAGCTTCTATTCCATCGACATGCTGCCGGCGCCGTGGCGGACCCTGACGCTCTTCAATCCCGTCGTCTATCTCGTCAGCGCGTTCCGCTGGAGCTTCTACGGGGTCGCCGACGTCGGCATCGGCCTGAGCATCGCGATGACGGCGGTGTTCATGCTGACGTGCCTGGCGCTCGTCGGGCTCGTCTTCCGCACCGGCTACCGCCTGAAAAACTAGCCCTTCCGGGGTCCACCCCTCCGGGGTCAGAGCGTGCAATGTCGCATCGACAGCCCCAAATGCGACAGCGCACGCTCCGACCCCGGCTAAGGATCGCTGATCCTTGGCACGGAAATGGCTTCCCAAACGAGGGAAAATTGACCATCCGGTTAACTTTTCGGCACGCCGCCGGCTGCTCGCGTTCGGCCCGGCGCGCCGTTTCCCGATGAATTCCTCCGATCCTGTTGCCGCGCTCGCGGCCGGCGAACGCCCGGCGCAAGGCCCGCCGCCGCTGCGGCGCGCCGTCGAGGTGCAGCGCGCGAGCGTCGTGTACCCGGCGGCCGACGCGCCGGTCCACGCGCTGCGCGAGGTCGACCTCAACGTCGACGAGGGCGAGTTCATCGCGCTGATCGGCCCGTCCGGTTGCGGCAAGACGACGCTGCTGCGCGTCATCGCCGATCTGGAGCCGATCACGTCCGGCACGGTGCGCGTCAACGGGATGTCCCCGCGCGAAGCCCGTCTCGCGCGGGCCTACGGCTACGTCTTCCAGGCGCCGGCGCTGTTTCCCTGGCGGACCGTCCTCGCCAACGTCATGCTGCCGCTGCAGATCCAGCGGCGGCCCGCGGCGACCTGCAAGGCGATTGCGCTCGAGCACCTCGCTCGCGTCGGACTGGCCGGCTTCGAGCGGAAATATCCGTGGCAGCTCTCCGGCGGGATGCAGCAGCGCGTGTCGATCGCGCGCGCGCTCGGTTTCGAGCCGCGGATCCTGATGATGGACGAGCCGTTCGGCGCCCTCGATGAAATCACGCGCGATCGCCTCAACGAGCAACTGCAGCAGTTGTGGCAGCGCGAGCGGCGCACGGTGCTCTTCGTCACGCATTCGATCGCCGAGGCCGCTTACCTGGCGACCCGGATCGTCGTCATGTCGCCACGCCCCGGCCGGATCGTCCGGATCATCGACTCGCCGCTGCCGGACGAGCGCCACCTCGGGCTGCGCGACAGCCCGGAGTTCGTCGCCGTCGCGCACGCGCTGCGCGAGGCCCTCGCCGAAGGCCACGACGATGCCGGCGACGAATAGGACGTCGCCGTCGCCGCTTCGGGCAGCGATGCCGGTCGCGGTCATCCTCGCGGCGGCCATCATCGCGTGGTACGCCTTGGCTGTCGCGCTGAATGCGTCCGGCGCGATCGAGCGCGTGCTCGGTCTCCGCGACGCGCCCTGGAACTGGCGCGACCTCGTCGAGGCCACGCTGTCGATGCAGCGGCCCGTGCTGCCGGCGCCGCACCAGGTCGCGCGGGACATCGGCGCGAGCCTGCTCGACTGGCCGCTCGACTCGCCGCGGAATCTCCTCTTCCACGTCGGGATCACCGCGGCGGCAACCGGCGTCGGATTCGCTCTCGGCGCGCTGCTCGGGCTGCTGCTGGCCACGCTGATCGTCCACTCGCGCACGCTCGATCGGGCGCTGCTGCCGTGGATCGTCGCGTCGCAGACCGTCCCGGTGCTGGCGATCGCGCCGATCGTCCTCGTGATCCTCGGCAGCCTTGGCGTCACCGGTCTCGCGCCGAAGGCGGTGATCGCGATGTACCTGTGCTTCTTCCCGGTCACCGTCGCGACGGTCCAGGGACTTCGATCCCCGCAGCGCAGCGAGACCGAGTTGATGCGCACCTATGCGGCGACGCGCTGGCAGGAGTTCTGGCTGCTGCGCGTTCCTTCGTCGCTGCCGTTCCTGATGCCGTCGCTGCGCGTCGCGGTCGCCGCCGGCCTTGTCGGCGCGATGGTCGCCGAACTGCCGACCGGCGCGCAGGCGGGGTTGGGGGCGCGGCTGCTGACCGGGTCGTACTACGGGAACACGGTGCAGATCTGGTCCGCGCTCGTCATGGCCGCCCTGCTCGGGCTCGCGCTCACGTCGGCGGTCGGCGTACTGGAGCGCCTCGCGCTCCGGCATCGGGGCCGGTGATGGCGCGACCCTGGCGCGGACGCGCCGCGACGCTGGCGATGGTCGCGCTGGTCGGCGCCGCGGCCGGCGGTTTCGCGTTACGGCCGGCCGCGCGCGGCGAAATCACGCCGTCCGGCATGTTCTGGGTCGGCCTCGCCGTCATCGCGGTCCTCGCGGCGTCGACGGTGCGCCGGTGCGCCGCGCTCGACGATTCCCGGCTGGCGAGAACGCTGACGATGGCGCTGTTCGGCGCCTGGATCCTGTACTTCTGGCAGGTGCTCGTGACCGCGCTGGACGTCCCGAAGGTGCTGCTGCCGGCACCGCTGCAAATCATCTCGATGTTCGTCGCTCAATTGCCGGTGCTTGGCCGCGACTTCACGCAGACGGTGCTGAAGTCGGTGCTGGCGGGATGGGCGCTGGGCTGCGGACTGGGATTTTCCGTCGGCGTCGCCATCGACCGGCTGCCGTTCCTGCAGCGCGGACTGCTGCCGCTCGCCGCGCTCACGAGCACCGTGCCGCTGGTGGGCGTTGCGCCGATCGCCGTCATGTGGTTCGGCTTCGACTGGCCCTCGAAGGCCGCCGTCGTCGTGCTGATGACATTCTTCCCGATGCTCGTCGCGACGCTGGCGGGGTTGCAGGCGGCCGGGCGCTCGGAGCGCGAACTGATGGTGAGCTACGCGGCAGGCTACGGGCAGACGCTGCTGCAGCTGCGGCTGCCGGCCGCGCTGCCGTTCATCTTCAGCGCGTTGAAGGTGAACGCGACGCTGGCGCTGATCGGCGCGATCGTCGCGGAGTTCTTCGGCTCCCCGACCGTCGGCCTCGGATTCCGGATCTCCACCGAGGCGTCGAAGATGAACATGCCGCTCGTCTGGGCGGCGATCGTGGTCGCGTCGCTGGCCGGCTCCGGGATCTACGCGATCCTGGTTCAGGTGGAGCGACGCGTGACTTTCTGGCATCCGTCGGTACGCGGCTGACGATGGCGCCGCCCGCGCGCCGACGGACATTTCTCAACCGAAGGAGAGGTCGATGACGACGAGGGGAAGGTTCGCGGTGAAATGGCTTGCGGCGTTCGGCGTGGCATGCGGGCTCGGCACGGGCGGCGCGGCGCAGGCGGCCGACGCGGTCACGGTGCAGCTCAAGTGGGTCCCGCAGGCGCAGTTCGCCGGCTACTACGTCGCGCAGGCGAAGGGCTACTACAAGGAGGCCGGCCTCGACGTGACGATCAAGCCCGGCGGGCCGGACATCTCGCCGGTCCAGGTGATCGCGGGCAACGGTGCCGACGTCATCGTCAACTGGATGCCCGACGCGCTTGCCGCGCGCGAAGCCGGCGTCCCGCTCGTCAACGTGGCGCAGATCTTCAACCGCTCCGGCCTGATGCTCACCTGCAGGAAGTCCAGCGGCATCGCGGCGCCGAAGGATTTCAAGGGCAAGACGCTCGGCGTCTGGTTCAGCGGCAACGAGTACCCGTTCCTCAACTGGATGGGCAAGCTCGGGCTGAAGCCGGACACCGACATCAAGGTCCTGAAGCAGGGCTTCAACGTCGATCCGCTGCTGCAGAACCAGGCCGCCTGCATCTCGACGATGATCTACAACGAATACTGGCAGGTCGTCGACGCCGGCATCAAGGAAAGCGACCTCGTCACGTTCTTCTACGAGGACCAGGGCGCCGCGACCCTGGAGGACGGCCTCTACGCGCTGGAGCCGAAACTGAAGGACCCGGCATTCGTCGCGAAGCTGGCCAAGTTCCTGAAGGCGACGTTCAAGGGCTGGAACGACGCGGTGAAGAACCCGGAGGAAGCGGCGAAGATCGTCGTCGCCGCCGATCCGTCGGGCAGCGCGACCGTCCCGGTGCAGAAGCGGCAGATGGAGAACGTCGCGAAGCTCATCACGACCGCCGGGACGCCGAAGATCGGGTACCTCGAACCCGCGGCCTACGAACGCACGGTCAAGGTCCTGCTGAGCGGCGGCAGCTCACCGGTGATCAAGAAGGATCCGGGCCCGGCGGCGATGACGCACGCGGTCTGGGAACTCGCCAGCAAGTGAGCCGACGCGCCGCAGGCGCGGAGTCGGCGGCGAACCGTCACCGCAAACCGCCGACCGCGGCGGCCGCGACCGCCGCGGTCGCCGCGCATGCGCAAGGCAAGGGCCAGATCCGGCGCGCCAACGAGGCGCGCATCGCCGATGCCGCCGAGCGCGTCTTCGCGCGCGCCGGGCTCAACGGCGCGACGATGCTGGAAATCGCCGCCGAGGCCCGGCTGCCCAAGGCGAACCTGCACTACTATTTCGGCAGCAAGCCGTCGCTGTACCGGGCGGTCCTGACGCGGACGCTGCAGGGCTGGCTCGTGCCCGCCGACGTGATCCACCGGGAGGCGGAGCCGCGCGCGGCCCTGGAGGCCTATATCCGCGCGAAAATGGCCATGTCGTTCGAGCGCCCGGACGCCTCCCGCGTCTTCGCGAACGAGCTGTTGCACGGCGCGCCCGTGCTGCGCGACGTGCTGCGCGATGAACTGCGCGCGCAGATCCGGCACAAGGCGGCCGTCATCGACGGGTGGATAGCCGCCGGACGGATGGCCCCGGTCGACAGCACGCACCTCTTCTTCACGATCTGGGCAGCGACGCAGACCTATGCCGATTTCGAGGTCCAGGTCTGCGCGGTGCTGGGCCGCGACACGCTCGATGCCCGCCAGCGGAAGCGGGCGACGGATCATGTCGTGACCCTGCTGTTGCGAGGTTGCGGCCTGGAGCGGGTATCCGCGGCCGCGCCCGGCACCCGGGCGAGCCCGGCGCGTCGCGCCATCCAGGCGACGAATCGACGATTTCCTGCATCGAAGGAGGCCTAGTTGCCGAAGATCGACCTGGCCGCCGTTGCCTCGCGATCGGGTTCCGGCTACCCCAAGCCCTTCGACGCGCCGTGCGCGGCTCGCACGCGGCAGCGTCTCGGCCAAGTCGGCGGCCTGCGCGATTTCGGCGTCAACCGGATGACGCTGCCGCCGGGCGCCTGGTCCAGCCAGCGCCACTGGCACAGCCACGAGGATGAATTCGTCGTTGTGCTGCAGGGCGAGGTGACGCTCGTCGAAGACGGCGGCGAAACCTTGCTGCGCCCCGGCGACTGCGCGGCGTTCCCGAAGGGCAGCGGCAACGGCCACCATCTGATCAACCGCTCCGCCGCGCCCGCCGTCTACCTGGAGGTCGGTTCGCGGCACCCCGACGATCTCACGACCTGTTCCGACATCGACATGATGAGCTCGAATGCCGATGGAAGGTTCGTGCACAAGGACGGGACGCCGTATCCGGATCCGTAGCACGAATTGGGAGCGGGGCGGGGGTGGGGGAGCGGGTCGGGCATGCGCGCCGCATCTACCTCGCGCACTGCCCCTGCTTCTCGAACCAGTAGACGACGTTGCCCGCGACGACGATGCTGCCTGAGACGACGGCCGTCGCGGCCGCGACCGCGCCGGTCGCGACGAGCACCGCCACGCAACCCTGGTTGGCGCAGCTTCCGAACGAGCCGATCTGCGCGACCTGGAGCGACATGTGCCGCGCCTCGATGCGGCAATCGGCGTCGTAGATCGTCGTCGTCTGCGGGACGACGATGCACGCGGCGAGCGTGCACGGCACCGCGAACGCGACGGCAGCGCGGCGTGCGCGGCGCGGACTCAAGACACGCCGTCGAAGAAGTCGACGACGCCGGTCTCGAGCGAATATTCGGCCCCGACGACGACTAGCCCATCGCTCTGGTTCAGCTGCTCGATCACCTGCGAGCCGTGCCGCAGGTGATCGGCCGATGCCCGGATGTTGGCCCGGACGGCCTGCCGGACCAGCACGTCAGGATGGCAGGCCGCGTCGGTCGCGAGCAGCGGCTCGACCGACGGACGGATCCGGTTGACGATCATCCGCAGGTTGCGCGACTGGTCCTGCGCCGGCCGCCCGAGTTCCTCGATCGTCGCCAGCACGGCACCGCACATCGAATGCCCGAGCACGACGACCAGCCGCGTCTTGTACCGCTCCGCCGCGAACTCGACGCTGCCGACCTGCGACGGCGCGACGATGTTGCCGGCGACGCGGATCACGAACAGGTCGCCGAGGCCCTGGTCGAAGATCAGTTCCGCCGGCACCCGTGAATCGGAACAGCCCAGGATGATCGCGAACGGATTTTGCCCCAGGGCCAGCTCGCGCCGCCTCGAGTCGCTCGAATGCGCATCGCGCCGCCCGGCTTCGGCGACGAAGCGCTGGTTGCCCTCGCGCAGGCGCTGCAACGCCTCCTCGGCGGGAATCATCGGTCGACGGGTCCTTGTCGCGCGCGTTCATCGCGGGATTCAGGCGGCGACACCGGCGCGCTCCAGCATCGCATGCAGCAGGACGTTGCAGCCCGCGGTGATGTGCTCCGGCTGCGCGTCCTCGATCTCGTTGTGGCTGATGCCGTCCTTGCACGGGATGAAGATCATCCCCGCCGGCGCCAGCCGCGCCATGTAGACCGCGTCGTGCCCGGCGCCGGATACGCAAGGCATCGAAGAATAGCCGAGCTTCTCCGCGGCGCGCGCGACGGCGCCGACGCAATCGGGATGGAAGGGTTGCGCCGGGTAGTGCGACACCTGCTCGATCGCGATCGACAGGCCGGATTCGGCGGCGAGCCGCGCGCCGAAGGCGCGGATGTCGGCATCCATGCGGTCCACCAGCTCGTCGCTGACGTTGCGCAGGTCGATCGAGAATTTCACGCGGCCCGGGATGACGTTGCGGCTGTTCGGATGCACCTGCACCATCCCTACCGTGCCGCGTCCGTGCGGCGGATAGCGGTGCGCGAGGGCGACGACCTCCTGCATCAGCCGCGTCGCCACCTGCAGGGCATCGCGCCGCAGCGCCATCGGCGTCGGTCCGGCGTGCGCTTCCATGCCCGTCACGGTGCAGTCGTACCAGCGGATGCCGAGCACGGCCTGCACGACGCCGATCGTCCTGCCATGGTCCTCCAGCACCGGTCCCTGCTCGATGTGCGTCTCGAAGTAGACGCCGATCGGATGCCGCCCGGGCTCCTCCGGGCCGATGTAGCCGATCCGCTCCAGCTCGTCGCGGACGGTCCTGCCGTCGACATCGCGCGCGGCGTAGGCGTGCTCCAGCGTGAACGCGCCGCCGAAGACGCCGGAACCCATCATCACCGGAACGAAGCGCGAACCCTCCTCGTTCGTCCAGAACGCGACCTCGATCGGCGCCTCGGTGAGGATCCGGTGGTCGTCCAGCGTGCGTACGACCTCGAGCCCGGCAAGAACGCCGTAGTTGCCGTCGAACTTCCCGCCGGTCGGCTGCGTGTCGATGTGACTTCCGGTCACCACGGGCGGCAGGTCGGGGTTGCGCCCGGCGCGCCGCATGAAGACGTTGCCGATCCGGTCGATCGTCACCGACAGGCCGCTGGCGCGCGCCCAGCCGATCACGAGGTCGCGGCCCTGGCGATCGAGGTCGGTCAGCGCGAGGCGGCAGACGCCGCCCTTCGGCGTGGCGCCGATCCGCGCCAGGTCCATCAGCGATCGCCACAGCCGGTCGCCGTCGACCCGCAGGCCCTCGACGGCCGGTGCGGGCATGGTCAAATGTGCGTTCATGCGGTGACCTCCTGACTTCCGGGGATCGATCCGGCGCGAATCAGCGCGCGACGGCCTGGGGCGCCGACAGCGCCGCGCGTCGCGCCAGCGCGTCGAAACCCGGCGCGAATGGCGGACGACGGACATAGCGGCCGGCGCCGCGTTCCGCCCGCAGGTCGCCGTCGACCCAGGCAAGGCGCCCTGCGCTCACCGTATGGCTGGCACGCCCACGCACGGTGCGGCCTTCGAAGATGTTGAAGTCGTTCGCCGAGTGATGGGTCCGCGCCGACAGCGTCTGCGTCGCCTGCGGGTCCCAGACGACGACGTCGGCATCCGCGCCGGCACCGAGGTAGCCCTTGCGGGGATAGATATTGAAGATGCGGGCCGCGTTGGCCGACGTGACGGCCACGAACTCGCTCGGCGTGAAGCGTCCGCGGCCGACGCCGGCATCCCACAGCACCGCGAGGCGCTCCTCGACGCCGCCGGTGCCGTTGGGCGTCTTCGTGAAGTTCGCGCGCCCCATCGCCTTCTGTTCGGCGCAGAACGTGCAATGGTCGGTCGCCGTCGTCTGCAGTTGCCCCGACTGCAGCCCGCGCCACAGCGCCTGCTGGTGCTCCGGCGCGCGGAACGGCGGACTCATCACGTGAGCCGCCGCGAACGCGAGGTCGGGATGCCGGTAGACGCTGTCGTCGATCAGCAGGTGGCCCGCGAGGACCTCGCCGTAGACGCGCTGGCCGCGCCCGCGCGCGCGCGCGATCGCGTCGGCCGACTCCGCGCACGAGACGTGGACGACGTAGATCGGCACGCCGAGGACGTCGGCGATCGCGATGGCCCGCTGCGCCGCCTCGGCCTCGACGGCCGGCGGCCGCGACAGCGGATGGCCTTCGGGCCCGGTGATGCCGCGCGCGACCAGTTCCTGCTGCAGCAGGAAGACGAGCTCGCCGTTCTCCGCGTGCACGGTGGGCATCGCGCCGAGTTCCAGCGCGCGCCGGAAGCTGCGCACCAACGTCTCGTCGTCGGCCATGATCGCATTCTTGTACGCCATGAAGTGCTTGAAGCTGTTGACGCCCTCCTCGCGCACGAGCGTTCCCATGTCGCGATGCACGCTGTCGTCCCACCAGGTGACGGCGACGTGGAAGCCGTAGTCGGTCGCGGCCTTCTCGGCCCATCCGCGCCACCCGCGGTACGCGTCCATCAGCGGCTGGCGCGGGTCCGGAATCACGAAGTCGATGATCGACGTCGTCCCGCCGGCCAGGGCGGCCGCCGTCCCGGAATAGAAATCGTCCTTGGCCACGGTGCCCATGAACGGCAGCTGCATGTGCGTGTGCGGATCGATGCCGCCGGGCATCACGTACTGGCCGCCGGCATCGACGACGATCGCGCCCGTCGGCGCCTCCACGCGCTCGGCCACGTCCTGGATGCGCCCGTCGACGCACAGCACGTCGGCACGGAACTCGCGGTCGGCATTCACGACGGTGCCGCCGCGGATGAGGATCGGTTTCATCGTCGGGCCCTCCTCTGCAATTCGCTCGGCATTCTCGCGGAAGGCGGGGGCCGCCGCCGACGCCCCCTTTGCGTGACGGGCCGGGTCAGTCGCCGCGCGCGGGGCGCGCCAGGCGCGCCGGATTGTTCCGGTGCGTCGTCCAGTCCGCCGCTGACGCGGGCACGGCGCGCCCGGTGCGCGCGTCGATCTCGCCGGGGGCGAGCGTCCTCATCGTGATGCACTCGGGCACCGGACAGACGGCGACGCACAGGTTGCAGCCGACGCAATGCGCTTCGTCGACCTCGAAATGCCGCGCGCCGTCGCGTTGCGACGTGATCGCCTGGTGCGACGTGTCCTCGCACGCCACATGGCAACGGCCGCAGCCGATGCACGTCACCGGGTCGATCACGGCCTTGCCGACGACGTTGAGGTCCAGGTGTTGCCACTCGACGACGCTCGGCAGTGCACGGCCGCGCACCTCGTCAAGCGACGCGAAGCCTCGCTCCTCCAGGTAGTTCGACAGGCCGTCGATCATCTCGGCGACGATGCGGAAGCCGTGGAACATGGCCGCGGTGCAGACCTGCACGGTGGTGCAGCCCAACGCGATGAAGTCGAGCGCGTCGCGCCACGTCGAGATGCCGCCGATCCCGGAGATCGGCATGCCTGCCGCCTGCGGCGCGCCGGCGATTGCCGCCACCATGTGCAACGCGATCGGTTTGACCGCCGGCCCGCAGTACCCTCCGTGCGTCCCCTGGCGACCGACGGCCGGCTGCATCGTCAGCGTGTCCGGGTCGACGCCCATGATCGAGCTGATCGTGTTGATCAGCGATACCGCGTCCGCTCCGCCGCGGCGCGCGGCCATGGCCGGCTGGCGGATGTCGGTGATGTTGGGCGTCAGCTTGACGACGACCGGCAGGCGCGAGGCCTGCTTGCACCACGACGTGACCATCTCGACGTACTCCGGGACCTGGCCGACGGCGGCGCCCATCCCGCGCTCGCTCATCCCGTGCGGACAGCCGAAATTGAGTTCGACGCCGTCGCAACCGGTGTCCTCGATCATCGGCAGGATCCGCTTCCAGGATCCCTCGTCGCACGGGACCATCAGCGAGACCAGCACGGCGCGATCCGGCCAGTCGCGCTTGATCTGCCGGATCTCCGCGAGGTTCGTCGCCAGCGGGCGATCGGTGATGAGCTCGATGTTGTTGAAGCCCAGCAGGCGCCGGTCCGGCGTCAGGAACGCGCCGTAGCGCGGCCCGCTGACGTTGACGATGGGCGGATCCTCGCCCAGCGTCTTCCAGACGACGCCGCCCCAGCCCGCCTCGAACGCGCGGGAGACGTTGTAGGCCTTGTCGGTCGGCGGCGCCGAAGCCAGCCAGAACGGGTTGGGACTCCGGATGCCGGCAAATGTCGTCTGCAGGTTCGCCATCGCGTCGCGCTCCTAGGGCCGCGCTCCGGCCAGCGCGGCGTGGATCGATCTCGCCGCGCGCTGGCCGTCGGCGACGGCCGAGACGGTGAGTTCGTCGCTCCCGGCGCGACAATCGCCGCCGGCCCAGACGCCGGGCCGGCTCGTGCGCATCTGCTCGTCGACGACGATCCGGCCACCGTCGGCGAGCCGCAGGCCGCTCGCGGCCAGCGCCGCCTGCGCCGGCACCTGGCCGATCGCCTTCAGCACCAGGTCGGCAGCGAACGTCTCGTATTCGCCCGTTGGAACCCGGCCGCTATCGTCGAAGCGCTGGCGTGCAAAGCGCACCGCGGTCGCGTAACCCCCCGCTCCGCGCAGGTCGCTGCCGAGGATCGCCTCGGGCGCCAGACCTTGGTGCAGCAGCACGCCGTGGCGCAGTGCACGGTCCCTCTCCGCACCCGAAGCGGGCATCGCGTCGAGGCTGCGGCGATAGACGATGCGGACCTCCTCCGCGCCGAGCAGGTGCGACTGGACCGCGGCGTCGATGGCGGTCATGCCGCCGCCGATCACGACGACGCGACGGCCGATCGGAAAGCGCGACAGGTCCTCGCATTGCCGCAGCTGCGCGATGAACTGCACGGCGTCGAGCACGCCGGGAAGCTCCTCGCCCGGGATCCCGAGGCGGCGCGCCGCCGGGAGGCCGGTCGCGAGGAAGACCGCGTCATGGTCCCGCGCCAGCGCATCCAGTTCGCGTCCGAGGTCGATCGCCGAACCGGCCCGGACCGCGACGCCGCCGATCGAGAGGATCCACGCCAGTTCGTGGGCCGCATGGTCGCCGGCGACCTTGTAGGCCGCCAGTCCGTACTCGTTGAGCCCGCCCGCCTTCGGTCTCGCGTCGTGCATCACGACGTCGTGCCCGCGCCGCGCCAGCGCGTGCGCGCACGACAGGCCGGCGGGACCGGTGCCGACGACGGCGATCCGCCGACCGGTCGCGGACGCGCGCACGAACAGCGGCGGGCCGGGCCGCGCAAGCGCGGCGTCGACCGCGAATCGCTGCAGGCGGCCGATATCGACCGGCCCGCCGGGCTCCGGAGCGAGAACGCACGCCCGCTCGCACAGGATTTCGGTCGGGCAGGCACGCGCGCAGGTCCCGCCGAGCGGGTTGGGCTCCAGGATGGCGCGCGCCGCACCGCGCACGTTGCCCTCCGCGATCCGTCGTATGAAGGCCGGCACGTCGATCGCGGTCGGGCAGGCGCGAACGCAGGGCGCGTCGAAGCAGCCGAGGCAACGCTCGGCCGCGACGAGCGCCTGCGCGGCGCTCAACGGGCCGGTCGCGTCCGCGAAGCGAAGCGCGTACTGCGCGGCCGGAAGCCGGCCGGACCTGAGGTCCGGCCCGGCGGCGGGATCCATGCGACGACTCCTGGCACGTGCCCAACGAACCTGACTGGACGGTCAAGTTTGCCCCGAGTCCGTCGCAACATGCATGCCACGTTTCCGCGTGCACCCGGGGCGGGAATAAACGGACGCCGGCGCCTGTCTTGCCATCCGATGAGGCAGCACGGGGCGCCCATCGCTCCGGGAGATTCGATGAAGACGACCTACCGCCTTTTCGTCGCCGCGCTGGCGACCGGCGCGCTGGGCGGCGCGCTCGCGGCGGGCGATCCGGTTCGCGGCAAGGCGCTGTACCAGGAGCGTTGCGCAGCGTGCCATTCGCCCGACTACAACGCGACCGGGCCCGCGCATCGCGGCGTCTTCGGCCGGCATGCGGCGAGCGCGCCCGGCTTCGCGTACTCGAAGGCGTTGCGCGAGTCCGGGATCACGTGGGACGAGACATCGCTCGACCGCTGGTTGACCGATCCGGAGCGCGACGTCCCCGGCGAGGCGATGGGCATCAGCGTCCCCGACGCGGAGGATCGCGCGGACGTGATCGCGTTCCTGAAAACGCTCACCGCCAGGTAGCCGGGGTCGGGAATAAACGTCCCGGCCCGCCGGTATGGCATGACGGGCGCACCTGCCCGTCACGACACGGAGTCGACGATGCAACGACGAGAGTTCCTAGCTCTTGCGGCGGCCGGCGGCGGGGCCGCCTTCGCGTCCGGCCTGGCCGGCTGCGCCAGCCTCGCCGCGGGAGACCACCAAGCCGGCGCTGCGACGAAGGATTTCTATTTCGTCCAGTTGTCCGACAGCCATTGGGGGTACCAGGGCCCCGACAACCCCGATGCGCGGGTCACGCTGCCCAAGGCGGTCGCAGCGGTCAACGCGCTGCCGGTCAAGCCGGAGTTCCTGATGTTCACCGGCGACCTGACGCATACGACGGACGATCCGGCGGAACGCCGGCGTCGGTTGACGGAGTTCAAGCGGATCGTCGCCGACCTGCAGGTGAAGGAAGTCCACTTCATGCCGGGAGAGCACGACGCATCGCTCGACCGCGGGGCGGCGTTCCAGGAGTTCTTCGGGCCGACGCACTACACGTTCGACCGCCACGGCATCCATTTCGTCGTCCTCGACAACGTCTCGGATCCCGGCGCGCGCATCGGCGACGAGCAATTGCAATGGCTGGCCGCCGATCTCGCGGCGCGTGACGCGTCGGCGCCCGTGGTCGTGTTCACGCACCGGCCGCTGTTCGACCTCGTCCCGAAGTGGGACTGGGCGACCCGCGATGGCGCGCGGGCGATCGACCTGCTGATGCCGCACCCGCACGTGACGGTGTTCTACGGGCACATTCACCAGGAGCACCACCACATGACCGGCCACATCGCGCACCATGCGGCGAAGTCGCTGATCTTTCCGCTCCCGGCGCCGGGCTCGCAGGACAAGCGCACGCCGCTGCCGTGGGACCCGGCCGCGCCGTACAAGGGCCTGGGCTTCCGCGAGGTCGAGGGCGAGGCGGGCGAGGCGCCCGAATTCCGGATCAGCGAATACCCGGTGGTGCGCGCATGATCGGTCGGCGCCGGGCGTTGATGCTCGCGGGCGCGGCGGGCCTGGCCGCCTGGCGGTTCAGCGCGGCCGCCGAGGCACAGGACGACGGCGGGATCGTGATTCCGGTCGTCGCCCGTCGCTTCAACTTCACGCCGGCCGAGATCGAGATACGTCGCGGCGTCGTGGCCGTGCTCGCCTTCACCGCGGTGGATTTCATGCACGGATTCAACGTGCCGGACCTCGGCGTGCGGGCCGATCTCGTCCCCGGGCGAGTCACGAAGGTCCGGATCC
>Ga0335069_10005951_pt1 | contig 17838 bp, 15 predicted proteins | sample Lox_Sample_11_FD_206714 | JGI IMG/M metagenome (GOLD analysis project Ga0335069, IMG submission 206714) | Soil microbial communities from Loxahatchee National Wildlife Refuge, Florida, United States - Lox_Sample_1.1 | ecosystem: Environmental > Terrestrial > Soil > Wetlands | place: USA... | reverse complement strand
TTCAGGTGGCACTTGCGCATCATGATGCAGCCCTCGACGACGAGCGGCGCCGTCGCGAAGCCGAATTCGTCCGCGCCGAGCAGCGCGCCGATGACGACGTCGCGGCCGGTCTTCATCTGGCCGTCGGCCTGCACGCGGATGCGGCCGCGCAGGCGGTTCAGCACGAGGGTCTGCTGCGTCTCGGCGAGGCCCAGTTCCCACGGCGTGCCCGCGTGCTTGACCGACGACAGCGGCGATGCGCCGGTGCCGCCATCGTGGCCTGCGATCACGACGTGATCGGCCTTCGCCTTCGCGACGCCTGCCGCGACCGTGCCGACGCCGACTTCCGACACGAGCTTCACCGAGATGCTCGAGCTCGGGTTGACATTCTTCAGGTCGTGGATCAGCTGTGCGAGATCCTCGATCGAGTAGATGTCATGGTGCGGCGGCGGCGAGATCAGGCCGACGCCCGGCACCGAGTAACGCAGCTTGCCGATGTATTCGGAAACCTTGTGGCCCGGCAGCTGGCCGCCTTCGCCCGGCTTCGCGCCCTGCGCCATCTTGATCTGGATCTGGTCCGCCGACGCCAGGTATTCCGCCGTCACGCCGAAGCGGCCCGACGCGACCTGCTTGATCTTCGAGCGCAGCGAATCGCCTTCCTTCAGCGGGATGTCGCGCACGATTTCATCGCCGATCACCGACTTGAGCGTCTCGCCCGCCTTGATCGGAATGCCGCGCAGCTCATTGCGATAACGGTTCTCGTCCTCGCCGCCCTCGCCGGTGTTCGACTTGCCGCCGATCCGGTTCATCGCGATCGCGAGCGTCGCGTGCGCTTCGGTGCTGATCGAGCCGAGCGACATCGCGCCCGTCGCGAAGCGCTTGACGATTTCCTTCGCCGGTTCGACGTCGTCGATCGAAATCGCCTTCGCCGGCGCGACCTTGAATTCGAACAGGCCGCGCAACGTCATGTGGCGCTTGGTCTGATCGTTGATCAGGTTCGCGTATTCCTTGTACGTCTGGTACGAGTTGCTGCGGGTCGAATGCTGCAGCTTTGCGATCGTGTCCGGCGTCCACATGTGGTCTTCGCCGCGCACGCGATACGCGTATTCGCCACCCGCATCGAGCATGTCGGCGAGGATCGGGTTGTCGCCGAACGCGTCTCGGTGCAGGCGGATCGCTTCCTCGGCCACTTCGAACAGGCCGATGCCGCCCACCTTCGACGCGGTGCCCTTGAAGTACTTCCCGACGAGATCGGTCGACAGGCCGAGCGCTTCGAAGATCTGCGCGCCCGTGTATGACATGTACGTCGAGATGCCCATCTTCGACATCACCTTCTGCAGGCCCTTGCCGACCGCCTTCGTGAAGTTGTACACCGCCTTCTCGGGCGACAGGTCGCCCGGCAGGCCGGCGGCCATCTTCGCGAGCGTTTCCATCGCGAGATACGGGTGGACCGCTTCCGCGCCGTAACCGGCGAGCAGCGCGAAGTGATGCGTCTCGCGCGCGGAGCCCGTCTCGACGACGAGGCCCGTGCTCGTGCGCAGCCCTTGCTGGACCAGGTGCGTGTGGATCGCCGAGGTGGCGAGCAGCGCCGGGATCGCGACGTTCTCCGCATCGGTCTTGCGGTCCGATACGATCAGGATGTTGTAGCCGGACTTCACCGCGTCGACCGCTTCCGCGCACAGCGACGCGAGGCGCGCCTCGATGCCTTCCTTGCCCCACGCAACCGGATAGCAGATGTTCAGTTCATACGAGCTGAACTTGCCGCCGGTGTACTGGTCGATCGCGCGGATCTTCGCGATGTCCTTGAAGTCGAGCACCGGCTGCGACACTTCGAGACGCATCGGCGGGTTGATGTTGTTGGTGTCGAGCAGGTTCGGCTTCGGGCCGATGAACGACACGAGCGACATCACCATGTTCTCGCGGATCGGGTCGATCGGCGGGTTCGTGACCTGCGCGAACAGCTGCTTGAAGTAGTGATAGAGCGTCTTGTTCTTGTTCGACATCACCGCGAGCGGCGAGTCGTTGCCCATCGAGCCGACAGCCTCCTCGCCCTGCTGCGCCATCGGCGCCATCAGGAACTTCAGGTCTTCCTGCGTGTAGCCGAACGCCTGCTGGCGATCGAGCAGCGCGGCTCCCTCGGCGCGGCCCGCGGCGATGTCCTCGGCCTTCGGCTCGATCTCGTCGAGCTTGATGCGGACTGCGTCGATCCAGCTTTTGTACGGCTTCGCGTTCGCGAGGTTGTCCTTCAGCTCCTTGTCGTCGATGATGCGGCCGTGCTCCATGTCGATCAGGAACATCTTGCCCGGCTGCAGGCGCCACTTCTTGACGATCTTCGATTCGGGGATCGTCAGCGTGCCCGCTTCCGACGCCAAGATGACCAGGTCGTCGTCGGTGACGACGTAGCGTGCCGGGCGCAGACCGTTACGGTCGAGCGTCGCGCCGATCTGGCGGCCGTCGGTGAACGCAATCGCGGCGGGGCCGTCCCACGGCTCCATCATCGCGGCGTGGTATTCGTAGAACGCGCGACGGTTCTCGTCCATCAGCGTGTGCTGTTCCCACGCTTCCGGGATCATCATCATCATCGCGTGAACGAGCGGGTAGCCCGCCATCACGAGCAGTTCGAGACAGTTGTCGAACGATGCCGTATCCGACTGGCCCGGGTAGATCAGCGGCCAGAGCTTCGGCAGATCGTCGCCGAGCACGTGGCTCGCGATCGCGCCGGTGCGGGCGTTCAGCCAGTTGACGTTGCCCTTCACCGTGTTGATTTCGCCGTTGTGGGCGATCATCCGGTACGGGTGCGCCAGCTCCCACGCCGGGAACGTGTTGGTCGAGAAGCGCTGGTGCACGAGCGCGAGCGCCGACACGACGCGCACGTCCTGCAGGTCGCGATAGTAGACGCCGACCTGGCCCGCGAGCAGCAGGCCCTTGTAGACGATCGTGCGCGCCGACATCGACGGCACGAAGTATTCCTTGCCGTGCTTGAGCTTGAGCGCCTGGATGCGGTGGCTGGCGGTCTTGCGGATCACATAGAGCTTACGCTCGAGCGCGTCCGTCACCATGATGTCCTTGCCGCGGCCGATGAAGATCTGGCGGATCAGCGGCTCGCTCGCCTTCACGGCCGGCGAGATCGGCATCGCATGATCGACCGGCACGTCGCGCCAGCCGAGCACCACCTGGCCCTCGGCCTTCACGGTGCGCTCCAGTTCCTGCTCGCACGCGATCCGCGACGCGTTTTCCTTCGGCAGGAAGATCATCCCCACGCCGTATTCGCCGGCGGGCGGTAACGTCACGCCCTGCTTCGCCATTTCCTCGCGGTAGAACGCGTCCGGAATCTGAATCAGGATGCCCGCGCCGTCGCCCATCAGCGGATCGGCGCCGACCGCGCCGCGGTGGTCGAGGTTCTCGAGGATCTTCAGACCCTGTTCGACGATCTCGTGGCTCTTCTTGCCCTTGATGTGAGCGACGAAGCCGACGCCGCAGGCGTCGTGCTCGTTTTGCGGGTCGTAAAGACCTTGCGCGGCGGGAACCGCTGCGTGCGGCTGCTGGTGGTCAGTCATGGGGACACCGTCTCAAAGAGGCCTTCCGGCCGTTGATCCATGTTTCTTGTTGCCGCCGGTCCCGCTTCCCGCAGGAGTCGCGCGGCCGACAGTGGGCTGGGCAGGCTGCGCCAGGAACCACCGGAATTCGGAATATACGCGACGAATCAATGGAATAGCAACAAAAACCGTTTGTTATGACCCCTATTAACGAGATGTATCGAAACGACGCAATTTTATTGGGGTCACATCTAAACGGTGCAAAAGGAAGCGGCGCACGCGGCGCCGCTTCCTTGTCCCGCCAGACGAACCCTACTGCTGCACGGGCGGTGTGTTCTCGCGCACCTTGCGAGGCCGGCCGCGCGGCAGCGGCGACACGCGCCGGTTCGCGGCGCGTGCCGCCCACTCGCGGTAGGTTTCGCCGCCGAGCACCCAGCCCTTCAGCGTCGCCTGCTGCAACTGGTCGGCCATCCGCTCGTCGAGCGGCTGCTCGCACTGCTCCTTGTATGCGCGCTGACGCTCGAACGGCGTGTTGCCGAGCGCCCAGTAGAGCGGATGGTCGGTGATGAGGCTGTCGACCGTCAGCCCGATGTGATGACGGTAACTCGACCAGCGGTATGCGTCGGCGCTCGCAGCGAGTTGCGCGCGCACCGGGCTCAGTTCCACCACGCGGCTCGCGAGCAGGAAATACCGCTCGCCTTCTATCACCGTCGCGCGATAGCGGCCTTCCCACAGCGTGCCGCGCCGCGAGTAGCGCCGGTTGAAATGTGCGACGTAGCGCCGCCCGACCGCCTGCATCGCTTTCGGCAGGCTGGCCTCGTCGCTCGGCGTCACGAGAAGTTGCACCTGGCGCGGCAGCAGCACGTAAGCATGTATCGCGAGGTGATGATCGCGCGCCGCGGCCTTCAGACAATCGATGAAAAGCTCGTAGTCTTGGTCGTCGACGAACGCGGGCTGCTGATCCAGGCCGCGCAGGATCACATGCTGCGGCTGATCGGGAACGTAAAGTCGTGCTAACCGTGCCATGCTGAATGTCCGTTTGATCGCGTTAGGAAATACCCGAAGGTCCGATGATGAGCCGCCGCGGCAAACCCAGGCGCGGCGAGGGGAAAGCGTACGGTCGTGCGAATCCTAGGGAGAAAACTCTAACTCACGCGCTTGTTCGGTTTTAAACGCTGTCGTCATAATGAGCACGCCTTCATAGGAGGAGACAAGGATGAAACAAAAACTGGCCATTGCGGGGGCCGTCGCGTTCGCGTTTGCACTCGCGGCAGGCACCGCTCAAGCACAATCGGCAGGCAGCATCTACTTCAGCATGGGCTGGTTCCACTTTGCCCCCTAGGACAGCAGCGACCCGCTGTTCGTCTACCGCATCGGCAATCAGTCCATCAATCAATCGGCTCCCAACACCGGCGCCGGCATCAGCGACGCCGATACGCTCGGGCTTGCGGGCGGCTACTTCATCACCGACCACATCGCGGCCGAACTGGTTGCCGGCGTGCCGCCCAGGTTCGACATCACCGGCAAGGGTCGGTTCGGAAACTTCGGCGTGCTCGGCCACGCAAACGAGTGGAGCCCCGCGCTGGTGTTCAAGTACTTCTTCAACAACGCCAACGCGAAGTTCCGCCCGTATCTCGGCGTGGGCGCGACATACGTCTGGTTCACCGGCGCGAAGATCACGAACACGGCATTCGAACAAGGCGCACTCGGCGGCCCGACCAGCGCGACGACGAGCAACCAGTGGGCGCCCGTCTTCAACGCCGGCTTCCAGTACAACTTCACCCATCACTGGTTCGCCGGCCTGTCGCTTTCGTACGTGCCGGTGAGCGTCACCGCGACGTTCACGACCGCACGCAGCATCCCCGGTGTCGGCACAGTTCCCGAAACGTCGAAAGAGAAGATCAACCTCAACCCGATCGTCACCTATCTCAACGTCGGCTACCGCTTCTAAGCGTAGTCGAATATTTGGGGAATGGTTAATCCCGCTGCAATTTGTAGCGGATTTTTCCAGACGTAACCGTCCCGGAAGAGTGAAGCGCCCCGGCAGATACCCTGACGGGGCGTCGTTTTTTACGCGTCAGGCCGGTATGTTCATACGACTGCATCGAGCGCGCGCGGACCGATCAGGTCGATCCGGTCGGTGCAGATCGCGTCGACACCCCATCGCACGAGCTGCAGCGCCCGCGCCCGGTCGTTGACCGTGTACGCGAGAACCCGCAGCCCGGCGGCCTTGATCTCATGCACGCGTGCCTCCTCAAGCCGCGTGTGATCCACGTGCAGCGACACGCATCCGAGCGCGTCGACGGCCTGCGCGCGCCAGTCGTCCGGCACCGCTCCATACAGCATCCCGCGCGGCAGGTCCGGCGCCGTCTCGCGCGCTTGCCGCAGCGCATCGAACGAAAACGACGACAGCAGCGGCGGCACTGCGGCGTCACGCCAGTACGCGGCCGCGTCGGCCGCGACGCGCCGCCCGGTTTCGTGCTCGCGGCCCGGACATGGCTTGATCTCGACGTTCGCCATCAGCCCGAGCGCGATGCAGCGCGCGGCCGCCGCCTCGAGCGTCGGCATGCGTTCGCCGGCGAAACACGCATCGAACCACGCGCCCGCGTCGAGCGCCGCCAGCGCCGCATAGCGCATTCCCGCCGCCGGCCCGTGCCCGTTAGAGGTGCGGTCGAGCGTGTCGTCATGCAACAGGAACGTGACGCCGTCCGCCGACAGTTTCGCGTCGAATTCGACCATCGCATGACCGCGCCGCGCGCCCGCGTCGAGCGCGGCCAGCGTGTTCTCGGGAGCAAGCGTGCCGCCGCCGCGATGCGCGACGACGCGTGGATAAGGCCAGACTGCACGGGACGTCATGTGAGGACCTCGCGAAACACAGTCGGCCGGCATGCCACCCGCATCACGACCGACATCGGGTGCGCCGCTAGTTGTCGTCGACGACAAACAGACGCTGGTATTCCTTCAGCGCGAAACGATCGGTCATTCCCGCGATGTAGTGCGCGACGAGGCGCGGCTGCTTCGCCGGTTCCGCGGCTTGATATTGCGGCGGCAGCAGGCGCGGATCGCCCGCGAACGCGTCGAACAGCCCCGTCACGACGCGCTGCGCCTTGTTCGCCATCCTCATCACCTTGTAATGGCGATACAGGTTCTTGAACAGGAAGCGCTTGAGCGCGGCCGCTTGTTCGGCGATGACTTCGCTGTGCGAAACGAGCGGCGGGGCCGCACGCACGTCGTCGAGCGATGCCGGCGCGACGCGTGCGAGATTGCGGGTCGTCGCGTCGATCAGATCGACGACCAGCGTGTTGATGATGCGGCGCACCGTCTCGTGCACGAGGCGACGGCCTTCGAGGCGGGGGAACTCGGCGAGCGCGGCCTCGTAGTGACGCTGCCAGAGCGCGACTTCGCCAAGCTGGTCGATCGTGATGAGCCCCGAACGCAAGCCGTCGTCGACATCGTGATTGTTGTACGCGATTTCGTCGGCGATGTTCGCGAGCTGCGCCTCGAGCGACGGCTGCCGCCCCTGCAGGAAACGCTCGCCGAGCGCGCCTAGCTTGCGGGCGTTGTCACGCGAGCAGTGCTTGAGTATGCCTTCGCGCGTCTCGAAGCACAGGTTGAGGCCGTTGAATGCGCCGTAATGCTCTTCCAGCTCGTCGACAACGGCCAGGCTTTGCAGGTTGTGCTCGAAGCCACCATATTCGCGCATGCACGCATTGAGCGCATCCTGCCCCGCATGGCCGAACGGCGTGTGGCCGAGGTCGTGGGCGAGCGAGATCGCCTCGACGAGATCCTCGTTCAGACGCAGGTTGCGCGCGATGGAACGCGCGATCTGCGCGACTTCAAGACTGTGCGTGAGGCGCGTGCGGAACAGGTCGCCTTCGTGATTGACGAACACCTGCGTCTTGTATTCGAGCCGGCGGAACGCGGTCGAATGCACGATGCGATCACGATCGCGCTGGAATTCGGTACGCGCGGCAGGCGGCGATTCGGGGTGACGCCTGCCGCGCGATTGCGACGCGTGCGCCGCATACGGAGCAAGATGCGCCTCCAGCGCCGCCAGCGTCGGCGGCGCTGCGACCGTCACGGCCGGCGCCGCTTCGCGCGCGGGCGCGCGGGGCTGGCGTGGCAATTTGCCGGATGTCTCGCTCACCGTCTCCTCCATGTCTGGGGCGCCGGACAGCGGCGCCGCGTTACCGGGTCGTCGCAGCCAGCGTAGCGAATACCGCCTCGTCGGGCGCCCGGGTAATCAGCGTGTCGCCGAAGCACTTCAGCAGGATGAACTTGATTGCGCCCGCCTCGGCCTTCTTGTCGACCCGCATCAGATCCATGTAGCGCGCGTCGCCGAGCGCCGGCCCGCTGACCGGCAGATGCGCGGCCGCGATCACGGCGACGAGGCGCTGCCGCGACACTTCGTCGAGCAGGCCGAGACGCACCGACAGGTCGCCCGCCATCACCATCCCGCAGCCGACCGCTTCGCCGTGCAGCCACTTGCCATAGCCAAGCCCCGCCTCGATCGCGTGGCCGAACGTATGACCGAAGTTCAGGATCGCGCGCAGGCCGCCTTCGCGCTCGTCGGCGGCCACCACGCGGGCCTTGACCTCGCACGAGCGCCTGACGGCCTCGGCGAGCGCCTCCGGCTCGCGGCGGTTCAGCGCGTCGATGTTCGCCTCGATCCAGTCGAAGAACGCAGCATCAGCGATCGCGCCCGTCTTGATGATCTCGGCAATGCCGGCCGCCAGCTCGCGCTCGGGCAGCGTGGTCAGCGCGCCGATGTCCGCGATCACCGCCTGCGGCTGGTAGAACGCGCCGATCATGTTCTTGCCGAGCGGATGGTTGATCCCGGTCTTGCCGCCGACCGACGAATCGACCTGCGACAGCAGCGTGGTCGGCACCTGGATGAACGGCACGCCGCGCATGTAGCACGCCGCCGCGAAGCCCGTCATGTCGCCGATCACGCCGCCACCGAGCGCGACGAGCGTCGTCTTGCGATCCGCGCGCTCGGTCAGGAGGCCGTCAAAGATCAGGTTGAGGGTTTCCCAGTTCTTGTGCGCCTCGCCGTCCGGCAGGACGACGGTCGACACGCGCTTGCCGAGCGGCGCGAGCGCGGCGCGCAGCGCGTCGCCGTAAAGCGGGTCGACGGTCGTGTTCGTAACGATCGTGACCGACGAGCCGTGGATATGGGAAGCGAACAGCTCGGTGCGGCCGATCAGGCCGGCGCCGATGTGGATCGGATAGGCGCGGTCGCCCAGATCGACGTTGAGAGTCATCATGCTTGTAGTGGCTTGGCGACGACGCCCGCCATTTCGAGCTGCATCAGCACCATGTTGACGAGCCCGTTGACGGACGGCCGCCCGGTTTCGATAACGAAATCCGCGCACTCGCGATAAAGCGGGTCGCGCACTTCGTAGAGCGCCTCGAGACGGGCCTTCGGATCGTCGGTCTGAAGAAGCGGACGATTCTTGTCCTTGCGGGTGCGCAACCACAGATCATGCGGATTTGCGCGCAGATAGACGACGATCCCTTGTGTTTTCAGGCACTCGCGATTCTCGGGGCGCAGGATCGCGCCGCCCCCCGTCGCCAGCACGATGTTTTCGCGCTGCGTCAGCTCGGCGATCACCTGGGATTCGCGGTCGCGAAACCCGGCTTCCCCTTCCAGCTCGAAGATCACCGGGATACGGGCGCCGGTGCGCGCCTCGATCTCGTGGTCGGAATCGAAGAACGGCCTGTCGAGCCGGCGCGCGACCGCACGGCCCACGGTGGTCTTACCCGCTCCCATCAGGCCGACGAAAAATACGTTTGCGTGTGAGTCCCGCGCTTGCAACGGCTTCCTCTGTTTCAATCTTGCTGGTGTGTGGCGCAGCTTACTGGCAAAGCGGCTGCCTTGTCGAGCCTGGGCCGGCGGCACTCGGGCCGGAATCGCCAGCGCCGGGCGCTGCCGGGGCGGCCGCCCCGCAATGCGCGCCGACGACCGTCGGGGTGATGAACACCACCAGCTCGCTGCGCTGCTCGCGCCGCGCCCGGTGCCGGAAAAGCGCACCCAGAACCGGTATTTTGCCCAAGAGCGGCACGCGCGTCACATCATCGCGATCAAGCTGCTCGTAAATTCCGCCAATGGCGACCGTGCCGCCGTCCTCCACCTCGACGCGCGTCTGCACGTGTTTAGTATGAATCGCCGGGCCGGCGGCCGTCTGCTCGCCGATGCTGTCCTTGGCGACGTCCAGGTCGAGCACCACCCGCCCGTCCGGCGTGATCTGCGGCTCGACTTCCAGCTTGAGCGTTGCGCGGCGGAACTGCACGCCGCTCACGCCATTGCCGATTTTCGCCTGGTACGGCAGCTCGGCACCCTGCTCGACGATCGCCTTCATGCGGTCGGCCGTCACGACGCGCGGACGCGACACGATCTGGCCCCGGCCCTGGGCTTCGAGCGCGCTCAGTTCGACGTCGAGCAGGCGGCTGGCCGGTGCGGCGAAGAGCGTGAAGCCCGCCGTGGCGGCCTCGAATCCGCCGAGCGGCCGTGCCGCCAGATCGAGCGCGGTACGCTCGCCCGCGTCATCCGCCGGCCGGCCGCGTGCGCGCAACGCAAGCCGTGCGCCCAGATTCCTCGAAAACCCCTGCTCGCCCTCGACGATCCGCGCTTCGATGCTCACCTGCCGGGACGGCCGGTCGATCGCGTCGATCAGCGCCGCGATCTGGGCGATACGCGGCGGCAGATCAGTGACGAACAGCAGGTTCGTCCGCGCGTCGGCGGCCGCGGTGCCGCGCCTCGACAGCACGCGCTGTCCGGCCGCGCCGGTCAGGAGCCGCTGCACGTCCTGCGCGCGCGGATAGTGCAACTCGAAAGTCCGGCTCGCGAGCGGCTCCAGATCGGCGGCACGCGCGTGCGCCTCGAAGCGCTCCCGCTCCCTTGCGGCGAGATCGGCCGCGGGCATCACCCGGATCACGTTGTCGCGTCGCGACATCGCGAGCCCATACGTTTCGAGCAGCGTGTCAAACGCGTGCCGCCAGCGAACCTTGTTCAGGCGCAGCGAAACAGTGCCCCGCACGCGGTCGCTTACGATGATGTTCAGGTTCGTGAAGCGCGCGAACGCGTCGAACGCAGCGGGAAGGCTCACGTCCTGCAGATTCAGAGAGATCCTGCGCGCGTCGTCCGCATCGCCGGGCAGGTGCGCGGTCGCATCGCTCATCCGCGTCGGCGGCGGCAGCGGCACGGGCGGGCCTTCCAGCGCGGGCGTCTGCGGCGCGGCGGCGAGCGCGGGTGGGGCAAGCGGGGCATCACCAGCCTCAGGGTCACTTGCCGCGGGATCGTCAGTCTCGGAATCGCCCGCCGCGGCCACCAGCGGCGGCGCCCGAAACGGCGCGGCGGGCACGACGCCGCCCTCATCGAGCACCGCGGGCAGCGGAACATCCGAAGAAGCGGCACGCGACAGCCCGGGCGACAAGTCGGGCGGCAGAGGCGGCAGCGCGGCTGACGCATCGGCGAGAGACAGCCAGACGCACACGCCCACCGTATGGCAAAGACGCGTCACCATTGCGCACCGCCCTCTCCCACGCCGATCCGGCGCAGGCCATCCGCCGTCGCGAGCGCCACGCCGTCCGGTTCGACGCGCACGACGCGCGCCGCGCCGACCGCCTCACCGGCCGCCACCGTCGCGATCCCGCCCGCGCCGTCATCGAACAACGCAAGGCCGACACGAGCGTCCCGTATCACGCCGGCGAGCCTTGCCGGCGCTGCATGGCCCGCTTCGCGCCCGTCCGCGCCGGCAAACGGATCGCCTTCCGTCGCCACCACGATCTCGCCCCCGACGAAAGCCGCATCGCCGCCCGGCAACGCACCAAATACGTCGAGCGACATCTCGACGCGCGGCACCGCCGCATCGCCCGCTCCGCCGCTCTCGATACGCACCGCTGCCGGCACGACAAGCGCCGGCAACGCCGCCAGCCCGCCGACCAGCCGGAGCAACGCCGGATAGCCGCCGTGCGCGACGATGCGCACGGTGCGCCGGGCGTCCGCTTGCCCGCCCTGACTGCCCAGCGGCTCGAGCGACTGAAGCTGCAACCCGCTCGCGACGGCCAGTTCGGCAAGCCGGAGCATCAGGGACGCCCAGCCGGGCGTGCGCCCATGGTCTTCGGCGAATTCCGGTTCCGCCGGCGGGAGCGCCCGCCGCGCCGCTTCCTGGATCACACGCTCGGCTATGACGGCGCGCGCCGACACCTCTTCCAGCGCCGCCCTGCTGTACGCAAGGCCGCTCCAGTCGGCACGATCCGCCAGATGAATGCCGCCTGCGAGCACCGAGCCGAACGCAAGCGCGCAGCCCGCGACTTGCCCGAAGGCCAGCCATCGCGCACGCGCCGCACCGCTTTGCGACACGCCGCCGGACCACGCCGGCCCCATCATCGCCGCGGTCATGCGCGCCCCTCCTGCGCCGCCTGACCTGGCGTCGCGTCGTCCGACCGCGCCTCCCAGCGCACCCGCACGGAAAACCGCAGCGTTATCCGCCCCGTGCCCGGCGGCCGGATCTCGCCCGACGCCGGCTGCAGCGCATCGACATCGAAGGCCCACCGTTGCCGCTCGCGCGCGATGCGCGCGACCCACCGCGCCGCCGCCGGATAGCTGACGGCGCGCGCATCGACCACCGCGCCGGCCGGCGTTACGCGCAACGCGTCGAGCCAGACGCCGTCTTCGCGGACGCGCGCCAGCAGCGCGAGCAAATCGACCGCATCGCGATAAGGCGCCGCGACGCGCGCCGCCCGTTTCCTGAGCTGCCGGCCGGCATCCGACGCCCGCGCCGCACGTGTCGCCTCATCCAGTTGCGGCTGCCGTTGGCGCAGTTGCGCCTCGAGTGACGCGCGCTCGGCATCGATCCGCGCGCGCATGACCGTCGCCCCGGCCACCCAGGCGCCCACGCCCGACAGCCCCAGCAGGATCGCGGCGGTACACCGGCAAACCAGGCGCCGGCGCGCCGCACGCGCGTCGCGGTCGCGGTAAGGCAGTAGATTGAAACCGCCGACCCAGGCTCGCCAGGCCTGCGGCGAATGCGGCATCGTCGCGGCAGTGGCCGTCGGCACGCTCATTCCCACACTCCTCTCAACGCCAGCCCGAATGCCACCGCGAACGCCGGCGAATACAGATCGTCGCGCGCGGCCGCCGCCGCATCGCCAGCCCAGTGCACGCATTCGAACGGCAGCGTGATCGCCCCGAGCACGTCGCCGATATCCGCCTGCGATACGCCGAAGCGCGCCAGGCAGCGCGCGTCGCCCGCGACGAATGCGCAGCTCGCCGGCCGCCGTGCAAACGTGCGGAGGGCATCCGGCAGCGCGGCATGCGCGCGGTCCGGAAACGCGAAGTCCTGCACGGCCGCCTGGCCGTCCACCCACCATCCACGTACGCCCACGTCGCCGAACCAGATCGCGAAATACGGCTCGTGCGCGTCCAGTTCGTGCAGCGCCGCATAACGTAGCGCACGCAACGCGGCGATCGACTCGCCGTCGATCGCCGTCAGGTCGATGCCCGCCAGCGCGGCCGCATCGACCCGTCTTTGCAGTTCGGCCTGCGGCGCCACTGCAATCGCGATCTCGCCGGGCCTTGCCCCGGCATCATGCCGCCAGTCGAACGCGATGCTGTCGGGAGCCAACCCGGAAACGCGCTCCGCCGCCTGCCGCGCCGCCTCCGCGATGTCGTCGCGGCCCGCCAGATCGAGCATCGCCGTGCGCATCCCGTCGTCGGGCAACGCCATCACGCCCCTCGCATCGCATCGCACGCCGCGCGCCGACAGCCGCGCCGCAGCCGCCGCGAGCGCGTGCCCGACTGCGGCCCAGCGCAGCTCGTCGATCCCGTCCGGCTGCCCGACCGGCTCGGCCGCCAGCCCTTCGACCCGTACCCCCGCGCGCTGGCCGTGCCGGCTCAGCACCGCGACCCTCACCTCGCCCGCGCCGACGTCGATTCCCGCCGCCATGCGCCGGCCCATCCCGAATCGCGCCGCCCATCGTCCGGCCATGCACGCCTCCCGCACTCGCCGCGGCCCCACGCCGCGTTTCATGGATCGCATTCTGCAAAGCGGCGCCCGCGGCCGGGAGTCGGCCGAACGGCCAACGCCGGCGAGCGCAGTCCGCCGCCGCGCTATGCTGGACAAATGGCAGCCCTCGGTCGCAACCGCGCCGCCCGCCCGCGACCGGGCCGGTCAAACCGGGCGGCTATAATCGCGGGACTGTTTTTTGGTGTGCCTATGGAATCCACGTCGCCTACGCCTACGCCCCCGTCCCCACCGCCGCCCCCTGCCCCAGAGCCGAAGAAGCGCTCCTGGTGGATGAACGTGCTGCTCGGCATCGCCGTGCTGTGCGTGGGGTTCATCGTGAGCGTCGGGCTCGTTCTCGGCTATGTGCTCGTCGTGGCGTCGCCGAACATCCCGTCGCTCGACGTATTGACGGACTATCGTCCGAAGGTGCCGCTGCGCATCTACACGGCCGACCACGTGCTGATCGGCGAATTCGGCGAGGAGCGCCGGGACATCGTCCATATCAGGGACGTCCCCGACTCGATGAAGAAGGCGATCCTCGCGATCGAGGACGCGCGCTTCTACGACCACGGCGGCGTCGACCTCACCGGGATCTTCCGCGCGAGCGTGGTCGCGCTGACGAACGGGCATGCGACCCAGGGCGCGAGCACGATCACGATGCAGGTCGCGCGCAACTTCTTCCTGTCGAGCGAGAAGACCTACACACGCAAGATCTACGAAATGCTGCTCGCCTACCGGATCGAGCACGCGCTGACGAAGGATCAGATTCTCGAGGTCTACATGAATCAGATCTATCTCGGGCAGCGCGCATATGGCTTCGCGAGCGCCGCGCGGGTCTATTTCGGCAAGGATCTGAAAGACATCACGCTCGCCGAGGCGGCCATGCTCGCGGGCCTGCCGAAGGCGCCGTCCGCATATAACCCGGTCGTCAATCCGAAGCGCGCGAAGGTGCGCCAGGACTACATCCTGCAGCGGATGCTCGAACTGAAATTCATCACGCGCGCGCAGTATGACGAAGCGATCGCGCAGCCGCTCGTCGTCAAGGGGACGGGCCGCGAATACAGCGTGCATGCCGAGTACGTCGCGGAAATGGTGCGCCAGATGATGTACGCGCAGTATCGCGAGGAAACCTACACGCGCGGCTTCAACGTCATCACGACGATCGATTCCGCCGATCAGTCGGTCTCCTATCGCGCGCTCCGCAAGGGCATCATGGATTACGAACGGCGCCACGGCTATCGCGGCCCCGAGGGGTTCGTCGAATTGCCGGACAACGCCGACGACCGCGAGCAGGCGATCGACGACGCGCTGCTCGAGCACCCGGACAACGGTGAGCTGGTCGCGGCGATCGTCACCGACGCGAGCCCGCGCCAGATTCAGGTGGCGTTCATCGACGGCAGCAACGCGACGATCGACGGCGACAATCTGCGCTTCGCCGCGAGCGCACTGTCGGCCAACGCGCAGCCGAACCGCCGCATCCGCCCGGGGGCGATCGTGCGCGTCACGAAAGGCGACGACGGCAAATGGTCGGTCACGCAGTTGCCGCAGGTCGAAGGCGCGTTCATCTCGATCGTTCCGCAGGACGGCGCGATCCGCGCGCTCGTCGGCGGCTTCGACTACAACAAGAACAAGTTCAACCACGTCACGCAGGCGTGGCGCCAGCCGGGTTCGTCGTTCAAGCCGTTCATCTATTCCGCGTCGCTCGACAAGGGCCTGGGACCGGCGACGATCATCAACGACGGCCCGCTGTATTTCAGCGCCGCGGAAACCGGCGGCCAGCCGTGGGAGCCGAAGAACTACGGCGGCGGCTTCGAGGGGCCGATGTCGATGCGCACCGCGCTGCAGCGCTCGCGCAATCTGGTGTCGATCCGCATCCTCAACCACATCGGCACGAAATACGCGCAGCAATACATCACTCGCTTCGGCTTCGATGCGGAACGCCACCCGGCCTATCTGCCGATGGCGCTCGGCGCGGGCCTCGTCACGCCGCTGCAGATGGCCGGCGCGTATTCGGTGTTCGCGAACGGCGGATACCGCGTCAATCCGTACCTGATCGCGGAAGTGACCGATCCGAACGGCATCATCGTCGTCCGCGCGCAGCCGCTCGTCGCGGAGAAGAATGCGCCCCGCGCAATCGACGCGCGCAATGCATTCGTGATGAACAGCCTGCTGCAAAGCGTCGCGCAGCGCGGCACCGGTGCGAAGACCAACGTGCTCAAGCGCGGCGACCTCGCCGGCAAGACCGGCACGACGAACGACTCGCGCGACGCGTGGTTCGCCGGCTACCAGCACTCGCTCGCCGCGATCGCATGGATCGGCTACGACAATCCGCGCAGCCTCGGCGACCGCGAAACCGGCGGCGGGCTCGCCGTGCCGGTGTGGATCGACTACATGGGCGCGGCGCTGAAAGACGTGCCGGAGTTCAAGCCGACGATGCCGGACGGCGTCGAGACGCTCGGCAGCGAGCTTTACTTCACCGACTTCACGCCCGGACACGGCTTCGTGTCGTCGGTCGGCGTCACGCAGGCCGCGCCGCCGAGCAATGAAGAGGACGCGGTTCCGTCGCACGTCGACGAGCAGGAGAAGCAGGACATCATGAACCTGTTCCAGGGCCACTGACCGGCGGCCCGGCAACGAAAAAGCGGCCAACCGGCCGCTTTTTCGTTTGATGCGCCGTCATCCGGCGCACGCGCCGCGCTCAGGCGCCGAACGCGACCGGCATCCCGGCCTGCTGCGTCGCATACTCGGTCATCGCCGCGAAGAATTCGGCGCCGGTACGCGTGTCGCGCCACGCACCGTCGACGTAGCGATAGTGGAATCCGCCCGCCTTCGCGGCGATCCACACCTCCTTCATCGGCGGCTGCAGGTTGACGATGATCTTCGAGCCGTTCTCGAACGTGAGCGTCAGGACGCTGCCGTTGCGTTCGAGATCGATGTCGGCGTCGCCATCGTTCGCGGCGTCGACGGCACGCTCGACGGCCGCCAGCACGGCCTCGGCACGGGTCAGGTATTCGGTATCGGACATGCTAAACTCTATCGATTCAATTGTTCAGGGACGATCATGCGAGGCGTTTTCCGGATCAGCGCGATTGTAGCGGCTTTGGCGATTCTTGCAGGCTGCGGTCAACGCGGTCCGCTGTACCTGCCCACCGTGCCGCCGTTGCCGCCCAAGCCGCTCGAGCAGATCGATCCGCCGCCGTCGGACGTCACGCCGGGCGCGGAAACCGCATCGTCGGAAAGCACGCCCGACACATCGGGCACGCCGCTCATGCTGGCGCCCGAACTGTCGACCGGCGCACCGTCGCCCGCTTCCGCGCCGGCGCCCAGGCAGTAACGCCCGCCGCCAGGCCGTTCGAGCCCGGCACGCCCGGTCAGCCGCGCACGCGCCGCCAGCCCCACGCGGCAAGCCGCCATCCGAGCAGCACGGCGACGATCACGGCATACAGTTTCGGCTGCGCGAGATCGTGCTTGCCCGCCCTCATCCACCAGAAGTGCAGCACCCCGAACAGCGCGATCGCATAGATCGCGCGGTGCAGCGTCGCCCAATGCCGGCCGAGCTTGCGCACCATCGCGCGCGGCGACGTCGCGGCGAGCGGGATCAGCAGCACGAACGCGGCGAACCCCATCGTAATGAACGGCCGCTTGCCGACGTCCGCCAGGATCGCCATCAGGTCGAACCACTTGTCGAACCAGAAGTAGGTCGTGAAGTGCAGCGTCGCATAGAAGAAAGCGAACAGCCCGAGCATCCGGCGAAAGCGCAGCAGCGCGTTGATGCCGGTCATGCGGCGCAGTGGCGTGACGGCCAGCGTCACGCACAGCATCACGAGCGTCCACAGGCCGGTCGAGCGCGTGATGAATTCGACCGGATTCGCGCCTAGCCGGTCGGTCAGCCCGAACAGCACGAGTCGCGCGAGCGGATACAGGCCGGCAGCGAACACGGCCGCCTTGGCGGGCGCGATCCAGCGGGGCGCGCCGCCCGGGCGGGCCAGGCCGGTGCGGCGCCCGGCCGCGCCGGCGCCGGAAGCGGGCGTGAGCGTGGAAGGTTGCATGTCGTTTCTCACCGGTCAGCGTCAGAAATATTTCTTCAGATCCATGCCTTGGTACATCGATGCGACCCACTCGCCGTAGCCGTTGAACATCAGCGTCTTGCGCTTCGGGGTAAAGAAGCCGTCCTCGCCGATGCGCCGCTCGGTGGCCTGGCTCCAGCGCGGGTGATCGACATTCGGATTCACGTTCGAATAGAAGCCGTACTCGCCGGGCGCGTAGGTGTTCCAACTGGTCGGCGGCGCCTTCTCGACGAAGCGGATCCTGAC
>Ga0335069_10005950_pt1 | contig 17839 bp, 22 predicted proteins | sample Lox_Sample_11_FD_206714 | JGI IMG/M metagenome (GOLD analysis project Ga0335069, IMG submission 206714) | Soil microbial communities from Loxahatchee National Wildlife Refuge, Florida, United States - Lox_Sample_1.1 | ecosystem: Environmental > Terrestrial > Soil > Wetlands | place: USA... | reverse complement strand
GTGCGCTTCGTGCGCGCGCGTTCGTACGGTGTATTCGCAGTCTATCGTTTGGGATTGGCCGCCTTCGTGGCAGCGATCTGGCTGATGCGGTCTTGATGGTGAGGCTGCAGGCGGCAAGGAGCCTCGCAACCTGCAGCACGAGCATCAGGACTACTTCACTGGAGTGCGCTTGTCCCCGTCGTAGGTGAAGAGCTGGTCGCCCTCGTCGCGGGTCTTTTTATGAGTCCCGTCGCAGTAGGGCTTGTTCTTCGACAGGCCGCAGCCGCAGATCCAGGCCGGGAGTTCGGTGCCTTCTGGAATCTCGTACGGCCCCGTTTCATCGTGACGAACTAGTCGTGCCATCGTTATAAAAGCCTCCATCTCTGCCGCGGTCGGACCCTTGCCCGAGATGCGCGACGGATTGCCGCAATAAAAGACCAGCAGGTTGCTGGAGTCAAACGGGAATCGCGCGAGCGAAATCCTCGAGCGCACGGGCCAGCTCCAGCGGGCACTCGAGCGGCAGGTGATGATGCGCTCCCGGCATCGTGATGAGTTGCACGAGACGGTTCGATTCGCGGGCTTTCTCGGCTGAATCGGCGAGCATGATACGGCTCTCGCCGGCGCGTACCAGTAACAGCGGAAGCGTCAGCCGAGTAATCGTCGCGGCCACGTCTATCCCGTCACTGCCGAAAAAACTATCGCGGTCGAACTTGAGGGTATAGGTGTCGTCCTCGGTGCGTATCAGGCTTTTCTTCGCGATCTCGAGCACCACCTCAGGCGGGATTTCCCCTTCGTTCGGCATCAGGCGAAAACTTCGCAACGCCGTCGGCAGGTCCGGATAGACCACCTTCGGCAGTGACTTGAGATGACGCAGATAGCGATTTCGGCGCGGGGTCGAGGTGACGGGTACGTCGACCGCGACGATTGCACGCGCCAGTTGTGGAAAGCGCTCGGCGAACGCGATCGTTGCGACTCCGCCCATGCTATGGCCGACGACGATTGGCCGTTCAAGCTCGAACTCTGTGATCAGATTCGCGATATCCTGTGCGTAGTCGTGCGGCGAATAGGCCGGCGGTCGTGTCCAGGCGCTATCGCCATGGCCGCGCAGATCGAGCGCGATTAGGCTTGCCGCTGATTCAAAGGACTCGGCAACGAAGCGCCACCACCAGGCATTGGCCGAGTTGCCGTGCACAAACACGATCGTGTCGGCGCGCCTATGAGCCGCTTCCCATCGTAGGCAATGCAGACGCGGGGGTCCGCTAACAAAGCGGCTGACAGGTGTCCTCATGAAAGCTGATTGAGGAATTCGTTCATTACCCCGATTAGGCCCGTCGGGTTATCGATCATCACATGATGAAAGGAATCGGGAACGTGCGTGTGGCGGCACTCCGGGATTGAGGCGGCGATCTTCTGGGTTACCCCGAGCGCCATCACGCTTGAGCCGGCGCGGATATAAAGCGCGGGACAGGTTATGCGCGATAGGCTCTTCGTTACGCTGATAGGCTCCCGAATCAGCGTCCGCCGATCCATCTTGTGGCCCCATTTCCCTTGCTCATCCCGCCTGAAGGAGAGACGCGCGACGTACTGAAGGATCTCGGGCTTGGCCATATTTTGCGGCGGGTTGGTGCGGAAGTTGGCGATCGCGTCTTCGAGCGTCTCGTACGGGCGCGACGGCTTCTCCCCAATCTTGCGCAGGGCTTCAACCGCTTCCTGCGGATACGATGCCGGGCTGTCGATTACGATCATTGCGCGAAGTTTTTCGCTGTGGTCGACCGTGTAAGCCATCACCGTATGACCACCCATCGAGTGGCCAACCAGCACCGGCCGCCCCAGGTCCCATCCGTCGATCACCGCTACGAGGTCTGCGACATATTGGCGCGTCCCGTAAGTCCACTCTTTGGTCCAGGGGCTTTCGCCGTGGCCGCGCTGGTCAAGAGCCAGGACGTGATAGCGATCAGTGAACGCGGGACCAACGAAATCCCACCATCGGGCATGTGCGGCGCCGCCATGAACCAGCAGCATCGGGGGCAATCCCTCGCCGCCGTAATCCACACAACTTAGTACCAGACCATCGGAGGCCTTGAATTGCCGGGTCGTGATCATGCGACGCTATTCAAGATACTTCGCACCGATAGTGCAACGGAAGTCAGATGAGGCTGCCCGGATACACCCTATAGTTTTGCCATCGTCCACCGGAGCGCTCGCAGAACGAGGTAACATTGGACGAATCCAACGCTGCAATAAAGAAACCAGAACACGAACGCAGCCGCTCGGCCTGCAAAAATTAAAATAATAAGACTCAGGAACGATTGCGACGAGTATGCTCGCCGGGAACGAAGCGAAAGACATTAAGAGGAAGACTTCCGTCCGGTCGCCACCTGGTCGCGAACCACAAGGGACTGCTAGTGCACCGGCAAGCAGGCAAATTTCGAGCGCGAGCCAAACGAATAAAGGCAGCCACCACAGAAACGAGCGAAGTCGCGCGTCGGCTAACATATCACTCTGCTACTCGGCAGCGACAAACTATCCCGAAGGCGGCGTATTACTCAACGGAAGTGTGACTTCTCATCGGCAGTCTTTCGTGTAACGATTTAACGCTGCAACTCATGCGTATGCGTCGACTAGCTTCTCTCGTTGCGATCCTCGCCCTGATGTGGTTTATCCCCGGGCTTTACCCGTCGGTGACCTTGGCCGCCGATATCAGCACTTCGGGCTCCGGTGCGGCTCCAGCCGCACCACCTGCGGGCGCTCCGCCATCGGACGCGGCGGGTTACGCGGATCAAAGCAACTCGGCAAAAGCGCGAGCACTGGTCGAAGCGGCGATCAACATGACCGACAGCAATCGCGCCGTGAATCTCTTATGGCAAGCCACCGACCTCGATCCGAATCTGGAAGAGGCCTACGTCTATCTGGCGCTCTATTACAATTCGCGGTCGCAGTTCGACCATGTCGTTCAGGTCTATCAGAAGTTGGTGAAGTATCGGCCGCAAGAGACCAGCGCATGGATGAATATCGGCGAGGCTTACATGTCTTACTCGCCGCCGCGCTTCGATGCGGCCTTGCCCAATTACCAGAAGGCCCTCGAACTTGATCGCACCTCCTGCTTCGCCCTTCTCCGGATTGGCGAAATTTACGCACAACAGGGTAATCGCGCCGAGGCCGAACGTTATCTGCATTTACCCGGATGCGATCGCGCCAAGAGTCCGGAACTCGTGCAGCAGGCCGATCAAGTTTTGAAACAGATGGGAATGTAGGGGCGCTTCGGAAGTTCAAGCCTTAGTTTGAGGTTCCGCCAGACCCGCTCGGACCACGTCGGCGGGCGTATCCAGATCCTGCACGATTCCTTCATCGTCGACGTCGCAGTATGCGATGCGACTCGGATCGGCGTTCACGACCACACGGGCCCCTTGGTCTTCCGGAGCTGCCAGCAGTTCGCCGAAAAGCGAGCGATCGAACAGCACCGGATGGCCCCGGCGTCCATTGTATCGCGCGATAACAATAGGCTTGCCCGTATGCTCGTATTGCTCGACTACGGCCCGAAAGGTCTCCCGTTTCACGCGTGGATGGTCGATTAGATGCATCATGACCGCGGACACATCGCCAACTTGGCGTAGCGCAACTTTCAAGGAAGAGAGTTGGCCTCGCCTATAGTTTCGATTCTCTGCGACCGTGAGACGCGTATCCTGGGGCACAGTTAGCCTGATCCGCTCGATATGGGCCCCCAACACGATCACGAGATGATCGACCGACGTGAGCATCGTCGCCGCAAGGTGTTGAAGATAGGTTTCGTTGCCAATCCTCAGCAGGGCCTTGGGAAAACCCATCCGCCGCGACTCTCCCGCCGCGAGCAGCACCCCGCAGATGTTGCGCATGAAATACAGGCGGACTCCGCTAATCGACGCGCCGCAGGCGTCCGCTTTTGATTCCCAGTGTCACTTCGTCCCGCCGACCGGTGCGCCGCTCGCGGATAATCTCGGCCATGATCGATACAGCTATCTCCTCGGGCGTCTCGGCGCCGATATCGAGCCCGATAGGCGCGTGGACTTCGTCCAGTCGCTGCGGATCGATTCCTTCTTCCTCGAACCGCGCAAGCGTCGCCTTAACCCGACGGCGCGAGCCGATCATCCCGATAAAGCCGCACGGTTGCTTGAGCGCCGCGCGCAGCGTCTCTTCGTCGAAGGCGTGGCCGCGCGTCACCGAGACCAGGTAGCAATAGCGGTCGAGCTTGAGGCCATCGATAGCCGCTTCAAACGGTTTCACGACAATTTCGTCGGCCGTCGGGAAACGCTCCCGATTGGCGAATGATGCGCGGTCATCGATCACCGTGACGTGAAACCCGAGCATCGATCCCATCGTGGCCAGCGGGATTGCGATATGACCTGCGCCGGCGATGATCAGGCGATGAGCACTGCTGACGGGATCGAGAAAAATCTTGGTCCCGGGAGTATCGAGCCTGACCGCGGGTTTGAGCGCGCCGCCCGTATCGACTTCAAGCAGCGCCGGCACACCATCTTGCGCGCGGCTCTCAAGCTCGTGCAGCGCCGATGCGGACAATCCCGCGCTCTCGGGCGCCGGCTCATCGGTGGGACCGATAACGAGCTTCGCACCTGTTCCGAGATCTGACTTAGCGTCGGAATCGACCAGTGTTACGAGAGCCGCGGTTTTGCCGTACGTCGCGGCATCTTCAAGGCGGCGCGCAATCGGAAGATCGCGATTGGGCGACCAGAGGCTGATTAGCACCTCCATGATTCCGCCGCATGTGCCGATCTCCTGCTGATCGAAATCGCCGGTGAGATCGACTTCGGCCAGGCGTGCGCCCTGCCCTTCACTGAGTAGGAGGCGCGCCTTGCGGTAGACCTCCGCCTCGCCGCATCCGCCGCCGATCGTACCGACCTGGCGATCTTCGCTGACAATCATCTTGGCCCCAGGCTCCCGGGGTGTCGAACCACGCACATTGATGACCGTAGCGAGTGCAAAAGGCTTGTCGGCCTCAAGCGTTCGAACCGCTTCGGTCCAAATCAGATTGGATTCCGCCATCGCGGAATCCATTGTGGCGCAAACGTATAGAGCGTTTCCAGCGTCTTTCAGAGGCTGCCGAAACCGCTGCTGCCCGAACTGCGATCGATCTCCGTTCGGGGCCGGCTGCGCCCGGTCTCTTCTTCGGCCAAGGAGTACCTCGCGAGCATCCGATAGAGCGTGGAGCACGAGATTCCCAGCAAGTCGGCTGCGCGCCGGCGATTACCCTCGGTCTCTTCGAGCGAGCGAACGAGAGTGCGCTTGATCACTTCATCGAGCAGCAGAGGGCCGGAGTCAGGATTGTTGGGTGGCGGCGGAATGACCATCTCCGGCTCGACCATTCTGGCATCGGTTTTTTCAATTGGAGCCTCGACTGTCGGCGCAGTCACTTTCACGCCGCGCACCGTCTCGGGCAGCATCTGCACGTCGATACGGTCCGAGTCCGTGAGCATCACCGCCGACTGGATCGCGTGGGAAAACTCGTGGACGTTACCGGGCCAATCGTGACGACGGAGCGCGTCCAGCGCACGTTGGCTAATCCACTGGATATTTTTACCGAAGGGCCGGTTGTAATGGCCGATAAAGTGAGCTGCCAACGCGTCCAGCGCATCGCCACGCTCTCGCCAAGGTGGAATCGTGATAGTCGAGGCGCTCAGTCGGTAATAGAGATCGTCGCGGAAGGTCCCTCCTTGACCATCGTCTTGAGGTCCCGGTTGGTTGCCGCTATCAGGCGGATATCGACTTTGTAGCTTTGCGCGGAGCCCACCGGCTGGACGTCGTGCGTCTCAACCGCGCGCAACAGCTTGGGCTGAAGACGCAGCGGCAATTCGCCGATCTCATCGAGAAAGAGCGTTCCGCCGTTGGCTGAGCGGAAGTAGCCCAGCGCCTCGTCGCGGGCGTCGGTAAACGCTCCTTTGACGTGGCCGAAGAGCTGCGATTCGGCCAGCGATTCGAGCAGGTTGGAGCAATTGAAGGTCACGAAGGGACCCTTAGGCACCGGTCCCAGCGTATGCAGTGCGCGGGTAACGAGTTCCTTTCCTGTTCCCGACTCGCCATGTACCAGGACGGTTGCCTTGTAGGGGCCGAGCCGGGCGATCGTCTTCAGCACTCGCCGCATCGCCTCCGAGCGGACCACCATCCCACCCAACCCCTCCGTCCCTACGTTCAGGTCGTCGAGTTCCCGCCATTCAGGCCGACTGGTGAGCGAGGAATCCGCGAGGGCCGAATAGACCTCGCCCGCAAAGAATCGCGTCGTTTCCAAGGCACCTCCTCCTACCGTTACGCAGGGGGTTGCGGCGTGTAGTGTGCCATCATGGGGAGCAAGCCGGGGGCGTTCTCGATACACCCGAGAAGCCAAAAGAGCCTAACTAGAACAGAGAAGAGAGTCGGAATATTGGCAGGCGACCAAGAATTGCCACGAAGCGTCCGCAGACATGAGAGCGTCACAGATGGGCGCATGCGATGACACTGAATCGCACGTGCCCATCTTCACTCTCAAGCTTTACTGTCGATCAGGTCCACGAGCACCTGGGCCGTATGGTCCCGCGGATTAACGCTGTCGTAGTAGCGCACGACGTTGCCTGACTCATCGATCAGGATACTGACGCGCTTGGCGTAACGAGCTTTCGTGTCGGTGCAGGCGCCGTAAGCCATACCGAGAGTCCGCTCGGTATCGCATAGCAGGGGAAAATTGAAGCTGTACCTTTTCGCGAAAGCTGCATTCTGCTCAACGCTGTTAAAGCTGGCGCCCAGAATAGCAACGTTCAGCTGGTCGAAATCGGCTTTTTGATCGCGGAACCCGCGACCCTCGACCGTTCAGCCAGGGGTGTCAGCTTCGGGGTAGAACCAGATCAGCACTTTCTTGCCGCGGAGGCCCTTCAGCGCAACGGTTTTGCCCTCGTGCGTCTGGAGGCTGAAATCCGGGGCGATATCACCGGGTTTGAGTGCCATCGTTGGATTTACCTTTCATTGCCAGCACTTGCTCGGCCCCGGATTGGAGCGGAGAGCGATACCGACCAATCACAACTATGGCGCATCCGACTCGGCGGTCAAAGGCCAGCCGGATACGAGCCTTAGCCGAACGTTCGGATAGCCTAGATCAACGCGGGCGCAAGGATAACGATCAACATCGCGGGAAGAATGAAGAGCACGAGCGGAAAAAGGATCTTGTCGTGGTTTTCTGCGCTGCCTCCTCGGCACGCATCCGCCGTTTGCTCCTGAGCATATCGGAGCTGGAGCGCAGGGTCGGGCCGATTTGCGCCCCCAACTGCTCACTCTGGATGAGCGTTGCTGCGAGCGGCTTCATATCTTCAACGGCCGTGCGATCGGCCAAATTCCGCAGGGCTTCGCCCAAGCTGAGACCCGCCGATACCTCACCCGAGGCGAGCGTCAGCTCCTTGCCGATATTCTGTCCCTGATGAGCCGTCTCTTCGCCGACGACCTTCACCGCTTCGAGCAGGCCGAGGCGGGCTTCGACGCAGACGACCAGCAGATCGAGCACATCGGAGAGCTGACGAGCGATACGAAACTGGCGTTGCCGTCCTCGCTTGCTGAGGTAGTAGCCCGGCAGCGTCATCCTGAGCATACCGCCGGCGCTGACACTAACGACCAGCTTGTTGCCCGAGAAACGCAGCAACAGCCCCGCCATAAGAGCGAAAACGGCTCCGGCTGCAATCGCGCCGAGTCGAACTAGCTGAAACATTTTCGACGCGTTCCCGCGAGAGTAGCCAGCGCGAATCAAGGCCGAGGAAGCCTTGGATGTACCCGGGGTCTCCTTCGGCTCCGGGATCCGTTCCATCACCCATCGGAGCAGCGTGCCAGCGGCCTCTCTGCGACCGAGATCGCCCAGCGTGAGACCTTCATCGCGACGGAAGTGGAGCGTCGTTTCCTCGAAGCGCTCGCGTAACACGCGATGACTCCCGTAGAAGGCGAAGTAGATCGCACCAAAGCCAACCCCGACTAGGCAGAAGACCATCACGCTGGCGGTGAGGATACTCATCGAACGAATTCCTTCGCGCGGCCTAATACTGGACGTTGAGTATCTTGCGGATCGCAAAAAAGGCCATCGCATCGAAAGCGATAGCGACTTTCACGACCTTGATACCGGTTGGATGATGAAAAAGGAGGTCGGTGTAGCCCGGCCGGATTAGGTTGAAGATCGCGAGCACGAAGACGGGTAAAAGGCCTACGATCGCGCCGCTCACGCGACCCTGTGAAGTCATCGTATGAATCTGGGCGGCGAGTTGCTGTCGCGTCCGTACAATCTCGCCGAGGCATCCGATAATCTGCGCGCGACTGCTGCCGACTTCACTTTGCACTTTGATAGCAACAACCAGGAGCCGAAGGTCGTCCTCGGGCACGCGTCGCAGAAGGTCCTCGAAGGCGCGCGGCAAAGACATACCCAATCGCGTCCGCTCCAGTACTATTCGGAATTCGCTCTGCAGGGGATCGGCAAATTCCTTAACGAGGACTTGCAGACCACGCATGAGCGTATGCCCAGCCTCGAGTGGCGATTTCATCAAGTCGAGAGCGCCCGGCAGCTGTTGTAGAAAAGCCCTGAGCCGTTCGTCCCCGGCGCCATCGCACATAGACGAGTGGTAACAGTGCCGCTATTGCGCCCGAACCGACCGACAATGCCGCATCGCCCGTCAGTAATACGCCGAGACCGCAGCCTACACCGCACAGCACGACCATCAGCAGCATCGACTCCGAGACGTGCAGGTAGATTCCTGCCTGACACAAGCTCTCTTCGAGGCGTGCGATCGGCCTCAGGGCGTACAAGGAACTGAATGCGAGACCCTGTCTGGAGCGGCCGCGCGGGTCGGCGCGCAGCAACTGCATGGCCAGTTCCTCTTTGCTGTCGGTAGTGACACGAGCAAGCATCTCTTTGGCGCGCGAGCGATCGCCGTCGCGACGACCGCTGCCGAGAACGACAAGCGTGGCGACCAGAATGATCGCGAAAATTCCGCTGGAAATAGAATCGAGACGGCGATAGCGCTCGAGCAGAGGCATGATGGTCTGCTCGGGATTGAGATGCATCTTGAGAGCGAAGCCGCCGTTTTGGAGATCGAGATCGACGATCGCGACGCGTCGCCCCAGTTCGTAGCGCATCGCCAGACCGAGATTGGCAGCGATAGTGCTCATGCCTACGCCGCCCGCTAACCCAGCGACAGAGTAGATCTTGCCGATTTTGCTGGCTGGTTTGCCGCTCTGGTCGCGTTCCTTCAATTTCAGGAACAACAGCATTGCCTCGTTAGCCTCGAGGGACACCGGAAGCAACTCGTCGGCGCCCGCATGCAATACCTGCCGCATCATCGCCGCGGCTTCATCCCTGAGAAGCCCCACGAGAAAGGGCTTGTTAGGTCGTTCCGATAAGCGGTTGAGGTAAGCGAGCCCCAGTGCGGGGTTTTCTTCGATCTGTACGAGCACCGCATCAGGCTTCGCCGGATGGTGCGTCGGAGAATCGGGCGCGAAATCCATAAGTTCGAGGCGTGGCTCGGTTACTGTTTCGAGTACCTGACGGACATGGGCCCGCTCAAGTTCGTTCTCGCCTACCAGATGCACGAGCAAGTCTGCCTTTTCGCGGTCTTCTTTCATGCTTGCCCTCAACTGCGAGGCAGCTTTTGCACACCATGTGCGAATTCATCGGTAGCACGCTTTCCTTGTTTTAAAGCGATTCCTCTTGTTCTTTTTGGAAATGAAGCATCCGAACGTTCCATTTTGACGCTGCTTGCAGAACATCACGGGAAATTTCGTTGCGCAGATGAGTTACCGAGTGAGAGAACCGGTGGCGGCTTGCATCGCGTGACCGTGCCTGGTGTATGCTCGATCACGCTTAAATCCCGTGGTTTGAGGTGCTGCAATGGCTAATGAGACTGGCGCGAAATGGTCGATCGAGGGTGAGTATTTTGAGTCCTGCAATTGCGAACTCCTATGCCCTTGTCTGCTCAACCATGCGCAAGTCAGTCCCACAGAGGGACACTGCGATGTAGTCCTCGCCACGCATATCGCCTCGGGCAAATGTGGCGACGTCGATCTCTCGGGCTTGAACGCCGTGCAGGCGCTCACCACGCCCGGGCCGATGGCCCAAGGCAATGGGACGCTCGCGGTCTATGTGGATAGTCGCGCCACGGAACCGCAGCGTGCGGCTCTCGAAGCGATCTTCACGGGCAAGGCCGGCGGACCGCCGAGTCTGCTCGCAGGCATGATTGCGCACCGCCTGCCGACCAAGACCGCCCCGATTAGCTTCAGCTCGGACGGTCGGGCTTTTAAACTTGCGATCGCAGGTATTCCGACGTCTCGGTCGAAGGCGTGATCGGTGCCGGCAACAAGGTCGTGTACCTGGACAATGTGGGCCATCCGTACTCGCAGCGTCTCGCGGCTGCCAAGGCTCCGCAGAGCAAATTCAAGGACCATTCCTTCGATTTCGATAACACCGGCCGTAACGGCCATTTCTCCGCGATTCAATGGTCGAATGGCTGATGAGATCACTCATCCTGCTGCGGCACTTCCATTGCCGCGAGGCGTGGGACGCGATCGCGTCATCCTGTGGATCAGTCTGGCCGCGATTACGCTGATCTCGTGGCTCTATCTTCTCTGGATGCCGATGTCGCCGGAAGACTTCGGCGCTATCGGACGTAGCCTTCTCGGCACGATTCCGTCATCGGCATCCGATGCCGTTCTGACCTTCCTCATGTGGACGATCATGATGGTCGCGATGATGCTCCCGAGCGCGACTCCGATGATCGACACATACGCCCGAATGGTCGGCAATCGAAGTACTGCGCCGTGGCGTGACGTCGCGGCGTTCACCTCGGGATATTTGCTTGTCTGGACTTTCTTCAGCGTGGTCGCGACTGCGGGGCAGATACTTCTGCAAAAGATCGGTCTGATAACCGGCTCGCTCACGACCATACCTTTCGCGAGCGCCATTCTGCTTCTAAGCGCGGGAATCTACCAGATCACGCCGCTCAAGAACGTATGCCTCACCGGATGCCGTTCGCCGATCGGCTTCTTCATGACGAGCTGGCGCGACGGAACAGGTGGAGCGCTCAGGATGGGGGTGCAGCATGGCGCGCTATGCCTCGGATGCTGCTGGTTCCTGATGGCGCTGCTTTTTCTCTTTGGTGCGATGAACCTTATCTGGGTCGCCGCGCTCAGTATCTTCGTGCTGCTGGAGAAGGCCATCCCGGGTGGACGTATCCTCGCCTATGGCAGCGGCGTCGCAATGATCGTCGCCGGAGTCGCGTTGCTGGTTTGAAGACGCTCTACACGATCGGCCATTCCAACCATCCCATCGAGAAGTTCATCGAACTCCTGACCACGCATCAGATTGCGACGCTCGTCGATGTGCGGTCCTATCCCTCGTCGCGCCGATTGCCCCATTTCAATCAGGACGCGCTCAGCGCCTCTTTGAACACCGTCAGCATCGAGTACCAATGGCTCAAGTCGCTCGGTGGCAGGCGAACGTCCAAGCGGATCGATTCGCCGCACACGGCGTGGGAGGTTCCAGCTTTTCGCGCTTATGCCGATTACGCAGAGACCGCCGATTTCGATGCGGGTCTCCGCACCCTAATCAGTTGGGCCCAGGCGCGGCAAACCGCCTTCATGTGCTCGGAGGGCTTATGGTGGCAATGCCATCGACGGATTATCTCCGATCATCTGACGATGAGAGGATACACTGTCGAGCACATCACCCCGGCCGGAAAGATCGTTGCCCATCAGTTGCCCGACTTCGCGAGCATCCACGATGGGCAACTTATCTATGACGGCGGTCAGGCGCGGCTCGGTTTCAAGCGGACCTGACAGCACTATATGAGCGTCGTTTCGGCGGGCTCCGGAATCACGCGATGTTCCAGATGACCAATCTTCTCGATTTCGATACGCACGACGTCGCCGGCCTTGAGCCACTTGGGCGGCGTCATCGCGGCGGCCACACCGCTCGGCGTACCGGTCGAGATCAGAGTACCGGGCTCAAGGGTAAAGACTGTCGAGAGAATCTCGACCTGCTCGTAGCAGCTGAAGATCAGATTTTTGGTGTTCGAGTGCTGACGCAGCTCGCCGTTCACAAAGGTCTTGAGTTCGAGGTTGTGCGGGTCACCGATTTCGTCCGGCGTTACGATCCACGGCCCCGTCGGCCCATGCGTATCAAAGGACTTGCCGAGCGTCATCGTCTGGGCGCGGCGCTGCCAGTCGCGGACGCTCACGTCGTTCACGATGATGAAGCCCGCAATCACTTCCTTCGCGCGATCGCGGGGCACGTGGCGGCATCGCCGGCCAATCACGAAGCCGAGTTCGCCCTCATAATCAAGCGCTTGCGAGGCGCGCGGCAGATGAATCGGATCGTAAGGCGCATTCACGCAACCGTTTTGCTTGTTGAAGAAGATCGGAAACTCCGGCTTCTTCATCCCGGTCTCGGCGATGTGGTCGGCATAGTTGAGGCCGACGGCGAGGAACTCCGGCGGACGACGTACCGGCGCTTCGAGCTTGACCTGCGCCAGTGGGATTTTGGGAGCGGAGTCAGCCGCCTTGCGGACCGCGTCGAGCGCGGCGTTACCTCCGCTGAGTAGCGCGATCATATCGCGGGGCAGGCTTGCGGAAGTCGCGCACACGTCGGCGACCGCGTCATTGACCACCACGCCGATACGGGTCGAGCCCTGATGGGTAAAAGTTGCGAGTTTCATGCGCTTCCTCCGTGGAAATCTGCGCCCATACCTAACACAAAAGGCCCGAGGGACCGCAACATCGGCGGTTGCTAAAGATGGCCGGCGTTGCGCTTGAGGTAGGCCACGATCGTCGCCTTGTCCTCTTCGCTGAGCGCCGTACCTGCGGCGGCGAGTTTCGGCATCATCGCGTCGACCTGGATACGCCACATCTCCGCGGTCATAGATCGCGGGTCCCAGGCCTGATGACACGCGCCGCATCGCTCGGCATATAGTTGCGCGGCAGGAGTTCCGGCTTCGGGCAGCGCCCGTTTGGTGCACCCGGCTGAGGTGGCGCTCAACAAAAAGAGGAGCAAGAGCAGTTTTGAACGAGGCACGGAGATGGCGTCAGTTGCGATGCGGCCAGCGCGCGGCGGGCAGAACTTTCGCCATCGCGCTGCGTAAATCATCGATCAGCTTCAACCGCGCCGATTCTTCCAGAGCGACCTTCCGCTCGTTTTCGGCACGCAGCCACACCGGCTGCAGCCGCATCGGATCGTCCTCGTAGCGCGGAAAGATATGCCAATGGACATGCGGTTCCTGATTGCCGAGGCATTCGTAATTGAGCTTGAGCGGTGCGAGCACGCTGCTGATAGCGCGCCCCATTCCCATCATCTCGTCGAGCAGTTCATGCGCCTCGCCGCGGGGCATCAGATGGGGTTCGGTGGCGTGGCGTTTCGCCAGGATAACGCAGTAACCGCGATAGAATTGCGCATCGCCAAGGATTACCCAGCTACGCGGCAACTCAGCGACCAAATCGGGGAACTCGCCGCGCCTGATTTGATCAATCATCGCGCAGATACCACATGGGCGTGGGGTGTTCTCAGTCGGCGGCATCGCTCGGCTCCGGCGTCACCTGAATCAATTGGATATGCGAATGTTGCCGCAGGTAATCTACCGTATTCATCTTGTAGGGCTTCTCGTAATAGACGCGGCTGACGCCCGTGTTTATCAGCACCTTGAGGCAATGGATACAGGGGGTGTGAGTGACATAGATATCCGCGTCGCGAATCGCGACGCCGTTGCGCGCCGCCTGCGTGATCGCGTTGATCTCGGCGTGAATCGTGCGGAAGCAGTTCTGTTCGAGGTCCCCATCGGGGGTGCGCGATTCGTAGATGAGGCATCCCGAATCGAGACAGTGCGGCAATCCCGCGGGCGCACCGTTATAGCCGGTCGCCAGGATACTGCGATCGCGCACGATCACTGCCCCGACTTTCGCACGCAGGCAGGTAGACCGCTCGGCCACCTGCCGCGTGATCGTCATGAAATATTGATCCCAGGATGGACGCGCCACCGCTCAAACCTCGCGGCCACAATGCCGCAGCCGCGGATTGCGATGCAAGCAGGCGCGAACCGGCTCTCTACTGCAAAAGGATCGCGCTGTGCAGCGTATGCCCGGTCTTCATGCTGCCGGTCTTGGTAAAGCCGCCGTTGGTCGAGGTCTTAGTGGCTGCCGGGTTATAAAGCTCGGCGCTCGATTCGATCTTGCTTTTGCTCCATCCGCCCGCGATGAGCACTTGGCCCACCAACGGACCCGAGCTGAAGAGCGTCGCGGAGTGTCCGGCGCGTGCCTGCGTCATGCTCGGCAGGCAAACCTGCGGCGGTCCCGCCTTCGAGCCTTTCACGCAGGTGAAAGTTCCGCTGTTCGGATCGTAGAGTTCTGCCGTATTGCGCGGGGCACTACCCGAAGACTGGATACTAGCGATACTCGTAGCAACGTCGATGGTCCACGAAACTGTTGTCGTGAGACCACCCGTTATCAACACTTGCCCGCTTGGGAGGAGGGTTGCAGTATGCAGCATGCGGTCGTCCGTAAGGTTGCCTGTGGTAGTGAAGGTTTGCGTACCAGGGTCGTAGATCGCCGCCGCGTTGACGGTAACACCAAAAGGGGCAAACGGATCAGGCGTTATATTGAACCCACCCGTAAAGAGAATCTTGTTGTCCTGTAAGACGGTAGCGGTATGAGCGGCGACGCCTTGCGGCAGCGTTGAGGTCAGCGCGGTGAAGGTCTGTGTGGCCGGACTAAAGATTTCGGCGGTATTGGTCGAAACCGCACTCGCGGCCAGACCAAAGAGTACCTCGGCCACGCGGTCGATACCTCCGGCGATCAGCACAGAACCATTGCTGAGCAGTGTCGCAGTATGCAGCGCGCGATGATCAGTCATCGAGTTGGCGAGAAGCGTGAAAGTCTGCGTAGTCGGATCGTAGATTTCGGCCGTATTGACGGGCTTGCCAGTTGTTATGTCGAAACCGCCTGCAATCAGAACCTGACCGTCGAGCGCTGTGCCGGAACCCGCGATCAAAGTTGTAGTGTAACCGGCTCGGGCTACGTTTAGAGCATTGCCTGCAGTCGCAGCAGCGGTGCCCCCTTTGAAATTGTAGAGTTGAGCCGAGGTGGAAGGGCTGAAAACCATATAATGCTTTGCCTGATTTGCCGGAAGTTGACCAGCCTGCGGTTTTGCCAGATAGAGTCCACCCATACTCAGGATCGATCCATCTTTGGTTAGCTCCACCGAAGGCGCTGCCGCGGGCCCGCCCGTCAATCCAGTCAGGGCAAAACTCTTGTTGTTGGGATCGTAGAACTCAATTGCAGTTGTGGTCTTGCCGTGTCCACCGATTATCAAGACATCCCCAGCTGCCGGTACTTGCGTCTTGGCCTTGAGCGCCATGGTAGGCCCCAGCGATTGAGGGCTGGAAAGTATTGAAACTATCGGATGGGTTGCTGTCCGTGATCTATAGCAATCCGAATTGAGGCTGTAGAAGCTGTTAAAAACGATCTCGTACATCAAAGCGGTCGGACCACCTGAGTTTTCACATGGGTCGTAATCTCCGGCCGTTGCACTCCTTACGGCAAGCACCCACAAGACGAAGGACATTGCCGGGATGAACCAGAAACGGAAAAAGCTTCGCGATTGCATGAGCGGGTGTCCTTTTTGGTGGCATTAGCGATTATCTGCAAATCGCATTCGCCGACCGGGCTGTCATAATAATTCGGTTACAACCTTAGCTAAAATTATCAGTGGGTTATAGAGTTGGTCAGCTCTTAGCTTTTCGCGTCAACGCTGGGCGAAGCGTGAGCTAAACAGCTACTGGCATATAACGATAGGTGTGAGCAGTCGATGGGCCAGCAAACAGTGCAACCAGCCTCAGCGTCGGCTCGGTCGTCTCAGTCGGAATCTTCGGGTCCGGGCAAAGCTATGACGCTCTGACCGTCACCTTCGGATGCCATCCGGCCGTTGCCGGAGCCGGCCGCGCCGCCATCGCCATTCCCGTGATGCCCTTCGACCACTTCGCTCTGCTCGAGAATCTCTTCGATACTTTCCAGCACGTCGATCTGATCGAGCGCGCCCGAGCGCATATAAATCTTGGTCGAGGTCGCGGCGCGCTGAAAGAGCTGCACTGCGTCTGAATTCAGCATAATCGTCGCAGTGCGCACATCGCTATTACCGGCTTCGCTGGTTAAGCGAGTCAGAACGTACCAGGCCATCGCATCTAGATTTGCCTTTCCTGCGCGCGAAACTCCAGCGATTTTCCGCTGAGCCTGTTATTTTCAGCTCTTTATCGGTTCAGTTCCTCGCGAACGGCGGCGACCAGCAGCGGGAACATGATCTCGTGATGGCCGGTCAGCATGATACCACGCCCGCCATCCTGAGTGGGGCGCTCGACCACGTTCATCCGGGGACGATAGTGCCGGATGAAATCCATGTCGGCGGCGGTAAACTTCTCAACCTTGCGTCCTAGGTTCCGCGCGAGATTGAGGGCCTTCATGAAGACCTCGGGCATCAGGACCGCCGACCCAAGATTGATCACTACACCGCGGGATAGATCCCCTACCGTCGCAACGAGTCGATGGAAGTCGGCCATCGTCGCTGCGCCGATCGCTGCGCCGTCAGCCGCCGGATGCATATGCACGATATCGGTGCCGAGCGCGACGTGGATCGTCGCGGGAATCGCCTTTTGATGGGCAGCCGCGAAGATGCTCGCTGCACTAAATCTAAAGTTACGCTTTAAAATTTCGCGACCAACGACTTCGCCATAACCTAAGCCCTCGCGCGACGCTATTTGTGCAAACTCGTTGAGAATCGAGCCGGTCTCCTCGGCCATCCCGAAGCTGCCGTCAGCCAGACCTGCACCGACGTCTTCAGACGTACGCCCGGCGTACGCCAGTTCGAAGTCGTGAATCATCGCCGCGCCGTTGGTCGCGAGCGCCGTAATGATCCCGTTCTCGATGAGCGAGCAGATGAGGGGTCCGAGGCCAACCTTCAATGGATGCGCCCCCATCTGTAGCAGCACCATTCGCTTGGCGCGGCGCGCGGCGGCTATCCTACGCGCCAAGTCGCGCAGGTCGGCGGCCGCGAGCATGTCGGGTAGCGAATCGAGAAAGGCTCCGATCGAGGCCCCCGGCGCGAGAGGCTTGTCGAACTGCCGACGGTCGACCTTGCGACTCAGCGTTGCGAGCTTCCGGGTGGTGGCGCGTTTGGGATCGAGCGATCGAGGCTTCATCGTGGAGGCTGAGCCGAAGGCTAACGAATAATCGATGGGGGCGATAGCGGCCGAACGACCTCCCCCCTGTCCCCCTCCCTGAACGGAAGGGGAACGCCTCGCGGGTGTACTGGCCTGCTTTTCCCTGTAGGGGACCGAGAGTTGAGTCCCTACAACTTTGTCTGCGAAGGAAAATGCGGTATCCAGATAAGCGCGATGGCTGAAGCACTCGAAACAATCAAATTCTATTACGACTACAAGAGCCCTTTTACCTTCCTGGCTTTCGAGCCGGCGCTGGAGCTCGAGAAGACGCATCGCGTGAAGATCGTCTTCTATCCGCACATCTTTGACTTCGACGCGTACGGCGGCGCGCTGGACCATCGGTCGAACCGCGACTGGTTCAAGGTCCGCTACCTCTATGCGGATGCGCGCCGGTTCGCGAATGAACGCGGGATCACTATTCGGGGTCCGCAGAAGCTCTTCAACAGTCGCCTCGCCCTGATGAGCGGGATCTTCGCCGATCGGCACGGCAAGTTTCGCGAATACTCGCAGCGCGTGTGGGAGCGGTTCTTCAAGCGCGAACTCGATATCGAAAATATCGATGCGCTCGCAGCGGTGCTGACCGAATCGGGCATGGATGCGGACGAGTTCCGGCGCTTTGC
>Ga0335069_10005949_pt1 | contig 17840 bp, 19 predicted proteins | sample Lox_Sample_11_FD_206714 | JGI IMG/M metagenome (GOLD analysis project Ga0335069, IMG submission 206714) | Soil microbial communities from Loxahatchee National Wildlife Refuge, Florida, United States - Lox_Sample_1.1 | ecosystem: Environmental > Terrestrial > Soil > Wetlands | place: USA... | reverse complement strand
GAGTTCTGAATGTGACGGTCGGTGTGCGCGGGCGCCGACCCTGGTGTGAACGAGAGAGAGCGTTTCAGGAGGCAGGCAATGTCACTCAAGTCCAAAAGCACGCGCGGATTGATTGGGCTCCTCGCAGGGCTCGGTGTTGTCACGGTGGCGAGCGTCGCTGACGCCGCGACAGTGCAACTCTCCACGGGCGTTCTGCTGGTGAAGCAGTCGTCCAATGGCACGGTGAAGCGCGGAACGGGCGCCGGCATCCTGATGCCACGTCTCGAGACGCTGCCGAACAACAAGATCCTCGCCATCTGGATGGACTCGGCGCCGGACTCGGACGTGCCGCCTCCGAACAGCGGGACGAACAACAACGGCTACTGGGAAGGCAAGACCGCCCTCATCCAGCTCAACGCCGAAGCGCCCCCTGCGATCAGCAACACGCAGCAGATTTCGCACTTCGACGGCGACCGCCCGTTCAACCACCCGCGGCTCGCGTCGGCCGGCGGTGACTACGAAGTCGTCGCGTTCGCCTCCACGATCGAGCAGGGCGACACCACGAACGAGTACGTCATGCTGCTCGACTCTTCGGGCAACGTCATCACGGACATCAAGGGCAAGTCGCTGAACGGCGACAACCAGGTCTACGACGACAAGAACCAGCTGCAGCCGGTGCTCAACGTCGGGCAGAACGACGGCGACAACCACGGCGCGTCCGAGATGCTCTACATCGGCAAGGATGCGAACGGCGTCGATCACTTCATCGGCGGCTACCTGCACAACAACAACGATTCGTACGCGTTCGGCCTGAGCGTCTCGAAGACGGGCACCACGTACAACATCACGCAGGACTGGGAGACGAACTACGCGACGCCGGCCAACATCGGCCGCCCGACGATCACGGTCACGGGCCCGACGACGGCGACGGCCTGCGCGGCCAAGGGCAACAACCGCCCGCCGGAAGTCGGCATCAAGTGCGTCGCGCTCGACACGACGACCGGCAAGATCCTCAACAAGGCGATCGTCGCCCCGTCGCAGCCCGACAACCACGTCTACATGAACCAGCCGACGGTCACGTATCTCGGCAACGGGACGTGCGCGCTGGGCGTCGTGATGAGCGACGGCTCGGGCCGTAACCGCAATGGCCACTTCCTCGCGGCCAACACGAGCATGGCGTACACGATCGACTGCAACACGCTGCAGATCAAGAACACGCAGACCGGCGTGGCTCCGTTCCAGCGTCACTCGATCATCACCCAGTCGCTCTTCGGCAACCAGGGTCAGACCTTCATCGGGTCGCTCGGCTGCTCGAGCACGGGCGCTGGCGGCGCGGGCCTGCAGCTCATCGGCGTCGACTCCAACGGCATGATGAGCGTCGACAAGGTCAACAACATGATGCCGGTCATGTGGCAGTGCGACACCGCGTGGCTGTCGTACAAGGGCCTGCGCAACCCGCGCGACCAGGGCCGCGACTTCCTCCACACCGTCGGCAGCATCCCCAACCCGGGGTTCCAGGATCCGAAGGGCTGGATGCCCGAGGTCTCGCACTTCGCGGTGTCGCTCGTCCCGGCGGTGCAGAACCAGACCGCGACCCGCAACAGCCTCTACGCGTCCTTCGTGCCCATCGCGTGGGACAAGAACGTGACCGTCGTCATGAGCGGCGCGGTCGACGTCAGCGAGATCCCGGCCGGCCCGTCGCAGCAAGTCAACGGTCCGACCAACAACCCGGTCGTCGGCGGCAGTGACGGCAACGTCAACGGCACCGCGGGCGTCACGGCCACGAACCCGGGCGGCGTCAGCACCAGCCCCGGCACCTCGCACCGCGGCTGGCTCAACATGGATGGAAGCAGCGGCTGCAGCGTGAGCGCAGTCGGGTCGAACGGAGCCGAGGGCCTCGAGGGTCTCGCGCTCGTGGGTCTCGGTCTTGCGGTCGCGGCCTCGCGCCGTCGGAGGTAATTGGCCATGTTCTCCAGGTCGATCACGGTAACGTTCATCGGCGCGCTCCTCGTGGGCGCGTGGGCCGCCGGATGCGGGGACGGCGGCGGCACGGGAGACCCTGGCGGCGGCATCTACGGGGGCACCGGTGGCACCACCGGTACCCCGACGGGAGGCAACGGCAACCAGGGCACCGCGAGCAGCGGCGGCAGCGGCAGCAGCGGTGGCTCCTCCTCGAGCGGCGGTTCCAGCAGCTCGGGCGGCAGCAGCAGCAGCAGCAGCGGCGGTAGCAGCAGCAGCTCCGGCTCCTCCTCGTCGGGTGGCACTCCGGCGGATGCGTCCACGCCCCTGACGCTGGCGGTGGCGCTCCAACAGTTCGCCAGCTGCATGTCCCTCTCGAACTTCACGGCGCAGACGTCGAACGGCTACGCGGCCTCGGACGTCGCGAAGTCGCAGACGACGCAGTACGGCGACTGCAACGCGTGCCACAACCAGGGCGACGGAGGCTTCTGGGCCAGCTACGGCACCGTCCAGGGCACGAACACGACGGACACGATGTTCACCATGACCGCGCAGTACCCGTACATCCTGAAGTGGGTGACGGGCACGGTGGACAACAACGGCAACTTCAAGGACCTCGTTTCGTCGAACGCCATCGTGAACCAGGAAGCGGCAGCTTCGCAGTGCATGGCCGGAACGCCCTGCCACCCGAAGTTCCAGCTCAACCCTGACGTCGTGACCGCGATCAACAACTTCGTGACGACGACGCTCACCATGTGGCACTCCGCCGGCGGGCCTTGCGCCGGTGGCACCCTCCCCGGTGACGCCGGCGGCGGCGGCTGAGAGCACGGCACGCACCGAAAGGGCGCACTACACTGACCCCATGGCCACGCCGAGCAGGGTCGATCCGCGGATGCGGGTCCTCTACCTGCTCGTCGTGGCTTCTGGGGTCTTCGTGTTCCATCGGGTCGACGTCGTCGCGGCGATCGCGGCGGCGCAAGCGGTGCTCTGGCTCGTGGTGGGCCTCCCCGCGAAGCGGCTCCTGCGGCAGATCACGAAGCTCTGGTTCTTCACGCTCTTCATCGTCGCGTCGTACGCGCTGACGGGAAACGAGGACGGCGGGCCGACGCAGTGGGTCCGCCTCCACCTCGGCAGCTGGGCCCTGCGCGTGAACCTCGCGGGCGCGCTCGCCGGCGCCGTGATGGTGCTGCGCATCGTGTCGGTGATCCTCGCGGCGCAGGTGGCGCGCGCCGGGGACGGACGCGCCGTCGCGGCGGGTCTCGGCAAGCTCGGTGCGCCGAGGATGGTGGCGGCATCGATCGACGCCGTGCTCGCCCTCCTGGGTGGAGGCGGAGGCGGTGGCGGCGGCGGCGGTGGCCGCGGGATGGGCGGAGGCCGCGGACGTGGAGGCGGCGGCGCGCCGGAAACCGGAGAGGGATTCTGGGCAGCGCTCAAGCGCATCTCGCGCGGTGACGTGGGCCCCATCGTCAACCGCGTGGACCGTCAGATCGCCCGCGTCGAGGACCACCTGCAGGAGGAGGGCTTCGACGAGCGCGAGCGCGACGTGGGCCGCGACGTCGCGGTCATCGCGGGTGTGTCGCTCACGATGCTCGGGATCAAGGCGCTCAAGGTGCTGCCGAGCATCCCGTTCGCCCCCGGCTACAAGACCGTGGTCCTGACGCCGCTCTACGTCGTGGCGCGCCTTCGCACGCGGGCGCGCGCCGGTGCGACGGTGACGGGCCTCACGATGGGCATCGTCGCGTTCCTCGCGGGGGACGGTCGATACGGGCCGTTCGAGATCCTCAAGCACACGGCGCCCGGCATCGTGTGCGATCTCGCGGTGCCCGCGATGGTGCGCGGCGGGCGAACGCCGGGACCCATCGCCTGGTCGATCCTCGGAGGGCTCATCGGCGCCGCCCGCTACACGACCATCTTCGGCGTCATGCTCCTCGTGCAGCCGCCGGCGCTCGCGTGGGCGCTCCTGGCGCCGGGGCTGGCGCTGCACACGACGTTCGGGGTCCTGTCGGGGTGGGTGAGCTGGCAGATCGTTCGTGCGATGCAGCGCGGCACGCCGCAAGTGCCGGCGCCGGAGGGGGCCGCCGTGGTATCGAAAGCAGAGGCCAAATGAACAAGCTGGTGCGAGACGACGGACGGACGCACATCGCGTCGAAACTGATGCGCGAGTCGCTCGTCGACCGCAAGGTGATCGCGCGGACACACACCGACCACGAGTTCGAGATCATGCCGAACGTCGTGCTCGTCGGCATCGGCGGGCAGTCGATCTTCGACCGCGGCAAGGAGGCCCTCCTCCCGCTCGTCGACGAGCTCTCGGGCCTGCGCGGCAAGCACAAGATGATGATCGGCGTCGGCGGCGGCACGCGCGTGCGGCACACCGTGTCGATCGCGCTCGACCTCGGCGTGCCGACCGGTGGCGTCGCGCAGCTCGTGGGCGCGATGGAGGAGGCCAACGCGGTCTTCCTCAACGCGCTGCTGGCGAAGCATCGCTCGATCGTCATGCAGCGAGAGCACTTCTGGGAGCTGCCGCTCTACATCGAGAACGGGATGCTCCCCATCGTCATCTCCATCCCGCCCTACCACTTCTGGGAGCCCCCGCCCGAGGACGGACCGCTGCCGGCGCACGGGTCGGACTTCGGCCTGTTCATCCTCGCCGAGGTGCTCGGCATGAGCCGCGTCATCTTCGTGAAGGACGAGGACGGGATGTACACGCGCGATCCGAAGAAGCACGCGGACGCGAAGCTCGTGAAGCGAACGACGCTCGAGGCGATGCTCGCCGCGATGCCGGAGGACCTGATGCTCGACCGTCAGCTCTTCTCCGCGTGGCGCAACGCGCGGCACGTGAAGCGGGTCCAGATCGTCAACGGCCTGAAGCGCGGGGAGCTGACGCGTGCGATGGCGGGCGAGGACGCGGGCACCATCATCGAGCGCGAGGAGGCGGCCCATGTCTGAGCGGCACGTCCTCGAGAACGCCCTCGGCGAGGCCTCGCTCACCTCGGGGTCCGCTCCCGGCTTCGACTACTCGCCGGTCGCGATGATGCCCGACGTGAAGGTGCTCAAGATGGGGGGGCAGTCGATCATGGACCGCGGGCGCGCGGCCGTCTTCCCGATCCTCGACGAGCTCGTGGCCGCCAAGGACAAGCACAAGCTGCTCCTCTGCTGCGGCGGCGGAACGCGCGCACGCCACGTCTACTCGATGGCGAGCGATCTCGAGCTGCCCACGGGCGTGCTCGCCGCTCTCGGCGGATACGTCCCGCGCCAGAACGCGCGCATGCTGCAGATGCTCCTCGCGAAGCACGGGGGCCTCTTCATCATGCACGACGACTTCGAGAAGCTGCCGCTCTACTTCCGCCTCGGGTGCATCCCGATCATGACGGGCATGCCGCCCTTCGGCTACTGGGAGAAGCCGACCGAGGGCGGCCGCATTCCGCAGCACCGCACCGACGCCGGCGTGTTCCTGACCGCCGAGGTGCTCGGCGTGAAGCGCGCCATTTTCATCAAGGACGAGGACGGCCTCTTCGAGGACGACCCGAAGAAGAACCCCTCGGCGAAGCACATCCCGCGCATCGGCGTCCGCGAGCTCCTCGCGCGCGACCTGCCGGATCTCATCCTCGAGCGCGTCGTCATCGAGTACCTCGAGCGCGCGCGCTTCTGCACCGAGCTGCAGATCGTCAACGGCATGAAGAAGGGCATGGTGACCCGCGCCCTGGAGGGCGAGGATGTCGGGACGATCATCCACAAGGATTGAGGCGAAGCTCGCCCTGATCGCGCTGGTGCTCGCGGGGTGCCACAAGGCGGCGACGACGAGCACCGAGCCGCTGAAGGTGGCGGCGGCGGCCGACCTCTCGTTCGCCTTCAAGGACGTCGGCGAGGCGTACGAGAAGGCGACGGGACAGAAGGTGGTGTTCTCCTTCGGCGCCACGGGTCTGCTCGAGAAGCAGATCGCCGAGGGCGGCCCCTTCGACGCATTCGCTGCGGCCAACGTGTCGTTCGCGGACGATGCGGTGAAGGCGGGCGCGTGTCTGCCCGACTCGAAGGCGATCTACGCGACGGGACACCTCGTCATGTTCACGACGAAGGACGCGGCCGCGCACCCGAAGACCGTCGCCGACCTGGCCGACGCGCGCATCTCGAAGATCGCGATCGCCAACCCCGACCACGCGCCGTACGGCATGGCGGCCAAGAAGGCGCTTCAGACCGCCGGCGTTTGGGACAAGGTCCAGCCCAAGATCGTCTACGGCGAGAACGTGCAGCAGACGCTCCAGTTCGCGCAGTCGGGCAACGCCGACGTCGCGATCGTCGCCCTCTCCCTCGCCACGGTGACGCCGGGGAACGCCACGCCGATCCCGACGGAGCTCCACGATCCCATCGACCAGGCTCTCGTCGCCTGCAAGAACGGCAAGGCCGGCTCGGACGCGGGCCGCAAGTTCATCGCCTTCGTCCAGTCGCCGGACGGACACGCCATCATGAAGAAGTTCGGCTTCCTGCTCCCGGGCGAAACGATCGCCGCGAAGGTGCCCTAACGCCAGCCGCGGTCTGCAAGCATTCGTCGAACTCGAAGCTCCACGTCGTCGCGGATCTCGCGCACGCGCGCGATGGGCTGGCCCTTCGGGTCATCGAGCGGCCAGTCGTCACGTTCGATGCCGGGGACGACCGGACAGCTCTCTCCGCACCCCATCGTGATGAGCATGTCGACGCCCAACGCCAGCTCGTCCGTGAGCTTGCGCGGAACGACCGCCGAGAGATCAATCCCGACCTCGCGCATCGCAGCGACGACCTCGGGATGGACTCGCCCTCCCGGCTGCGTCCCCGCCGAGAGTGCGCGTGCCTTGCTGGGGTCAGCGAGCCTGTCGAACCAGGCCGCCGCCATCTGCGAGCGGCCCGCGTTGTGGACGCAGGCGAAGAGCACCGTTTTCATCGAAGCTCCTCGCGAGGCTCGACGACGCGCGCAGCCACGGTCGGCAGAGCCGGAACGAGCCACCGGAACGTCGCCGTCGCAGCCACGGCTCCCAGGAGCTGGGCGATCACGAACCCGGGGACATCCAGCGGCCGGATGCCGGCGAACGTGTCGCTCGCCGCCCGGGCGAGGGTCACTGCCGGGTTGGCGAACGACGTGGACGACGTGAACCAGTAGGCGGCCGTGATGTAGGCGCCGACTGCGAAGGGAACGGCGCCTGCCCGTCGCCGGGCGCAACCCCAGATGACGGCGAGAAGACCGAACGTCGCCACGAACTCGCCGGCCATCTGAGCGACCCCCGAACGCTCGTGCGTGGACAGAAAGAAGACGGGCTTCTCGAACATGAAGTCCGCAACGCCCACCCCGACGAAGGCCCCGACGAACTGCGCGCCCACGTAAGCGGGAACGTCCCGCCACGGGAGCCCGCCCTGCGTCGCATCGGCCAGCGTGACGGCCGGGTTGAAGTGCGCCCCGCTCACGGGCCCGAACGTCAGGATGAGAGCGACGAGCCCGGCGCCCGTGGCGATGGTGTTCGCGAGCAGGGCAATCGCGACGTTCCCGCCCGCGAGCCTCTCGCCCATGATCCCCGAGCCGATGACGGTCGCCAGGAGCAGGGCCGTGCCGATTCCTTCCGCCGCTGCCCGCCGTCGCAGATCAGCCGCAGCAGCCACCGCCAGCCTTCGTGTCCGATCCGCCTTGCACGCTGGGCACGCAGCACCCGCTCTTGCTGATCTGCTTCTCCATCGTGGACGACTCGCCCTTCACGACGAACACCTCCCACGAGTTGCCGTCGGGGTCCTCGACCCACACCTTGTCCTGGAGCGCGTAGCAGCACTCGGTGTTCTCCTCGGTCAGCGTCTTGAGCCCGGCCTGCTTGAAGCGCGTCCACGCGGCGGCCACGTCCTCGCTGCTTCCGACCTGGATGCCGAAGTGGCTCGCGTTCACGCCCGTGCGCGGAGCTTCCTGCATCGTGAGGTTGAGGTTCGGCTCGGCGAGGTCGAACTTGGCGTAGCCCGGGCGGCGCTTCGCCGGGGCGACGCCGAAGACCTTCTCGTAGAAGGCCACCGAGGCATCGACGTTCGAGACGTTGAGCGAGACGTGCGGCTTGAGGATGTTCATCGCTACCCCTTTCGTCAGCAGCAGCCCTTGGCCGAGCCTTTGCCGTTCTTGCAGCAGTCCTCCCACAGGAAGTCGGTGAGCGTGCGGAGGGCCTCGTAGTTGGCCGTGTGGAAGACCGACTTTCCGTCGCGACGCGCCGCCACGAGCCCGGAGTCCACCAGGCGGTCGAGGTGGTGGTTCAGCGTCGTCCAGGGGATGTCGAGCTTCTCCTGGAGCTCCGTCGTGGTGACGCCTTCGGGGCCGGCCTGGACGACGGCACGTACCAGCGCGAGCCGGGCGACGTGACCGAGGGCCGCGAGCTGCTCGGCATGACGCTCGATGGACTTCACATCTATATATCTAGATCTGTGGATGCTCGTGTCAAGCGCCTCAGCCCGGGCCGGCCATGGCGGAGTACGACCGCACGCTCGGCCCGGACGACGGGCCCTGGATCCACGCGCTGCCGGTCCAGACCCACGTGTCGTTGAAGTCGTTGCTCGTGTTGGTCGTGCCTCCGAAGAGCACGAACTGCCCGCCCACGGCGGCACCGACCGCACCGAGACGCGCCGGCGGCGTGAGGGAGAGCCCGGTCACCTGCGTCCAGTCGCTCCCGTTCCAGGTCCAGGTGTCTCCGAGCGCCGCCGCGTTGAGGTCCTGACCGCCGAAGAGCACGACGACGCCACCGACGGACACCGCGACCCCGGAGTCTCGCGCCATCGGAACGTTGGTGGGCGACTGCGACGTCCACGCGGAGCCGTTCCACGTCCACGTGTCCGACAGCTCGGTGTTGCCGTCGGTTCCTCCGAGGCCGCCGAAGAGCACCACATTGCCCCCGAGCGTCGCCATCATGGCGGCCGAGCGCGCGGGGGGCTGCGACGTGACGTGCTGCGACCAGTCCGTGCCGTCCCACGTCCACGTGTCGGCGAGCTGGGCGCTCCCGTTGCTTCCGCCGAAGAGGACGATGTTGCCGCCGAGCGTCGCCATGGAGTGGTAGCAGCGGGCCGGCGGCGAGTGCGCAGGCTGCTTCTGCGACCACGTGGTGCCGTCCCAGACCCACGTGTCGGCGATGACGTCGCCCTGGCCGGAGGGAGAACCGCCGAAGAGCACCACCTTGCCTCCGAGCATCGCCATGGCGGACTCGGTGCGGTGCGGCGGAGCGGTCGACGGCATCGGGTTGGACCACGCCGAGCCGGCGTACGTCCACGTGTCCTGCGCCGGCGGCAACGTGTCGTCGCCACCGAAGAGGACCCCGGTCGTCACGCAGTTGCTCCCGGTGCATCCGCCGCCGCTGCCGCTGCCCGACCCGCCGCCCGATCCGCCGCCCGATCCGCCGCCGCTGCCGCCGCCGCTGCTGCTGCCGCCCGATCCCCCTCCCGACCCTCCCCCGCTGCCGCTGCTCGTGCCGCTGCTGCTGCCGCTGCCGCCCCCGCTGCCGCTCGCGCTCCCCCCGCTGCTGCTGCCGCTGCCGCTGCTCCCGTCCGCCGACGCATCCGAGCCCGATTCCGAACCGCTCTTGAACGAAGAACAGCCGGCAAAGAGGACCGCGATCAAGAGAAGCTGCGTGCTGCGCATAGGACCGCTAACGTGACACGATCGGCGCGGCGAAACCAACCGGAGCCCGCAAGCATCGGACACGTGCCGGAGTGCCGCTCCCATGAAGGACCAGGTGAAGTTCACCCGTTACCAGATCGCGGTCGTCGCGATCCTGGCGTTCCTCCAGTTCACCGTCGTCCTGGACTTCATGATCCTCTCGCCGCTCGGGGCGCTGCTGATGCGCGACCTCGGGGTCAAGCCTGCCCAGTTCGGGCTGGTCGTCTCGGCGTACGCCTTCAGCGCCGGCATCTCGGGCCTGCTCGCGGCGGGCTTCGCCGACAAGTTCGACCGCAAGAAGCTCCTCCTCTTCTTCTACTCGGGCTTCGTCCTGGGGACGTTCCTCTGCGGCCTCGCGCCCACCTACGGCTTCCTGCTCGGCGCGCGCACGGTGACGGGCCTCTTCGGCGGCGTCATCGGCTCCATCAGCCTGGCCATCGTCGCGGACCTCTTCCCGCTCTCGGCGCGCGGCCGCGTCATGGGCGTCGTGATGACCGCGTTCGCAGCGAGCCAGGTCCTGGGCATCCCGCTGGGCCTCTACCTGTCGAACGCGTGGGGATGGCACGCGCCGTTCCTCATGATCGCGGCGGTGAGCACGGTGGTCGGGCTCGTGATCTTCACGACGCTGAAGCCCGTGAACGCGCACCTCCTGACGCGGGTCGACCGCAACCCGCTGCACCACCTGCTCGCGACGGTGCTCAAGCCGCGCCATCAGTGGGGCTTCTTCGCGACGATGCTGCTGGCGCTCGGCGGCTACATGCTGATGCCCTTCGGCAGCGCCTTCAGCGTGCACAACCTCGGCATCCCGCTCGAGAAGCTCCCGATCGTCTACATGGCGACCGGCCTGGCCGCGCTCTTCGCGGGCCCCGTGATGGGTCGCATCAGCGACGCGGTGGGCAAGTACAGGACGTTCGCGGCCGGCTCGCTCTTCGCCATGCCGATCATCCTCTACTTCACGCGCCTCGGCATCACGCCCATCGGGACGGTGATTGCGCTCAACATCGCCATCTTCGTGGCCATCAGCGCGCGCATGGTCTCGGCACAGGCGCTGGCCTCGGCCATCCCGGCGCCGCAGGATCGCGGCGCGTACATGTCGATCTCTTCGTCGATGCAGCAGCTCGCCGGCGGCCTCGCCTCTTCGTGCGCGGGCCTGCTCGTGACGCAGACCGGCGACGGACCGCTCGAGCACTACGAGCGACTCGGCTACGTCGTCTCGACGGCGATGGCCGCGACCGTCGTCCTCATGTGGCGCATCAACGCGATGGTCCTGGGCGACGCCCGCGCCCAGCAGGCGCCGGTCGCAGCGAGCGCAGAGCCGTAGGCAGAATCGCCCCGTCGACGGCGTCGTCAAGGCGCGTTGTGCGGCGGATCGGTCGCCTCGCACACGCACTCGTACGGCGGGTTCTGGCCCGCAGGTGCGGCGGCGCATACGGCGGCGTAAGGCGCGCAGGTCGTCGTGTCGCCCGGGCCGTTGCACGCGAGCGTGAACGACGGCAGACCGCAGTAGTCGCCGTAGCAGTCGAGGACGCACGCGTCGGAGTCGGCCCCGGCGTCCTGCTGCAGCGGCGGCCCGCAGACGCAGGTGCCGGGACCATTCAGCGCATCGAAGACGCAGTGCCCCCCGTAGGGCGTACACGTCGAGTCGTCGTTGCAGGCCAGCGGGGGGTTCAGCTGGGCCAGCGGGCAGGCCCCCGCGTCGTCGGGCGGGACGATGCCGCCATCGGGGTAGCACCCGCTACCGAGCTTCCCGCTAGCGCTGCATTGCCACGCGCCGCCCGAGCACGTCGCACCGAGATCGACCGAGCATTCGCCGGTGGCCGACACGACGTAGCACTGCGGGTCAGCGGGACACGAGAGCCCGCCGCCCCCCGAAGCGCCGCTGCATCCACCCGCCCAGGCGGCAAACGGCAGCGCGAAGAACACGACCGCGAATCGAGCTTTCATCGCAAGCATCTCCCCGCAAAGTCAGGAACTGCACCTAGCGCGCGGGCCCGTTCGCAAGGCGCGCGCCAGACGCGAGCACGTCGTTCACCGCTCGGAAGCGAGAAGCGCGCGGCGCGACGTGTGCCAGTCGCGGTCATCCCGATCACGGGCGCCTTCGACGGCGCCGGAACTTTCCGCTCCGGTCAGGTCTGCAGGCGTCGAACGATGAGCGCCGGCTCGCTGCGCTGCGCGTCGTCGTTCCACCGGCGGAGGCCGCCCGGGGTCAGGCGTCCTTCGGCGAACTGGAGGTGCAGATACGTGTACGTCTTGTCCAGCCGCAGCTCGGCGCTGTCCGTCTCGATGATGGGGACCCACGTCCCGGTGTTGAAGAACCAGCGGCTGCCGTGTAGCCGCTGCTCGGGGTTGTGCGTGTGCCCGAAGGTCGCCAGCTCCCAGCTCGGATTCCGCTGGAAGGCCTCCCTGGCATCGCTGTCCAGCGTGTCGGGCTGCTCGATCTGCAGACGCGCGGCCAGTCGGCCCGACGCGTAGGAGAGCACGAGGGTGGCCGCCGTCCGCAGCAGTCCCTCCACGCTCGCGAGAAGCCACGCCCCGGCCGTCGTCGGCGCGCCCGAGGGAGCCACGAGCGCGCTCCACAGGGCGGCCACCTGCTGGCGGTAGGCCAGCGCGACGATCACGATCGGAGCGAGAAAGGCGATCGCGACCCAGATCGCCCGCGAGTAGATCCGCAGGATCTTGCCCTTGGGCACCCACTTCACGAACGCCGGCACGTGGAAGAAGAGCAGCTTGAGCGCCGAGGGCAGGTGCTCGCGCACCAGCATGGGCAGCACGTTCTCCCTCGGCCGGATGTTGTCCGTGTACGGGTACGCCAGCTCCACCTTGTTCAGGATGTAGCGATTGAAGAACGAGCCCGCGGGCAGATTGAGCTCGGTCCCGCCGGGGAGCGTGGGCGGGCCGTCGACACGACAGAGCGGGTCGAACTGGTGCCCGTGCCGGACGTAGAAGGTCCCGTCGACGAGCAGACCGTCGTCGACGAAGCGCAGGCCGGGGAGCACGAACCGGCGAAGCGCGTCTTCGGAGCCCATCGCGTCGGCCAGGATGAGACGGAGAGCGTTCCGCACCGCCGGCCAGAACCACTCGAGATCGTGATTGCCCTTCACGATGACCAGCCGTCGCCCGCCCTCGAGCCAGGCCGCCAGCGCCGCGAAGAAGTCACGGTGCCCGGCGGCGACCTCCATGAGCTTCCAGACCGACTTGGCGTCGGTCGTTTCGAAGCCGTATCTCCGCTCGGTGCGCGAGATGCAGTCCCGCCGCTGCGCAGGGACGCCCATGCGCGCCAGCAGCTCGTTCCAGCGCCCGAAGTCCTCGTCGCTCGACGGCACACGCGCGAGACGGAGGAAGTCGACGACGTCTCCGTTGAGGACGAGCAACGTCCCGGGTCCCGAGAGCGTCGTCAGGTGCGCCAGCAGCCGGAGAAACGCATCGTCGGCGAAGAACTTCTCGCGGCTCGCGTAGGTGCCGTCGCGCGCGACCCCCTCCCCGATGTGGAGGTCGCTCATGACGAAGACGTCGCGCCCCTCGCTCGCGAAGGGCACGACGGGGGCGGAGCCGTACGCGGGCTCCGCCTCCTCGGCTTCTTTCAGCAGGGCCGCTTCGCGCAAGCAGGTGGATCGTACCCGCTTACGCGAACGCCGGCCCGAGTGTCACTTGTCCCGCAGGTTGACGTTGCCGATGTAGTCCTGCTTCCCGAGGGGCACGCCGCTGTGACGGAGGATCGCGTAGGCCGTCGTGACGTGGAAGTAGAAGTTGGGGAGCTGCAGCTCGTTCAGGTACTCGTTCCCGGCGACCCACTTGCCCTGCGCCCAGGGCAGCTCGACGTGCCGCTCCGACGCGCCCGCGAAGTCCTTCTCCGAGAACGTGTCGAGGTACGCGACGACCATCTTGATGCGCGCGTGGAGCTCCTCGATCGTCGTCTCGGTGTCGGGGTGCTTGGGGGCCTCCTTGCCCGTCAGACGCGCGGCCGTGAACTTCGCCGTGTCGCACGACGACTGCACCTGACGAACGAAGGGGTACTGGTCCGGGGCGAGCCTCATCTGCACGAGGTTGTTGGGATCGAACCCGCGGCTCTTGGCGTTCGCGACGGCGGCCTCGAGCCACTTGTCGAGGTTCTGCAGCATCTTCTTCATCTGGGGAACGGACGCGGCGTACATGCTCATTGAGTCCTCCGAATCGAAAGGGGGCCGGATGATACGCACGCAGTGTCTCGGAGTTCCACCCCGAGTAGGAGTCGTCAGAAGTAGAGCGACAGGGTGCCGAGCACGGTCCTGGGCGGGGCGGGGATGATGTGTACACCGGGAGAAGCGGGGTTCTGTCCCGGTTTGAAGCTCCAGTTGGAGACGAAGTACATCTCGTCGTCCGGGTACTTGAGCCCGAGGACGTTGTAGACGTCGACGCCCAGCTCGACGAAGCGATAGCGAACGGCCGCCAGAGCATTGAGGACGTTGTCCGTGGGCGCGATGATCGCGTCGTTCACGTGGCGCCCGCCGAGGAGCGTGTATCCGACGCCGGCCCGACCGGTGAGCGGCGCGCCGCGAACCTGCGTCAGCTCTCCGTGCACGTTCACGTCCGCCCGCCAGAGGAACGCGGGCACGTTGGGCACGTAGTGCGAGCTGCCCGCGACGAGCGTGTCGAACGTCGCCGTCTGGAGCGACAGGGCGGTGGAGGCGAGCAGCCACGGCGTCGGCCGCGCGAGGAAAGAGCCGACGATACCCCTGCGCGTGCTGGCGTTCTCGGTGGTGAGGCCCCCGGAGTCGACCTCGAACACGAGCTCGTTCGCGACCTCCGTCTGGAACGCGGTCAGTGTCGTGACGAAGCGCCCCCGGCCGGCCACGGACTTGAAACCCGCCTCGAAGCTCGTCACCTGCGAATACGGGGATCCCGGGGTGCATGGCAGAACCTTCGAGCTCGGCGCGCCGGTAAGAGGGATGGTCGGCGCGTTGCACTGCGTGAGGCTCCCCGCGTCGAGGGACCGGAACCCCTCTCCTGCCGAGATCACGGGCATCAGCTCCGGCGTGGCTTCGTACGCGACGGTGACGCGGGGGCCGGGCGCGACGCCGGTGACGTTCGTGGAAGATCCCTGCAGCGCGCCCGCCGGAACCGGAGGCTTCACGCCTGCGAGCTCGTTCGTGATGCCGACGTCCAGGAAGTCCGACCGCACGCCGCCGGAGACGCGGAGCTTCTTCCAGAGGCGCACGTCGAGGTCGACGTATCCGGCGATGTCGACCGTGGAGAGGTCGTAGTTCTCGCGATAGTCCCAGGGATCGAGGTCCGCCGGGTTGACCAGGTCCTTGCTCTGATCCGTGTGACCGGCGCGCAGCGAGAGCCCGGGCTCCATGACGATCTCGACGGCGCTCCCGATCTTCACGGGGGCCGCGTGGAAGCGCGCCGTCGCGCCCCACGCCGTCTCGATGTTCGTCAGCTGCCACAGGTCGCCCAGGCTCGAGAGCTGCGGCTGGAGGTTCGAGCTGTCGAGGTCTCCCGTGTAGTTCTGGCGCGACAGGAAGTTCGTCCACATCGCCCAGGGCGAGATCTCGAAGCGCGTGCCGGTGCTGGTCTGGTGATCCAGCTCGGCGGCGACGATGACGCGGGCCGACTGGACCCCTTGCGCGGGCTGCGCGCAGGAAGCAGACGCGCAGTTCGTCGGGTAATAGGAGTTGAAGTACGGGTACGCGTCGTAATAGCCGATGCGGCCGGCGTTCACGTCGTCCTGGCGCACGACGCCTGCGAGAGCCGCGGTCGACGCGTACCCGGTCGCGAGGACCCGCAGGTGGTCGCGATCGGTCAGGTCCACGCCGTACTGCGCGTTGACGGAGGCCGACTTGGCCGCGCGGTCCTGCCCGAACCCTTGGGTCTCGCGCAGTGCGAACGCTGCGAACGTCTCGTCGTTGGCCTCCGCGGGGGCCGCGATGCCGACGACGCGCGCCTGGTTGAAGGAGCCGTACGTCGTCTTCAGCTGGTACCCACGCTCCTCGACGCCGAGATCGAAGATGGCGCTTCCCACGATGGCCGAGTCGCCCTGGCGCGGATCGTACGGTCCTTCGAGCACGCGGATGCTGCGGACGACTTCCGGGATGATGAAGTTGACGTCGGCGTAGCCCTGACCGTGGATGTGCAGCGGGATGTTGATGGGGACGTCCCCGACTTTCATCTCGATGCCCGAGCCGTTGTCGAGATCGAAGCCGCGCAGGTACACGTCGTTGCCGAGGCCTTCGCCGTCCTCGTGATCGACGAAGAACCCGGGCGCGGCCGAGAGCATCTCGCTCGTCTGCTGCCGCGGCGAAGCGGTCAGCGTCTCCCGATCGACGCGGACGTCGCCCAGCCCGCGTGGCGAGGACCACGCGATGCCGCGGACCTCGACGTTCTCGACGTCCTGAACGACCTGCGCGCGCGCGGGAAACGAGAGCGCCAGTGCGGACGAGAGGAACGCGGCCTGGACGGCGCGACGCCTGCCGCGCCACGCAGTCACATCAAGCTCCACTGCCCCTGGTTCAGCCCCGGCACGTTGCTGTCACCCGGAGCGCTCGAAGAGAACGGGTAGATGAGACCGTCCGGCGTCGGCGTGTCGAACGTGATGGTCGCGCTCGCGCCAGGCATGATGGGAGCGATCGTCGAATCGGAGGGAAAGCAGGCCATCGGCGAGCAGCCGGCGGGCAGCGTCGGGTACGCGCTGCACACGCTGACGCAGCCGACCTTGAAGCCGTGAGGCTTCGTGCCGTTGTTGACGAGCTTCAGCGTGACCTGCGAGTCGTTCTGCGTCGCGATGATGTTCTTCGCGCCGGCATCATCGCCACCCGTCGACGTGAAGCCCGTGTCGTTGACCGCGATCTCGACGTCGTAGGTCTCGTTGTTGATGCCGTCGTTGTCCGGGTAGCAGGTACCCGGAGCGGCGGTCACGGCGGCGTCGGGGCTGATGCTGGAGCAGGAAACGCCGTTGCTACCGGCGCCATTGGAGGAGCTGCTGCAGTGGAGCAAGCCGGTCGCCGCGAGGCCGCACGATGCACAGAAAGCGAGGAAAGCGCCGAGGCGAGACATGCGCCCACCGTACGCATGCGCTCGTGGCGAAGGTATCCGGCAACTGTCGGATACAGCCCTCCGACGGTGCGGAGGTACCATCCCAGCGATGGCTGACGCATCGCGCCCGACGTCCCGGGACCTGCAGCTCCCCCTCTACATCTTCGTCGGAGCCCTGCTGGGCGGCTGCTACGTGCTCTTCGACGTCGTCTCCGAGTCGCGGCTCAGGGAGGGCACGCTGACCGGGGTCATGGCGGGCGCGCACACCCTCGTGGATCGGCTCTCGCCCGTGCTCGTCGGTGTGCTCCTCGGCGTGTCCGCCCACTACTTTCGCCTTCGCGCGCGCCTGTCCAGCGTCGAGACGGTCGCCGCTCGTGTGCGGGCGCGCCTGCAGAGGGTCGAGCGCGACCAGGCCGTGTGGGTCCTCGCCGCGGCCATGCTGCACGAGTTGAACAACCCGCTCCACGCGATTGGCCTGCTCGCCGACGAGCTGGGGGGCCCGGAGGCCGAGAGCGATGCCGCGAGACGCAAGGGCCTCGTCGAGCGCATCCGGGCTCAGGTCGACCGGGCGCGAGGACACCTCCAGACGCTCCGGGCGATGCGTGTGACCGGAGAGCCCGACGTCCAGAGCGTGACGCTGGATCGGGTGATCGGCGTGCTGGCCGAGGAGGTACGGCCGGTGGCCGCCCAGGACGGCCTGGCCATCGATGCGAGATGCGAGCAGCCCGTGCAGGCGAACGCCGACCCGACCTACGTACGGGTCATCCTCGAGAACCTGGTCGACAACTCGCTCGCCGCGCTGCGCGAGGGAGGTGGTGCGCGCGTGACGATACGGCTGACCGAGGAAGCCGGTCGCGCCGTCGTGCGCGTCCACGACGACGGGCCGCCGATCGACGCGGAGATCGATTCGACCCTCTTCGAGCCGCTGCGCACGACCAAGACGCACGGGCTCGGGCTCGGCTTGCCCATCGCCCGGGCGCTCGCGCGCGCGATGCGTGGCGACCTGTCGCTCGAGCGATCCGCGGGCAAGACCTTCCGGCTCGAGCTACCGCTGCGGGAGGCCCGGTGACCTCGACGGTCTTGCTCGTCGAGGACGAGGACGACACGCGCGAATCGCTCGCGCGATCGCTGGAACGCGCCCGCTACCGGTGCCTGACGGCGCGGTCGACCACGGAGGCGCTCGAGGTCGCAGGCGGCGACGAGTTCATCGACGTCGTCGTGACCGACGTGGTGCTCGACAAGGACGACGACC
>Ga0335069_10005948_pt1 | contig 17842 bp, 15 predicted proteins | sample Lox_Sample_11_FD_206714 | JGI IMG/M metagenome (GOLD analysis project Ga0335069, IMG submission 206714) | Soil microbial communities from Loxahatchee National Wildlife Refuge, Florida, United States - Lox_Sample_1.1 | ecosystem: Environmental > Terrestrial > Soil > Wetlands | place: USA... | reverse complement strand
CTCTCCGACAAGCGCAGCCTGGGATACGGGCTACCGCGGCCGCTGTTCGTGCGGGAGTTGCTGACGGGCCTTGCGATCGGGGTCGTCACGATGCTCCTGGTAGTGGGCATCATGGCGGCGCTGGGTCTCATCCAGGTCGAATCCCGCCACGCGATCACCGCCGGCCGCATCGCGAAAGTGATCCTGGCGCGCCTGCTGAGCGGACTGGCGGTCGGTCTCATCGAGGAGACGTTCCTGCGCGGCGCGATGTTCTCCGGCATCCAGCGCGAGTCGGGAACGCGGGCGGCGATCCTGCTCACCTCGATCATCTATTCCGCCACGCACTTCTTCGCCAGCTATCACATCGCGGCTGACCAGGTGACCTCGTCCAGCGGTTGGACGCTCTTGCAGGGGACACTTCACCTGTTTGGCAACCCGCTGGCGATTGCCGATGCGTTCCTCTGCCTGTTCGCCGTGGGAGTCGTGCTGGCGCGCATCCGGGCTGCCACGGGCAACATCGCCGCGTGCATCGGGCTCCATGCGGGATGGGTCTGGGTGATGTTGGCCGTGCATGAATTCACGGCCCCTGTGCGCGACCAGCCACTCAGCTTCCTCCTGAGCCGCTTCGATGGATTCGTGGGATGGCTGGTACTGCTGTGGACGGTGCTGCTGGGGTTGGTGCTGCAGCGGTTCTATGCGCGGCGCGTTGTCGTGGGTCAAGTGGAAGGTCGCAGATGAATCTGAAACAACCGAAGACTTTCGTACTCGTTCATGGTGCGTGGCACGGCGCATGGTGCTACTCGCGCGTGGAGGACATCCTTATCCGGAACGGCCACCGTGTTCACACTCCCACCCTGACAGGCGTCGGCGAGCGTTCGCATCTGACGAGTCCGAAGGTGAATCTCTCCACACACGTGCTGGATGTCGCGAACCTGATCCGCTACCGAGACCTGTCCGACATCGTGCTCGTCGGACATTCCTATGCCGGTATGGTGGTGACGGCCGTGGCCGATCAGTTGGCCGAGAGCATCGCGGCGCTCGTCTACCTGGACGCCTTCCTTCCTCAGGACGGACAGTGCCTGCATGATCTCGCGCCGCCTGCTCACGTCGAAGCGCAGGTTCAATCGGCCACGGAGGCCAACGGTTACACGGTGACGCCCATTACGGCTGCGGCGTTCAACGTCAATGAAGCGGATCGCGCCTGGGTTGACCGGCTGTGCACACCGCAACCCCTGGCGACGTTCACCGAACGAATCAAACTCACGGGCCGGATCGACTCGGTGCCGAGAAAGACCTACGTGCTGGCGACACGCAATCACCCGGGAGTCGGGTTCGACCGGTTTCGGGATGCAGTCGCCGGCAAACTACACTGGGAGACCCGGGAACTCGCCTGCGGGCACGACGTCATGATCGATCTGCCGCAGCAGACGGCGGCAATCCTGATGGCTGCCGCCGCGTAACCGTATCGGCTCGGACCGGGCGGCTCGCCTATTCTTCCCACGATTCCGTGGGCACATCTGCCGGCGGCGGCAGAGATTTCAGGTAGGTCACGAGATTCCAGATCGCTGCCGCGCCAATCGCGCCGCCGAAGGCCGGCATGCCCTTCGGACGCCCGTAGTAGATCGATGTGAAGATTTCTTCGTCGGCGCCGCCGTAGCGCCAGCGCCCGTCCGCGAGGCTCGGGCCAACCCATCCACTGCCGTCGCCTCCGTGGCAACCGTCGCAGTTCATTGCCGAGAACAGGGCAGCTCCATTCCTGGCCGCGGCAGGGTCTCCACGTAGCGGATTAACAAGTTCGCCGCCGACCGGTGGCTTGCCACCGGCGGCAATGTGCGCTTCGTAGCGGATGGCAGGTGGGCGATCGGTTGCGGCGTCCGACTGCTTCGTTTCATGCTTCGAGCAGGCGACCAGCAGGACACAACTCACGATCGACGCAACGCGGATGGCGCGAGAGATCACTCCGTCAGCGGTGTTCACGGCGATCACAGCCCGAATATCCATACGATCCCACCCTGGCTGCTGTGGCGCGCCATCTGCTTCACCATGTCCATCGGCGCCCGCACATCGGCTGGATCATCCGAATGCAGATCGCCCGCGAGGAGACTCCAGTCGCCACCGATTCCCGCGTAGACGGCCACATACTGCTTGCCGTCCGGACCCTTGAACGTCATGGGATTGCCCACGACGCCGGAACCCACTTTGAACTTCGACAGCACCTTGCCGGTGGTCGCATCGACGGACTTGAACCAGCCATCGAGCGTACCGTAGAAGACCACGTCACCGGCGGTCGCCAGCACGCCGCTCCAGCTGGGTAGCGGCTCATCGATTTCCCACACTTTCTTCGCGGCAGAGGCATCCCAGGCCATGAGTGCTCCGAGATGCCCTCCGGGGCCGGCCGTGTAGGGAATGTTGGCGCCGATGTAGGGCGTGCCCTTGAGGTAGGTGGAGCGCGACGCCTCATAGTTCATGCAGAAGTTGTTGGTCGAGGTGAAGAACAGGGACAGTCGCGGCGAATAGGCCGGCGGTGATGCGGGACTGACACCACCCTCGAGGCTGGGGCAGATGTCCTTGACATTGCCCTTGGTGGCGCCCGTCTGACGCGCGGGGTCCAGTACGGGGCGTCCGGTAGCCAGATCGACGGATTTTGCCCAATTCAGCTGCACGTACGCCGTGGCATTGATGAGTTTGCCGGTAGCGCGATCCAGCACGTACTGGAAGCCGTTTTTGTCGAAGTGCACCAGCGCCTTGACGGGCCGCCCGTTGACCTTGACGTCCACGAGCACCATCGCGCCGGTCGAGTCGTAGTCCCAGTTGTCGTGCGGAGTGAACTGGTAGGCCCAGATCAGCGCGCCATCGCCAGGCCTGCGCGCCAGGACGCTGTTGCTCCACTTGTTGTCCCCCACGCGCTGTTCGGAGTTGTAGGGAGACGGATTGCCGGTGCCGTAGTAGACGAGATCCAGGTCCGCATCGTAGGACAGCCAGCCCCACACCGGGGCGCCACCGGTCTTCCAGGCCGAGTTCTCCCAGCTCGTGGCGCCCTGATCCGTGCCTTCCCCGTAAGGCGGCCTGAAGGTGTCGGGATGAATGAGCATTTCGGCGTCGGGGCCGATGTTGCGTGCGGTCCAGATCACCTTGCCGCTCGCGGCATCCAGCGCCTTGAGCCAGCCATAGATACCGAACTCACCACCAGCCGCGCCGACGATGACGCGATCCCTGACGACCAGTGGAGCCATGGTCGTGGTCTCGCCTGATCCGACATCGGCAACCTGGGTATTCCAGAGTTCGTGGCCGGTCCGAGCGTCGATCGCAACGGTATGGCCATCGAGCAGGTTGTAGAACAGCTTGCCATCCGCGTAAAACGCGCCACGATTGATACTGTCGCAGCAGGCCGCGCCGATGGCGTTGGGACTGGTAGCCGGCCGGTATTTCCAGCGCAGCGGATACCCCTCCTTCGTCAGATCGAACGCGTACAGGACATTCGGCCACGGCGTGACGACATACATCGTGTTGTTCACTACGAGCGGCTGTCCCTCGTGTCCACCGAGGACCCCGGTCGAGAAAGTCCACACCGGCCGCAGGCCATGGGCATTTGCGCGGGTGATCTGCGCGAGCCCGCTGTAGCGCGTCGCCGCGTAGTCCTTTGCCGGCATCGACCATTGGCCGTCATCCCCATCGGCCGGCTTGGCGTTGGCCGCGTTGGCCACTGCCGACGCCTGCAAGAGGGCAATGCATAGAGACCACACCCACGTGGCCACAACAATGGATCGCGCAGAGCGGAACATCTTCTTGGTCTCTCCCCCGGTGCGGCTCGAACGGGCGTCCGGCCACCGCGGAACATCATAACCGCAAGCGCCTACCCCGGCGCCACACCCACGGCATTTGCGCCGTCCGCGGCAAATTGGAATCAAGGCCCCCGTCGGAGACAATCGGGGCGACGTGGATGCCGCGCTCAGCCGGGCAGATGCGCGAATCGGTCTGATGCGGCCTCGGGAGAAGCAAGTGCTGACCTACGTCTACTTCGGTACGAATGACCTGGAACGGGCCATCGGCTTCTATCAGCCGACCCTCGGCGCCATTGGTATGAGCCGCTGCGTCACGGGAGATCCCGAATGGGACCGGATCTCCGCCGGCTGGGGCACTTACGAGGACAATGGGCTGCGGGAACTCGGCTTCTGGGTGGGCATCCCCTACGACCAGCGGCCCGCGACCGTGGGCAACGGGTCGATGGTGGCATTCAGAGCGCCCTCATGGCAGGCGGTCGATGATTTCCATTCCGCCGCACTGGCAAACGGCGGGACCTGTGACGGGCCGCCGGGACTTCGGCTGCACTACGCGCCGGACTTCTATGCCGCCTATGTGCGCGATCCGGACGGCAACAAGATCGCGGCGGTCTGCCGGGGTATAACCCGTCGCACCTGAATGCGCTCGCGCTCAGCTGCCCCACACGTCCTTCGCAAACCGCAGGAAGTTGAGTCCGAGGATCCTGTCGATCCGGCTGGAAGCGAAGCCGCGCGACTGGAGCCGGGCAGTCAGTTGGTGGAACTGGTTGACGCCGCGCAGATCGACGACGAAAGGAAAGGTGTCCGGGCCTTCGCCCGCGGCGCTGATGCCGGCGGCGCGGCGGGCTTCGATCTCTTTGGCGAGCACGGCGCGGTAGGCATCCAGATCATCGATCGAGGTGACCGAACCGTCGGTGCCGATTCCAACATGGTCCTCCCCGCAGACGTTCACCGCATGCTCGATGTGGGCGACGACATCCGCCGCGGAGGCGTGCCCGTCGGTTTTGAGGAAGGGCATGAAGTAGATGCCGACGAAACCGCCGCGCTCGGCCACCAGTCGCAGCTCCTCGTCGGTCTTGTTGCGTGGCAGGTCGGTGAGCGCGCGGCAGCCGGTATGGTTGATGGAGATCGGTTGCCTGGAGGCGCGGGCGGCATCCAGGCAGGTGTGCTCCCCGCTGTGGGAGAGGTCGACCATGATGCGATTGGCATTCAGGCGTTCGACGACTTCGCGCCCGAATGCAGTCAGGCCGCGGTTCCCGGGTGCCATCGAACCGTCGCCGAGCGGGTTGGCGGGGTTGTACGTCAGCTGAATCACGCGCACGCCCAGCCCACCGAAGGTATCCACGCGCGTGGCGTCGTGGCCCATCATTTGCGCATTCTGGAATCCGTAGATGATTCCGATCCGGCGCTCCGAGGCAGCCCGTCGGATATCGGCGGCCGAGTACACCTTGATGAGATCGTTCGCGTGCAGGCGGATCGCAGCATCGGTCCTGGCGATATCGCGAATCGTGGCCTCGTACGGCTCCATGTCACCGGCAACGTAGCCGAGCGTCACGTTGACGGCGGTCAGCCCGGATGCGTGGGCCTCGCGCAGCACGCGCTCCGTGAACGGATCCTCCTCCGAATTTGGAGTTGGGTTTGATTTGCTGGGCGCCCCGCGCGGCGTCTTCGGGTCGAGATCGAGATTCGGATCATCGAGCGAACCGAGTGCGTTGACGATGATCCGCCCTGTGTGCGGCCCGGGTGCCTTCGGGGCGCCAGCGGCCTGCGCGGCGCCGGCGGCACGCGCGGCGGCGGCTGGTGCAGCGTCGGCGGTCTGCGCGGCGGACGCGGTCTGCGCGGCGCCGGCGGCGAGCGGGAATGCCAGTGGAGCGACCAGGGCTCCCGTGAACGAGAGAAAGGTGCGCCGGTCGACGGCGCTCACTCCTCCGCCTTGCGGATGAGCGGACTCAGTCGCGCGAGACGGGCCAGTGGATCGTCGAGCTCGAGGCAAAATTGTTTCTCCGACAGACTGATGGGCAGGATCTCCGCCAGCCGGTAACCCACCCATGCGGCATCGGCGAAGTGTTTGGGCACGCTCGCGTAGAGCTCGCCGAATTCGGGCAGCACCCGGCGCAGCAGCTCGCCCAGATGCAGGTACTCCCCGGGCAGTTCGAGGCGTTCCTCGAGCGCGGTGAATTCGATGTCGCCGAGGTGCAGGCCGTTCGCCTGCTGCCAGCGCTTCCTGACCCGGAAGCGACGCTCACCGATGCAGGTGATCCCGAGCAGTCCATCCGGCAGCGTGTCGAAGTCGACGATCCGCGCGGTGGTGCCGATCTCGCTCGTATGCCGGCCACCTTCGGCGCCGACTTCAGGTCCGGACTGAATGAGCAGCACCCCGAACGGACAACGCTGGCGCATGCACAGGCGCACCATGTCCACATAGCGCGGTTCGAAGATGCGCAGCGGCAGCGGGCCGCCGGGAAACAGGACGGCATTGAGGGGAAAGAGCGGCGCGCCGGAGGCCGTCATCGGGTACGCCGGGCTCAACTCTGAGGTGCGCGACATCGGTCGGGCTCTCCACCGCGGGACGCGGGAGCGTGGGCCGCCCTACCCCGGGCAGACCGGGCTTGAGGCAGACTAGCTCAACTTCTCCAGCTGCGCGAGCAGCTTGCCGTGCAGTCCGCCGAATCCCCCGTTACTCATGATCAGCACGTGATCACCCGTCCGCGCGGAACGGGCGAGATCCGCGGCGAGCGCGGCGATGTCCCGGCTTGCGTGCCCGCGGCTGCCGAGCGACGCGATGATCGGGCTGGCGTCCCACCCAAGATCCGGTGGGGTATAGAGCCACACCTCGTCGGCGCCCTTGAGCGATGGCGCGAGCGTGTCCTGATGCACCCCCATGCGCATGGTATTGGACCTGGGCTCCAACACAGCGATGATCCGTGCGTTGCCGACGCGCCGCCGCAATCCGTCCAGGGTTGTGGCAATGGCCGTAGGGTGATGCGCGAAGTCGTCGTAGACCTTCACGCCCCGGACTTCACCCCGGATCTGCATGCGGCGGGCGATGCCCTTGAAGGATTCGAGGGCGGCGATCGACTCCTCCACGGGCACGCCGGCATGGCGCGCTGCGGCAATCGCCGCCAGAGCGTTCTCCATGTTGTGCGCCCCGATGAGTGACCAATGGACGGTGCCCCGCGGCTTGCCGGCCTCCAGCACCTCGAACTGCGAGAAGTCATCCGCATTTCCCGAGGCGCGCGCGGTCCACAGGGCATCGCTGGCACCAGCGCTGGCGCGTGCGAATCCTTCGCAGGGTGTCCAGCATCCCATCGCCAGGGTCTGCTCGAGCCGGCTGTCGGAGGCATTCCAGATGATCCGGCCGCTGCCCGGAACGATTCGCACGAGATGATGAAACTGTCGCTGGATCGACTGGACATCGGGGTAGATGTCCGCATGGTCGTATTCGAGGTTGTTGAGTATGGCGGTACGCGGCCGGTAGTGGACGAACTTGGCACGCTTGTCGAAGAAGGCCGTGTCGTACTCGTCCGCCTCTATGACGAAGAACGGCTCGCTGCCCAGGCGTGCGCTGGTGGCGAAGTTGGCGGGCACGCCGCCGATCAGGAAACCGGGGGACAGCCCGGCATGCTCCAGAATCCAGGCGAGAAGCGAGGTGGTCGTGGTCTTGCCATGCGTGCCGGCCACGGCCAGCACCCAGCGATCCGCCAGCACTTCGCGGGACAGCCACTCGGGACCGGACGCGTAGGGAATGCCGAGCTCGAGCAGCGCCTCGATGACGGGCTGGCCGCGTGTCATCACGTTGCCCACCACGACGATGTCGGGGGCGGGCTCGAGCTGCGCGGCCTCGAAGCCCTCGATGATACCGATATCCAGCGCCTCCAGCTGCGTGCTCATCGGCGGGTAGACATTGCGGTCCGATCCGGTGACCCGATGGCCGGCCGCGCGCGCGATGGCGGCGATCCCACCCATGAAGGTGCCGCAGATTCCCAGGATGTGGACGTGCATGAGCGAACCGGTGTTATGGCGTTGGAATGGGAAACAGTGCCAGCACGAGCAGGTTGCCCGCGAGTGTCTGCAGGATGACCAGGGCGACGCTCGGCGGCAGGGTCCAGTCCAGTGCCGCTTTCACGATGTGACTGGTGGCCGCGATGATCCAGATGAGGATGGCGAGACTCGCGAGGGTCACCAGGAACTGCCAGGCCGAGTCGGGAGCGAAACGCCGCGTGAGCGCCACTGACGCGACCAACAGCGGAGCCAGGACAGCCTGGAACCCGTAGATCGCGGTCGTGGTCTGGAGGAAGCGCTCCGGCCGTCTGACCGCTCGGAGCAACAGCACGTACCACACGAACATGAAGACGACATCGACACACAGGTGAGCCACCCACGGTCCCTTGAACGGTGGCATGAGGAGGCTCACGAGGAAATTGACGGCGAAGTAGCCCGCGACAGTCAGCGCCAGCAGCAGCGGGGATGCAGGCAGGTCCTGCGGACCCCGACGCAGCAGCGCAATATCGATGAAGAGCCGGATCAGCTCCTGCATGGCTTTCGGTACCGGCGTCCGTCTCGCATAATGGGCATTGCGCGATTGTACAGATCATCCTCCGAACCGTTGCAAGCCGTGATCACGTCCTCTGCCGCTCTCGAAGCGCTCGCTGCCCGGCTGGAGTCGTGCGGCAACCTGGGACTCGACACCGAATTCCTGCGCGAGCGCACCTATCGCGCCGAGCTGTGTCTCGTGCAGGTGTCGTCGGAAGGCGAAGCCGCCTGCATCGATCCGCTCGCGGTGACCGATCTGGCGCCCCTTGCCAGAATCCTCGGCGCCGCCACGATCACCAAGGTCATGCATGCATCGCGGCAGGATGTCGAGGTGCTGTATCCGATCGCGGGCATGGTCCGGCCGGTCTTCGACACGCAGATCGCCGCGGCGCTGAGTGGTTTGCCCGCGCAGATCGGTTACGGGGAGCTGGTCCGCCGACTGCTGGGTCGCGAACTGCCGAAGTCACACACGCGCGCCGATTGGTCGCGCCGCCCGCTGTCGCCGGAGCAGATTGAGTACGCTTTGGACGACGTAAGATATCTCCTGCCACTGAAGACGTTACTTGAGGAGCAATTGGACCGCAGTGGCCGATTGGCTTGGCTGACCGAAGAACTCAACGAGCTCAATGACTCACGCACGATTACGACGGATCCACAAGACGCTTGGCTGCGCGTGAAGGGACTACGCGGTCTGGATCCGGCACGCGAACGGCTCGCTAAATGTCTCGCCGCCTGGCGCGAGTCACGTGCGATCGAACGTAATAGGCCGCGCGGCTGGATTCTGGACGACGTGGGCTTGCGCGAAATTGTCATGCAGGTGCCACGCACCCTGCAGGCGTTGGGCGAAATCCAGGAAATTCCCGCAGGTGTGCTGAAGCACTGCGGCACGGATCTGCTGCAGTGTGTTACCTCGGCGCAGATTCCCGACCCTCCGCCGCCTCTCAACACGCGGTCGCGCCCCGATCCGATGCGCACGGCACTGGTCAAGAAGCTCAGTGCGCTGAACCAGACGCTCGCGGCAGAACTCGGGCTGAGTCCCGAGGTGTTGACAACCCGGCGTGAACTCGAGCAGCTGGCGGATGGTCAACGCGATATCGCCGTGCTTCGTGGCTGGCGTCGCGGCGTGGTCGGCGAGCGACTGGTGGCCGCGCTTTGAACGCAGGGATGATAGAGTGTGCGGACCTCCTGACCGGTGCGAGGCCATGACTGAGTCCCTCAACGAGCTGCAGGCGCTGCTCGAGCTGGAGCGGGCAGCGCGCCTCGAGGCCGAGCGCACGGGCCGGCTGAAGGACGAGTTTCTCGAGGCGCTGGGCCTCGAGCTGCGTGCGCCGCTGAATTCCATTCTCGGCTGGTCCCGCCTGATGGAACTGGGACGCCTCGACTCGGCCGAGACGCGCTCCGGGGGTCAGACCATCTCGCGCAACGCGCGCCACCTCGCGCATCTGGTCGATGACCTGCTCGACTTGAGTGCCGTCACCAGCGGCAAGATCCGCGTCGATCCCGAGGAAACCGACCTGTGCGAGATCGCGGAGGCGGCCCTGGAGATCCTCCAGCCCATGGCCAAGGCCAAAGGCGTGGAGCTGCGCAGGGAATTCGACCAGACCAGCTGTCCGGTGTTCGGCGACCCCCATCGCCTGCAGCAGGTCCTGTGGCATCTGGTGAGCAATGCCATCAAGTTCACACCGCGGGGCGGGCTTGCGTTGCTGACGCTGCGCTCGCAGGGGGCGGACTGCGAACTCACGGTCACCGACACCGGGGCCGGGATCGCCAGTGACGTGCTGCCGTTCGTGTTCGATCGGTTCTGGCGTGGGGAGAGCACCGCTGAGCAGCGCTACTCCGGGCTCGGACTGGGGCTGGCGCTGGCGAAGCACCTGGTCGAGCTGCACGGCGGCACGGTCACGGCGACCAGCGGCGGCCCCAATCAGGGCTCGACCTTCACCGTCGTGCTGCCGCGGGTGGCGCCTCGGGACAATCCGACCGAAGGGACGGAGAAGCTGGAGGATCCGCTTCCCGGATCGAACCGCTACGACCCGGTTGACGCCGGACCGCGCGGTCCCTGACGGGGCTCTTGACCGGGCTCATTGACCTCAGCGGTGTCGCCGGGCCCGCGCCTTGCCTCGGGCCGGTTTGCGGGCCGGTTTGCGGGCCGGTTTGCGGGACGCTTTCCTGGCCGCCATCTTCCGTCTGGCCTTCCTGATCGCCATCGGTCTCTTCGGCCTGGCGGCGGCCTTCTTGCGCGAGGGCGCTTTTTTCCCCGCAGCGGCCTGCCTTTTCGGGGGCGCCTTCTTCGCCGCAGGAACTTTCTTCCCCGCGGCGGCCTTCTTCCTGACTTGCACCTTCGCGCTCGAGCTGGCCGGCGCCTTGCCACGGGCCAGCGCGGCCTCCAGTCTTGCGGTCACCGCGTCAACATCACCCTGGGCGTTGATCGAGCGCAGCAGGCCCTGGCTGCGATAGAACTCGACGAGCGGGCGAGTCTTTTCCTCGTAGACCCTGAGACGCTGCGCCACGGTCGCCTCGTCGTCGTCGGGCCGCTGGAACAGGCGGTGCGGGGCGCCGGTCTTCGGGCACAGGTCGGCGCCCGATTGCGCCGCTGTCCCGCCAAACGTGTTGAATACGCGATCGCAGTCCGAACACGTGCGGCGCCCGGAGATGCGCCGAGTGAGTTCGTCGTACTCCACTTGCATCTCGATGACCGCATCCAGCGGCTGACCCAACTCACGCAGCATGGCATCCAGGGCCTGCGCCTGCGCGATGTTGCGCGGGAATCCATCCAGGATGAAGCCCCGCTGCGCATCGGGCTCGGCCAGGCGCTCGCGGATGATGCCGAGCACGATCTCGTCGTCCACCAGCTTGCCGGCATCCATGGCTGCCTGCGCCCGCAGACCCAATGGAGTGCCGTTTGCCCGCGCGGCCCGCAGCAGGTCACCCGTGGAGATCTGCGGAATGCCGTGGTGCTGCACCAGGCGCTGCGATTGCGTTCCCTTGCCCGAGCCGGGCGCCCCCAACAGAACAATGCGCATGATTTGTCGGTCAGTACCGGTTTGCGTAGCCCGCGAAAGGCTCGACACGTTACCGGCGGCTCCCCGCAAGGTCAAACAGCGGCCCCTGGCCTCCCAGGTGCGGGACTTCCGCGCTGTATTGCTGCACTCTGCCTGACTTGCGACGGCACGCGCGCCGGCCCCTGAAGGGCCGCCCGCTGCGCTATTCTTCGCATCCCCAGGCCAGCTGCCGATCCGGCGCCAACATCATGAAGCAGACCGCCCGCAAGAACGCGTTCTATGCCCAGTCAGGCGGAGTCTCCGCCGTCATCAATGCCTCCGCGGCCGGCGTGATCGAGACGGCCCGCAAGCATTCGAAGCACATCGGCCGGCTGTATGCGGGGCGCCATGGCATCGTGGGGGCGCTGACCGAGGATCTGATCGATGTCTACCGGGAAAGTCCGGCGCTGCTGCGCGGTCTGAAGCACACCCCCTCCGGGGCTTTCGGCTCGGCCCGCTTCAAGCTCAAGGGCCTGGAGCAGAACCGTGCCGAGTACGAGCGGCTCATCGAGGTATTCCGCGCGCACGACATCGGTTACTTCTTCTACAACGGCGGCAATGACTCCATGGATACGGCGCTGAAGGTGTCACAGCTCGGCGCAGCGCTCGGCTATCCGATCACCTGCGTGGGCGTGCCCAAGACGGTGGACAACGACCTGCCGCACACGGACTGCTGTCCGGGTTTCGGCTCGGTGGCGAAGTACGTGGCGGTGTCCACCCGCGAGGCCGGGCTGGATGTGGCCTCCATGGCACGCACGTCCACCAAGGTCTTCGTGCTGGAGGTGATGGGGCGCCATGCGGGCTGGATCGCCGCGGCGGGCGGACTGGCCGGGCGCAAACCGCACGAACCCCCGCACATCATCCTGTTTCCGGAGGTGCCCTTCGAGAAAGACCGTTTCCTCGCCAAGGTGAAGCAGTGCGTCACGGATTACGGCTATTGCGTGATCGTCGTGTCGGAGGGGGCGGCCTACCCTGACGGCAAATTCCTGGCCGACGCCGGCACCACGGATGCCTTCGGCCATACCCAGCTCGGTGGCGTGGGACCGCTCGTGGCCAACATGGTGCGCGAGGCGCATGGGTACAAATACCACTGGGCGGTCGCCGACTACCTGCAGCGCGCCGCGCGCCACATCGCATCGAAGGTGGATGTGGATCAGGCCCATGCTGTGGGCAAGGCGGCCGTGGAGCTCGCCGTGAAGGGAGCCAACGCGGTCATGCCGACCATCGTGCGCAAGAGCTCCCGGCCGTACAAGTGGGTGATCGGACATGTGCCCCTGTCCGAGGTGGCCAACAAGGAGAAGAAGCTGCCGGCGGATTACATATCGGCCGACGGCTTCGGCATCACCGAGGCCTGCCGCCGCTACCTGCAGCCGCTCATCGGCGGCGAGGCCTATCCGCCCTACAAGGAGGGCCTGCCCGACTACGTGCGCCTGAAGGGCGTGGCGGTGCGGCGCAAGCTGAAAACCGGGTTCAAGATCTAGGGTGCAGTCGGCAAAAACCCCGTTTTTTGCCGGCGGTCGAGCCCGATATCCGCTGGTTCTGCCACAGGCAGATCCAGCCGAACGAACTGGCGGTCCCCCTTTCTGTCGCGGCGCCGCGCCGTGATATAGTGCGCGCCCTTTGCGGCGACCGACCGTAAGCCGCGCGCTTTCCGCCGGCGGCGCCGACCGAACTACAACTCGTTCTCCAGGGGGAGGAAAACTGATGGATGCTGCTTCGTGGCTGTGGCTTGCAATCGCGGCCGGCGTGCTTGCCGTGCTCTACGGCGTGGTCTCGATGATGTCCATCCTGCGTATGTCCGCAGGCAACGCCCGCATGCAGGAGATCGCCGCGGCCGTTCAGGCTGGCGCCCGGGCGTATCTCAACCGTCAGTACACGACCATCTTCATCGTCGGCATCGTGCTCTTCCTGGCGCTGGGTCTGGCGATCAACTGGGCCACGGCTGGTGGCTTCGCGGTCGGCGCGATCCTGTCGGGTCTCACCGGCTACATCGGAATGAACATCTCCGTGCGCGCGAACGTGCGCACGGCGGAAGCGGCCACTCACGGCCTGAACGCGGCGCTCAGCGTTGCCTTCCGCGGCGGTGCCATTACAGGAATGCTGGTGGTAGGCCTGGGTCTGATCGGCGTCGCTGGTTACTTCGCAGCGCTGCGCTCGTCCATCGGCGACGAGGGTGCCCTGCACGCGCTCGTCGGACTCGCCTTCGGTGGTTCGCTGATCTCCATCTTCGCGCGCCTCGGCGGCGGCATTTTCACCAAGGGTGCGGATGTCGGCGCGGACCTCGTGGGCAAGGTCGAAGCTGGCATCCCGGAGGATGATCCGCGCAATCCCGCGGTTATCGCCGATAACGTGGGCGACAACGTCGGCGACTGCGCTGGCATGGCCGCCGACCTGTTCGAGACTTACGCGGTGACGATCGTTGCAACGATGCTGCTCGGCGGGTTGCTCTACACCAGCCAGGGCGAGGTTGCGACACTGAACGCAATCATCTACCCGCTCGCACTCGGCGCAGCGTCCATCGTCGCTTCCATCTTCGGCACTTTCTTCGTGAAGGCGAAGGAAGGCGGCAAGATCATGAACGCCCTGTACAAGGGCGTGATCGTGTCGGGCATCGTGTCCGCGATCCTGTTCTATTTCATTACGCAGAAGCTCATGCCCGCCCAGGCGCGCGACCTCTACGGCTGCACGCTCGTCGGGCTGGGTCTGACCGCTGCCCTCATCATCATCACCGAGTACTACACCGCGACCGAGTATGGCCCGGTGCGCCGCGTGGCCAGCGCGTCCCAGACGGGACATGCAACCAACATCATCGCGGGTCTGGGTGTGTCGATGAAATCGACCGCGCTGCCGGTCATCGCGGTGTGCCTCGCAATCTGGGGCTCTTACGAACTGGGGGCGGCTCACGGTTCCGGCCTGTACGGCATCGCGATTGCCGCAACCGCCATGCTGTCCATGACGGGCATGATCGTGGCGCTGGACGCCTACGGCCCGATCACCGACAACGCCGGTGGTATCGCGGAGATGGCTGGGCTTCCCAAGGCAGTGCGCGACATCACCGATCCGCTGGATGCCGTGGGCAACACCACGAAGGCCGTGACGAAGGGTTACGCGATCGGCTCCGCCGGCCTGGCTGCGCTGGTGCTGTTCGCCGACTACACGCACAACCTCGAGGCTGCCCACAAGCTGGTTGAGTTTTCCCTGTCCGATCCGGCCGTGATCATCGGCTTGTTCATCGGCGGACTGGTGCCTTACCTGTTCGGCGCGATGGCCATGGAGGCCGTGGGCCGCGCCGCCGGCTCGGTCGTGAACGAGGTGCGCCGCCAGTTCCGCGAGATCAAGGGCATCATGGAAGGCACGGCCAAACCGGACTACTCCAAGGCGGTGGACCTGCTCACGCGGGCCGCGATCCGCGAGATGATCGTGCCCTCGCTGCTGCCCATCCTGGTGCCCATCGTGCTGGTGTTCGTGATGAACTTCGCCATGGGCCCGGGCGCGGGCATCAAGGCGCTCGGCGGACTGCTGATCGGCACGATCGTCACGGGACTGTTCGTGGCCATCTCCATGACCACCGGCGGTGGAGCCTGGGACAACGCCAAGAAGTACATCGAGGAAGGCAATTTCGGCGGCAAGGGTTCGGATGCCCACAAGGCCGCCGTCACCGGCGACACGGTCGGGGATCCCTACAAGGACACGGCGGGACCGGCCATCAACCCGCTGATCAAGATCATCAACATCGTGGCCCTCCTGCTGGTCACGCTGTTGTAGTCCATGGGCCGGATTTGCCGCCAGGCAAATCCGGCCGACCCACTCGCCGGATCCGGCCGATCAGGCAGGGTGGATCGAGCACAGCAGCCGGTGCAGCACGGCCGGTGAGGCAGGCTTCACCAGGTGATGATCGATGCTGGCCTCATGGGAACGCCGGCGGTCCTGCTCGTGGCCCAACCCGGTGAGCGCGATGATGGTGGTGGCGGTGCCTGCGGGCATGGAGCGGATGCGGGCGGCTGCCTCCAGGCCGCTGAGTTCGGGCATGCTGATGTCCATGAAGACGACGCTGGGCTGAAGCTCGCGGAACAGTTCCAGCGCCTCACGCGGCCCATAAGCCGTGTGCACGTCGTGACCCATCAGGGACAGCATGAAGGCCACGGCATCGGCGGAATCAGCCTGATCGTCCACGACCAGCACTTTGAGCGGCGTTTCGGCATGAGGCACGTCGTCCATTGCTCCCCTTCCCGGATGGGGGGTAACCCAAGCCCAAGCCTGCCGGTAGCAAGTTTTGTGCGGGCTCGGCCTGGCGGGCAGCCAGAGGGAAGCGGAACGGTGCCAGCCGGACTCAGTCGTTGACGTTGCGCGATTCGACCAGAACGGCGCTCACCAGCTCATTGAGCCGGGCGCAATACGTGGCGACCGGTTCCCCGGCATGCGCCTGCTTCTCCGCCAGGGCGCTGCTGATTTCGTTCAGCCGCCTCTGCATGCGGCCGTCAACTGTCACCGCACGACAGATGAGCGCACTGGCACAAGCCGTGATCTCGGCATCCAGCGCGCGTGCGTCACTGCCGGCTATTTCGACGCCCGCCAGTTCGGACGGGCATCCCGCAGCCAGGTGCTCACGCCACAGACGGGCAAGTTGCATGGCAGGCGTGTCCCTTCATCATTCTGGTATCGGGACCGGGCGCCCTTCTTACCATGCCCCGGCACGGTGCGCACGGTCGACTTGCGGTAGCAGCTTGAGCTGTGACGTAAGCGATTGATCCGAAAAGCGGCACCGGCCGGCGGCGGGGAGTCGGGAGCGGCGGCGAGGGCTGCGGATCAGGCGGGCCGAGGCGGCTCCGGGCCAGGCGGCGGCGAGAGGTCGTGGGGTCAGGCGGCGAGTGCCAAAACCTGGGGGCGCCCGACGGCGAACCCCTGGATGTAATCGACGCCCATGCGACGGGCGGCTTCCAGGGCCGCTTCGTCCTCGACCTGCTCGGCGATCACCTTGAAGTTCAGGGTACGGGCCAGCTTGATCATGGCGGTCACCATGGCCTGGTTGACGGAGTCGCGCGCCAGGTTGCGCATGAAGGAGCCGTCGATCTTCAGGTAGTCCATGGGCAGGTTCTTCAGGTTGGAGAACGAACCCACACCCGAGCCGAAATCATCCAGGGCGAACTGGCAGCCCATGCCGTGCAGCACGCCGATGAAGCGCTTGGCGTGGTCGAGGTTGGCCACGACGGCGCTCTCGGTGATCTCGAAACAGACCTGCGAAGGCGTCACGCCCGTGCTGTCCAGGCACTCGACCACGAACTCGAGGAACTGAATGTCACCGAGCGTCTGGCCGGAGATGTTGATGCACACGCTGCGGTTGGCGGGCACCGGGATGGCACCGCGACCCAGTGCGGCGAGTGTGGTCTGCACCACCCAGCGATCCACCAGGCTCATGAGTCGGTAGCGTTCAGCGGCGCGGACGAACTCGGATGGGGCCACCTCGTGGCCCGCCTCGTCCTGCAGCCGCACGAGCACTTCCATCGCGGGCCCTCCGCCGTTCTGTCCGTACGCCGGCACGATGGGCTGGTAGTGCAGCTGGAAGCGATTCTCCTTCAGGGCGCTCTGCAACTTCTGCAGCCACTGGATCTCGCCCGTGTGACGCGCCAACGCCTCATCACGCGCCGAGTAAACCGCGACGCGTCCGGAGCCCTGCTTCTTGGCGACGTAACAGGCCGAATCCGCCGCGGCGAACAGTTCCTCGAGCGTGCCGCTCTCGCGTGAGATCTCCACGAGACCCACCGACACGCCGATGTTGAAAATCTTGTCCTTCCATACGAAGCGGTAGTCGCTCACCGAGCGGCAGACGTCATCGGCGATCTGGCGCGCCTTGTCCAGCGGGCAGCCGATCAGCAGCATGCCGAACTCGTCGCCGCCGAGCCGCCCGACTGTGTCGCTGTCACGCACCGCATCGCGCAGCAGCTTGGCCACTTCGCGCAGCATGCTGTCGCCGGCGAGATGGCCGCTCGTGTCGTTCACCACCTTGAAACGGTCCAGATCCAGGTAACACAGCACGTGCTGGCCATCGCCGCGGTGGCCGCTGTCAATGGCTTCTTCCAGGCGCTGCTCGAATTCGCGGCGGTTCACCAGTCCCGTGAGCGCATCGTGCGTGGCCTGATAGGACATCTGGCGGGCCAGCCCGCGCAGCTCCGTGACGTCGTGCAGCAGCACGACCGCGCCGATCAGCTCACGCGCCTCGCTGCGAATCGGCGATGCCGTCAGTTCAATGGAGCGCTCGCTGCCGTTGGATCGCGACAGCAACAACGCCCGGCGACTGAGGTTCACCGCAGCGCCGCTCGTCAGCGCCTGACGCACCGGGTCGGACAACAGACGGCGGTCAGTCTCATCGACCAGGCCGACGATGTCCTCCAGCGTGTGACCGATTGCCTGGCTCGCAGTGCTGCCTGTCACGCGCTCGGCAGCCAGGTTGATATAGGTGATCAGGCCGGTCGCGTCCGTGGCGATGATGGGCTCGGCCAGTGAATCCAGCGCCAT
>Ga0335069_10005947_pt1 | contig 17842 bp, 13 predicted proteins | sample Lox_Sample_11_FD_206714 | JGI IMG/M metagenome (GOLD analysis project Ga0335069, IMG submission 206714) | Soil microbial communities from Loxahatchee National Wildlife Refuge, Florida, United States - Lox_Sample_1.1 | ecosystem: Environmental > Terrestrial > Soil > Wetlands | place: USA... | reverse complement strand
TGCCCATACTCGCAGCTCTTTTCTCCAGTGCCCCGGCCCCTGCTCGTGGATGGATGCCCTGTCAGAAGCTGTCTCCCGGCGACCATTCCACCACCGCGACGCCCGTGTCCACCAGCTTCGCGAGTTCCGCTGGCGTGCCAGTCAACATTGGAAATGTGCCCCAGTGGATCGGCAGGATTGTTTTCGCGCCGAGCAGCTTCGCCGCCATTGCCGCCTCCTTCGGATCCATGGTGAAGTGACCGCCGATGGGCAGCATCGCCACCTCGGGTTTGTATAACTCCCCGATCAGCCGCATGTCTCCGAACACACAGGTGTCACCCGCGTGGTACAACGCTGGCCCGTCTCCGGGGTCGATGACGTATCCGGCGGCCACGCCCACGTAATGTGTCCCGTCGTTGTCCTGCGCCCCGGACGAGTGCTTCGCATCGACCATGGTCGCGGTGACTTCTTCGAGTTTCACCGTGCCGCCCAGGTTCATGCCGATTGTCTTTTCGACGCCCTGCTTCGCCACGTAACTGGCAAGTTCATAGATGGCAACCACCGTCGAGTCATGCATCTTCGCCACGGGAACCGCGTCCGAGATGTGGTCACCGTGACCGTGGGTCAGAAGCACGTAATCGATCTTCGCGGGCAATTCGTAACCTTTCGGGTATTTCGGATTCTGCTCGATGAAAGGATCGATCAGGATCCTGGTGCCCTTCTCCGTTTCAATCAGCACCGTCGCGTGTCCAAGCCAGGTAATCCGCGCCATTGTTCATGCCTCCGCTCGTAGAATGACACACCACCCAGCCTTCCAGTCTCACCGATCGAACCGGGGGTCTTCGCTCAATCACGAGAATCCGCGTGTCACACTCGGGCGTCTGGGGGCGTTTCGGAGGACTGCACTTTCTTTCTTTCTTCTGTCAGACGATTGGAATGAACCTGAATCGCATTCTGACCAGAGTATGACGTTCGTGTACCCGTAGCTGGTTCTCGCAATCCTTGCCGAGGCGCAAGTATGGAGGTGGGGTAAGTGCAACGTTATCGGATCGTTCGATCAGGAAGTACGATTCTACGGGACGTCCACGATGGAATGACTCTGATTGCTATCTACTCTATCCCGCATAGAAGACCGCAATGGCGGTATGGTTCCAGAACCATCGACCCGAAGGAGTTACCGGTCAATCACACTGTGCACTGCTACGCGGGCTGCATGACTGTGGCGCGTCCGGCCATGCATGCTTCAAGAAGGCAAGCATGCCAATGCGTAACCCGACCCGGATGCCAGAAGCGATTGATATGGCGCAAGAGCTGGCATGGGGATAATATCTCCCGAGATCAGCGACAACTCCTCCAGCAGCCAAGAATCGTGCGTCACGGACGCAATCGTTCCGTGGGTCAGACCCGCGTTGCGCAGATCATCACAACGGCAACGATTCGAAGAGACTCCCGTGATCTGGATCACTACTTGACGGGGGAGAGGAGGAGAAGTAGGCTCATTCAGAGGCGAATATATGGAGAATATCGAGAGTGCCATTCTCCGCTCAAGTGCCATCCCAGACGCAGGGGCCATCCCAGGTCCAGGAGCTGAAAACTGCAGCGCGGAAGGTGCAGGATACCTTCGCGGGAGGGCTGAGGGCGGGTTCGTCAGTGGGCTCTTTCCTGACGAGGGAGGCGGATTGGACCAACGGCGCCTGAATCTGCTGGCGCGCTCGGCGGCGGCGGCTCCCGTGGAATCGACCGGGTTTGAGACCCAGTACCGTGCCCTCCAGACACGCTCGATCCTGTCAAAGACCGTATCGCGCAGGGGGCTTCCGTTCACCCGCGCCATCAATCCCTACCGCGCCTGCGAGTTTGCCTGCCGCTACTGCTACGCCCGCTATACGCATGAGTACATGGAGCTTACTCCTGAGGACTTCGAACGCAACATCTTTTTCAAGGAGAACGCGGGGTGGCTGCTGGAGCAGGAGCTGGCGCGGTTGAAGCCGGGCACCGAGATCGCCCTGGGCACGGCCACCGACCCGTGGCAGCCACTGGAGCGGCGACAGCGCGTCACCCGGTCGCTTCTCGAGGTATTTGCCAGAACGCGCGGATTCAGCCTGGGCGCGGTGACCAAATCTACCCTGATCGTGCGCGATATCGACCTGCTGCAGGAGATCGCAAGGCGCCACAAGCTGACGGTGCACCTGACCGTAACCACTTTGAATACAAGACTTGCGCGGATCCTGGAGCCGCGAGCGCCGCGCCCGGACCTGCGCATCCGAACCCTTGCAAAGCTCCGACAGGCGGGGATCCGTGCCGGAATCCTGTGCTCGCCGCTTATGCCGGGAATCACGGACACGCGCCGCTCCATCGACGCGGTGGCGCGGGCAGCGGCGGCGACCGGGGCCAATTTTTTCGCCGCGGGGGCGCTGTTCCTGAAGCCGTGCTCGCTGCCCACGTTCCTCGGATTTGTCGAGGAGCACTTTCCCGAGCAGCTCGGCGCCTATCGCCGGCGTTACGGATCAAATGCTTTTGTTTCAAGCGAATACCGCAAGCGGGTGGGCGCGATTGTGGACTCAGTCTGCCGGGAGCACAAGTTGGGCAGGCGCTACGAAGAGATGCCCTCTGCCGGAGAGGTCGCGGGGCCGGAGCTGGTGCAGATTCAGCCGTGGCTGCCGTTTGGGGGGCCACCTCAAGGGCGAGAGTGGGCTTCTATTGCCCAAACCGAAAGCCCCTCCCGGCACCTTCTTGTAGGAGCGCGCAAATGATTCCAGGGCGCAGGAAAGTCGGCAGAAAATGTTCAGGCCCGGAAACTGGAGTTCCGGGCCTGTTGCTTTTACCTTGATCCGCGGTTATCCCTGGTGGCCTCCGCCGCCCTGACCGGGCCGGCCGCCACGACGGCGACGACGACGACGGTTGTTGGGGTTGTTTGCGCCGCCGCCACCTTGGGGCCGGCCGCCTCCGGCGGGCTGGGCTGCTCCGGCAGGCACCGGAGCGCCTTCAACGCGGTTGAAGTTGGGCTCATTGTCCTCGTCGAACTCCTCGCCTTCCTCCTCGTCAAAGTCGTCTCCGCCCTCGATGAGAATCGTGCTCTGGTTGGAGTGCGGCTGGCGTTCGTCGAATTCGTGACGGGGGGCGCGCGGCGCGGCAGGAGCGGCAGGCTCCTCCTCAACCTCTGGAGCGGCGGCGGGGGCAACGTCGGTTTGCGCGGCCAACTTTGCCTTCTGCTCCTTGATGAGCGCCTTGCGGCTGAGCTTGATGCGGTTGCCTTCGATGGCCAGCACCTTCACCATCACCTGGTCGCCTTCGCGCAATTCGTCCTTCACTTCCTTGACGCGATGCTCGGCGATTTCGGAGATGTGCAGCAGGCCGTCGGTGCCCGGGAAGAGCTCGACGAACGCGCCGAACTCAGCGAGCCGCACGACCTTGCCCAGGTAGGTCTTGCCGATTTCCGGCACGGCGGTGATGTCGTTGATCATCGCCAGCGCTTTCAGCAGGCCGTCGGCGTCGCTGGAGGCAACGCTCACCCGGCCGGTGTCGTCGACGTCGATCTTGGCGCCGGTCTGCTCCACGATGCCGCGGATGGTAGCTCCGCCCTTGCCGATCAGGTCGCGGATCTTGTCGGTGGGAATCATGACCGTCTCGATGCGCGGGGCGTACTTCGAGCGCTCGGTACGCGGTCCGTTCAGCTCGGCGTCCATCTTGTCGAGCAGGAACAGGCGTCCGCGGCGGGCCTGTTCCATGGCCTGCTCAAGGATCTGCCGGGTGAGGCCGCCGATCTTGATGTCCATCTGCAGGGCGGTGATGCCTGTGCGCGTGCCGGCCACCTTGAAGTCCATGTCGCCGTAGTGGTCTTCGGCCCCGGCGATATCAGTGAGGATGGCGTAATCATCGCCTTCCTTTACCAGGCCCATGGCAACGCCGGCCACGGCGCCCTTGAGCGGGATGCCGGAGTCGTACAGGGCGAGGCTTGCGCCGCAGACGCTGGCCATCGAGGACGAGCCGTTCGACTCCAGAATGTCAGAGACGATGCGGATGGAGTAGGGCGATTCGGTGGCCTCCGGAAGCACAGCGGCGATGGCGCGCTCGGCGAGAGCGCCGTGGCCCACTTCGCGGCGTCCCACGCCGGTCATACGACCCGTTTCGCCAACGCTGAAGGGCGGGAAGTTGTAGTGGAGCATGAAGTTCTTCTTCTGCTCGCCCTCGTAGGACTCAAGACGCTGTCCGTCGTCGGCGGTACCGAGGGTGGCAGTGACCAGGGCCTGCGTTTCGCCGCGGGTAAAGAGCGCCGAGCCGTGGGTGCGCGGCAGAACGCCGGTCTCGATGGTGATGGGACGAATCTCGTCGAAAGCGCGGCGGTCGGGACGAATCTTGTCCTTCGTCACCTGCTCGCGGAAGATGCGCTCGCGCAGCAACTCATAATAGGCGCTGAGCTTCTTCTTGGCTTCGGCGTCGTCAGCAGGCAGCCCGGCAGCCAGCTCGTCCTTGATCTGCTTGATGAGCGCGTAGCTTTCGGTCTTGCCGTGCGCCTTGGTGTCAAGTGCGTCTTTCAGGCGCTCGCCCACCTTGGCGCTGAGCTCGTTGTAATAGGCTTCGTCGTGCTGAGGCGGCGTGAAGGCGCGCTTCGGTTTTCCCGCCTTCCCGGCCAGCTCATCGATGGCGGCGACGATCTTCCTGATCTCGCCGTGGGCAAACTCGATGGCGGCGAGGACGACATCTTCGGATTCCTGCTTGGCGCCGGCTTCGATCATCACGATGCCGTCCTTGTGGCCGACGACCATGATGTTCACAGTGCTGTCGGCACGCTCGGAATAGGTGGGATTGATGACGAATTCGCCGTTGATCCGCCCCACGCGCACAGCGGCAACGGTAGCGCCAAACGGAATGTCAGAGAGAGCTAAGGCAGCGGCAGAGGCGTTGATGGCTACAACGTCGGGGTCGTTCTCCTTATCGGCGGAGAACACCAGCGCGATGACCTGCGTTTCGTTGCGGAATCCATCAGGAAACAGCGGGCGGATGGGGCGATCGATCTGGCGCGAGGTGAGGATCTCCTTCTCGCTGGGGCGGCCTTCCCGCTTGATAAACCCACCGGGGATGCGCCCACCGGCATAGGTGTATTCGCGGTAGTCGACCGTGAGGGGGAAGAAATCGATGCCTTCCCGCTGATCGGGAGAGGCCACGGCGGTGGCCAGGACGACGGTTTCGCCGGTGGTGACCAGGGCCGCTCCTGACGCCTGCTTGGCCATGCGCCCGGTCTCGAAGACCAGCCGCTTGCCGCCGGCAAGCTCGACGGCTACTTCATGCTTGGTAGACATAGTTGTCCTCTTTTCAGTTGTGCGCTTGGGAAACTCGGGTGAGGAAGCAGACGCGGAAGGGCAGGGCCGGAGAAGCCGAAGGGCAGAGTGCGCCCACGCCCTGGAGCGGTCGCCGGCCTGCGGCCCGGCCGGAAAGTTACGACCGCGCGGAAGGGACAGTTGTGCGTCGAACCTGGCGGCGTGGGGGCTTGGCCAGGTACACCATGGCCCCAGGCTTTGATGGAAGCTGGGGCCGTGACCAACCTGCGGTCTGGGCACTTCCGCGTCAAGATCGGCTTTCTGGTGGGCTGTGAGTTACTTGCGGATTCCCAGCTTGCCGATAACGTCGCGGTAGCGATCTGTATCGTGCGTCTTCAGGTAATCCAGCAGGCGGCGGCGTTTGCTCACCAGCATCAACAGGCCACGCCGGGAGGCATGGTCCTTCTTATGGGTCTTGAAGTGCTCGGTCAGCTCGCCGATCCGCTCACTCAGGATCGCGATCTGGACTTCGGGAGAGCCAGTATCAGAATCGTGGGTACGGAAGCGTTGAATCAGGTCGGTTTTCTTTGCAGTCGCCAGCACGGCGTGTGTTACTCCTCTTGCGTTCTCAAGTCCACTCTCAAGTGTCTGGATCAGATTAACATGAATGCGACAGTCGGGGGAAACCCGGAAGGCCGAGGCTCGTTCCGAACCCCTGAAATGTCAACGTGCTCCGAGGCGGGAAGCGGCCCAGGACCTCACTCCATTCCGGGCACATCTCCGATCCAGTAGTTCGCCCGGGCCACTATGCGGGCGCCATAGTCCTGCGCCAGCCGCACCTTGAGCGAATGGAGCCCCGGCGCGGGCTGCGATGGCCGGAAGGTGAGAAGGTAGCGGTTCCGCGCATGCTTGGCCTCTTCCATCACCCGCTGCTCGAATCGCTTGTCGGTGACGAACGTGGTGTACTCGCCGCCGCTCATGTTGGCGATCTCTTTGGCGACGTTCTTTTTGAACGCCTGCACCAGCGCGATCAGCGGCGACATCATGTTCATGGTCCGGTCGTCGCCGGAGTCCTTCAAATCGTGCAGGAACTCGGCCGTCAACGGCGAGAATTCCACGGTAAGCACCAGAACATCGCTCTCGCCGATTTTTTTAATCAGCTGCTCGATCTTCGTGTGCCTGCTGCCATGGTCCCGCGCCTCGCTGATGAGCAGCAGCACGCGGCGGTACCCCTTGGGTTGGGACTGGAGAAGATCGACGGCATAGCTGACGGTGTCAAGGATGGCATTGCCACCGTCACCCGGCTCCAGTTGCTTGAGGTCGCGGTCCAGGTCCTCGGCGGAGCTGGTGTAATCGCGGATGAGGTGCGGGGCGGAATCGAAGCCGATGAGCGCCGCCTGGCTGCGCGGATCGGAAAGGAAGAGGTCGAGCAGCGGGCCGAGTTTGGCCACCTTGTCGAACTCCAGCACGCTGGCGCCGCCCTGCTCGACCGCCACCACCAGCGCGACCGGAGCGGTGTCCATCTCCTCCTGCACGTGCACCTTCTGCTGCACGCCGTTGTCCTGGAGGACGAAGTCGTCGCCTTTGAGGCCATAGACGATGCCTCCGTCGTGCTTTTCAACCAATGTGGGCACCAGCACTTCCTCAGCGGTGATGCGCAGCGTGGGCTGGTTGTCCTGGGAACCCGGCATGGGCAGTGGGGGTTCGGGAGGAGGAATCTGCTGCTGCGGGGGCTGGCCGGGCTGCTGGGCCGCTTGCGCAGGCGTTTGGAGATGCAACCTGACCGGCGCCAGCACCGCGGCCGCCACCATGCACCCTGACGCGATCCACCATGAAACCACAGATCCGGACTTCATTCCCAGGCAAGCTCCCCATTCGATGATAGGCGCTCGCCGCGAACCCGAGTCAGGCGCAAAAACAGAGACGCGCCGAAACTGGGGCAACCGCTTTCGGGTGCAAGCAGCATCGCTCCAAGCCGCGGCGGCGTCTGATTACGTAGGCGTGAATTCGGACTAAAAGGAGCGAACTTGCGAATCAGGAACGTCGTGCAGTCGTGGAGCAAGATCCTTCGTGGGCATACACCCATACTGTCGATCGAGATTACACGGGAGTGTCCATTGCGCTGTCCAGGGTGCTACGCCTACGGGGCGGATCATCTTGGCGGAGAGGTCACGCTGCGCGAGTTGAGCGACAAACGAGGCGATGACCTGGTCAAGGGAGTTCTCTCCCTCGTCGATCGGCACAGGCCGCTGCAGGTGACGCTGGTCGGCGGCGAGCCAATGGTCCGCCATCGCGAGTTGAGCGCCATTCTGCCTGCGCTGGCGCAGCGCGGCATCGCCACCATGGTTGTGACAAGCGGGATCATCGTCATCCCTTCCGAATGGATGAGCCTGCCGAACTTTACCATTGCTGTTTCGATTGATGGATTACCCGAGCATCACGACGTGCGCCGCGCTCCGGCCACGTACGAGCGCATTCTCAAAAACATTGAGGGCAGGCGCATCAACGTGCATTGGACCATCACTGCGCAGATGCTTACCAACGATCACTACGTGCATGACTACGTTCAGTTCTGGAGCCGGCGCGAAGAGGTGCGGCACATCTGGGTGAGCCTGTATTCTCCGCAGCGGGGCGAAGACAGCGCAGAACGGCTCAGTCCTCAGCAGCGACTCCAGGTCGCCAGCGACTTGTCGCGCCTTCACCGTCTTTATCCCAAGCTGCTGACCCCCGAAGGATACACAAAGGCGCTGCTGAATCCACCGGCTTCACCAAAGGACTGTACGTTTTCGCGTATGTCACGAAATTACTCGGCTGATCTTGCTACGCGCGTCGAGCCGTGTGTATTTGGCGGCAATCCCGATTGCAGCCAGTGCGGATGCTCGATCAGCGCGGCGGCCCATTGGGTGAGCGAATATTCCCTGGCCGGCCCCATCAAGGCGAAACACCTGATGAAACCCTCTATGGCGATCGGAAATGCAGTGGCGAGTTTGCAGCGTATCAACCCACCGTCGTGGGTGGAGCGCGAACATCAACAACCGCGAAGGAGCGGGAACCTGGTGCAGATCTCCATAATGGAGGAGTAGATCACCGTCTGGATTCTTCAGCCTCAAGTCGCTCAGGACGTCCGGGTTGCGCCTGCATCAAGTCGCCCTTGGCCTGCTGCATGGTGATGTTCCCAGGCAACTGCTTGAAATTGCTCTTCACGTCGTCTTCCTGTTCGGAGATGGTCTTGAAGATCAGCGCGTGGCCCTGGATGTGGACGTGGGTCTCGGTGATCTGCCACACACCGCTGCCGGTTTCGCGCCGCTCCACGTCGAAGGTGCCTCCGGCATTCAGTTCGCCGAGCAAGCCGCCGAAGATCTTCACATTCTGAATCATCTTTCCTTTGAGGCTGGCGATCCGCAACTGTTGCGTATCCACCGCCATATCCCCCTCCATGGCGGCAAAGACCTTCGCCTCCAGGTCAGACGGGCGGAAGTTGGGATCGGGTTTGAAATGCAGGATCGTGTTGTCGCCCTCCTCGCCTTTCCTGGTCCAGATGAAGGCCTTGGGAAGCATTTCCAGCATCTCGGCGGCCTCCTGATCGTCGTGGGCGGAGGACTTGTGCTGGCGGGCCTGTGCGCTCGGGTCGCTCAGGAACCGGTTGACGCGCTGCTGCTGCTCGTCCGGGCTGAGAGGGTGGCCATCGATCTGAAGGATGCGCTTGAGGCTTCCGTTGGAAGTGTCTGCAACCCATTGTTTTACAGGATGTTCAGGCTTCTGGTCGACTTCAAGATAGAGCCAGCGGGAGTGATCGACCTCGTCTTTGGCCAGCTCATTTTTGACCGCGTGCTCAACAAACTGGCGGGCGTCCTGCCCTTGGCTCTGAGCCAGCGAAACCGCGGCGGGCTGTGCGAGAAGGGTGGCTGGCAGCAGCCACAGAAAAGAACGGCGCATCATTCGATCTCCTGACTCCATGGGGCTAGCGAGAGCTCCGCCTTAATGGGATTGGATGCGGTGGGAGGGCAGGTGCGTGTCATCGTGGCGGAAGAAGTGTTGTGGTGAGGCCGTAATCTGTTCTGCGGAAGGGAACTACAATGAGGGCGCGGTGCTGCATCCGAGTTCATGAGGAGGTCAGAAATGAAGCCTCTTTCGGAAATTGAAGTATCGGCGAAGCTTGCGTCCGTTCCCAAGTGGAAGGAGCTGGACGGAGAGATCGTGCGGGCGTTCGAGTTCAAGGACTTTCGGGCGTCGCTGGCGTTTGTGAACAAGGTGGGAGATCTTGCTGAAAAGGCGGGACATCACCCGGATATCGACATCCGCTACAACAAGGTGCGGCTGGTGCTGGTGACGCACGATGCGGGCGGGTTGACGGCCAGGGATTTCGATCTGGCGGCGGAGATCGACCGGGCCGGAGGCTCGTAATCGAGATCAGGGTTCAGGGGTCAGGGGTCATGCGAGGTTCGTGCTTTCCCACCTTCGCGACAGAAAAGAGTCGCGAAGATGGAGCACGGGAGGTTCTCTGCAGGTGTGACGGAAAACATGAGCAGAGACTCAAAAACAGACCGAAAAGCAGACTAAGCGCATCGTCTCCCGGGGAATCCTACGGGACCGTCACGCATTCCATTGGTTCGAGGCGGGCGGTGAAATGGCGGAGGAAGGGGGCCTCGTAGGTGAGGCGCATGCCTCGGATGCGATCGCGGTGGCTAAAGACTTCGAGGATGACTTCGACCAGATAATCGATGTGGCTCTGGGTGTAGACGCGGCGCGGAATGGCGAGGCGGACCAGCTCCATTTGCGCCGCGTGGGCGAACATCAGCGAGCCGATTTCGACCGAGCGGACGCCGCCTTCGAGATAGAGTTCGCAGCCAAGGGCGACGCCGGGAAACTGCTCGCTGGGGATGTGCGGGAGGAAGCCGCGGGCGTCGAGGTAGATGGCGTGGCCTCCGGGGGGCTGCACGATGGGCACGCCAGCGGCGGCAATGTGGTTGCCGAGATAGGCGGTGGAGGCGATGCGGTAGCGGAGGTAGTCCTCTTCGAGAGCTTCCTGCACGCCGACGGCGATCGCTTCGAGGTCGCGGCCGGCGAGTCCGCCGTAAGTGGGATAGCCCTCGGTGAGGATAAGCAGGTCCTTCTCCTGCTGGGCGAGGTGGTCGTCGTTGGTGCAGAGGAATCCGCCGATGTTGGCCATGCCGTCTTTCTTGGCGGACATGGTGCATCCGTCGCCGTAGGAGAACATCTCCTGGGCGATCTCTTTGGGCGTTTTCGATTCGTAGCCGGGCTCGCGGAGCTTGATGAACCACGCGTTTTCGGCGAAGCGGCAGGCGTCAAAATAAAGCGGGATGCCGTGACGCTTGCAGACCGCGCTGACGTCGCGGACGTTCTGCATGGAGACGGGCTGCCCGCCGCCGGAGTTGTTGGTAACGGTGAGCATGACGAGCGGGATGCGCTCGCGGCCGACGCGGGCGATGAGGTTTTCGAGTGCGGCCACGTCCATGTTGCCCTTGAACGGATGCGTGGAGGAGGGCTGCTTCCCCTCCGCGATGACCAGGTCGACAGCTTCGGCGCCCGTGAATTCGACGTTGGCGCGGGTGGTGTCGAAGTGGGTGTTGTTGGGGATGACGTCGCCTTTTTTCGAGGTGCATCCGAAGAGGATGCGCTCGGCGGCGCGGCCTTGGTGGGTGGGGATGACGTGGGCGTAGCCGAAGATGCTCTGGATGGAGTTGCGGAAGCGATCGAAGCTGCGGCTGCCAGCGTAGGATTCGTCGCCTTCCATAATGGCGGCCCACTGATGCGTGGACATGGCGCCGGTGCCGGAGTCGGTGAGCAGGTCGATGAGCACTTCATCGGCAGGCAGCAGGAAGAGGTTGTAGTGCGCGGCTTTCAGCAACTCTTCGCGCTGCGCACGGGTGGTCCAGCGGATGGGTTCGACGCTCTTGATGCGGAATGGTTCGATGATGGTTTTAATGGGCATGAAGGCACTCGGTGAAACAAGAACGATTCTAAATGCAGACTGGAGCCGGTAGCTCTCAGCCTTCAGCTCTCAGCTTTCAGTTGGAGAGGTGAGCTGATGGCTGATGGCTCGCGCGCTTCAGCGGGTGTACGTGAAGGTGCCGCAGAGGTCGGTAGAGTTGGAGATGGCTTCGAATTTGAAGACCGGCATGTCGGACCCGGAGAAGAAGGCCACGTGCAGGTTTCGGCCTTCGATATAGGTGGCCATCCACTGGGTGTCTTCGGTTCCGCAGAGGGTGTTGTGGTGCAGGAAGCGCTGGGCCGCGGCGATATTCATCCGGTAGAGGTTGCCGGCCTGGGCGACATTGCTGTCGGCATCGAAGACGGCGCTGATCTCAATCGGCGTGAGCGACCGGATTTCAGCGATGGGGAACCCCATGAAGGCTATGGAGAGCTTGCTTTCGGAGATGACGATATCGCCTGTAATGGCGTTGGCATTCGAACTTGTGGAGCGCCACATGCCCTTGTCCTGTGCTGCGCTGGGGAGAGAGCAGACCAGCGCGAGCGCCATGGCCGCGCCGAATCGTTTCAGTCGGTTCATGATTCAAGGATGGCATCTGGCGGAGGGTGGAGGCAAACGGGGAGACGAGTTTGCGGCTTGCAACTTTTAGCCGGTAGCCATCACCGCGGCCGTCAGCTTTCACACTTCAGCGATCGGATCTGACTGGGACTTCATGGGTTCAGGTGCCGCCCGGATGCGTAGTCAGCAAGGATTATGATGCTCACTGAATCGGAATCGGAGTGGAAGGGGAGGCGGGTGTGCAGGATTTCCGCAGAGAGTTTTTGAAGATGGCGGGGCTGGGCGTGGCCGGTGGAGCGACGGTGTTGCTGAGCGACCCCGCGGCTCGGGCGCAGGGCGGGGCGGCGACGACGGAGCGGCCGGTGTACTTCGATGTGCGAAGATTCGGCGCGAAGGGTGATGGGACGACGGTGGACTCGCCGGCGATCAACGCGGCGATTGAATCGGCCGCAAATGTGGGCGGCGGCACGGTGATGTTTCCGGCGGGCGTGTATGCGAGCTACTCGATTCATTTGAAGAGCAACGTGGCGCTATTTCTTGCTCAGGGAGCGACGATCCTGGCGGCGCCGACCCCGTATGAGGGGATGGCGAGCGGCGGGTATGACGCCGCGGAGCCGCAGGGGGCGTGGGAGCCGTATCAGGACTTCGGGCACAACCACTGGCACAATTCGCTGATCTGGGGCGAGGACATTCATGATTTCGGGATCTTCGGACCGGGGCTGATCTACGGAAAGGGATTGAGCCGCGGGCACGACGAGAAGGCTTTGCCGAACGTGACGGCGAAGGGCGTGGGCAACAAGGCCATCGCACTGAAGAACTGCCGCAACGTAATCCTGAGCGATTTCTCGATTCTGCAGGGAGGATGGTTCGGTATTCTGGCGACGGGCGTGGATAACATGACGATCGACAATCTGAAGATCGACACAAATCGCGATGGGATCGATATTGACTGCTGCCGCAATGTGCGCGTGTCGAACTGCACGGTGAATTCGCCGTGGGACGACGGGATCTGCCCGAAGAGTTCGTATGCGCTGGGGCACGCGCGGGCTACCGAGAACGTGACGATTGCGAATTGTTACCTGACCGGCGCGTATGAACTGGGCAGCGTGCTCGACGGCTCGTGGAAACTGCGCGATGTACAGGATGGCGAGTGGGGCACGGGACGCATCAAGTGCGGCACGGAGTCAAATGGCGGGTTCAAGAACATTGCGATTGCAAATTGCGTGTTCGAGAAGTGCCACGGGTTTGCGCTCGAGACAGTGGATGGGGCGATCGTGGAAGACATCGCGATCACGGGCGTGACGATGCGCGACGTGATCGCGCCGTTCTTTCTGCGGCTGGGAGCGCGGCTGCGGGGGCCGAAGCCGGAGACCGTGCCGGGAAGGCTGAAGCGGGTGCTGATCAGCAATGTGACGAGTTCGCATGCGGCGCAGCTGCCGTCGATCATCGCGGGCATCGAGGGCCATCCGGTGGAGGATGTGAAGATCAGCGACGTGTACCTCGCGCAGGTGGGCGGCGGGGGCGCGGAGATGGCGAGCCTGCAGCCAGCGGAAAAGGCGGATAGTTATCCCGAGCCGACGATGTTCGGGCAGTTGCCGGCAACGGGTTGGTTTGTGCGCCACGCAAAGAACCTGGAAATGAGCAACGTGGAGGTTGCAGCAATTGAGGCGGACGCTCGGCCGGCGTTTTACCTGGAGGATGTGGAGGGCGCGGACTTCTTCCGCATGAAGATGCCGCAGCGGCTGACGAAGGGACAGGTCCGGCTGAAAAGTGTATCGGACTTTCGCATCTTTGGATGCCGGCACTATTCCGATGCTGCGCTGGACAGTGCCGGCGATGTGACGCTTTGAATCTTTGCGTTTTTGGAGATCAATGGCTCTGTGGCTCGTAGCGGCGGAGCAGATCGTCGGCGGCTGGGTAGCCAGTGGGAATCGGGATGCCTTCGGTTGAGGCGCCTGCTTTCAGCAACGGTTCGACCCAGGCGGGGCTGCGGCGGTCCTTCCAATACGAATCGGTGCAGGCGCGCACGGCGAGTTGGAGAGCGGTGCGGCCCTTGCCGTCGCGGGCATCGAGGGGTGCGCCGCGGTCGAGGAGGGGTTGCACGGTATCGGGGTGGCCGCGCCAGGCGGCTGCATGGAGGGCGGTGGAGTCCTTCGCGGTGTCGAAGTAGGGGTCGCCGGAGTAGAGAGCATCCGGAGGAACGCCAAGTTCGAGAAGACAACGGACGCCACCGGTGTTGCCGACGCCGGCGAAGGCGCCCAGGAGGTCGGCCCCTTCGGCGAGGAGCGCCTCGCGCAGGGCTGGTTCGGCGGCGATCAGATCGTCGATCCGGCTGCGATCGGACTGCGCGCAGGCGGCAACGAGAGCGTCACAGCCGTGTACGCGCAGGTCGATGCTGCGCTCCGCGAGAATGGCGAGGAAGTCACCGCGGACGCGGCGGGCGGCCATCTGGACTGCGGTGCGGCCATCACGGCCATTGGGGAGATGCGGATCGGCGCCGCGTTCGAGCAGAAGGCGGAGGATTTCGATGCGGTTGTCGCGCTGGACAGCGTGCTGCGGTGCGTTGTTGCCCCAGTGAGGAATGGCGTTGGGGTCCGCGCCGTGGTCGAGGGCAAGGCGAATACCTTCGAGATCGTGCCAGTCGGCTTTGCGGACGAGAACCCAGCGCTTGCTCTGCGCGCTCAGTCTGTCGCTTTCGAGGAGGATGCGAAGGACTGCGTTGTCGTAGCTTTCGGGAGCGTGGTAAGGGGTTTCGCCGTCGTTGGGGTCGGCGCCGCGCTCGAGGGGAAGACGGGTAAGGCCGGGGTGATGCGCGAGGCCGGCGGCGCCATAGATGGCGGACTCCCAGACGGGCGCGCCGCCTTCGTGGTCGGGCTTTTCGAACCAGCCGGTGTTGGGGTTGGCGCCGGCGTCGAGCAGAGCTCGGGCGGTGGCGACGAATGCGTCGGAGCGGGTGGGATCGAGGCGCAGGTAGCGTGAAAAGCAGAGATGGCAGAGCGCATCCCAGCCTTCGGGGCCGCCGGTTGCCCGCACGGCTGCAGGATCCTGCGTGAGGACGGCGCGGACGGCGGCCTCGTCCGCGAGCACGGCGGCTGTGAAGAGACTGGCGCGCGCTACGTGCGGATAGCGCGCGAGGATGGCGTTGGCTTCGTTGAGCGTGCCGGATGCGTGCCAGTCGTGGAGCGGGAGAGCGGCGCGAAGGAACGCGTCGGCGGGGTTCTCGAGTGCGGCGACGGAGGCAGCCATACGCAATTGCTCGATGTGTGCGGCGAATCTGGGCCAGTTCTCGAAGTCGTGCTCGCGGGCGAGAACGAATTGCGCGTCAGCGAGCTTTACGGTTGCGATGGATTTAGAACGCGAATGATGCGCATGCAGACGGGCGAGGGCGTCAGGATTGCCGTTGCGGCAGGCGCGCAGCAGTTCCCTTGCCTGCTTCTTATACTGCTCGAGGCTGGGGCGCACGGGAAGTTGTTTCTCAGGCACACGAAGCTCCTTTCGCTGTTCGCCCTCGGGTCCGCATGCACGGGCGGGAAAGAAGTTTCGCTGGATTGACTTGCAGTAAGGTGGGCACGGCCCTTTCCGCGGACTGGATGCGCCCTTCGCGCTGAGCCTCACGGTAACGGAGGAGGCGGGGCGGAGTCAACGGGGGCCGAGGCAGACGCGATCGCGCGGGATTGCCAGAAGCAGGTCCTTCCGCAGCGCGAAGGAAGATAGAAAGAGGATCATGCCGTAAGTGAATTGCAGGGAGCCGAGGGGAGTTCATACGGGACCGCTCCCGGCGGTTAGAGTTGAAAGATGGCCGGTGTTGTCGCCCATGCGGAGTGGAAGAGGGAGCTGCGCGCAATGGTGTCGCTGGCGGTGCCGGTGGTGCTGAGCGAGCTGGGCTGGATGCTGCAGGGCATTGTGGACACCATCATGGTGGGGCGGCTGGGACCGGCGGCCATCGGGGCAGTGGCGGTGGGCAACGCGGTGTATTACACGCCGTCGCTGTTTGGTATCGGGCTGCTGCTGGGACTGGACACGCTGGTATCGCACGCCTACGGACGCAAGGACCACGATGCGTGCCATCACTGGCTGGCGCAGGGCGTATACCTGGCGTGCATAGCAGCCCCGCCCCTGATGATTCTGCTGGCGGCGGCCAGCCTGTTGTTTACCCACGTGGGGATCGCGCCGGAGGTCGCCGGACCGGCGGGCAGCTATCTGCGGATTCTGACCCTGGGGACGCTGCCGCTGCTGCTCTACGGGGCGGCGCGGCGCTATCTGCAGGGCGTGGCGCAGGTGCGCGTGATCACGGTGACGTTTGTGCTTGCGAACCTGCTGAACTGGTTCGGCAACTGGGTGCTGATCAACGGAAAGCTGGGCATGCCGGCGCTGGGCGTGAACGGGTCGGCATGGTCCACGGTGCTCTCGCGGGCGTCGATGGCCGCGGCGCTGATCGGCTTTGCATGGCGATATGAGCGCAGCCGCGGGCATCCGCTATTTGCGCGCTGGGCGCGGCCGAGTTGGCTGAAGCTCAAACAACTGGTGCGGCTGGGGGCTCCGGCGGCGGGGCAGATTCTGCTGGAGGTGGGGGCGTGGAACCTGGCCACGTTTTCGGCGGGGTTCCTGACGCCGGTGGAGCTGGCCACGCACTCCATTGCGCTGAACTATGCCAGCTTGACCTACATGGTGCCATTGGGGGTAAGTGCGGCGGCGGCGGTGAGCGTGGGGCACGCGATGGGTGCCGGCGACCGGCCAAAGGCCCGTCGCGCCGGATGGATGGCGCTGGGGCTGGGGACGGCGTTCATGCTGCTGGCAGGGGTGGTGCTGTTCACCATGCCCCGGCCGCTGATCGCGCTGTATACAACGGATGCGCGGGTGCTGGCGGTGGGGCCGGCGCTGTTGGGCCTGGCGGCGGCGTTCCAGATCTTCGACGGAATTCAGACCGTGTCGACCGGCGCGCTGCGCGGGCTGGGAGAGACGCGGGCACCGATGGTGGCAAACCTTATTGGGTATTGGGTGCTGGGGCTTCCGCTGGGATTTGTGCTGTGCTTCGTGCTGCGGCGAGGAGTCTTCGGGCTTTGGATCGGGCTGACACTGGCGCTGGTGGTGATTGCCGCTGCGCTGCTGCGGCGGTGGAACAGGGACTCGGCGGCGACGGTGTAACGGCTCGGGTCACACGTGAGTGCGGAACCAGGCGAGGGAGCGTTCGAGGCCGTGGTGGAGGGATATCTGCGGCTCCCAGGCCAGCAGATCGCGGGCCTTCGTGATGTCGGGGCGGCGTCGCGAGGGATCGTCTTCGAGCGCCGGCTCGTAGCGGATGCCGCTGCCGGAGCCAGTGACTTCGAGGACCTGTTGCGCGCATTGCAGAACGGTGAGCTCCGCGGGGTTGCCGAGGTTGACGGGGAAATTTTCGTCGCTGCGCGCCAGGAGAACAATGCCTTCAATGAGGTCGCTGACGTAGCAGAAGCTGCGTGTCTGGTTGCCATCGCCGTAGACGGTGAGGGGTTCGCCGCGGAGGGCCTGCATGATGAAGTTGGAGATGACGCGGCCGTCGGCGGGGTCGAGGCGCGGGCCGTAGGTATTGAAGATGCGGGCCAGGTGCGTGTTGACGCCGCGATAGCGATGATAGGCCATGGCGAGGGCCTCAGCGAAGCGCTTGGACTCGTCATAGACGGAGCGCGGGCCGATGGGGTTGACATTGCCCCAGTAGGTTTCGGATTGCGGGTGATCGAGGGGGTCGCCGTAGCACTCGGAGGTGGATGCGTGCAGGAAGCCGGCGCCGTAGCGTTCGGCGATGCGGAGGATCTGCTCGGTGCCTACCGAGCCCGCCCGCAGGGTTTCGATGCCGAGACGAAGATAATGCGGAGGGCTGGCGGGCGAGGCAAGGTTGAAGACGTAGTCGACGGGACCGGGATCGAAAGGCTCGCAGATGTCGCGCTGCTCGAAGCTGAAAGCGGTTTCGTTGCCAAGGTGGGCGAGGTTATCGAGGTTGCCGGTGGAGAGATTGTCAACCCCCAACACGGCGTTTCCCTCGGCGAGAAGGCGATCGGTGAGATGGGAGCCGAGGAAACCGGCGGCGCCGGTGACAAGAACGCGGGTCTTCAAAGGTCGGTCT
>Ga0335069_10005946_pt1 | contig 17843 bp, 17 predicted proteins | sample Lox_Sample_11_FD_206714 | JGI IMG/M metagenome (GOLD analysis project Ga0335069, IMG submission 206714) | Soil microbial communities from Loxahatchee National Wildlife Refuge, Florida, United States - Lox_Sample_1.1 | ecosystem: Environmental > Terrestrial > Soil > Wetlands | place: USA... | reverse complement strand
CTACGGCTGCGTCATGTTGTCGTTCATCCAGTCCTTCTTCATCGCGCGTTGGCTGGTGTCGAACAACTCCGCCTACGGCCATTTGGGTGAAGTGGTGCCCAATCCCAACTGGCACTTCTACCTTCTGACCATGCTGTCGCTCACCACCGGTACGGCCTTCATCATGTGGCTGGGCGAGCAGATCACCGAGCGTGGCATCGGCAACGGTATTTCGCTCATCATTTTCGCCGGCATCGTAACCGATATTCCCGACGCGCTCACCCGACTCTGGATGCGCGCCAAGGACGGTAATATCAGCCTGTTCTCCCTGGTTCTGATGGCGCTCATCGTGGTGGTGGTGGTGGCTGTCATCATCTTCTTCGAGCGCGGCCAGCGCCGCATTCCGGTCCAGTACGCCAAGCGAGTAGTAGGACGGAAGATGTTTGGCGGGCAATCGACCCATCTTCCGCTCAAGGTCAACACCTCGGGCGTGATCCCACCCATCTTCGCGTCGTCGATCTTGATGTTCCCGCAGCAGGTCGCCTCGTTCTGGAACAACCCGATCGCCAAGGCGTTCTCCGATGCCCTGCACCCCGGCGACTGGCGCTATGGCGTGCTCTACGTCGGTCTAATCGTCTTCTTCTGCTACTTCTACACGGCCGTGACGTTCAATCCGGTGGACGTGGCCGACAATATGCGCAAGTACGGTGGATTTGTTCCCGGTATCCGTCCCGGCAAGGCCACGGCCGCCTATATTGACCGGGTCCTCACGCGCATCACCGCGGGCGGCGCCCTGTACGTGTCTGCGATCTGTGTGCTGCCCACGTTGCTCACGACCCACATCGGCGTTCCATTCTACTTCGGGGGCACCGGTCTCATGATCGTGGTCGGTGTCGCCCTGGATACCGTGCAGCAAATCGAGTCCCACCTGATCACGCGCAACTACGAGGGCTTCACTGGCCCCAAGGGACCGCGCATTCGCGGCAGGGGCGGACGCGTGACGGCCCCGGTAGGCGGATGAATTGCACTCTTATTGGGATGCCCAGACGCGCGATGAGGCTGATGTGAAGGGGATTCAGATCAAGTCGGCCGCTCAGATCGCCAAGTTGCGCGAAGCCAACCTAGTGGTATCGGAAGTGCTAGACGTCTTGGCGGCGGCGACGGCGCCAGGCGTCAGCACGTGGGAGCTCGATCAGCTTGCGGCGAAACACCTGAAGCACCTCAAGGCCGAGCCCGCATTTCTTGGCTACCGGGGCTACCCCGCGGTTCTGTGTGCCTCGGTCAACGACACCATCGTGCACGGCATTCCCCGCAAGGAGGTCGTGCTCAAGCCTGGGGACATCCTCTCGCTCGACTTTGGAGCTTTCAAGGACGGTTGGTGTGGCGACTCAGCGCGAACCTTGGAGATCGGTCAGGTCTCGCCCGAGGCCCATGCCCTGGTCGAAGCGACGCGGGAATCGTTGGACAAGGCGATAGTGCAGTGCGTTCTCGGGGCTCGCTTGGGGGACGTCAGCTCGGCTGTCCAGACTCATGTTGAGAAGCATGGTTTTTCCGTGGTACGCCAGTTCGCGGGGCATGGTATAGGGCGGCACATGCATGAGCCTCCCCAGGTCCCCAACTACGGTGAATCCGGCAAGGGACCCCGTCTGAGCCCTGGGATGGTGCTCGCCATCGAGCCGATGGTCAATCAGGGTGCCCCGGACGTCTTGATCGAGGAGGATGGGTGGACGGCGGTTACCAAAGATGGTAGCCTTTCGGCCCATTTTGAGCACTCGGTGGCGATCACCGAGAACGGCCCGATGGTTTTGTCACGGGCGTGAAACGGGACAGCTTCCATGAAGGTCAGAGCATCAGTGAAGAAGATCTGCGACAAGTGCAAAATCGTGCGTCGCCGTGGCGTGATCCGCGTGATTTGCGAAAACCCTCGCCACAAGCAACGACAAGGTTAGCCCCGACGAGAGTAGGAAAGGAAGCTTCATGGCACGTGTAGCAGGCGTAGATCTTCCCCGTAACAAGCGCATGGAATTTGCGCTGACGTACATCAACGGTATTGGCAAGACCAAGTCACGCGAGATCCTGAAGGCTGCGGGAGTGTCTCTCGATAAGCGCAGCGATACGCTGGACGACAACGAGACCCGGCGCATCCGCGAGATCATCGAGCAGATGGGGCTGAAGATCGAAGGCGATCTGCAGCGCGAAATCTCGATGAACATCAAGCGCTTGATGGATCTGGGTTGCTACCGCGGGTTGCGCCATCGGCGCAGTTTGCCGGTGCGCGGTCAGCGCACCAAAACCAACGCCCGGACGCGCAAGGGACCGCGCAAGGGACAAATGATCAAGCGCAAGACAGAGGGAACGGGAGCCTGATAGCCAAGCGATTGACCGGTGGCCCTTGTGCCGGTCGCAATGTCAAAAGAGAGAGAACACGGACTGAACATGTCGACTGAGCAACCACCCGTTGTAGCCAAGCCCAAAGCCAAGGCCAAGAAGGTCAAGAAGAGCATTCAGAGCGGCATCGCCCATATCACGGCGTCGTTCAACAACACCATTGTCACTATCACGGACGTGTCCGGCAATGTGGTGTCGTGGTCCTCGGCCGGCGTCAAGGGGTTCAAGGGCTCGCGCAAGTCGACGCCCTTCGCCGCCCAACTTGCCGCCGAAGATGCCGCCCACAAGGCCATGGAACATGGGATGAAGTCCATCAACGTCTTCATCAAGGGTCCCGGTTCGGGGCGTGAATCGGCGCTGCGCGCGCTGGCCGCCACCGGTTTCAAGATCAATCTCATTCGCGACCTAACCCCCATCCCTCACAACGGTTGCCGACCACCCAAACGGCGCCGAGTTTGATGCGGTTTCTTGCGAATTTTCCCAGTCTAGCTAAAGCACGAGGAAGGTAAGTCATCGATGGCGAAGTATTCCGGTCCGGTTTGTCGCCTCTGTCGGCGGGAAGACGTCAAGCTCTTCCTGAAGGGTGACCGTTGCTACACCGACAAGTGTGGCTACGAACGACGCGCCTATGCGCCCGGTCAGCACGGCCAGGCCCGGCGCAGGAAACTGTCCAACTACGGCTCGCAGTTGCGTGAGAAGCAGAAACTGAAGCGGATGTACGGACTCGCCGAACGACAGTTTCGTGGTTACTACCACAAGGCCACCCGCATGAAGGGCGTGGCGGGCGAGAATCTGTTGCAACTTCTCGAACGCCGGCTCGACAACGTGGTGTATCGCTTGGGTTTTGCCTCGGACCATGCCGAAGCACGCCAACTGGTGCGCCACGGACACTTCCAGGTCAACGGTAAGAAGGTGAACGTGCCTTCCTTCCTTTGCGCGGCCAATGACAGCGTGGCGGTCAAAGAGAAGTCCCGTAAGGTGACGCGTATTTTGGAGAACCTTGGCGCAGTCGATCGCCGGGGCGTGCCCAAGTGGCTGCAACTCGACAAGGACAACTTTCAAGGCAAGCTCACCACCCTGCCGGCGCGCGAGGACCTGACCATGCCGATTCGCGAGCAGCTCGTGGTCGAGCTCTATTCGAAGTAGTTCACGCCCACCAGGTTTTCAGATAGGAGAAAAGCATGTTGACTGTGAGCTCACAGACTGCGGCGGCGTCTCAACCAGCCTTTGTTGCGAAGAACTGGCGCGACCTGATCCGTCCGCGCAAGCTCGAAGTGGATGCGGACTCACTGACCGATACCTACGGCAAGTTCACCTGCGAGCCGCTGGAGCGTGGTTTCGGCACCACCATCGGGAACGGGCTCCGTCGCGTGCTGCTGTCCTCGCTGCAAGGGGCGGCCATCACCGCGGTGAAGATTGAAGGTGCGGTGCACGAGTTCACCTCACTGCCCGACGTGGTTGAGGACGTCACTGAGATCGTGCTCAACTTGAAAGAGGTCATCATCCGCTCGTTGGATGGCAAGCCGCGTACCCTGCGCTTGGAGAAGGATGGCGAGGGCAAGGTGCTGGCGCGGGACATCCAGTGCCCCGAAGGGATCGAGATTCTCAACCCCGACCACCTGATCATGACCTGCTCCAAAGGCGCGAAGGTGCGCATGGAGATCGAGGTCAGCACGGGTCGTGGCTACGTCCCGGCCGAGCGCAACAAGACACCGACCATGGGCGTGGGGACCGTCCCGATTGATTCGTTGTTTTCGCCCATCCGCAAGGTGAACTTCTCGGTCACCCATGCCCGCGTCGGTCAACAGACCGACTACGATCGTTTGACCCTGGAAGTGTGGACCAACGGCACGGTCAAACCCGAGGACGCGGTGGCCTTTGCCGCCAAGATCTTCAAGGACCAGCTGACTATTTTCATCAACTTCCAGGAAGGTGCCGAACCGGCTCCCGAGGCCACGGTTTCCGAGGAGCAGCAGAAGCTCAACGAGAATCTGTGGAAGTCGGTGGACGACCTGGAGCTGTCCGTCCGTTCGGCCAACTGTCTGCAGAATGCGAACATCCGCTGCATCGGCGAGCTGGTGCAGAAGACCGAATCGGAGATGCTCAAGACCAAGAACTTCGGACGCAAGTCACTCAAGGAGATCAAGGAGATTTTGGCCAGCATGGGACTGTCCCTGGGTATGAAACTGGAAGGCTGGCCGGGAGACGGTCCACCCAAGAAGGCCTGAGCTGGAAGGCCGACTCCACCAGCCAACTCATAGAGCTGCTAGGCGAACATGCGACACAAGAGAGCAGGACTGCACCTTTCCCGAACCCCGGCCCACCGCAAGGCCTTGTTTTCCAACCTCGTGGCGGCCCTTCTGAACTACGAGCGCATCCGCACCACAGAGGTGAAGGCCAAGGAGGTGCGCCGGCTGGCGGAGAGAGCCATCACCTGGGCGCGTCGACTGGGCCCCGTGCTGACCAAGAAGCCAGAGAAGCGCACGGATGAGGAGAAGGCGCGCATGGTGCACGCGATGCGCATGGCCCTGCGGTCGGTTCGTGACCGGCAGGCAGTCCTCAAGCTATTTGAAGAGATCGGACCGCGCTTTCTCACCCGGCATGGGGGCTACACCCGCATCATGAAGTTGGGTCCGCGGCCAGGGGATGCGGCGCCGATGTCGCTGCTTGAGCTCATCCCGGCTGAGGTCGTGGCGGAGAAGCCCGAGCCCAAGGAGAGCCAGGCCAAGGGCAAGGGCAAGCCGAAGAAAGAGCCGGCTGAAAAGAGCAAGGCCAAGGAGCCGGCCGAAAAGCCGAAGAAGGCAGCGCCTGCACCCAAGCGGTCCGTACCCAAGGCTGCGGGCAAGAAAGAATTGTCGGCCCGCAAGCCTTCGGGCGCCGCAGTCCGGCGTGCTCCTCGCGGCAAGCGGGGTGGCGGCGAGTAGAAAAACAGCGCACGCTCCCAGCCTGAACGCCATTCAGTTTCTCGTTCGGGGCTCGGCTCGACAAGCTGGCCCGAGCCTCCCATTCCTTCGCGTCTTGACAGCGGGAGGGAACTGGCGGTAACAGGGGGCGCATGGGCGCGTCAGCGGCCGATTTGCCGGGCCTCGGGGCCTCCTTCGCCCTGTCGCTACTGTCATTGGCTGTCGTCTGCCTTCTGGCGTACGTGGCCCTGCGCTGGCTGGCGCGCCGAGGAGCCGGCCGTAGCGACGGTCCGGTGCGGGTTCTGGCCCGTTGCTCGCTGGAACCGCGGCGTGCGGTCTATCTCGTGCAAGTGGCCGGACGTTGTTTCCTGGTGGGCGTCGGGGACGGCCCCATGTCTCTGCTCGCGGAGATCGATCCCGCTGCGGTGAAAGACCAGGTGGGGGTGGCGGCACCGGTAGCCGGGGGCCTGCGATTCGCGGACGTGCTATCACGCTTTCGGGGGCGAGCGAAGCCGTGAACACAGCCTTGGCGGGAACGGCGGTTGCGTTGGGGACCGGCCTGGCCTCGCGTCCGCTCGGGCTGCTTGTCGTGCTCGCGGCGCTTTCGCTGCTGCCTTTCGTGCTGCTGCTCATGACCAGCTTCGTGAAGATCGCCGTGGTCCTCTCGGTGCTGAAGAGCGCGCTCGGCACGTCCCAGATCCCGCCTTCCCAAGTGGTGACCGGGGTGGCTCTCATCCTCACCCTGTACGTGATGGCTCCTGTCGGCATGCGGATGCTGCAAGCCGTGGAACCACTGCTCGGGCAAGGGGCGGGCGCGGATCTGCTGAGCGGACAGTCGGCGGAGATCTTGGCCACGGCCACGAGCAAGGCCAAGGAACCCCTGCGCGAGTTTCTGCTCAAGCATGCCAGCCTCAGGGATCGGGCGGTATTTCACAGCCTGGCCCTGCGCATGCGCTTGCCCGAAGAACGCATCGGCATCTCCGAGCGCGACTTCTTGGTCGTGGTGCCGGCCTTTCTGACCTCGGAGCTGCGCCGCGCTTTTGAGATCGGTTTCCTGCTTTTCCTTCCCTTCCTGGTCGTCGACATGGTGATTGCCAATCTGCTCTTGGCCCTGGGCATGCACATGCTGTCGCCCACCACCGTCTCGCTGCCCTTCAAACTCCTCCTCTTCGTGCTCGCCGACGGCTGGCAGCTCTTGCTGCGCGGCTTGGTGGAAACCTACATTTGATCGGGCGGCAACTCATGTGTGGATTCGCGGACGGAAGGAGATCGTGCCATGGCTAGCGAGTTGATCTTGCGGGCCGTTCGTGAGGGCCTGCTCCTCGTGATCTTGTTGTCGGCGCCGCCAGTCTTGGCCAGCCTGGCGGTCGGGCTGATCGTCGGAATTCTGCAGACCGCGACCCAGGTGCACGAGCAGACCTTGAGTTTCGCACCCAAGCTGTTGGCCGTGGGCCTGGTCTTGATCGCCATGGGCCCGCTCCTCGGCGCTCAGCTCTTGCGCTTCGCCCAGGCTTTGCTCCTGGCCATCCCGGGCATCCGCTAGCCTATGTTGTTGCCTGCTCACCTCGAACAAAGTCTGATTGTGTTTGCACTTGGTGCCAGCCGCACGGTGCCCTTTGCCTGGCTGGTGCCGGCCTTTGGAGGGCCAACCCTCCCGGCCCCGATCAGACTGGCCTTGGGATTGGCGCTGTCCGCCCTGTGTTTCCCAATCATCGCGAGCCGGGTGCTTCCGCACGGACCGGTGGCCTGGGTGCTGCTCCTCGTACGTGAAGGTACGGTTGGGGTGGTCATGGGGTTTGTGGTGGCGTGTCTGTTTCGTGCGGTGGAGGCAGCCGGCCGTCTGACCGACATCCTGCGTGGAGCGAATCTGTCCGAGGTCATCTCGCCACTTTCCGAAACGCGCACCAGTTGCTTCGGCAATCTCTTCCTGCTCACCGCGCTGGTGATCTTCTTTGAGATTGGTGGCGCCGGCTATCTGGCCACGGCTCTGGCCCGCAGCTATGAGGCCATGCCGCTCGCCGCGACGGCATCGGGACCGGTGCGCGCGCAGAGCGCCGCCTGGCTGGTCATCGCCGCTTCAAGCAAGTTGATCGAGTCGGCGGTTGGGCTGGCGGCTCCGGTGCTGGTCGCTGTTCTCCTGGCTGACCTGACCTTGGGGGTGCTCGGTCGCGTGGCTCCGCAGGTGGAGCTGTATTTCGTCGGCATGCCAGCCAAGGCCTTGCTCGGCGTGGCAGCGGTTTTGGCCGGGTTGGCGACCTTGGATGCAGCGTTGACCGCGGGGTTCCGCGGCTTCTGGATACTGCTCGAAAGGGCGGCGCAGCTCGGGCGCTGATGGTTGCTCGATGGCGGAACGCACAGCCGAGGCGAAGACAGAAGAACCGACGGCGCAACGTTTGGCTGAGGCCCGTCGTCGCGGCGCGATCGTCGTCAGTCGCGATCTGTTGTCGGGGGTGACGCTGATCCTTGGTGCGCGAGCATGGGTTGGCGGCCTGGTGGCCTATCTCCGGCTGGCCCTGGGCAGCGCGACGTCCAGTCCCAGCCTGGCACAAGCCGGACGAGCCGGTGTGCGGGCGCTGGTCGATGGGCTGCTCTTGCCAGTTGGGGTCGCGGTGACTGGGGCGTTGGTCGCGGGTTTTATGCAGACGCGGGGTCTATTCTCCACGTACCCGCTTCGCTTCGATATCAGACGGGCGCTGCCGTCGGGCCGGCGCCTGTTTGCCGCCGCGGCCTTTGGGGAGGCAGGGAAGACCTTGCTCAAGGCGGCGGTGGTGGCCGTGGTGGCCTGGTGGTCGCTGCGCCCCACGCTGGCTGGGTTGGTGAATCTTGCCAGTTCGACGACGGATTCCGTTCTGGCGGCATTTGGCTCGGTGGCCGGGCAGCTGGGCTTGCGTCTGGCGGTGGTTGCCGTGGTGCTGGGCGCGGCGGATTATCTGTGGCAACGCCACCGGCACGGCAAAGCCCTCCGCATGACCCGCGATGAGGTCAAACGTGAACACAAGGAGAGGGAGGGCGAGCCCCTGGCCAAGGCCGAACGGCAGCGCCTGTACCGCGAGCTCATGCAGCAGCAAGCGATTGATGAGGTGCGGCGAGCCAAGTTGGTGGTAGTCGACCGTGACCGTGTGGCCGTGGCGCTGGCCTATGACCCCGAGAGCGCAGGTGCGCCGGTGGTGGTCGCCAAGGGCGTGCTCCTGATGGCAAGCCGGATCGTGGCAGCGGCGCAGGAGGCCGGCGTGCCGATCGTGCTTGAAGGAGTCCTTGCCCGCTCGCTGGCCGGGGCAGAGGAGGGCAGCGAGATCCCGGAGGCAACCCACGAGACGGTTGCCACGTTGCTGGCCGAACAGGCCGCCAAACCCGCGTGAGCCACGGCCTTCGAGAGAGGCCGTGTGGCGGTCCTGGGCTGGAAAACGCTGTCCTATTACGGCCCTGATACGGTACGCTGAAGGCGCATGCGCCACGGCCACCTGTTTGCCTGCTTGACGAAAACCACGGTGCCGGCTGCGAGCGGATGCAGGAGAGTACGATGCGCAAAGCGATAGCGATGGTTTTTGCAGGTGGGCGCGGCGAGGATCTCTCGGTCCTGACCGAGCGGCGTCCCAAGTCGGCTGTGATCTTCGGGGGCATCTACCGCTGCATCGATTTCTCCTTGACCAACCTGGCACGCGCCGGAATCGGCCAGGTTGGCATACTCGCGCAGTATCGCCCGGCCTCGCTCATGGATCACGTGGGTACGGGCATGGCCTGGGACCTGGTGGGTGCCAGCCGCGGTGTCCGCTTTCTCCCCCCTTACCTGAAGCTCTCCGTCAGTGAATGGTATCGCGGCCCCGCCGATGCCCTATATCAGAACCTGGACTTCCTCGAACGCGCCGATGCCTCCGACGTGCTGGTGGTGTCGGGCGACCACGTGTACTCGATGGACTACGGGCCCTTGCTCGATTTTCATCATGAACGGGACGCCGATCTGACCATGGTGTTCACGGCCCGCGACGTGGACGGCAGCCGTTTCGGCATCGGTGAATTGAACGCCGCGGGCCAAATTATGAACTTGATCGAGAAGCCGGAGTTCCCCCGGACCAACCTGGCTTCCATGTCGGTCTACGTCTTCCGTCGGGATGTGTTGGTCGACGAGCTGCGCCGGGCGGCGAGCGGCGAGGACCAGACGGTGACCTTTCAGATGCACGAAGTGCTGCGTCGGATGATCTCGCGCCGGCGCGCCTACGGCTTTGTCTACCGGGGTGTTTGGTCCTACTCGCGCACTCTCGACGAGTACTACGCCTTCCATCAAGACTTGCTGGGAGTCGCACCCGTGGTGGACATCGCGGGTTGGGATGTGCGCTCCAACGCGATGGCCGGGCGCGCGGCCACCCCTCCACCGGCCCGCTGTCTGCCCGGGGCTCGCATCGCCAACTCACTCATTTCGGCGGGCTGTCTCATCGAGGGGATCGTGGAAAACAGCGTGCTGTCGCCCGGCGTGCGGGTGGGTCCGGGGGCGGTGGTGAAGGACTCGGTCCTTTGGAACGATGTGGTGGTGGAGCCGGACGCGCAGCTTGCGGGCGTGATTGCCGACAAGCGGGTGGTGTTCTCGCGCGGAAGTCAGGTCGGGGTGGGGGAGCCCGCGCTGAACGAGGAGAGGCCCGCTTCCCTATCCTGCGGGGCAAGCGTGGTGGCGATGAACGTGCGCCTGCCCGCGGGAGCGCGCGTGGGTAAGAACTGTCTCATTCATGTCGAAGCCAGCGAGAAGGACATCGGGAAGGAGGTGCCTTCGGGCGCCAGTGTGTGGCCTGCGGCTGCCAGCACGCAGGTGCGACCATGAAGGTGACCTTCTTCGCGCGCGAATTCCCTCCCCATGTGTACGGCGGCGCCGGCGTGCATCTCAAGTTGGCTCGCAGCATCGAGGTGGAAGTGCGCTGCATCGGCGACCAGGACGTGGCTGATGGCCGGATGCGGGTGCGTGGCTACCAGGCTTGGCCGCGCATGTGGGAGGGAGAGAACAAGTTCTTCAACAGTGCGCTGGGGACCTTTTCCGCCAACCTGTCCCAGGTGCGGGATGGTATCGAAGCCGACGTCGTCCATTCGCACACCTGGTATGGCGCTTTTGCGGGCTTTGCGGCCAAGCTTCTCTATGACATCCCCTACGTGGCCACGGTGCACAGCCTGGAGCCGTTGCGGCCGTGGAAGGAAGAGCAGCTCGGTCGCTCGTACAACCTGACCTCATGGATCGAGAAGGTGGCGCTGGAGAATGCCGACCGCATCGTCGCGGTCTCCCAGGATGCACGACGGGAGATTCTGGCGCTGTTCAACGTCGACCCGAGACGGGTGGTCGTGATCTACAACGGCATCGATCTCAACGTGTGGAAACGAGTGGAGAGCCGCGCGACTTGCCGGGCCTATGGCATCGAGGGCGACTACATCCTGTTCTTGGGGCGCACCACCCGACAGAAAGGGATGACGCATCTGATCGAGGCCATGCAGCACGTGGAGCCAGGCGTGCGCCTCGTGTGTTGCACCAGCGCGCCGGATACGCCGGCGGTGGAGGAAGAGATCGGGGCCAAAGTGGCGGCTCAGCCGCGCTGCCTTTGGATCAACACCCTGCTGCGCGAGGAGCAGTACATCGAGCTCTACAGCAACGCCGCGCTGTTTGCTTGCCCCTCGGTCTACGAGCCCTTTGGCATCATCAATCTGGAGGCGATGGCCTGCGAGCGACCGGTGGTGGCCAGCGCCGTGGGTGGCATCAAGGAGGTCGTGCTACCCGAAACCACGGGCCTGCTGGTGCCGCCCGCCGATCCCCGTGCCTTGGCCGATGCCATCAACCGCGTCCTGCGCGATCGGGCTTGGGCGAGGCGTCTTGGCCTGGCTGGCCGCAGGCGGGTGGAGCAGGAGTTCTCCTGGACGCTGATTGCCGAGAGGACCAAGCAGATGTATCAGGAGTTATTGGATGAGCGCTCGGCGGCGCGCGCCCGTCAGACGTAAGGCGCAGCGACTGCGCGGTCAGGTATCGCCTGTATTCTCTGGCGACCAGGGCCGGTTCTTGTAGTACAAGGAATCCATGCAGCAGGTGCGGATCATCATCGAGAACGTGACACCGAGGGTCGATTGCGGCCGCTTTGCCGCCAAGGCTATTGCAGGCGACACCGTCGAAGTGGCCGCCGACATCTGGAAGGACGGGCATGAGCACCTGAGAGCTGCGGTGTTGTGGCGCAAGCTGAGGGCGGACGAATTCACGGTGGGCGAGATGCCTGCCCCCCCCAACCTGAAGGCCCCCGGCTGGGGCGAGTCGGCCATGGTGACCGAAGAGGCCTTCAACGATCGCTGGTATGCCAGCTTCAGACCACAAGAGGCGGGGCCGCATGCCTTCACCGTGGTGGCGTGGACCGACCGCTTCGCCTCTTTGGTCGCCGAGCTGAAGAAGAAGATTCAGGCGGGACAGGACGTGAGCAGCGAGCTGGTCGAGGGGTTGGCCATCATCGACCGTGCCATTGAAGTCGCCAATGGCAAAGACAAGGCGTTGCTGCGCGCCACGCGCGGCGCGCTGGCCAGCGCCAAACCCGTCGCAAGCCAGGCTGAGCTGATTCTCGACGCCTCGCTGCTCGAGCTGATGGCGAGGTGCGATCCGCGGGACGATTTGCAGGCCTGCGCCACCGAGCTCCCGCTTTGGGTCGATCGGGAGTGCGGCCGCGTGGGCGCTTGGTACGAGTTTTTTCCTCGTTCGCAGGGCAAGGATCCTGGGCGCGGCGCCACCTTCGCCGAGGCCCAGGCGCGGCTGCCCGAGATCGCGGCCATGGGCTTCGACGTGCTCTATCTTCCGCCCATTCACCCGATTGGCCGCAGCCATCGCAAGGGGCCCAACAATTCCGAGGAGTGTCGGCCTGACGATCCGGGATCGCCTTGGGCGATTGGCAGCGATGAGGGTGGCCACGATGCCATTCATCCCGAGTTGGGCACGCTGACCGACTTCGACCGTTTCGTGGCCGCGGCCCAGCGCCTGGGGCTCGAGATCGCGCTCGATTTGGCGCTGCAGTGTGCGCCCGACCATCCCTGGGTCAAGCAGCACCCTGACTGGTTCAGCCAGCGACCTGATGGAAGCATCAAGTACGCCGAGAACCCGCCCAAGAAGTACCAGGACATCTATCCCCTCAACTTCGACTGCAAGGATCGCGAGGGCCTATATCAGGCCGTGCTCGACCTCGTGCTGTTCTGGATGAAGCGAGGGGTCAGGATCTTTCGCGTGGACAACCCGCATACCAAGCCCATCAGCTTTTGGGAGTGGCTGATCGGCCAGGTGCACCGCGATCATCCCGACGTGCTCTTCTTGGCGGAAGCTTTCACGCGGCCGAAGCGCATGAGGATGCTGGCCAAGGTGGGATTCTCGCAATCGTACAGCTACTTCACTTGGCGCAACTCGCGCCGCGAATTGGAGGAGTACGCGACGGAGCTGTTCCTCGGCGAGGCCGCGGACTACTTGCGACCGAACTTTTTCACCAACACACCCGACATCCTGCACGAGTATCTGCAGAAGGGAGGGCGGCCAGCCTTCATGGTTCGCCTGGTCTTGGCTGCCACCCTCTCGCCGAGCTATGGCATCTACAGCGGCTTCGAGCTGTGTGAGAACCGGGCGTTGCGGGAGGGCAGCGAGGAGTATCTGGATTCCGAGAAGTACCAGCTCAAGGTTTGGGACTGGGATCGGCCCGGAAACATCAAGGAGCTTATCGCCACGGTGAACCGCATCCGGCGAGGTCATCCCGCGCTGGCGCTCGCCCGCAACCTGCGGCTGCTCGAATCGAGCAGTCCCGACATCCTCGCCTTCTGCAAGAGCACACCCGATCTGGCCGACGTCTTGGTGGTCGTGGTGAACCTGGACGCGCACAACGTTCACGACGGGACCATCCGGCTAGTCCCCGAGCTGTTTCATCGTGCGGAGCGCGGCAAGGCGGTGTCCGGCGGGGTGCCGGCCAGCTACGAGCTCACGGACCTGCTGACCGAGTCAACCTACACCTGGCGGGGCGAGTGGAACTACGTGCGTCTCGATCCGAATTGGATGCCCGCGCACATTCTTCACATCAAGACAACCACCACGTGACCGCAGGTTGCGGCTAGCCTCAAAGGGCATGGCGACGTGACAGGACCACGAGAATCCTTTTCAGCCGCGCCAGGCGTCTTGTTGCAGGTCGCGGTGGCCCTGCCGGTTGAAGATACGTTCACCTACCGCGATCCGCGCCCGGGAATACTCTTGCCGCTTGGCTCCGAGGTGATCGTGCCGTTTGGCTCGCGCAAGGTGACCGGCTTTGTCGTGGGCTATCCGGAGGCCGCGCCGAGCTCGGTGCGCGACATCGCCGGCGTGGTGGGCGACGAGCCCGCTATCGACCATCCCATCCTCGAGCTGTGTCGTTGGGCGGCTGGCTATTATCTGGCTCCGCTCGGAGAAGTCTTGCGTACGGCCCTTCCGCGTGGCGAGCGGGCGGTTGCTTCGCGTCGCCTTCGCCTCACCGAGGCTGGACGGCGCCTGATTGACCTAGAGGCCAAGGGCCGCTCGCACATGGCCGGCTTGACCCTCGATGCCCAAGACCGGGGGCTCCTGCTCAGACTGCGCCGGGCGCGCAGCTTGAGCCCCACGGCGCTGGCGCGGGCCGAGGCCGGCGCAACCGCGCGAATTGCGCACCTGACGAAGCATGGCCTGGTTGAGGTGATCGACCGGCTGGCGGGCCCGAGCAAGGTCGCGAGGCCCACGGCGACGCGCAGCGAGGCGGCTTCCGCGGCGGATCCTCCCGTCCTCAACCTGCATCAACAGGCGGCACTCGACGCCCTGAAAGCCGGGTTGGGCAAGGGCTACAGCGGATTCCTTCTCCACGGCATCACAGGCTCGGGCAAGACTGAGGTTTACCTGCGCCTGATCGCCGAGGCACGGCGCCAGGGAAAGGGCGCGCTGGTGCTGGTGCCCGAGATCGCGCTCACGCCGCAGCTGGCGGCGCACTTTCGGGCGCGTTTCGGCGATGATGTGGCTGTCCTGCACAGCGCCCTTTCTTCAATGGAGCGCCGGGCGGCTTGGCGGCGGCTGCGCAACGGTGAGGTGGGCATCGCGGTGGGCGCGCGCTCGGCCGTGTTCGCGCCCGTGCGCGACCTGGCCGTGGTGGTGGTGGACGAGGAACACGATGGATCCTTCAAGCAGGAGGAAGGTGTTCGCTACCACGGCCGCGACATGGCCGTGATGCGTGCCCATCAGGCCAAAGCCGTTGTGGTGCTGGGTTCGGCCACGCCTTCGTTGGAGAGCTTTCGCAATGTGCGGGCGGGGCGGTTTCGGCGCCTGCTGCTTCCCATGCGGGCCAATCCCGCGGCGGCTGCTCGGCCCTTGCCGCCCCTCGAGATCATCGACCTACGGCGCTACCAGATGGGGCCTGAGCAACTGCTCGCGCCACCGCTGGTCCAGGCCGTGGACCGTGCGCTGAGCGCGGGCGAGCAGACCATCCTCTTTCTCAATCGACGAGGATTTTCCACTCTCATGCACTGCCCGGCTTGCGGCGCCGTGATGCGCTGTCCGAGTTGCGACGTGTCCATGACCTTGCACCGCGGGCGCGCGAAGCTCATCTGCCACTACTGTGGTCGGGCCGAGCCGGTGCGCACGCGTTGTCCGATTTGCAAGCAACCTGGTTTGCAGGGGTTGGGCACCGGCACCGAGCGGGTGGAAAGCGTGGTGCGCGCGCTCTTTCCCGCGGCGCGGGTGGCACGCATGGACCGCGATACCACCGACGGAAATCGCAACCGCCTGGAAAGTCTGTTGGCGCAGGTCCGCCAACGCGAGATCGACATCTTGGTGGGGACCCAGATGGTGACCAAGGGTCACGACTTCGAGGGGGTCACTTTGGTGGGGGTACTTCAGCCTGACCAGGGCATGCACCTGCCTGACTTCCGAGCGGCCGAGCGAACCTTCCAGATGCTTGAACAGGTGGCGGGTCGGGCGGGGCGAGGCAATCGGCCGGGTCGCATCTTGGTCCAGACCTTCTGCCCGGAGCACCCGGCCATCCGGTTCCTGTGCGCTCACGACTACGAGGGATTTGCGCGCGATGAGCTGGCCCAGCGAGAAAGCGCGAGCTATCCGCCGTTTTCGCGTATGATCGCTATTCGCTTGGACGGTCGCAATGAAGTTTCGGTTCGAGCTGTTGCCGCTGCGGCGGCCGGGCGCGCTCGTGCGCAGGCGGGCACAGCGGTCAGGGTGTTGGGGCCGGCCGAGGCGCCGATTCGCAGACTGCGTGGCCGCAGTCGCTATCAAGTCTGGCTGGCCGCTAGCGACCGGGGCCGGCTACTGGCCGCGGCACGGGCTGCCAGCGGCGTGACCCTGCCGCATGACGTTCGGCTGGCTGTCGACGTCGATCCACAAAGCGTGCTGTGATGACACCGGTGAACGAAGATCTCTCGCGCTTGCTCGGCCGCCTCGCCGCGGGCATCGACGACGTCATCGAGGCCGAAATGTCGACCGCGCTCGAGGCTGTGGGGAATGTCGGTGTCCATATGGCCGGCGATCTGACAGAGATTGGGCTGCCCTTCTTGATGGGGCGGCTCTTCAGCGAAGGAACCACTGGGCGCCTGAGGATCTGGCAGGAACCGATTGAAAAGGACATCTACTTCGAGGCGGGCTTGCCGGTCATGGCCGCATCCAATGATGTTGCGGATCGCATGCTGGCCATGCTGGTTCGCGAACGGGTCGTGTCGACCAGCCAGAAGCAGGAAGTTGAAAAGGTTGTCGACTCGACCGGACGCAAGGTGGGATCGGTGCTGGTCCAGCTCAGCCTACTGCGCAGCGATGAGTTGCTGCCGGCGGTGCGACGCCACTACGAAAGCGTCATCCTGTCGCTGTTTGCCTGGACGGCTGGCCGATGGCAGATCGAGCCCGGGGTGACGGCCGGGCCAGAACGCACCAGGCTTCTGCGCCATCCAGCGACCCTGGTTCGTGAAGGGCTCGCGGCGGGCTATTCCGCGGAGACGATCGCGGCCCACGTCGGCTCAGGCAAGAACCTCTTCACCCTCGATCCTTCGGGCAGCTCGGCCGACGTAGTGGCCCAGATGCTCGCCGATCCGGCTGAAGCGCGCGTGCCTCTCTTGTTCGACGGGGTGCGCTCGTTGGATGAGGTCGCGCGCGCGAGCGGTCTGCCTGATGCGATCGTCTGGCAGATTGCCTTTGCCCTGTCTTGCTTCGGGATTCTGCGACCCGCCCGGTCTGGGGGCGGAACAAAGGAGGGTGGCCGCATCGGCGTGCACGACCTGCAGATTGCGCGCGAGCGGGTAATGGCCCGCTATGCGTTGGCGCAAGAAGGTGACTACTTCCACTTCCTTGGTGTCGATCGACAGGCGGACGAGACCGAGATTCGGCGCGGCCACCAGGGCCTGCTCAGGGAGATTTCTCCGGAGATGTTGGGGCCAGAGCTGACCCACGAGCTCAAACAGCCCATCGAGACCATCCGCGAGGTTCTGGACGAGGGACTCCGCATTCTTTGTACGCCCGCCCTGCGAGCGGCCTACGAGCAAAACCTGGAACAGGCTTCCGATGAGCGCGTGTCGTCGCAGGCGCCAGGCGTGCCCTCGCAGGAGCCGGAGGGCACGGCGGGCGGCGAAGCGCCCAAGGGCTGACGGCGATGCGGGTGGTGTTCTTCGGATCTCCAAGCTTCGCGTTGCCATCACTGGAAGCCGTGGCGCGAGCCCACCAGGTATTGGCGGTGGTCAGCCAGCCGGACCGCCCGGCGGGGCGAGGCAAGAAGCTGCAGCCGCCGCCAGTCAAGGAATTGGCCATGCGGCTGGGATTGCCGGTGGAGCAGCCGAGCAAGCTGCGCGACGGGGCACTGGCCAGGGCCCTCTCGGCTCTGCGACCCGATGTCTTCGTGGTGGTGGCCTACGGCCGCATCTTGCCCCCGGACCTCCTCGCCGTGCCGAAGCTTGGCGCCTGGAACGTGCATGCTTCGCTCCTGCCCAAGTATCGCGGGGCTGCCCCCATTCAATGGGCCATCATTCGAGGCGAGAGCGGGACCGGTGTGTGCGTAATGCGTATGGAGGAGGGACTGGACACCGGGCCCCTGGCCGCTTGCCGGGAGGAGCCGATCCGGGATGTCGACACGGCAGGAAGCTTGGCAGAGCGGCTGGCTGTGCTCGGGGCTGATCTCCTTGCGGCGACCCTGCCGCCAATCGCCGAGGGGAGGATTGCGCTGCGGGCACAGGATCAAGCATCGGCCAGCTTGGCACCTCCCATGAAAAAGGAGGACGGCTACCTCGATCTTTCCGAGCAGGCGTCAGCCGTGTCGGCGCGGGCCCGGGGGGTTGACCCTTGGCCGGGCGCGACTGTTCTCCTGGCGGGCGAGCCGGTCAAGGTTTTTGCCCCGTCTGTTATCGCGGGGCAGGGCGCGCCTGGCGAGGTTCTGGGACTCGTTCCGCAGGGGCTGGCCGTGGCATGCGGGCAGGGCGCGGTCGCCTTTGCGGAGCTCCAGCGCCCCGGTCACAAGCGCATGTCCGCCAGCGCGGTGCTCACCGGCCACCCGATCCCCGCCGGCACGCGCTTGGATCGCGCCCCCGGTCATTGATCGCGTGGGGAGTCGGCGA
>Ga0335069_10005944_pt1 | contig 17846 bp, 16 predicted proteins | sample Lox_Sample_11_FD_206714 | JGI IMG/M metagenome (GOLD analysis project Ga0335069, IMG submission 206714) | Soil microbial communities from Loxahatchee National Wildlife Refuge, Florida, United States - Lox_Sample_1.1 | ecosystem: Environmental > Terrestrial > Soil > Wetlands | place: USA... | reverse complement strand
AGGTAGCACGGCCCCTTCCACCCGTACGGGTTCCGCGTGATCGACCCCCAAGGGGCGCACGCGAGCTTGCGCTCGCCCGTGAGGAAGTCCTGGTACAGCGGGCTCGCGAGCCAGCGGTACCCGTGCTTGCGGGTCGCCTCGCGGATCTCGCGGAACTTTGCCTCGTGCTCCTCACGGGTCATGGTCAGCTCGGGGTCGATCTGCGAGTACTGGTATCCCGGCGCGATCAACATCCCGTCGATACCCACGTCGTTCGTGAGGTAACCCATCATCTCGACCACGTCGTCGACCTGCGTCTCCTTGAACACGGTCGTGTTCGTCGTGACCCGGAACCCGGCCGCGCGCGCCTTGCGAATCGACTCGACGGCGATGTCCCAGAGGCCCGGATAGTCGCAGACGTAGTCGTGGATCTCGCGCATCCCGTCGAGGTGGACGACGAAGGTCAGGCGCGGGCTCGGCTCGAACACCTCGAGGAACTCCTCGAGGCGCAGCGCGTTGGTGCAGAGCTCGATGGTCTTGCGCAGCTCGAGCATCCCGGCGACGACCTGCTCGATCCCCCGGAAGACGAGCGGCTCACCGCCGCAGATCGAGACGACCGGGGCCGGGCACTGCACGCCGGCGTCGATGCACTCCTCGACGCTCAGCTTCGCGCGGTTCGACTCGTACTCGCGGATCTTCCCGCAGCCGATGCATGCGATGTTGCAGGCGAGAGTCGGCTCCAGCATCAGCACGAGCGGGTAGCGCTCGCCCTTGCGCTGCTGTGCGGCGACGTACCTACCGATCTCCACCGTCGAGCGGAGCGGAAACTTCATCTAGCCCCCTTTCGCGAAACCTGCCGAGCGCCAGCACCGGGAACGAAATTCGGTAGAGGTGGTACCTAATCATAAAGTCGAGTGGAAACCCCGTGCCCGTATAGGCCTGCTCGTCCCAGTCGCCGTCGGGCCGCTGGGCTCGGCACAACCAGTCGGCGGCGGCCCGTGCGGGGCCCGATGCGGACGCACCGCCGGCGACGTAGCCGAGCAGCGCCCAGGCCGTCTGCGACGGCGTCGCGAACCCCGCCCGGCCGCGGAGCGAGCGGTCGGCATAGGAGAGAACGTCCTCGCCGAAGCCGCCGTCCTCGCGCTGGACGGAGTCGAGCCACGCGATCGCGCGGCGCACCGCCGGATGGCCCGGCCCGATCCCGCAGGCCTCGAGCGCGGGGAGAGCGGCACCGGTGCCGTACACGTGGTTCACCCCCCAGCGCCCCCACCACGAGCCGTCGGGCTGCTGCTCGCCGAGGAGGTAGTCGAGCCCGCGCCGGACGACGTCCTCGTAGGAGGGATCGGGCGCGAGCGCCTCGAGGACGTGGGCGGTGACGTCCTCGCTCGGCGGGTCGATCACCGCGCCGAAGTCACAGAACGGGATCCGCGGGATCCAGTCCTTCGTGTTGTCGGCGTCGAACGCGCCCCAGCCGCCGTTTGCCGACTGCATCCCCGCGGTCCAGTCGAGCCCGCGGCGCACGGCGTCCTCGCCCAGCCCGAGCTCGCGCAGCGCGAGCGCGATCACGGCGGTGTCGTCGATGTCGGGGTAGAGGTCGTTCTGGTACTCGAAGGCCCAGCCGCCCGGCTCGAGCTCCGGCCGGCGCACCGCCCAGTCGCCCTTGACCCTGATCTCCTCGCGCAGCAGCCACTCGCCGGCCTTGACGAGCTGCGGGTGGTCGGCCGGGACTCCCGCCGCCCGGAGCGCGAGCACGACGAGGCCCGTGTCCCACACCGGCGACTGGCAGGCCTCGGGGCGCATCCGGTCGCCCTCGTCGACCATGAACCCGGCCCAGCCGTCGATCCCGTGGCGAAAGCACTCGTCCTCGCGGTTGTGGCCGAGCGCGGCGAGCATCAGCAGCGACCAGACCCACGGCGGCTGGATCCCGCCCCAGGAGCCGTCCGCCTCCTGCCGCTCGCGCACCCACCGCTCGGCGGCGCGGATCGCGCGGCGCCGCAGCCGGGTGACGAGCGGGCGGCGGTTTCGCCCGGGGCGCGCGCCGATCTCGCCCAGGTCGATCCCGCCCGGCCGCACGGGCTTCAGCGCCATCACCACCGAGAGCGGCACGAGCGTCTGCCGCGCCCAGCAGGCGAAGTCGTAGACCGAGAGCGGCGCGCCGGGCGGCGCGAGGATCAGCTCGACGGGGACGTTCACCATCGCGTGCCAGGGCCACTGGCCGAGCAGGGCCATGAACGCTTTCGTGAAGATGCGCGTCCCGGCGATCCCGCCCTCGCGCCTGATGTACGCACGGGTCGCCTCCCCCGCGTCGACGCCCGCGAGCTTCAGCGCGACGTAGGCCTCGACGGTGACCGAGAGGTCGGCGGGCCCCTCCCACCAGATCGCCCAGGTCCCGTCCTCGCGGCGGCGGGCGAGCAGCTCGTTCGCGAGCTTGCGGTCGGTCTCGGGGTCGCGCAGGCCGAGGAAGTGGAGCATGAACAGATGCTCGGCGACCATCGTCGCGTTCGACTCGAGCTCGCCGACCCAGTGGCCCTCCGGGCGCTGGAGCTCGAGCAGGCGCCGGATCCCGCGCTCGAGCGCGGTGTCGACCGCCGTCGCGGACTCGGTCGCCGTCATGCCGCCACCTCCTCAGGCCTTGTGCTCATGAGCATTTGGGCCGCCGCGAAGCCGCTGCGGACCGCGCTCTCCATGGTCGCGGGCCAGCCCGTGTCGGTCCACGCGCCCGCGCGGACGACGTTCGCCCGGCGCGTTGCGGGGCCGCGGCGGCGCGCGGCCTGGCCCGGGCGGCCGGCGACCGTCGCCTCCGGCTCGCGGCTGACCCGCGACCAGAGCACCTCAGCGGCACCGAGCCGCGAGGTCAGCTCGCCGGAGACCAGCTCGACGAGCTCGCGCCCACGCACCTCGAGCAGCTCCGGGACGCCGCTCGAGACGACGGTCAGGTACTGGCCGCGCTCGGGCCTGTGGCCGGTCAGCGCGCCGCGGTCGAACACCCAGTGGGCCGGGCTCGAGAGCAGCGCGGCGAGCGGGTACGGCAGCAACTCCCGGTCGAAGAGCAGGTGGACGCTCACGATCGGCGAGCTCTCGAGACCGGGATCCTCCTCGCCGAGCAGGCGGGCGCTCTCGGCGGGAGGCAGCGCGACGACGAAGGCGTCGGCCTCGACCCGCTCGCCGTCCGCAAGGAGGGCGGCGCCCGGCTCGAGCGCGACGACCCGCGCACCGAGCCGCACCTCCGCGCCGCGCGCAAGCAGCGTCCGGCCGGCCGCGTCGCCGTGCATCTCCCCGAGCGGCGCCGTCGGCAGCAGCAGGTCGCCCGCGCCCTTCTCCCCGAGCAGCGCGGTCTGAACGGTGAAGAGCCCGAGCGCCGCGCTCGCCTCGGCGCTCCGCAGGTTGAGCGCCGGCCGGATGAAGACGTCCCAGAACCGCTCGACCACGCGGTCGCCGCAGCCGAGCACGGCCGCGAACGTCTCGCCGTCGTGCTCCGCGGGTTCGAGCTTGCGGAGCCGCGCGAGCGTCCGCACGATGCCGAGGCGGTCGCGCAGAGTCAGGTGCCGGTAGCGGAGCAGGTCGAGCGGCCGGTCGGAGATCACCGCGACCCGCCCCCGCTCGTCGAGCACCGTGAGCTCGAGCGCCCGCCGGTCGAGCGACCCGGCCGAGCCGGCGAGCCCGAGGAACTCCTGCCAGGCGCTGAAGCAGCCGAGGCCGATGTGCTGGCCGTTGTCCGGCGGCGGCGGGGGGTCGCCGTCCCGCTCCGGCAAGGTCTGCACGGCGCCCCCGAGCGTGGGGCGCGCCTCCAGCACGGTCACCTCGTGACCCATGTCTACCAGGCGGAGCGCAGCCGAGAGCCCGGCGAGCCCGCCGCCGATCACGGCGCTCCTCATCGCCACAGCCCGCCGCCGACGATGCGCAGCTTTGCGAGCGGGGAGAGGTGTGGCGGCCCCGCGAACACGTCGTAGCCGGAGGCCTCGATCCGCTCGAGCGTGGCGCGGTACAGGCCGGCGAAGGCGCCGACGCAGAGCGCGCTCCGCCGGTCCAGCTGGTCGAGGAGGCGCAGCCCGTCCTCGAGGTGGACGCGCGCGCGGTCGGCCTGGAAGGCGAGCAGCGCCCGGAGCTCCGGGGTCACGATCCCCGCGCCGATCTCCTCCTCCGCCACCCCGAAGGACTCGAGCTCCGCGGTCGGGACGTAGACGCGGCCGAGCGACCAGTCCTCGGGGACGTCGCGGATGATGTTGATCAGCTGCAGCGCGATGCCGAGCGTCTCCGCCAGCTCCGGATCGCCACCGCCGTAGACGGGCAGGCACGCGACTCCGACGGCGCCTGCGACGAGCCGGCAGTAGCCGCGGAGCTCCTCGAAGCTCGCGTAGCGCGTCACCGCGAGATCCTGGAGACCGCCGTCCACGAACGCGTGCAACGCCGCGCCCGGGATCGGGTACCGGCCGCGCGCGTCGGCGAGCGCGACGAGCGCGAAGTCGTCGCCGGGCGGGCCGTCGAGGAGCGCATGGAGCTCCTCGAGCCGGGCGCGCTTCTCGTCGAGTGGCAGGTCGCCGTCGGCGATGTCGTCCACGCGTCGCGCGAAGGCGTAGATCGCAGCGATCGCGCGCCGCTTCGGCCGGGGCAGCACCATGATCCCGTAGGCGAAGTTGCGTGCACGCCGCCGCGTGAGCCGCTCGACCTCGGCGTATGCCTCCGCGGTGGTGGTCACCGGAACGCCTCCAGGGCGAGCCGTGCCTTCGAGGGCCGTGGCCGCCCGGTGAAGACATCCCAGTTCGCGCGCTCGAGAGCCGCGATCGCCGCGAGCCCGCCGCGCGCGAAGAGCCCGACCCCGCGCCCCGTCCTGCCGCCGAGCCGCCTCTGGAGCACCGCTCCCGACGCGAGCAGCACTCGGGCGCGCTCCGCCTCGAACTCGAGCAGGGCGCGAAGCTCAGGGCTCGGGCCGTCGAGCCGCTCGACGCCGAACCGCCGGCGGTCCTCCGCGGGCAGGTAGATCCGCCCGAGCGCGAGGTCGCGGGGCACGTCCTGGAGGAAGTTGACGAGCTGGAGCCCGGTGCAGACGGCGTCGGAGGCCTCGAGGAGGTCCGCCTCGCGGTTCCGCCGCAGGAGTCCCAGCACGAGGTGGCCGACCGGATCGGCCGAGTGGACGCAGTACCAGCGCAGGTCCTCCCAGGTCTCGTACGACGTCACCGTCTGATCCATGCGATTCGCCTCGATCAGACGCAGGAACGGCTCGGGCGGGAGCTCGAATTCCGCGATCGTCGGCCGGAGCTCGACCATCACCGGCCAGGTCGGCTCGCCTCCGTAGCAGGCGCCGAGCTCCCGCTCGAGCTCGTCCAGCGCCTCGAGCCGGTCGCCCTCGATCTCGTCGCCGAGGATGTCGACCAGGCGGGCGTAGCCGTAGACCGCGCGCAGGTGCGGGCGCAGGGCGCGCGGGAAGAGCAGCGACGCGACGGGGAAGTTCTCGCCCCGCGCCCGCTCCTGGACGGCTGCCGTGTCCATGGCGGTACAGGTTCGCTAGTTCGGCGCGGAAGTTCAAACGGGGTCGACGCGCTTGCTAGGTTCCCGCGATGGCGGACGTGTCCCGGCGCGAGCCGGAGCAGGTGCTGGACCCGGCGACGCTTGCCCGCTACGCCGACCTCCTCGCGGTCACGTGCCTCGCGCTCGAGCCCGGAGACATCCTGTTCCTCGGCGCGCACACGGAGCACCGGGAGCTCCTCGTCGCGCTCACGGAGGCCGCCTACCGCGCCGGAGCCAGCCTCGTCGACATCGCCTACGACGAGCCGCGGGCAGCGGCCGCGCGCGTGCGGTACGCGTCCGACGAGAACCTCGGCCTCCTGCCCGACTGGCAGGCGCGCCGGCTCCGGGCGAGCAAAGGCCCCGATCGCGCCTCGCTCTTCGTCGTCGGGGAGGCCGACCCCGGCGTCTTCGACGGCCTGCCGCCGGAGCGCGTCGCCGCCGACTCCGCCCGCCGCATGCACAGGATCCGCGACGTCGCCCTCGCCAGCCTCGACGGCCGGATTCGCTGGTCGGCCTGCTCCTGGCCGACCGCCCACTGGGCAGGCCAGGTCTACCCCTCGCTGGAGAGCGCCGAGGCGAAGCGCCGGCTCGCGGAAGACATCCTCTGGTTCTGCCGGCTCGGGCCCGGCGACCCGACGGACGGCTCGGGCTGGGTCGCCCACGCGACGATGCTCGCCGAGCGGGCGCGCGTCCTGACGGAGCTCGGACTGGCGCGGCTCCGCTTCCACGGCCCGGGCACCGACCTCGAGGTCGGCCTCTCTCCGGGAACGGTCTTCGTCGGGGGGCGCCGGCCGGACGCCTACGGCCACGTCATCTCCGCGAACGTGCCGACCGAGGAGTGCTACACGAGCCCCCGGGCCGGCGCCGCAACCGGAACCTTTCGATGCTCGCTGCCCCTCTCGTTCCGCGGCCGGCTGATCGAGCGGATCGCCGGCGAGTTCCGCAGCGGCCGGCTCGTCCGGCTGGAGGCCGGCACCGACGCCGACCGGGACTTCCTCGCCGCCTTCCTCGACAGCGAGCCGAACGCGCGGCGGCTCGGCGAGGTGGCGCTCGTGGACGCGAGCTCGCGGATCGGGCAGACCAAGCGCGTCTACTTCAACACGCTGCTCGACGAGAACGCGGCCGCTCATATCGCCTTCGGCGCCGGCTTCGGCCTCACGCGCCGGCCGGACGCGCGGCGGGGGGTCAACCGCGCAAATCTCCACATCGACGTGATGATCGGCACCGACGATCTCGAGGTGACCGGGACGGCCGCGAACGGCAGGTCGGTGCCGCTGATCTCGGGCGGAGCCTGGCAGATCTAGAAATCCGTGTTTCCCCCGATGCCCTGGTACCCCCCATGGGTATATTGGGAGTATGGCCGAGACCGTCCAGCTCGAGATCGAAGGGATGTCGTGCGCCTCCTGCGCCGCCCGCGTCGAGAAGACGCTGAACCGGCTCGACGGCGTCGAGGCGACGGTCAACTACGCGACCGATGAGGCCACCGTCAGCTTCGATCCGGACGCCGTTCACATCGACGACCTGATCGCCGCGGTCGAGGCCTCCGGCTACCACGCCTCGCTCGCGGCCGACGCGCTCCCGGGCGAGGACCCGAGCCGCGCCTGGCGCACGCGGCTCATCGTCTCAGCCGCCCTCACCGCCCCGCTCGCACTGCTCGCAATGGCCCCGCCGCTCCAGTTCCGCGGCTGGGAGTGGCTCGCGCTCGCGCTCGCGACGCCGGTCGTGTTCTGGGGAGGCTGGCCTTTCCACCGCGCTGCCGCGCTCAATCTGCGGCACCGCGCCGCGACGATGGACACCCTGATCTCGCTCGGCACGCTCTCGGCGTGGGCGTGGTCGGCCGTCGTGCTGCTCGCCGGAGTCGACGCCGACACGTACTTCGAGGTCGCCGCCGCGATCACCACGCTGATCCTGCTCGGCCGCTACCTCGAGCTTCGCGCCCGCCGCCGCTCGCGCGCGGCGATCCGCGCCCTGCTCGAGCTCGGAGCGAAGGAGGCGCTCGTACTGCGCGGCGACGACGAGGTGCTCGTGGCCGTCGAGGACCTCCGCCCCGGCGACAGGTTCGTCGTCCGGCCGGGCGAGAAGATCGCGACCGACGGCGTCGTCGAGCTCGGTGAGTCCGCGATCGACCAGTCGATGCTCACCGGCGAGCCGATCCCCGTCGAGGTCGGCCCCGGCGGCGAGGTCGTGGGGGCGACGCTCAACACCTACGGCCGGCTCGTCGTGCGTGCGACGCGCGTGGGAGCCGAGACGGCGCTCGCACGGATCACGCGGCTCGTCGCCGAGGCACAGGCCGGCAAGGCGCCGATCCAGCGTCTCGTCGACCGCGTCTCGGCCGTCTTCGTGCCGATCGTGATCCTGATCTCGCTGGCGACGCTCGTCGGCTGGCTCGTCTTCGGAGGCGGAGCCACCGCCGCCTTCAGCGCGGCGGTCGCCGTTCTGATCATCGCGTGCCCCTGCGCGCTCGGACTCGCCACGCCCACGGCGCTGATGGTCGGGACCGGCCGCGGCGCGCAGCTCGGGATCCTGATTCGGGGCCCGGAGATCCTCGAGCAGACCCGCCGGATCGACACCATCGTCCTCGACAAGACGGGCACCGTCACCGCGGGGACGCTCGAGCTCGCCGGGGTCGAGCTCCTGAACGGCGCCTCGCGCGCCGAGGTGCTCCGGCTCGCCGGGGCGCTCGAGAACGCGAGCGAGCATCCCGTCGCCCGCGCGGTCGCCGACGCGGCGCGCGCCGAGCTCGGCCGGCTCCCGTCGGTGACCGGCTTCCGCAACCTTCCCGGCCTCGGCGTCGAGGGCGTAGTCGAGGGCCACGCGGTGCGGATCGAGCGCGGCGTGGTCGCGTGGGACGGCCTCGACCGGGCCGCCCTGGCCGTGCGCGACACCGTCAAGCCGACGAGCGCCGAGGCGATCCGGGAGCTGAAGGCACTCGGCCTCACCCCCGTGCTCCTCACCGGAGACACTCGCGAGGCCGCCGAGCTGATCGCCGCCGAGGTCGGGATCGAGCGCGTGCTCGCCGGGGTCCTCCCCGACGGCAAGTCTGCCGAGATCAAGCGCCTGCAGGAGACCGGCGAGGTGGTGGCGATGGTCGGCGACGGCGTCAACGACGCGCCCGCGCTCGCCCAGGCCGATCTCGGCCTGGCGGTCGGAACCGGCACCGACGTCGCGATCGAGGCCTCCGACATCACGCTCGTCTCGGGGGATCTTCGCGCAGCCGCCGACGCGATCCGGCTCGCCCGCCGGACGCTGCGCACGATCAAGGGCAACCTGTTCTGGGCCCTCGCCTACAACGTGGCCGCGATCCCGCTCGCCGTGGCCGGGCTGCTCAACCCGATCGTCGCCGCGGCGGCGATGGCCTTCTCCAGCGTCTTCGTCGTCACCAACAGCCTGAGGCTGCGTCGCTTCTCGAGCAGCCGGGAGGGAATCGCATGACCCACGGCTACGTCGACCAGAAGGACGCGCTGATCAAGCGCCTCCACAGAATCGAAGGGCAGGTCCGCGGCATCGAGCGGATGGTGGAGGACGAGCGCTACTGCATCGACGTCCTCACGCAGATCGCCGCGGTCAACACCGCGCTCGAGAGCCTCGCGTTCCAGCTCCTCGACGCGCACGTGAACCACTGCGTCACAGACGCGATCGCCGCGGGCGACCGCGAGGCGGCCGCGGAGAAGACGCAGGACCTGCTGGCCGCCGTCCAGCGGTTCGCGCGGACGCGCTAGGCGGTCGAGGCGGGCGGAGGCGGCGCCGGCGGCTCGGAGCCGCCGCCCTTGGAGCCGCCGCGCAACTTGCTCCAGCTCGCACGCAGATCGATCGACTGAGTCGTGCCAGCTGCGTCCGGGAACTCCGCCAGCGTCTCACGGCGCAGCGCCCAGTAGCCGAACGCGAACAGCGCGGCGCCGGCCAGGATCCCCCACCACTGCTGGAGCGCGGGCGTCGGGCCCCAGAGGATCAGCAGGAGATAGAGGAGGACCGCGCCGCCGATCACGTACCCGTTCCGATCGGCGAACTCGGGAGCGAGCCAGCGGCGGATCGCGGTCGCCGGCCGGGTCGCGCCGGAGAGCCAGGCCGCGATCACGAGCACGATGCCGTAGAAGATGACCACCCAGGCGACGTTGGCGAGCAGCTGGCTGCCGATCAGCCATGCGTGCCTCGCGGCGGTCTTGTCGGACTCTGCCGAGACGAGCGCGCCGACGAGCTGGTTTCCGACGACGCGCCGCAGGACGAGCAGGATCACGCCGACGATCACGAGGCTCCAGCCGGAGGCCCGGAGCGCGGCGCGCCGCCAGCCTCCTGCGAGCCAGACCGCGAGGGCGTAAAGGATCAGGACGAGGATGATCAGGAAGACGTTCAGCACCTTGATCGCCTTCACCGAGTCCTGCACGAGCTTGAGCTGGCTCGAGGTGAAGACCACGAGGCGCCCGGTGTCCGGCGCGACCTGCGCGCCGAGGCCGAGCCGGTCGGCGAGCTGCTGGACGATCGGGTGCAGGTCGAGTACGACCTCGCCGTTCTGTGTCGTCTGGACGGCACCGGAGCTCTTGCCGTTGATGATCGTCATGAAGCTCTTGTGGGCGTTGTAGACGAGGTTCTGAAACTGGTTCTGGACAGCAGGCTGGGCGAGGATGTCGCTGGCCGCCTTCGGAGCGAACTGGCGCAGGAGCCCTGCTGCCGGTCCCGCGAGCGACTTCGTCTGCTTGGGCAGGATCTGCTGGAGCTGCGTCTGCACGTCGACGCTGTTGAAGAGCTCGTCGGTCAGGTAGATCGACAGCGCGTCCCGGATCTGCTGGTCCTGGAGCATCGTGACGCTGGTGTTCGAGAACGCCTGCGAGTCCAACGCCTCCTTCTTGACGAAGATCGTCAGCGCGCCGATCAGCGTGACGATCGCCGCGATCACGATGATCGTCCAGACCCAGACGCGGTGCTTTTTCACGCTCGTGACAGGGGCAGCGGCGGCCATCGGCGTCACGGACACTAACGCATCTCCGCTCTAGACTCACCGGGATGTGCGCCGAGGAACGACTGACCTGGCTCCGGGTCCCGGCCGAGGACGAGCTCCCGGAGGAGGTGCTCGAGCTCTGGCGGCCGTCGCTCGAGAAGCTCGGCTTCGTCCCGAACGTGCTGCGCCTCTACGCCCTGCGCCCCTCCCACCTGCTGGCCTGGAACGCGCACTACGAGGAGGCGATGAAGGGCGACTCCGGCCTCACGAAGGCCGAGCGCGAGATGATCGCGGTCGTCGTCTCGGTCGCGAACCGCTGCGACTACTGCATCGCGGCCCACTCCGCCGCGCTGCGCAAGCTCACGAAGGACCCCGCGCTCGCCGACGCGATCGCGGCCGGCCACGCCGAGGCGCCGGTCGAGCCGCGCGTGAAGGCGATGCTCGACTACGCGCTGAAGCTGACCCTGCGGCCGTCCGAGATGACGGAGGCGGACGTCGCCGCGCTCCGCCGAGAGGGCTGGCAGGACGAGGACGTGATGGACATCGCCGAGGTGACCGCGCTGTTCAACTTCTCGAACCGGATGGCGAGTGGGCTCGGCTGGGTGCCGAACCCGGAGTTTTACGTGCTCGGGCGCTGAATCCGATCGGCGGCGAGCTACCGTATAAGGACCGTGAGACTCGGTCGTACAGCAGTCCCGATCCTCGCAGGCGCCCTCCTCCTCGGAGCGCTCGCTGCCGGTGCGGGCGCAGGCAACCAGGCCGTCGTCAAGAGCGCGAAGAACAGGATCCTGAACGAGACGATCCTCGTCACCACGAAGGGGATGACGCTCTACCGCCTGAGCGGCGAGAAGCAGGGCGCCCTGAGCTGCGCGACACCAGCCTGCTTCGCGATCTGGCGCCCACTGTGGATCGCGCCCGGGACGACGCCGACCGGCGCGAAGAACCTCGGCACCCTGACGCGTCCCGACGGGCGGATCCAGGTCACCTACAAGGGCGGCCCGCTCTACACGTACGTGAACGACAAGAAGGCGGGCCAGGTGAACGGCAACGGGCAGAAAGCGGGCGTCGCGACCTGGCAGGTGGTCGTGACGAGCGGGAAGGGCAGCCCCGCCCCGGTGCCGGTGCCAGGGCCGGGCCCCGGCTACGGCAACGGCCGCTACGGCTAGCGCGGCGCGCGCGCCGGCGACTCGAGCTCGGCCAGCGCACGCCGGATCCCCCGCGTCGCCTGGGCGATCCGCTGCTCGTTCTCGACGAGGGCGAAGCGGACGTAGCCCTCGCCGCCGGGCCCGAAGCCTGCGCCCGGGCTGACCGCGACGCGGGCCTCGCGCGCGAGGCGCACGGCGAACGCCTGTGACCCCTCGGCCCGGTACGGCTCCGGGATCTCCGCCCACACGAACATCGTCGCTCTGGGCGGCTCGATCTCCCAGCCGATCCGGGCGAGGCCCCGACAGAGCACGTCGCGTCGGCCCCGGTAGATCTCGGTGATCTCGTCCGGATAGCCCGGCGCCTCGTTCATCGCCACGATCGCGGCGATCTGGATCGGCTGGAACGTGCCGTAGTCGAGGTACGACTTCAGCCGCGCGAGGGCGCCCACCACCTCGGCATTCCCGAGGAGGAAGCCGACGCGCCAGCCCGCCATCGAGAACCCCTTTGTGAGCGTGTAGAGCTCGACCGCGACATCGGCCGCGCCCTCGACCTCGAGGATCGACGGCGGCCGGTAGCCGTCGAAGGCGATGTCGGCGTACGCGAAGTCGTGCGCGATCAGCACCTCGTTCTCACGCGCGAAGGCGACCGCGCGCTCGAAGAGGTCGGGCTCCGCGACCGTCGTCGTCGGGTTGTGCGGGTACGAGAGCACGATCACGCGCGGCCGGACGGGCGCGCTCGCGAACGCCTCCTCGAAGGCCGCGAAGCCACCGTCGACCCGCGCCTGGGCGACGGTCGCGCCCGCGAGCACCGGCGCGTAGGTGTGGATCGGATAGGTCGGTGTGGGGACGACCGCGACGTCGCCGGGCTGCACGAGCACCCACATCAGGTGCGAGAGACCCTCCTTCGCGCCGATCGTCGTCAGCGCCTGGGTCTCCGGATCGAGCTCGACGCCGAAGCGGCGCCTGTACAGCTCGCAGACCGCCGCCCGCAGGCGCGGGATGCCGCGGCTCGACGAGTAGCGGTGGTTGCGCTCCTTCGCCGCGGCCTCCTGGAGCTTGGCGACCGCCTCGGGCGGCGAGGGGAGGTCGGGGTTCCCGAACCCGAGGTCGATCACGTCCTCTCCCGCGCGGCGCAGCTCGAGCTTGAGCCGGTCGATCTCGGCGAAGGCGTACGGCGGCAGGGCCGAGATGCGCCTGAACTCCACCTCGAGAGGGTAGCGGAGGGCCGGGCTAGGGCAGGCCGGCCCGGTAGACCTGCCCCTCGAGCTCTCGGCCGAGCACCGACTCGAGCCACTCGGCGACTCCGACCAGCGCGCCGAGGTCGACTCCCGTCTCGACGCCCTCGCCGTGGAGGAGGTAGACGAGATCCTCGGTGGCGATGTTTCCCGTCGCACGGGGCGCGAAGGGGCAGCCGCCGATCCCGCCGATCGAGGCGTCGAAGACGCCGGCACCGGCCTCGAGCGCCGCATAGGCGTTGGCGAAGCCGGTGTTGCGCGTGTTGTGGAGATGGACGCCGGCGGGGACGCCGACGGGCACGGCGAGCAGCTCCTTGACCTGGCGCGGGACGCCGACCCCGATCGTGTCGGCGTAGACGATCTCGGTGGCGCCGCCCGCGGCGAGCCGCTCGGCGAGCGCGGTCACCCGGCCGGGATCGACCTGCCCCTCGAAGGGGCAGCCGAACGCGGTGCTCAGGGTGACCGTGGCGCGGATCCCGTCCTCGCGGGCGCGCGCGAGGACCCTCTCCGCGGCGGCGGCGGCCTCCTCGACCGACGCGTTGGCGTTCTCCCGGCTGAAGCTCTCCGAGACGGCGACGGTGAGGTGCGCCTCGGCGAGCCCGGCGGCGGCGAGCCGGTCGTAGCCGCGCTCGTTGAGGACGAGCCCGGCGAAGACGACGGGGCCGGGCTCGAGCGCCGCGACGACCTCCTCGGCGCCCGCCATCTGCGGCACGCGCTCGGGGTTGACGAAGCTGACCGCCTCGACGCGGGGCAGGCCGGTCGCCGCGAGCTTGTTGCAGAGCTCGGCGCGCACCGCCGGGTCGAGTGTCCGCGGCTGGCTCTGGAGACCGTCGCGCGGACCGACGTCGCAGATCGTGACCACCGACGGATGCTAGATGTTTGATGCCATGCCCGGGTGCGTCTGGGGATGGCTCAGACCAAGCAGGGCGTTCGGATCGCCCGCAGGCCAGGCCGGTGGGCCTGGACAAGGGCGAGCCGGACGATCCTGCGCCGTGTCTGCGCCACCAGCCAGACGCGGGCAGGTGTGGCATCAACCATCTAACCAGGCGGCGGCGGTGGCGGCGGGCCGCCCACGACGCCGCCCGCGTGGACCGGCGTCCCGTGGAAGCAGCCGAGCGTGTACGGGTACTCGGCGGTCGCGACGTAGTGGTAGATCGTGACCTTCTTCCCGCGCAGGATCACCGGGCCGGTCGTGCCGTGGCAGGCGTCGAGGTCGGCGTTCGTGAGCGTCTTGCCGCCGTCGCCGAGCGGCCCGTAGATCGGATAGCCGTCGAGCGCGTAGCCGACGAGCGACGAGTGCCGCCCGGCCGGGCCCGAGTCGATGCACGGGCTGAGGTCGTGGTAGTGGTAGGCGCCCCCCTGCTGCGGATGGCCGGCGCACCGGTCCTGCACCTCGTGCGCAACCGCGTCGCGGCCCATCGCGTCGAGCCCGTCGAAGAGGTAGGCGCCGCTCAGCAGCACGCCGATCGGCCCACCCGGAAGGCACGACGGCGACGCGGCGGCCTTGGGGCCCAGCGGGAGGCTGACGTCGAAGGTCTGCGCGCGGATCGAGTTCGGATTCCGGTCGTAGAGGTAGGCCGGGTCGCCCGAGGCGATCGGGAAGACGCCCGTCGCATGCGAGGGAAGGTCGTTCGTGGTGACGTGGACCGCGCCGCCCGCGACGGTGACCGTCAGCCTGTGGGCAGGCCAGGAGACGGAGCCCTGGACGCTCGTCTTCGCGCTCGGGTCGAAGGTCGAGCCGTGGATCCACGGCCCGTCGGCGAACGCGCCGCCGCGGCCGCCGCCGCCCATCCCGCAGCTGAAGATGTAGCCGGCGCGCGGCCCCGCCGAGATCTTGCCGTCGCCGAGCGGCAGCGACTTCGGGCCCGACGCGACGGCGGCCCCGCCGGCCACGGCGAGCATGGTGAGGATCAGGATGGAGACCCGCCGCAGCATGCCGAGCCTGTGTCGGCGCCGCCGCGCCGCTTCTTGACCCCTCGAACGGGCCTCGCGCAGGGGCCGGCGAAACCGCTATAACCGCTCGATGGCGTCGCGGCCGTGCTCGCACCTCGGGACGATCCGGGTCACCGACCTCCCCGACCCGCTGCTCGGCTGCGAGGAGTGCCTGAAGACGCCCGGCAGCTGGTGGGTCCACCTGCGGATGTGTCTCGAGTGCGGCAAGGTCGGCTGCTGCGACCAGTCGCCGGGCAAGCACGCGACCGCGCACTTCCGGCAGAGCGCGCACCCGCTGATCCGCTCGGCCGAGCCGGGCGAGACGTGGCTGTGGTGCTACGCCGACGAGGTCTTCCTCGACTGATGCCGGGCGACTGGCCGGAGCTCCCCTACGAGCCGTGGCGCGACACCCGCGACACGCTCCACATGTACCTGCAGATCGTCGGCAAGGTGCGTCTCGCGCTCGCGCCGATGGAGCCGCAGTGGCAGCAGGTGCCGCTGTACGTCACCGCGCGCGGGCTCAACACCTCGCCGATTCCGCACGAGAACGGCGTGTTCGACATCGACGTCGACCTGATCGAGCACGCGGTGTCCGTGCGGACTGCGAAGGGCGCGGTCGAGCGCATCCCGCTCGAGCCGCGCAGCGTGGCCGAGTTCTACGGGCTGCTGACGGCCGCCCTCGACACGGCCGGCGTGCCGGTACGGATCACGGAGAAGCCGTCCGAGGTGCCGGATCCGATCCCCTTCCCCGAGGATCTCGAGCACGCGAGCTACGACCCCGGGCCTGTCAACACGTTCTTCCGGGCGCTCGCCTCCGTCGACGCCGTGATGAAGGAGCACCGTGCGCGGTTCCTCGGGCGGGTCACGCCCGTCCAGTTCTTCTGGGGCACGTTCGACCTCGCCTACACCCGCTTCTCGGGCCGGCCGGCCGAGCCGCCGCCGAACGCGGACGTGATCATGCGCAACTCGGCGAACGCCGAGGAGGTGTGCGCGGGATTCTGGCCCGGCGACGAGCGGTTCACCGAAGCGGCGTTCTTCTCGTACACCTATCCGCGCCCGGCCGGGATCGAGGACCGAGCCGACGGCTGGATCGAGGAGATGGGCCTGTTCGTTCTCCCCTACGATGCGGTGCGCACGGCGGCCGATCCGCGCCGGACGCTGCTCGCGTTCCTCGAGAGCACATACCGCGCGGCGGGCTGGGATCCGGCTCTGGAAGCGGAATGAACGGCCGCCGGCCGTCGTTCTAACAGGTACGCGCGCAGAGAAGGATCTCGAGAAGGACGACTCGGCGCGCATTCCGTCCTGCGAAAGGAAGATTGATGAGGGGAAGCCACCCTGAACTGACACTTGCGACCGTCCGCTGCAGCACCTGCGGCACCGTCTTCACAACTCGCTCATCCGTACGTGAGATCGTGGTGGACGCCTGCTCGAGCTGCCATCCCGTCTACACCGGGGTCGAGCGGGCCGTGTCGCAGGGAAGCCGCACGGAGCGGTTCGAGAGGCGCCGTGCCCGAAGCACCGTCGCGTAAGCGAAGACAGTAGAGGAGAATCGAGAACACAGTGTTTCCGAACGACGAACTGAACGTATTCATCGAGCACGCCGAGGAGGGCGGCTTCGTCGCCGAGCGCGAGCTCGCGGCGATCGCGGCCGAACACGACCTCGACGACGACGAGCTCGCCGGCCTCCGCGCCGAGCTCGAGGCCCGCGGAGTCGAGATCCAGGCCGACGAGGCCGAGCTCGAGCTCGAGCTGACCGTGGACCCGTCCGCGGCCGGAACGACCGACGCGCTGACGATGTTCATGAACCAGATCGGCCGCCATCCGCTGCTGACCGCGGCCGAGGAGGTCGAGCTCGCGAAGCGCGTCGAGCGCGGCGACCGGCAGGCGAAGGAGCGGATGATCAACTCGAACCTGCGCCTCGTCGTCTCGATCGCGAAGCGCTACCAGGGGCACGACCTGCCGCTGCTCGACCTGATCCAGGAGGGCGTGATCGGCCTCAACCGCGCGGTCGAGAAGTTCGACTGGCGCCGTGGCTACAAGTTCTCGACCTACGCGACCTGGTGGATCCGCCAGGCATGCCAGCGTGCGATCTCGAACCAGTCGCGGACGATCCGGGTGCCGGCGCACGTGAACGAGCGCCAGGTGAAGCTCGGCCGTGCGCGGCGGCGCCTCGAGCTGGAGCTCGGGCGCGAGCCCACCGTCGAGGAGCTGGCCGAGGCTGCAGGCCTCGAGCTCATGCACGCCGAGGAGGCTCTCAGCGCGGTCTCGGTGTCGGCCTCGCTCAACCAGGCGGTCGGCAGCGACGGCGACGGCGAGCTCGGCGACCTGTTCGCGGACCCGTTCGCGGCCGATCCCGCCGAGGAGGCGGGCGACGCGCTGCGGCGCCGTGAGATGCGGGCTGCACTGAGCAAGCTCCCCGAGACCGAGCGGCGGGTCATCGAGCTCCGCTTCGGCTTCGACGGGCAGCAGGCCTCGCTGGAGGCGATCGGGCGCGAGCTCAAGATCTCGCGCGAGCGGGTACGCCAGCTCGAGCGCGACGCGCTCGCACGGCTGGCAGAGGCGGCGTGACCATGTTCTCTCTCTTCCGAGACAAGACGCAGATGGTCGCCGCCGAGGAGGCCCTCCCGGGCCGCGTGGAGCGGATGACCGTGCCCGAGCGCCACGAGGTGCTCGGCACCCCGCTCCAGCCGCCGTTCCCCGAGGGCTTCGAGCGGGCGATCGTCGGGATGGGCTGCTTCTGGGGCGCCGAGCGCGTGTTCTGGCGCGCACCGGGTGTCTACACGACCGCGGTCGGCTACGCGGGCGGCTACACGCCGAACCCGACGTACGAGGAGACCTGCACCGGCCGGACGGGCCACACCGAGGCCGTGCTCGTCGTCTTCGACCCCGCCGTCACGAGCTACGAGGAGATCCTCCGCCTCTTCTGGGAGAACCACGACCCGACGCAGGGCGCCCGGCAGGGCAACGACGTCGGCACCCAGTACCGGTCGGCGATCCTCTGGACGAGCGAGGCGCAGAAGGCCGCCGCCGAGCGCTCGCGGGACGCGTACCGGCAAGTGCTCGCCGCGGAGGGGTACGGCCCGATCACGACCCAGCTCGCCGAGGCCGGCGAGTTCT
>Ga0335069_10005943_pt1 | contig 17848 bp, 16 predicted proteins | sample Lox_Sample_11_FD_206714 | JGI IMG/M metagenome (GOLD analysis project Ga0335069, IMG submission 206714) | Soil microbial communities from Loxahatchee National Wildlife Refuge, Florida, United States - Lox_Sample_1.1 | ecosystem: Environmental > Terrestrial > Soil > Wetlands | place: USA... | reverse complement strand
AGGGGGTGTCGGTATAGGACAAGGTCCCGTTCTTGACGACGAGCTGGCCGATCACCGGGACCTCGGTGCGGTTCTTCGGGACTGTCGTGTTCACCGCCGCACCGCCCGGCAAGGCGGAGCTCATGCTCCAGTTCTTGCGGTCGGCATCCGGCTTCTCGAGATCGATCACTGGCGTATCCAATGTCAGCTCGGGCATCACGATGCGCCCGCCGAGCAGCTGCCAGAGATCGATCTTGAAATCGAGGAACCCGATCTGGACCATGTTGGGTTTCTTGGCCCAGCTCGGGTTGCCGACCTGGACCTGGGCCAGGTGGATTTCCGGCGTCCACGGATGGCGCGCGAAGAAGTGCACGCCCATGTCGCCTTTGACCGCGAATTGGCGGCCGCTGGCCTTGGTCCCTTCGGCGTTCAGGGCCCCGCGCACCCAATTCCAGTTGAAGAAATAGAGTCCGACGCCCAGTACCAGGACCAGGCAGACCAGCGTCCCGATGGCGATGCCAAGCCATTTGAGGGCGCGGCGCATGGTTACGCCGGTCGCATCGGGGCGAGCATACCGCGACAACCCCGGCGGCTGCCGCCGGTTCCCTGGCAAAAATTCGCCCATTCGCGCTCACAAGAACTTGGCCGCCTTCTTCAGGTCCTCGACGAAGCGCCTTGTATCGGCCGCGCGGTTCTCATCCGGCGCCCGCAAGATGGATGACGGATGGACCGTGGCCATGACCTTGGGCGCGATATTCGACGGGACGAGCTTGCCGCGGCTGCGCATGACGCTGAAATCGGCTCCCAGCAGGGCGCGGGCCGCCGTGGCCCCGAGGCACATCAGGACCGCGGGCTTCACTGCCGAAATCTCGGCGTCCAGCCACGGCCGGCAGGCGCGGATCTCCATCGCGTTGGGCTTGGAGTGCATGCGGCGCTTGCCGCGTGGCGTCCATTTGAAATGCTTCACGACGTTCGTGACATAGGCCTTGTCGCGCGCGATGCCTGCTTCGGCCAGGCAGCGGTCCAGCAGGTGTCCGGCCGGACCCACGAACGGGCGGCCCTCCAGATCCTCGTGATCGCCGGGGGTCTCGCCGACCAGCATCAACGGCGCGTGCGCCGGCCCTTCGCCGAATACCATCTGTGTGGCGTTTGCATAGAGCGGACAGGCGGTGCAGCGCATCGCCCGCCGGCGCAACTGGTCGAGACCGGCGCGGGGCGGAATCAACGCCGCCGCCGTTTGGTTTTCCCGCCGCGCCATGGAGACCCAACCCTTCGACCCCCGCCGGCGCCACAGGCCACCGTCGGCGTTTCACATAACCGCAAAAGAGCAGAATTGGTTCCGCCGCGCGGCCCGGCGACGGAACCGTCAAGGGCCGCCCGGGTTGCCCGCGCCGATGCGTGTCAGGCGCAGGAGCGCCAGCAGCGCGGCCATCCGCGCGGCAAGATCGTGCTCAAGGTCGCGGCCTGAGCGCTCGGGCGACCCGCTTAGCTGTCGAGGTTCAGGTGCTGGATCAACAGGTCGATGAAGACGCGCACCTTCGCCGACAGATGTCGGCGATGGGCGTAGAGCGCGTTGATCTCGAATTCGCCAACCAGGAACTCTGCGAGCACCGGAACCAGCCGGCCGGCTTTCAGGTGTTGAGCGATCATGAAGCTCGGCAACAGCACCAAAGCCTGACCCATGAGCGCAACCGCGACCAGCGTGACCCCGCTGTTGGAGACGAAATTGCCCGACACGTGCACGGCCTGCTCGGACCCGCCGATCTTGAACCGCCAGTCCCGTCCGAAGGGATGGTACGAGTAGTTGATGCAGTTGTGATTCACGAGATCCGCCGGCGCGCCAGGCGAGCCGTGGCGGGCGATGTAGGCCGGTGCGGCGCAGAGGACGTGTCGATAGGTCCCCAGCCGCCGCACGATCAGGTTCGGCTCGTCGACCGGCGTCACACGGACCGCAAGATCGAAGCCCTCGTCGACCAGATCGACCATGCGGTCGGTCGCGATCATGTCGACTGCAGCATCGCGATAGGTGCGCACGTACTCACCGATGATGGACCCCATCTCCGGCGCGAGCGCCGGCGAGATATTGAGCCGTAGCACGCCGCGCGGGGTGGTCTGCAGCTCGCCTACCGCTTCGTCCGCCTCGGCGATCTCGGCCAGAATCTGGCTGCAGCGGTCGTAATAGGTCCGGCCGGCTTCGGTCAGGCTCAGCTTGCGGGTCGTGCGGTTGAGGAGGCGCACCCCGAGACGCTCCTCCAAAGCCAGGACGTGGTTGCTCACCATCGTTGCCGACATGTTCAAACGCCGGCCAGCCGCCGAAAATCCCATGTTTTCAACGACTTTCGTGAACACGGTCATGCTGGTCAGGCGATCCATCGACCTCGATTGTCCACTTTAAACGGATAGTCTATCGAAAAATTAGCCGATTATCCAATCAGGCATATTGGCGCATGTTTTCCTTCATCAGTGGAGGACGACATGCCCTACGACAGCCTCTCGACCCCCGACCGGACGACCCAGCGGACTACCCGCCGGATCAGCCTGAAGCGCATCGGCTTGGGTGCCGCCATCGTTGCGGCACTCATGGGAAGTGCCGGCTACGGCTATCGCTACTGGACCGTCGGGCGCTTCCTGGAGACGACCGACGACGCCTATCTCAAGGCCGATTACACGACCGTGGCTCCCAAGGTCTCGGGCTACATCGCCGACGTGTTGGTGGCCGACAACGAGCCCGTGAAGGCCGGCCAGGTCCTGGCCCGGATCGACGATCGGGATTTCCAGACAGCGCTGGCGCAGGCGAAGGCCGATGTTGCCGCGGCCGACGCGGAAATCCGCAACCTCTCGGCGCAACTCGAGCTGCAGAACTCCCTCGTGGCCCAGGCGGCCGCGAGCTTGGCCGGATCGCAGGCCGCGGCGCAGTTCGCCAGGACCGACGCCCTGCGCTTCCACACCTTGCGCCAGCAAGGGTTCGCCTCGGTCGAAAAGGACGATCAAGCCGAGACGTCGGTGCGCCAGACGGCGGCGGCGGTGGAGCATGACCAGGCCGCCCTTGCGGCGGCGCGCCAGCAGATCGACGTGCTGGAGACGCAAAAGGCGAAGGCCGAGACCTTGCTCGCGCGCACCCGCGCGCTCGAGGCGCAGGCCGAACTCAACCTCGGCTATACGACCATCACCGCCCCGATCGACGGCACCGTGGGGTCGCGCACGCTCCGCGCGGGTCAGTACGTCCAGGCCGGCACCGCGCTGATGGCGGTCGTGCCGCTGAAGGCGGTCTACGTCGTCGCCAACTTCAAGGAAACGCAGCTCACCCACGTGACCGCGGGCGAGCCGGCCGAGCTCGAGATCGACACGTTCCCCGGAGCCGCGGTCAAGGGCCGCGTCGACAGCCTGTCGCCGGCGAGCGGCCTCGAGTTCGCGCTGCTGCCGCCGGACAACGCGACCGGAAACTTCACGAAGATCGTGCAGCGCATCCCGGTGAAGATTGCGATCTCGGCCGACGATCCGCTGATCGGCCGGCTGCGCCCCGGCATGTCCGTGGTCGCCACGATCAACACCAAGGCGGAGTAAGCGCCATGACCGCGGGCACTGCCACCGTACCGTCCGGCGCACTCGGCAGCACGACCCGCAACTGGATCGCGGTGATCGGCTCGACCCTCGGCGCGTTCATGGCGGTGCTCAACATCCAGATCGTCAATTCCTCGCTCGCCGACATCCAGGGCGCCATCGGCGCTGGCATCGACGACGGCGGCTGGATCTCCACGTCCTATCTCATCACCGAGATCATCGTCATCCCGCTGAGCGCCTGGCTTGCCCGGGTCTTCTCCGTCCGCGTCTACCTGCTGACCAACGCCGTCCTGTTCCTGGTCTTCTCCGCGGCCTGCGCCCAGGCGCACAGCCTCGGCGAGATGATCGCCATCCGCGCCTTCCAGGGGTTCACCGGCGGCGTGCTCATCCCCATGGCGTTCACCCTGATCATCACCCTGCTGCCCAAATCCAAGCAGCCGGTCGGCATGGCGCTGTTCGCGGTGTCGGCCACGTTCGCGCCCGCGATCGGCCCGACGATCGGCGGCTATCTCAACGACAATTACGGCTGGCAATACATCTTCTACGTCAACCTGGTTCCGGGTGCGATCATGGTCGCCATGCTGTGGGTGTCGCTCGAGAAGGCGCCGATGCAGCTCGGCTTGATCCGGCAGGGCGACTGGCCGGGTGTCGTTACCATGGCGATCGGCCTCGGCGCGCTGCAGACGGTGCTCGAAGAGGGAAACAAGGACGACTGGTTCGGCTCACCGTTCATCGTGCGCCTCGCCGTCATCGCCGCGGTCTCGCTCGGGCTGTTCCTCGTCATCGAGCTGACGGTCAAGAAGCCGCTCCTCAACCTGCGCCTGCTGGTGCGCCGCAATTTCGGGTTCGGCACGCTCGCGAACTTCCTGCTCGGCTCCGCGCTCTACGGCTCGGTGTTCGTGCTGCCGCTCTATCTCTCGCAGGTCCAGGGCTACAACGCCGAGCAGATCGGCGAGGTCCTGGCCTGGGTCGGTCTGCCGCAGCTGGTGCTCATCCCGCTCGTCCCGCGGCTCATGAAGAAGGTGGACGCACGGATCCTGGTCGGCTTCGGCTTTGCCCTGTTCGCCGCCAGCAACTTGATGTCCATCCATCTGTCGAACGACTTCTCGGGCCCCGAGTTCTTCCTCCCCAACCTCGTGCGCGCGATCGGACAGGCGGTCATCCTCGCGCCCCTGTCGGCCATCAGCACGGCCAGCATCGAGGCGGAGAATGCCGGGTCCGCGTCGGCGCTCTTCAACATGATGCGCAATCTGGGCGGCGCCATCGGGATCGCCGCCCTGCAGACGGTCGTCACCAAGCGCGAGCAATTCCATTCGAACGTGCTGACCGCCGCGGTCTCGCAGTTCGACGAGGCGACCCGCGCCCGCATAGACCAGCTCACGGCCCGGTTCCTGTCCCACGGCATCACCGACATCGCCGTGGCGAAGCACGAAGCGGTCGTGGCGGTCGGCAGGGTCATCCGTCGCCAGGCGACGATCATGGCCTATGGCGATGCGTTCTATCTCATTGGCGTCGTCATGATTGTTGCTCTGATCGCCATTATGCTGCTGCGCAAGCCCGACCACCTCGGCGGCGGCGGCGCCCATTGAATCCATTTGGAAAGGAGACCTGACATGCAACCCCGGATGAACTTCTACAAAGCCTCCCCCGACGCCATGAAGGCCGTAATGGGGCTCGAAACGTTCGTGCAGAAGAGCGGCCTCGAGGCATCGCTAATCGATCTCGTGAAGACGCGCGCCTCGCAGATCAACGGCTGCGCCTATTGCGTCCACATGCACACGAAGGAGGCCCGTCAGCGCGGCGAGAGCGAGGAGCGGCTCTACCTGCTCTCGGCATGGCACGAATCCCCCCTCTACACGGCACGCGAGCGGGCGGCCCTGGCGTGGACCGAGGCCGTCACGCTGGTCGCCGAGAGCCGCGTCCCCGACGATGTCTACGAGGAGGCACGGCAGCACTTCTCCGAAACCGAGCTCGTCAACCTGACCGTGGCGGTCGCCGCGATCAACGCCTGGAATCGCCTCGCGATCAGCTTCCGGGCCGTGCATCCGACGGCCGCGGCGCAGACCGCATGAGATGGCGGAGGTCACCATGCACACGCATCTTGTGTCATCCGGCGGACGCGATGTCCGCCAGGCCAGCCGGCGCCGGAAGGAGCTCATGAGCTTCGACCGGCATCGGGTCCGTGGGATCCTCGAATGGCTCACGGGCGACGAAGGCCACGATCTCGACGACGCCGGTTTCATGGGTGCGACCGGCCGGCGTTTGCGCAAGGCAGGGCTGCCGGTGGACCGGCTGACCCTTCACCTGCGGACCCTGCATCCGGAGTTTCGCGGCCGGACGGTGGTGTGGAGTCCCGGCGCCCCGGTGCAGGTGGCCGACCGCGAGCACGATGCCGGCCAATCGGACGTGTTCGCACGCAGTCCGATGCGCCAGGTCATGGACACCCGCCGCTGGCTCGTCGTGCGCCTGGACGATCCGCGCTATGCGGAACTGTCGATGCTCGACCTGTTCCGCGGCCAAGGGCTGGTCGAGTTGGTCATCGCACCGCTGATCTACGGCGACATGCCCGCCAGTGCCGTCGTGTTCTGCACCCGCCGCACGACCGGATTCTCCGACGCCGACCAGCGCGCCCTGGCGGCGATCGTACCGGCGCTGCGCGGCGCCTGCGAAATCCGCATGCTTCGCCATGCGGAGACCACGCTTCTGGACACCTATGTCGGCACGGCCACCGGCCGCCGGATCCTGGCGGGCCACATCCGGCGGGGCGACGCCGAGACCCTGGACGCCGCGCTCTTCCTCTGCGATCTGCGGGGCTTCACGGCGTTGTCGGACCGGCTGTCGACCGCCGACGTGCTGTCGCTGCTCAACCTCTATTTCGACCAGGTCGTGCCGGCGATCGAAGCCGCGGGCGGCGAGATCCTGAAGTTCATGGGCGATGCCGTGCTGGCCTACTTCCCCGCCGGCCGCGATCCCGAACAGAGCTGCCGGGCGGCGTTCGAGGCCGCACGGGCGGCGCTGCGCCGCCTGGCCGACGCGTCGCCCGCGTCGGGTCCGCTGCGCGCCGGCATCGCCCTCCATTATGGGACGGTCAGTTACGGGAACATCGGGTCGGGGCACCGGCTCGACTTCACCGTCATCGGCCGTGACGTGAACCTGACCAGCCGCCTGCAGGGCTTGTGCGAGCCCCTCGGCGAGCCGCTCTTGATGTCGAAAGAGTTTGCCCGGCGTCTGGACCGCCCGGACATCGCACCGATCGGTGCGCACGCGGTGAAGGGATTGAGCTATCCGATCGAGCTCTTCGCGCCCGACGGCGCGCAAGGCCGCTAACCCTGGAGTCTAAACCAGCGCGAAGGGGAGCGCCTGCGGGCTGCGGAAGTTGGACGACGGCGTCCAGCTGAGCCGGGTTTCCGTGAGCCGGAACTCCGGGATGCGGCCGAGGAACTCGCGCATGGCGGATGCGGTCACGAGGCGCGCCAATTGGTTTCCGAGGCAGAAATGCGCCCCGGCGCCGAAGCCGAGATGCCCCTGCGGCCGGCGCTCGACGTTGTAACGGTCGGGATCCTGGAACTTGCGCCCGTCGCGGTTGGCCGAGCCGTAGGCCAGCGCCACCTTGTCGCCTTCCTTGATGCGCTGGCCGTGCAGCTCGACGTCGCGCGTGGCGATGCGCTTGAAGCGCTGCGCCGAGGTGTTGAAGCGCAGCGATTCCTCGATGGCGGGGGCGAGCAAGCTCCAGTCCGCCAGCACCTTGGCGCGCTCCGCCGGGTGGTCATGGAGGTTGAGGGCGAACATGTTCATGAAGCTCGACAGCGATTCCACGCCGGCCATGATGAAGGTCGCGGAGGTCAGGACGACCTCGCGGTCGGTGAGCCGGTCGCCGTCGATCTCGGCTGTGGCCAGGGCCGTCACGACGTCGGCGGTCGGCGCCTTGCGCCGCGCCGCGACCTGCTCGGCGATGAACTCGCCGAGCTCCTGGAACGCGCGCGTCTGCTCTTCGTTGCGGCCGCGGCGCTCCTTGTCGGTCGAGATGGAGAGCACGACCTTGCGCCGGATTTCGGCATGGTCGCTGGCCGGCAGGCCCATCATCTGGAAGATGATGCCGACGGTGACACGGCTGGAGAAATCGGCGACGAAGTCGAACCGGCCGCGCCGCAGGATGTCGTCGACCGCGGATGCGGCAACGCGCCGGGTCGGCTCGGCCAGATGCTCGACATTGCGCTTGAGGAAGGCGGACTCCGCCAGCGCCCGCAGGCGGTCGTGGCGCGGCGGGTCGGTCGTCCCGAGCGTGCCGCCGGCGCGGCCCGGCAGCTCGTCGATCAAATTGCCGGCGCGCGAGGAGAACGTCTTCCAGTCCTGGGCCGCCGCGAACACGTCGGCATAGCGCGAGAGGATCCACACCCCGTTGCGGTCGTGCCAGTAGCAGGGATGGCGGTCGCGCAGCGCCGCGTAGTACGGAAACGGATCGGCGTCGATCTCCGTCGAGTACAGGTCGAAGACCGGTGCGTCCGTCATCCGGCCCCTAGAGCTTGTCCGGAAGGGGCTTGCCGCGCGTCTCGGGCAGGAACGGGGTCGCGATGATGCCGAGCGCGTAGATATACGCGACCGTCATCGCCGCGTTGCCGAAGCCGCCGAAGTTCGCGATCAAGGTGCCGGCCACCAGGGGGCCGATCCAGGCGATGAAGCGCGGCATGTTGAAGCAGAACGCCGCCCCCGTCGCGCGCACCGGCGTGGGGAACAGCTCCGGCAGCCAGACCGGCATCCACGAATAGAGGCCGAGGCTGAAGAAGCCGTTCACCAGGGCTGCCACGAGCAGCACGTTGAGGTCGTGTGTCCACAGGAACACGAGCGGCGTGGTGAGGAATGCCAGCACGAAGTAAACGAGGGTGACCGGCTTGCGGCCCAGGGCGTCCGCGAAAAAGCCGAGCCCGATATATCCGAGGATGGCGCCGATGTTGTACGCCATGCCGGCATAGCTCGCCCATTGCGGAGCCGGCAGGCCGGCCTTGGCCGCCACCGACGCGATATAGGGCGGCAGCCACGCCGAGATGCCCCACCACGCGAGCGTCGTCGTGAGCGACATCAGGAAGGCGATGATCGTGCGCCGACACACCTCGGGGGTCGCGAACAGCTCGAGCAGGGTGAAGCGTGTCAGCGCCTTCTCGTGCTCCTGCAAGGCTTCGCCGCGGCGCTGGCGCTCGGTCGCGGTCTGGCGCTCGCGGTTCGCCTGCTCCCAGCGCGGCGATTCCGGAATGCCGCGGCGGATCCACAAGGTGAAAAAGCCGGGCAGAATGCCGAGGAGGAACATGTAGCGCCACGCGCCGGGGCCGGCGGCACCGACATAGAGCCACACGAAGGATGCGACGAAGAAGCCGATGCCGAGGCCGCACTGCATCAGCCCCGCCCCCTTGCCGCGCGCTTTGTCGGGCCACAGCTCGGCGGTGATCGAAGCGCCGGTCGACCATTCCGAACCGATGGCGACGCCGACCAGGAGGCGCAGCACCGCGAACGAGGTCCAGTCCCAGGCAAACGCGCTCAACCCTGTGAGCAGCGAGTAGCCCAGGATGGCGATCATCATCGTGCGCTTGCGGCCGATGTAGTCGGCGAGGATGCCGCCGAGGGTGCCGCCCACCGCCCAACCCAGCAGGGTCAGTGCGATCACGATGCCCGCATAGGTCGGGATCTGGGCGTATTGCGAGGGCTCGAGCAGCTGGTGCAGAGCCACGCCCACGGTCAGGATGAGTGCGTAGGTCTCATAGCCGTCGAACATCCAGCCGAGATTGGCGGCCAGCAGCGTGTTCCATTGGCTGCGGTTGATGCTGCGGTACCAGGGCTGCGTTGCGCCCACGGCGACGTCCGACATGGCTAGTCCCTCCCCCTGTTGCCGACCGGTTTCGTTCGTTAATGCGGCGGCGGTCGTCCCGATCATCCACCTTTTTGTTTGCGCGCCGCAAGCCTGACCGCCTGGATTATCTCCGGATAGGCGCCGCAGCGACAGAGATTTCCGGAAAGATAATGCCGGATCTGGTCGTCGTCCGGGTCCGGATGCTCGGCCAGGAGCTGGCTTGCCATGACGACGAAGCCCGGCGTGCAGAAGCCGCACTGGAACGCGCCCGCTTCGAGGAAGGCCTCCTGCACCGCACTCAGCCGCCCTCCATTGCCGAGATGCTCGACGGTCGTCACCTCGGCACCGTCGGCGAACGCGGCCAGATAGAGGCAACCCGACACAGCGCGCCCATCGACCACAACGGTGCAGCAGCCGCACAGGCCCTGGCTGCAGCTCTCGCGCGCGCCGAACAGGCTGAACTGGTCCTGCAGCACTTCGACCAGGGTCCGGTGCGGGGCGACCTCGGCCGCCACCGGCTGGCCGTTGAGGGTGAAGCGGATGGTGCGGTTTTCTGCGACCATCTCACTCCTCCGCAAGCGGCTGGCCGCGCGCCGCCCGGAGGGCGCGGTAGACCGCCTCTGCGGTCAGCGGCAGCTTGGTGAGGCGCACGCCGACCGCGTCGAAGATCGCATTCGCAATCGCCGGCGAGACGCCGAACGTGCCGGACTCGCCCACACCCTTGGCGCCGAACGGTCCGTCGCGCTGCTCGGCCGCGACCGCCTCGTTCTCCATGACGGGCATGTCGCGCAGGCCCGGGATCTTGTAGTCGGCGAGCGAGGCATTGGTCACCTGCCCGCCGTCGAAATTCATCTCCTCGAACATGGTGAAGCCGAGCTGCATCACCGCCGCACCGGAGAGCTGCGTGTCGACGATCTTGGGATTGATCGGCTTGCCCACGTCGGCGACGTTCACAAGCCGGGTCACGCGTACCTGGCCGGTCTCGGTATCGACCTCGACCTCGGCACCGGTGCCGCCGGTCATCCAGTACGGCGTCGCGTTGGGTGTCAGCCCCGTGTCGTGGTCGGGCGACTTGTAGGCCGGGATGTAGCTGCCGCTGCCGACCACGTTGCCGGCCTGCATGCCGTATTTGCGGCGGAACAGCTCGGCCACCGGCACGTTGCTGCCCGGCGGCAGGCCGAGCTCCTCGGCCATGGCGGCGAGCTTGGCGCGCACCTCCTCGGCGGCGAGCCGCACCGCGTGCCCCATGTGATAGGTCGAGCGCGAGCCGAGTGTCGCCATGTCGTAGGGTGTGACGTCGGTGTCCGGATGCACGACCGTCACCGACTCGACGGGCAGGTTCAGGACCTCGGCCACGATCTGCGCCATGATCGTGTCCGAGCCCTGGCCCATGTCGACCGTGCTGCAATAGAGCGCGCAAGACCCGTCGGCGTAGAGATTGACGATCGCCATCGAGGTGGTGGGCGCCACGCTCGCCTTGAAGCCGATGGCGATGCCGCGGCCGCGCCGGATGGTCCCCGTTCCGCGGTCGAACGGCTTCGCCCAGTCCATGCGCGCCGCGAGCCGGTCGAGCACGGCCTCGATCTCGGCATCGCGCATGACCGTGCCCGTCGCCTGCGGGCGCCAGTTCCGCAGGATGTGCTTGCGCCGGAACGCGACCGGGTCGATGCCCAGCTCGTGCGCGACCATGTCGGTGTGGCATTCGTACGCCCAGACCAGCTGCGGGATGCCGAAGCCGCGCAGGGCGCCGGCCGGCGGCAGGTTGGTGTAGAGCGCGTACGAATCCACATGCACGTTGTCGATGTCGTACGGCCCCGCCGCGGTGAATCCCGATTTCTGCGTCACGCGCGGCCCGATGTCGGCGTAGGCGCCGCCGTTCCACCACACCTCGCACTCGCGCGCGGTGATGCGGCCGTCCTTCACCCCGCTCTTGATGCGGAAGGTGCTGGCGTGCTTGGTGATCGTGTAGAACTGCTCTTCCATGGTGAGCGAGATCTTCACCGGCCGGCGCACCATCAGCGACAGCGCCACCACCAGCGCCTCGAGCTTGATGTAGAGCTTGGCGCCGAACCCGCCGCCGAGGAACGCCGTCTTCACGCGCACGCGGTTCTCCGGCCAGCCGAGCAGCCGCGCGATCTCGATGCGCACGAAGGACGGGCTCTGCGAGGCGGTGTAGATCGTGGCCGCGCTGTCGGTGGTCTCCGCGGCCGACACGAACGGCTCGAGCGGCAGGTGCAGGACCTGCTGCGTGCGGAACGTATGCTCGAACACGCGGTCGGCCTCGGCGAAGGCGCGGGCCACGTCGCCGCGGCGGAGCCGGAAGTCGAGCGCCACGTTGGTGTCTCGCTTGCCTTCGAGATGCTTCAAGTCCGGGAACGTGCCCGCCGGCTTGAGCGCCTCGTGCACCACGGCCTTCGAGGTCATGGCCTCGACCTCGTCGAACACCGCCGGCAACTCCTCGTACTCGGCCACGATGAGCTGCGCTGCGGCATCGGCCACGTGCGGGTCCGCGGCCAGCACCACGGCCACCGGCTCGCCCACGTAGTGCACCTTGTCGAGCGCCAGGATCGGCTGGTCGTGGAACGCCGGCCCATAATAAGGATGCGGAATGACCGTGCGGATATCCTCGCCGGTGATCACGCTCACCACGCCGGGCAACGCCTGGGCGGCGGTGACGTCGATCCGCTTGATGCGTCCGTGTGCCACGGTCGAGCGGAAGATCTTGCCCACCAGCATGCCCGGCAGGCGCAGGTGATGGACGTACTCGGCGCGGCCGCTGACCTTCGCCGGACCTTCGCGGCGCGGCACCGACCGGCCGACCTGGCCGCCCGACATGACGGTCATCCCGCACCTCCCGCGGCGAGTGCGGCGCGCACCGCCCGGCCGACATAGACCCGCACCAGCTCGCGCTTGTACGCGGCCGAGCCGTGCGCGTCGGCCATCGGCGACACCTCGTCCGCCGCCGCATCACAGGCGCGGCGCAAGGCGGCGTCGTCGCCCCGGCCGCCGCGCAAGGCCACACTCGCGCCGCTCAGCTTCGTTGGCCGCTCGGTGGCCGCGCTCACCACGATGCGCGCCTCGGTGATGCTCGAACCCGCCATCTCCAGCGCGACCGCGACCCCGAGAGCGGGCCAATCGTCGGCCGAGCGCGTCGTGCATTTGAGGTACGCCGCGCGCACCTGCGGCCACAGCGGCACCGACAGCTCGGCGATCAGCTCGTTGCGTGCCAGCGAGGTCTCGAAATAGCCGGCAAAGAGGCTTTCGACCGGCAGGGTCCGCTCCCCGCCGGGGCCGACCACGCGGATGCTGGCGCCGAGGGCGATCAGCAGCGGTGGCAGGTCCATGTGCGGGTCGGCATGGGCCAGATGGCCGCCGATCGTCGCCACGTTGCGCACGCGCACGTTCGACAAGGTCCGCAAAGTCCGGGAGATCGCCGGCAGCAGACGGCGCGTTTCGGCGGAACGTTCGAGCGATGCGAGCGGCGTGAGCGCTCCGATGCGCAAGGTCGTGTCGTCCACCTGGATGCGCGACGCCTCGGGCTCGACCGAGCGCAGACTGACGAGCCGCGTCGGCTTGAACACGCCGGCCTTCATCATCAGCATCAACGCCGTGCCGCCGGCGATCGGCCGCACCGACGGATCGTCGGGATCGAGAAGCCCCGCCGCGTCGCGCAGCGATCGCGGCTCCACGAGGTCGAACGGCGTCATGAGCTGGCCTCCGCCGGCGCCTCGACCATGCGGCGCAGATTGGCGGCGAAGCTCTTCTCCATCTCCCGCGCCTTGGAGCGCAGCACCGGCTGGCCCATGGCGCCGAGCTTGCCGGCGAGGCTGACGTCGACCGCGTAGCGGATCAGGGTCTCCTCGCCGGTCTGCTCGAGCGTGGTCGTCGACGCGGCGGTCAGGCGGCCGACCACGCCAACCGGCGTGCCTTCGACCTTGGCCTCGATCAAGCGCGGCGGATCGAGATTTGTCACCTCGACCGCGACCGCGAACTTGAAGCGCATATAGGCGATCCTGGTCTCCAAGGTCGCGGTGTAGTGGCTGCCGTCGATTTCGCTGAGCGCGCCGACGCCCTCGACGCACGAGGCGAACGCGCGCGCATCGCGCAGCTTCTCGAACACCGCCTCGCGGCCTGCGCGCACGCTGATCTCGCCGTCGAATTTCACCCAGTTTCTCTCCCGGAGCCGAGCATGCCATGGCCTCCTTCGGCATGGAAGCCGGCGCCGCTTCGCCGTAAAATGGGCGAAACCGGAGGAAACGATGGCAACCGTACCCACCCGCGAGCGCGGCGCCCTGCCCTCAGGCGCCAAAGAGGCCATGGAGGCGCTCAACGCCGAGGCCGGCAAGCTCTCGATCTGGCTGCGCACCCAGGCAAACGCGCCCTCGCAGCGGCCGTGGTTCCGCGACACCGGGCTCGATGTCGCGGGCCGCCTGTCGGGCGGGCGCGCCGGCACGGGCCAGATGAAGGCGGCCGCGCACCGCTGGCGCTGGGCCGAGATCTCGCCCTATCTGCACCGCATCGCCGATATCGCGCGCACCGCCGAGGTGTCGCCGATCGAATTCGCCGAGCGCCAGCAGTTCCTGCTCACCAACCCGGGCCTGGGCGGCCGGCTGCAGGTGACCAGCACCATCCGCTGCGCGGTGTCGATCTACAATCCGGGAGACGTGGCGCCCGTGCACATCCACACGCCCAATGCCAGCCGCACCATCCTGTCGGACTCGGGCGGCTACACCACGGTCGAGGGCGAGCGCTGCGAGGCGAAGCGCGGCGATCTGATCCTGACCCCGCACGGCACCTGGCACGATCACGGCAACGACGGCAGCACGCCCGTGATCTGGATGGATATCCTCGATTATCCGCTGCTCGAATTCCTCGACTGCATCTGGTTGGACGAAGACTTCCACGGGACCCGCGAGGGCAACTCGCGGGCACAAGCCCCCCAACAGGGCAACGGCTACTCGCACAAGCTCTACGGCCAGGGCGGGGTCATTCCCAGCTTCGTCTCGCACCAGCGCGGGATCGGGCGCGATACCTCGCCCATGATCCACTACCGCGGGGCCGACGTCCGCCAGGCGCTCGACGGCCTGCGCGGCGAGGCGGGCGACCCGTACGAGGGCATCACGGTCAAGTTCGTGAACCCGGCGACCGGTGGCCCGGTATTCCCCACCCTCGCCTACACCGCACAGCTCCTGCGGCCGGACGAAGAAACGCGCTTCAAGCGCGAGACGGCGAGCGCCCTCTACGTCGTGCTCGAGGGCCAGGGCGCCACCGAGATCGGCGGCCAGCGCTTCGACTGGTCCGCCAACGACATCTTTGTCGTGCCGAACTTCCTGTGGCGCCGGCACATCAACACCGGCCGCGGTGACGCGGTGATCTATGCCGTGAGCGACCAGCCGCTCTTGGAGAAGATCGGACAATATCGGGCGCAAGGGCGCACGGCGGACGGCAAGGTCGTGCAACTGGTGAGTTGACGCCCCTCGCCCTCTCTTTCCGTCATGCCCGGACTTGTTCCGGGCATCCACGTCGCGCCGCAAGCACAACCGCTTGTAAATTGCACGCCGACGTGGATCGCCGGGACAAGCCCGGCGATGACAATTAGAAGAAGCTTTGGCTCAACCCTTGTCGGCAACATCCTTCGCCGAGAATGTCCGCTGCGGCAGCAGGTCGCCGCAGCCGGCGCGGCGCGCCCAGTATTCCCAGGCGCGCCACGTCTCGGGCGAGTCCGCATTGTAATAGCCGCCCGACGCCGCGCGCGCCGCGATCTCGCCGGGGGCCAGGTACTTGACCTCGCCCATGCGCATCGCCGCCATCTGCACGCGCGCGTTGCGCGGCAGGTAGACCGCGGTGCGGACCACATCGATCAGCGAGCGCGCCGCCGCCGCGAAGCCATGGCCGCGCATCAGCGCCACGTTATGGGTGCCGAGGCTGGCTGCAAGGTCGCGCCCTTGGGCCATGTTCGAGACCAGCAGATTCGTCTCGGCGCCGAACTTGTCCGCGATGTCCCACACCGGCACGCGTGTTCCGATGAAGCTGCCGGAGTGGATCACGGGCCTGAGCGGCACGTCGGTGATGCCGAACGGCAGGGTGTCCTCGGCATGCGCGTGCACCACCGCCAGCACGTCCGGCCGCGCCTCGTAGATGGCGCCGTGGATGAAGCGCTCGCGATAGGGCGGCCGCCCGTCGTCCCCTGCCGGCTTGCCGTCGAGCGTGAACTCGACGATGTCCTCGGGCCCGACGAATTCGGGGCTGCGCGACCAGGACAGCAGGTAGCGCTCGGGGTTCAGCGGATGGCGGATGCTGACATGGCCGTAGGCGTCGATGACGTCCTCGTTGGCGAGGATGCGGTTGGCGATCACCAGCTGGCGGACGGCGGTCTGGAGTTCGGTGTTCATGATCGTTCCTTGGGCGCGATACCGGCGCTAGGAATTGTCCGCTGAAGCTGCAACAGTGTCCAGATCAGGGGAGGAACGATGACGGCGAGATCATTCCGGCGGGTGCTCGGCGCCGCCGCGATTCTTCTGGCGGCGGGTTCGGCAGCGCGAGCCGACAACGACGACGCAAGGACCTATCCCAACCGGCCGATCCATCTCGTGGCGCCGGTCGCGGCGGGCGGCGCCAACGACGTGCTGGCGCGGATGATCGCCGACAAGCTCGGCTCGCGCCTGGGCCAGCCGGTGGTGACGGAGAACCGGGCCGGTGCTGCGACGATCATCGGCACCGCCTATGTCGCGCACGCGGCGCCCAACGGCTACACGTTGCTCATCGGGCCGATGGCGGCGCTTGCGGTCAACCCCGCGATCTACGAGACCCTGCCCTACAACCCGCGCGACCTCGTCCCGATCTCGCTGATCGCCACCTACCCGCTCATCATGGTCGTCAACAAGGATGCACCGGTCCGCAGCGTGCGCGAGCTGGTCACCTATGCCAAGGCGAACCCGAGCAAGGTCAATTCCGGCGGGGCCGCGGGCACGTTCCAGCTCGCCACCGAATTGTTCAAACAGCGCACCGGCGCGCCGATCGAGTACCTCGCCTATAAGGGCAGCAACGAGACCGTCGCCGCCATTATGTCCGGCGAGCTCACGATGGCGATGGTGGACGCAGGTGCGGTGTCGGCGCAGGTCAAGGCAGACACGGTCCGCGGCCTGGCGGTCACCGCACCGGCACGGATCGCAGCGTTCCCCGACCTGCCGACGATGGCCGAGGCCGGGCTGCCTGACATGGTCGTGCTCAGCTGGAGCGGCATCTTCGCACCCGCCGGCACGCCGCCCACGATCGTCAAGAAGCTCCAGGACGAGATCATCCGCGCCGTCAAATCGCCTGATGTCAGTGCCAAGCTGCGCGCCCTCGACCTCGATCCGGTCGGCAACACCGGGGACGAGTTCCAGCGCATCGTCGATGCCGATATCAGGACGTGGGCGGCGGTCGCGGCCACCGCGCATATCCGGCTCAAGCCATAAGGCTAGGCGCGTTCGGCCGCGCGCTTGCGGGCCGGCACGTCGGCCAACGGCGCCGGCTCAATCTCCTGGAACCGGGTGAAATCGACGACGACCCGCTCGTCGCCGTCCGTGCCGTCGGCGCGCAGCACATCGGCGAAGCAGTAGCCCCACCGGATATCCGCCGCATCGTAGGTGTAGCGCGCATAGACAGTCTGGCTCAGCACCTCGTCCACCCCGGCCAGCAGCACCACGATCTCCATGTCGGCGGCGGCGAACGAGTCCGGCGTCTCGCCCCGCAGCGGACTGTCCTCGTCGATGCGGTGAAAGACGGTCCAGGTGAGGCTGAAAAACGAGCTGTGGCTGCGCACGAGCTTGAGGTCGTGCTGGCGCCACATCGGCATGCCTTCGGGACTGCGCTCGGCCCGCAGCAGCGTCGCCTGGACCTCGGCCTGCAGGATCTGGTTGCGCCGCTCGTTGGCCATCCGGAACATCAGGGTAGGCACGCCCTCGTACTGCGCGATCACGGCGTGACGGGTGAACTGCACGCGGGCACTGGGGCGCGAGAAGCGGGTGAACACGAGCCCGGTGATCAGCGCGAAATACATGAGGCCGGTCACGGTCTCGACGGTGACCAGGGCGTTCGCGTACCCGGTTTCTGGATACATGTTGCCGTAGCCGATCGTCGCCAGGGTCTGGACGCTGAAGAAGAAGGCGTCCGCCAGGCTGCTCGGCCGTGCATTGGCGATCGAGTTCGGTTCGATGAGATACAACAGCGCAAAGAAAAGATTGAGCACCACGTAAAAGCAGGCGCAGACCCCCGCCACGGCCGGCAGCGGGAGGGTGAGGAACCAGTGGTAGAGATCGCGGTGGCGCAGCTCGCGCCAGCCGATGCGCACGACGCGGTCCTGCTGCGGCCGCGACCGCTGGACCCGTTGCCGCTTTTTCTTCGTCATGTCTCACCGTACCATGCAGCCCTGCGACAGATCGAGCGGGAGCGGGTCACGACATCATGATCATCTTCGTCACGGCCGAC
>Ga0335069_10005942_pt1 | contig 17850 bp, 15 predicted proteins | sample Lox_Sample_11_FD_206714 | JGI IMG/M metagenome (GOLD analysis project Ga0335069, IMG submission 206714) | Soil microbial communities from Loxahatchee National Wildlife Refuge, Florida, United States - Lox_Sample_1.1 | ecosystem: Environmental > Terrestrial > Soil > Wetlands | place: USA... | reverse complement strand
GCCACGCTCTACGAGCAGAAGGGTCGCGGCGGCGTGAGCGTGCGCCTCGCGGCGACCAGCGCCTCGCTCGCGCCGCTCGCGTGGAAGCCGCGCGAGCTCGAGGTCACGAGCCTCGAGCCGGTGCGCGGCGAGACGGATCCCGGCATCGCCTACTTCTTCTCTGACGACGGCTGGCAGGGCTACCTGTTCCAGGTGCGCGCCGGCGACCCGGCGATCGCGGATCTCCGCCCGAGCGGGCTCGACGACGCGATCGCGTCCGTGCGCGTCGAGGGCGATGCGCGCGTCGCGCTCTACGGCGATCTCTACTATCGGGGTCGCGAGTGGGTGTCGACGCAGGGCTCGACGAGCCTCGCGGTGAGCGACGCGTTCGGGCGTCGCGCCTCGTCGCTGCAGGTCGTGCGCGCGTCGCAGCCGGATTCGCCGCCCGCCGATCCGATGACGTGGACCCTGCTGCTCGCGCCGAAGGACGACTGGAAGCAGGCTCACCGCGACACCGTGATCAACTACCGCACCTGGGGCGGCGGCGAGTGGACCGCCGCCTACCTCGGCGGCGGACGCTTCCGCCACACGCAGCGCGGCGCGACGCGCTCCCGCGAGTCGATCGGCGTCAACTACATCGACTGGAAGGGCAGCGAGTGGACGGCCACCGTCGAGGGCGAGAAGTTCCGCCACACGCGCCGGGACGGGAAGCGCGACGAGGTGGATCGCACGATCCACTTCCAGGCCTGGGACGGCGAACCCTGGTCGGCCCGGCTCGTCCCGCCGGCCGCGCTCGCCGCGCAGCCCTAGCCGTGCGACGAGTGGCGACCGCTCGCGTCTCGCTCGCGCTCGCGCTGGTGCTCGCGGCCGGCTGCCTCTCGATCCCGGTGCGCGTGCAGCGCTCCGACCCGATCGCGGTGCACCGCGAGATCACGGCCAACGTGCTGACGTCAGGCGAGCCGTCCGATCGCTCGCTCCAGGTGCTCCAGCGCCTCGGGCTCCGCGACCAGTTCGAGCTCCACCCCACCGAGACGCTCGCGCTCCTCCACTCGCAGCTCGCCGAGAAGGGCGACCACCGGCTGCTCTCGGCGCTCGCGGAGCTCTCCTTCTACCACGCCGACCAGACGCGCGACGCCCCCTACTACCTCGCGGCGGCGGCCTACGCCTACGCGCTGCTCTTCCCCGGTCCCGGCGAGGACACGCTCGACCCCTCGGATCCGCGACTGCGCCTCGCCTACGACCTCTACAACCGCGGCATCACGCAGGCGCTGACACGCGGAAGCGAAGGCGAGGTCTTCTTCGAGTCGGGGATCTACGAGCTGCCCTTCGGCACGGTCGAGGTCGAGATTCCGCCCGACGAGATGCAGTGGGCGGGGCACCGCATGCACAACTTCATGGCGGCGGCGGACTTCGACCTCACCGGCCTTCGCAACCGCTACCGCCGCACCGGCATCGGCGCGCCGCTGCTCGCGGAGCTCGACGACGAGCCGGGTCCGCCGCAGCCGGAGCGCTTCCTCCCGGGCCTGCGCGTGCCGGCGACGATGTTCCTCCGCTTCGAGACTCCGCGTCGCGCGCTGAAGACGGGGCACCTGCGGACGCGCGCCGAGATCTACACGCCGGACGAGTCGATGACCGTCGCGGTCGACGGCCGCGATGTGCCGATCGAGTTCGAGACGAGCTCCGCCTTCGCCGCGAGCCTCGCCGAGTCGCCGCTCTGGGACTTCGAGCTGAAGGGCTTCTTCTCGGGGACCTTCACCCCGCTCGCCAAGGCGGTGAAGACGGCCGTGAAGACGGCGGTCGTCGGCACGCCAACGGTCGAGGCGGAGAGCGCGGACGAGGGCCTGCTCTTCCTCCAGCCCTACGTGCGCGGCCACATGCCGATCGTGCTGATCCACGGCACCGCGTCGAGCCCCGCGCGCTGGGCCAACCTCGTCAACGAGCTCGGCAACGAGCGGCTCGTGTGGGAGCGCTACCAGGCCTGGCTCTTCATCTACAACACCGGGAATCCGATCGGATACTCCGCGGGCCTGCTGCGGCGCGCGCTCGAGCGCGCCGTCGCGCGCTTCGACCCGGACGGCACCGACGCCGCGCTGCGTCGGATGGTCCTGATCGGGCACAGCCAGGGCGGCCTGCTGGCGAAGCTCACGGCCGTCGACAGCGGCACGCATCTGTGGGACCAGTTCGCGAAGGTGCCCCTCGATCAGCTCCAGCTCTCGGAAGGCGTGCGCGAGACCCTGCGCATGAGCACGTTCTTCACGCCGGAGCCCTTCGTCAGCCGCGTCGTCTTCCTGTGCACGCCGCAGCGCGGCTCCTACCTCGCGAGCTTCAGCTTCGCCCGGCTCGTCTCCGACTTCGTCGCGCTGCCGAGCAACCTGACGCAGGTGGTCGGCGAGCTCGCGCTGCAGAACCACGACAAGCTGTGGCTCCGCTCGATGGCGCGGCTGCCGACCAGCATCGACAACATGACTCCCGGCAATCCCTTCATCAAAGCGCTGGCCGCTCTGCCGATCGCGCCGGGCATCCACGCGCACTCGATCATCGCCGTGCGCGGCACGGGTCCGCCGGAGCACGGGTCCGACGGCGTGGTCAGCTACAAGAGCGCGCACCTCGACGGGGTCGACTCGGAGCTGGTGGTGGATTCCAGCCACTCGGCGCAGGATCAGCCGGCCGTGATCGAGGAGATCCGCCGCATCCTGATGCTCCACGCGGCCTCGTACGAGTCCGCGCCGATCGCCTACTGAAGGGGGACACCGCAATGGGACGCAGCCGCGAAGAGTGGATCGCGCTGGCGCACGCGCACGCGACGCACGAGGGCGCGGGCGATTTCGACGCCCTGCTCGCGACCTTGGAAGACGATCCGGTCTACGAGCTCCATCCGGTGGGGCTCGCCTTCGGCGGCATGGAGGCCGCGCGCGCCTTCTACCGCCACTTCTTCGCGAGCTTCCAGCCGCTGATCGACTCGTACTCGCTTCGCAGCGAGTGGGTCGGGGCGGATGGCGCCGCGCAGGAGTACGTCATCAGGCTGCGCTTCCCGGACGGCCAGCGCGAGACCCACCGCGTGATCGGCGTGCTGACCTTCGGCCGCGAGGCGCTCTCGGGTGAGCGCGTGTGGGCGAGCGAGCGGCTGCTGCGCCTGATGTTCGGACCGGCCTTCGAGCTGGCGACTCCGATCCGCGACTACTGAGCGCCGAGGAGCGCGCGCTTCAGATCCGTCGAAACGGGGTGCTCGCCGAGCCAGTTGCGGAGCAGCGCCGGGTAGAAGGCGGGGTCGGCGATCGGCTCGCGCGGGGTGCCGTCGATCGCGACCACCGTACCGGTGCCGGGGACGGAGTCGATCGCGATCCGCGTTCCCGTCTTCACCACTCCGAGCGACGTGAAGATCGACTCGAAGCGCGCGACGCTCTTTGCCAACGCTTGCATCGCGGCCTCATCGTGGTTGGCGCGCAGGCTCTTCTCGAACGAGCCCACGAATTGCGCCGCGTCGACGTCGCGCAGCATCGCGATCGACGCGCGCTTCCGGCCCGGCGACGAGATGGCCGACTCGGCCGACGGCGCGAGCGCGGGGAGGTACAGCCCGACGGCGTAGACGTCGAAGAACAGGATGCGACGCACGCCCGCGCCCGAGAGGACGAGCGGCGCCGCGCCCGGCGCCGGCACGACCTGCGCCGGGAAGTCGACGCCTTCCACGTCGACGGCTCGCGCCGCGTGCGCGGCGACGAACGCGAGAGCGCAGGTCAGCACGGCGACGAGCGCGATCCGGAGGCGTGTCATGCGACTCGCGCCACCGCGATGCGATAGAACTCGTAGCCTCGCATGCTCGTCGATGCCTCTCCGTAGGCGAGGCGCCGGTACTCGACCGCGCCGAGGTCGCGCTCGAGCTCGAGTCCGCGCGCGCGCAGGAACTCCGCGAGGTTCGCCGGGTCGAGGCCGAAAGTCCACGGCTCGCCCGCCGCCGCGAGCGTCGCGAAGAGCCGCTCGGTGCCGGCGTACTTCGCGGGCTGCGTGAGCACGTCGGCGTGCACGTAGGTGAAGACCACGCGGCTCCCCGCCGCCGCGCGCGCGCACCAGCGCAAGGTCGCGTCGACCGCGTCGGCGCGCAGGTAGTTCGTCACGCCCTCCCAGAGGAAGAGCGTGCGGCGCGACGGCTCGTAGCCCGCGGCCGCCATCGCGCGCTCGAGGTCGCGCTCGCCGAAGTCGGTGGCGACGAAGCGCACGCCCTCCGGCAGCGCGCCGAGCGCGCGGCGCAGCCGCGCCTGCTTGCGAGCCTGCGTCGCCGGATGGTCGACCTCGAAGACTGCGACTCCGCGCAGCGGGGACAGTCGAAGCGCGCGCGAGTCGAAGCCCGCGCCGAGGATCACGAGCTGCTGCGCGCCGCCCGCGACGCCCTCGCGCACGATTTCGTCGAGGAACCGCGTGCGCGCGACGCCCGACGTGCGCGCGCCGGGCCAGCGGCGGTCGACGTAGCGCGCGAGCAAGGCGAAGACGCCCGGAATGCGGGCGGCCGTCGCGACGAGCGCGAGCGGCGCCGAGAGGAAGGCTCGCGCGAACGGGTCGTCGCAGCGGCGCGACGCGGCCGGCGCACTCGACTCGAGCGCGCGGAAGAAGGCCATGTGCTCGGCGGTGCGGCTCGCCCGACCCGACCGCATGCATCCTCCGACTCGACCTGGGGCGGGCGCTCGGGAGATACTGGGCCGCCTGCACGGGAGATGCACCAGGTGGAGTTCGGCGTCGTCACGGTGGCGTGGTTCGGGCGGGCCGAGGGGCTCGCGCGCCGCATCGAGGGCCAGGGCTTCCACACGCTGCTGCTGACGGACAGCCAGAATCTCTGCCCCGAGGTCTGGAGCAACCTGGCGCTCGCCGCGCGCGCGACCTCGCGACTGCGCCTCGGACCCGGCGTCACGAACTCGGTGACGCGCGACCCCGCGCTGACGGCCTGCGCGGCGGTGACCTTGCAGGCGCACAGCGAGGGACGCGCGCTTCTCTGCATCGGGCGCGGCGACTCGGCGCTGCAGCGAATCGGTCGACGCGAGCAGCGCGTCGACGACTTCGAGGAGTATCTGCGATCCGTGCAGGCGTATCTCCGCGGCGAGGCGGTGCCGCGCGACGGCTTCGAGAGCCGCCTAGAGTTCCTGCCGGCGCTCGGATCGCTGCCGAAGGTGCCGCTCGAGGTGATGGCGACCGGGCCGCGCGTGATCGAGCTCGCGGCGCGCGTGGCCGATCGCGTCTGCTTCGCGGTCGGCGCGGACCCGGACTTCCTCGCGAGCCGCGCGGCGCTCGCGCGCTCGGCCGCGGAGCGCGCCGGCCGCGATCCGGCGAGCCTGAGGCTCGGCGCGGTCGTCAACGCGGTAGTCCACGACGATCTCCGCGCCGGGCGCGAGGCGGCACGCGGCGGTGCCACCACCTTCGCGCGCTTCTCCGCCTTCCGCGGCAACGACGTGCGCGCGCTGCCGGCTCCTCTCCGGCGCGCGGTCGCATGGATCCGCGCAAACTACGACATGCGCGACCACACCCGAACCGGAGTCGCGCACACGCGCGGCATCTCGGACGAGTTCGTCGACTGGTTCGCGATCGTCGGCCCGGGGGAGCGCGCGCGCGAGCGCTTCGCCGCGCTCGCCGGGCTCGGCCTCGACTTCGTGCACGTGGTGCCGGGCTCGACCGGCGCCGATCCCGCGATCGTCGGCGCCTCACTCGAGGCGATCGCGAAGGAGATCGTGCCGGCCTTCGCGGGGCCTCCCGCTCGTTAGTCCTTGTGCGCCTCCATCACGGGCGCCTTCCAGCTCCCGTCGAGCACGGGCGCCTCCGGCAGGTAGAGCCGCAGCGCGGCGGCGAAGGGTCCCTTCGGCGCGGGCAGCCAGTTCGACTCGTGGTCCTTGCCCGGCGAATCGCTCTGGACGTAGAGCGTGAGGCCGCCGTCCGGATCGCGCTTCAGGCCGGACAGCATCGTCGAGTTGATCAGGTACCGGTTCAGCGGATTCGCCACGAGCAGCTGCTGCGGCAGTCTGTACATCGTGAGCGACCAGAAGGCCTTCGCAGGCGGCAGCGCGCCCTTCGCGAAGTGGAGGACGTAGCGCTGTTTCGAGGCGTCGAGCGGCTGGCCGGCGCCGTCGCTGCCGTACACGAGGTTGAAGGCCTCGTCCTTCGAGTTGCCGAAGTTCCCCATCTGCGCCGCGAGCGCGCGCTTCACGTAGTTCGTGCCGAGCTCCGTGCGCGAGCCGAAGAGGCCGGACGACGTCTTCGTCTTCGCGCGCAGGGCGTCGATCTCCTGCTGTCCCTCCTTGATTCCGCTCACGAAGGCCAATCGGACCTCGCGCGACAGCCCCGTCATCACGAAGGGCTTGCCCGGCACCACGCCGATCTTTGCGAAGCGTTCGCGCAGCGCGGTCTCGTCGGGAAGGGTCGGGCAGAACCGGAGCACGAACGCGAGGATGCTGAAGAAGCGCGGCGACATGCGCTGCTTCTTCTCCGACAGCGGCGGAACGAAGTCGATCTTCGGCGCGGCAGGGGGCGCCGGCTTGCCGAGGAAGGCCGAGAGCGTCTGGAGCTTGTAGCCGGACTGGATCTTCTTCACGGTGTCGAGATCGGCGGGGCCCTTCAGCTGCGTGCGGTAGATCGCGAGCCCGAGCTCCGTATCGGCGCGGATCACCTGGACGACACCCTTCGGCGTCTCGCCCTTCCAGCCGGGGCCCGCGACCAGGAAGCTGCCGCCGCTGTTGCCCGTCGCGCGCGTGCCGAGGTAGCCGAAGTTGTAGGAGTAGAGGTCGACGAGCTGGACCGAGTAGTAGCGATCCTTCTCGATCGGAGGCAGCGTGAAGACCAGCGGCTCGGCGCGCAGATCCAGCACCGCGTACGAGTAGGCCGTGTCCGAGTTCGGTGCCGAGACCGCCTTGTCCTCGGGCGTGAAGACGCGCGCCTCGCTCTTGATCGTGTTGAAGGGCGCCTTGTAGGCTGGGCTCTTCGTGTCGACCGCGTACGCGTAGAGCATGCGGTACTCGTCGATGAGCGGGTAGCCGTAGACGTAGGCCTCCTTCGCGATGGAGTGCGCCGCGTCCGGCGTGAGCTCCGCGAGCGCGGGGGCGGCTAGCGCGATCACGCCGAGCGCGAGCCCGGCGGCACGGAGAAGAGTCGGAATGCGGCGGAGCATGGGCACCTCGGATAGGGGGGCCACACCATCGCCGCGAAGACGCCGCGCCGCCAGAGGCGCTATCGATGCGTCGCGAGCGCCGTGCGGGACGCATCCGAGGACGGCAGCTCCACGTCGAGGTTGTGGAGCCACTTGCGCAGCGCCTGAGCGCGCAGGGTCGGCGGCGTTCCCGCGTCGGCGAGCGCCTCCTCGAAGCTCGAGCTCTCGGAGTGGTAGTAGAACGTGTCGCGGTAGACGCCGACCGCGAAGCGGCTCGCGTCGGGGCCGAAGAGGCTGCGACCGACCATGCCGCGCGGCTTCGGCACGCCGAGCAGCGCGAGTACGGTCGGCGTGACGTCGACCTGGCTGGCGAATGCGCCCGTGTCGAGACCGCGCAGGCGTGCGGGATCGCGCATCGCGAACACGAGCGGGAGTCGCCCGAGCCGCACGTACTCCTCCGGCGGCACGGTGTCGCGGTACTCGACGCCGGGGTGCGGCGTGTGATCGGCGGTGAGGACGACGAGCGTGTGGTCGTCGAAGAGATTCTCCTGCTCGAGCGTCGTGAAGAGGCCGCTCACGCACTGATCCGTCCAGTAGAGCGCGTTGTAGAGGCCGACGTTCTGTCGCTTCAGCGCGTCGGGCAGGTGGTCGAACGGCACGCCCTGGAAGGGACCCGGCTGGTGCAGGTCGATGGTGTTGAGGATCACGACCACCTTGTCGTCCCGGTGCTCGCGCAGGATGCGCACGCCTTCCTCGTAGACGACGGCGTCGTTGAAGCCCCAGGCCGAGTGCCAGTGGCTCTCGTAGCGCTCGGCGAGCTCCTCGCCTGCGATGTAGTGATCCATCTGGAACATGCGCGGATAGGTGTAGAGCTCGTTGCCGTAGTGCTTGCTGACGGCGCGCACGTAGAACGACTCGAAGCCGGCCCGCTCGCGCAGCAGCGAGAGCAGCGACGGACGGCCGCCGCCCCAGTCGGGCTCGAGGCGCGAGAGCAGCAGGCTGTTGAGCCCCCAATCGCTCGGCATGTTGGACGTGTAGAAGCGCTCGAAGTGCGGGAAGCGCGCGAGCAGCGAGTCGAGGTACGCAGTCGCCTCGGCCGGGACCTTCGCGTTCTCGCTGTGGAGATAGGCGGCCGCCAGCGACTCGAGGATCACGATCACGATGCGGCGGATCTCGGGTCCGGCGACTGCGGTCGCCGCCGGCCCCGGCGCGTCGGCGTCGAGCAGGCGCAGGTCGCGCAGCTGCTCCGTCTCCTCGGGCGTATACGCGACCGCTTCGAGCGGTGGCGCCGGCTTCTCCAGATGTCGCGAGGCCGCCAGCGCGGTGAAGAGGTTCGCCACGATCGGCGCCGACACCTTCCGCAGGCTCGCGTTGCGCGTGCGGTCGAGGAACTGCTCGATCGCGCTCTGCTGCGCCGGCATCACCGGCTGCGTGACGACGGCGAGCGGGAGCAGCGGAGCCAGACAGCCGCCGGCCAGCGCCAGGGTCGCGAGCGGGCGAGCGAAGTCCGTGTGCGCATCGGAGAGGAGCCGCGCGTTCAGCCGGACGAGCGCCAGCGCGCCGAGCGCGGCGAGCGCCGCGGTCGCGGCGCTGCGGGCTTCGAGCGTGCCGCCGAGCGAGAGCAGGTTGACGTTCACGAAGAGCACGGGCTCGACGTGCTCCAACGTGAAGTAGAAGTAGCCAAGGTCGCCCGCCAGGATCAGCGTTGCGACGCCGAGCACGACGTGCGTCAGCCGGCGCGTCGCGGCCCTCGGCGCGAGCGCGAAGGCGACGTAGGCCGGCATCACGCACGCGAGGTCTCTCAGCACGCCGATGCCGGCCGATCCCAGCGCGGCGGCGCGCGCGGCCGACTCGTGGTTCAACTCGAGCAGGCTCGCGATCTGGATCCTCGCCAGCAGGTCGACGAGCGCGAAGAGCCCGGGCATCGCGAGCACGCGCGCCACTGCCTGCCACGGACGCCTGACGTCGCCTGCCTGCGAATCCACGCCGACACCGCCCCGCACGGGTCCAGCGCACGATTCGGCCCACCCGCCGCGGGACTTGAACCCGGAGCTGCGCGCGCGGCACGGAGGCCGACTCGAGAGCCGGCCGACGCGCTACGCGATCTCGACCGGCAGGTTCAGCGGGCGGCGGAAAATCCCCATCGGCTGGAAGCGCTGCAGGTCCTCGCGCACGCGCGAGCCGGGGGTCACGATGTCGAGCGCGGCGTCGAGCATGCAGCCCATCTCCTGGCGCGCGAGGTTGGCGCCGAGGCAGTAGTGGGGGCCGTTGCCGAAGATCAGCAGCTCGCGGTTGTCGCGGTCGAAGTCGAGCACGTCGGGGCTCGGGAAGACCGCCGGATCGCGGTTCGCGCCGCCGAGCGCGAGCATCAGCATCTGTCCCTTGCGGATCGATTTGCCTCGCAGCGTGAAGTCGCGCACCGCGTAGCGCATCATGCCCGCCGGGCCGCCGAAGGCGAAGCGCATGATCTCGTTGACCGCCTTCGGCACGAGCGAGCGGTCGGCGCGCACGCGCGCGAGCTGATCGGGATGCTCGAGCAAGGTCTGGATCATCACGAGCCCGCCGAGGTTCGTGGTCTCGCTGCCGGCGCCGATCAGGATCGAGACCAGCATCACGATCTCGTCGTCGGTGATCGGCTCGCCCTCGCCCTGCGCGCGCAGGAGATCCGAGATCAGGTCCTCGCGGAGCTCGTGGCGCCGCTCGGCGATCATGCGGCGGATCCAGGGCGACATCTCCTGCAGCGCCTGCTCGGCCTTCGCGACTCCCTCGGGCGGCGCGAACGGGAAGAAGGCGCGGATCATCTCCTGCGCGAGATCGCGGAAGCGCGCCTCGTCGGCGCCGGCCCGCACGCCGAAGATGCGGCTGATGACCGTGTTGGGGATCGGGTTCGTGAAGTCGCCGAGCAGATCGATCACCTCGCCGCGGCGTCCGCGCAATGGCGCCGCGAAGCGCTCGACCACCTCGCGGATCTGCGCGTCCATGCGCCGCACCGCGCGCGGCGTCAGCGCGCCGTTGAAGAGGCGTCGGAAGCGCGCGTGCTCCGCCGGGCCCTTCGAGGCGAGGCTCTCCTCCTGGAGCCAGCGCACCAAGGTGCCGTCCGGCGCGGGCGCGTAGTGCTCCCACGCGCGCCGGTTCTGCGTCGCGTTCTCGGGGTCGTTGAAGAGCTGCTTCACATCGTCGTGTCGGGTCACAAACCAGAAGCCGAGCGACTCGACGAAGTGGACGGGATCCTCGGCGCGCAGCCGGTGGAGCTGCGGCGACGGATCGCCGCCGGCGGAGGCCGTCTCGACCAGCGCGAGGAAGGGATCGCGGGCGGCGGAGGAGGGCGCGGTCGCGGCGCTCATGGCGGTCTCCCGAGGGTGGCGCGTAGATAGACTACTAGTCTACTCTTGGACCCGTTGTCAACTGCAGCCCTCAGCCGCATCGAGCGCCGCCGCCAGGAGACCACCGACCGCATCACGGAGGCGGCCGCGCGTCTCTTCGGCGAGCGCGGCTTCGCGGCGACCACCGTCTCCGAGATCTGCGAGCGCGCCGACGTCGCGCGTCAGACCTTCTTCAACCACTTCGCGACCAAGCAGGAGGTCGCACAGGAGCTCGCGCGGCGCGGCCACGACTTCTTCCTCGACGCGCTCGCGGCGGCGCGGCGCGACGGCGCGAGCACCGGCGAGCGCCTCGCGCGCTTCTTCGCCTCGATCCACGAGGCCGCCGCCGAGGTCGGCCCGATGCACCAGGACCTCGTCTCCGAGGTGGTGCGCGCGTCCTACCAGGTGACCGACCCGGCGAGCATGGGAACGATCCATCGCGCGGTCGAGAAGCTGCTGCGCGCGGGCCGCGCGCAGGGCGACGTCTCGCGCCGCCACGCGCTCGAGGATCAGGCCGCGCTCGTGCTCGGCGCGCTCCAGAACCTCTACTTCGAGTGGACGCACCGCGCCGACTTCCCGATCGCCGAGCGCTCCGCGCGCATGGCGCGCCTGCTCGCCGACGCGCTCGCGCCGTAGCGCGCGCGGCCGGAGCGGGCGCCCGCTTCGCTAGGGTTCGCGCCTCTCGGAGCCCGCCTGCATGCGCCCCGCCGTCGCCGTCCCGCTGCTCGTCGTCGCCGGGGTCGTCGTCGGCGCGGCGATCTGCGAGCTCGCGCTGCGAATCGCCGTGCCGGGCGCGCCGGATCTGCGCGCGATCCACATGGCCGAGCCGGACAAGCCGTGGCTCTACCGACTCCGGCCCGGCGCGGAGGCCGAGCTCGACAAGACCGGCGGCGTCCACTACCGCGTGAACGCCGACGGCTTCCGCGGTCCGCGCTATGCGCGCGAGCACCCGGACGGCGCCTTCCGCATCGCCGTGCTCGGCGACTCGCTCACCTTCGGCTTCGGCGTCGACGAGGCCGACGTCTACACCGCGCAGCTCGAGGCGCTCCTCGCGCAGAGCCTGGCGCCGCGCAAGGTCGAGGTGCTGAACTTCGGTGTCGGCGGCTACAACGCCTACAACGAGGCCACGCTCTACGAGGGCCTCGCCGCGGACTACGCGCCCGACCTAGTGCTCGTGCAGTTCTGCATCAACGATCTGAACGATCCGCGGCTGCACTTCGATGCGCACACCTTGAGCCTGCTCGACCTGCCGGACGCCGCGTTTCCCGATCCCGCGGTGCGCGCGCTGCCGATGCCCGACAAGTCGCCGCTCGCCTTCTGCGCGGGGCGCCTGCGCCTGTGCGATCTCCTGCAGCACGCGCTCTTCGAGGACCGCGCGGATCGCCAGGCGGTCGCGCGCGCCGTCGCGCCGCGAGCGTCACTGCAAGGCGCGGAGCGCGACTGGCTACGCGCGCGCTACGACGAGCTCGCGCACGCGGCGGCGGCGCACGGCGCCGCCTTCGGCGTGATCGTCTTCCCGTATCCGAAGCAGCTGAAGGAGCCGCCGCGTGACCGGCTCCCGCGCGACATCGTGGAGCTCGGCCGCGAGGACGGCTGGACGGCGATCGATCTGACGCCGGCCTACCGCGCGGCGATCGCGCGCGGCGACGACTCGCTCTTCCTCGACCTCTGGCACCCGAATCCGCTCGGACATCGCGTCGCCGCGCAGGCGCTCGCGGAGGAGCTGCCGCGGCTCGGCCTCATGCCGCCCGCTCAGGGCGTCGGCGCGCGGTAGATCCCGGTCAGCACCGGAAGGCCGAGCGCCTCGCCGACCTCGCGCACGGTCTCGGGGCAGAAGCCGTAGCTCCTCAGCCGCGACACCCGGCCGTCCTCCTCTTCGAGGCGGTGCACGCCGTCGAGGCTCTCGCGGCCGCGGCGCGTGTGGAAGTGCAGCAGGATCGGCTCGCCGCGGAAGAGCGCTCGCTCCATGCGCTGCGACTCGAACTGGAACCACGCCGGCCAGTCCGGGTGTCCGCCGAGCGCCCCCTCGAACCAGCTCTTCTTGCTGCGATGACCGTCGTAGCCCCAGTGGAGGCCGCCGCCTCCGACGTTTTCGACGGTCGCGTTGTCGAGCACGAGCGCGAGCAGGCCCGGACGATCGGCCGCGTTGAAGAGCGCGACGAAGCGGTCGACCAGCGACACCGACGGCACGGGGCCGCGCGGCGCGGCGGGCTCGTCCCGCTCGGGCTCGGACTCTCGCAGGCGCTCGCGCGCCCGGTGCAGAGCGGACTTCACGGCGCCGACGGTCGTCTCCAGCACTTCCGCGCTCTCCTCCAGATCGAGGTCGAAGACGTCCTTCAGCAGCACCGCCGCGCGCTCGCGCGGGGGAAGGCGCAGCAGACGCATTCCTGCGTCGCGGAGCTCGCCGCTCGGCGATGCGCCGCTCCTTCCGGCCACGACATCGGCTTCGACCTTTGCGCCGGCGAGCGCCGCGGCCTCGCGCTCGCGCCGCCGGTGACGGTCGATCCACAGGTTCGTCGCGGTGCGGAGCAGGTACGAGCGCGGATTGCGCACCGGATCGTGGATGCGGCCGAGCGATCCGAATGCGCGCAGCAAGGTGTCCTGCACGAGATCCTCGGCGTCCCAGAGATCGCGCGTCAGGCGTCGGCAGTAGACGTGGAGCGCCGGCCGCAGCGGCTGCACGAAGTCGAGGTAGCGCTGCCAGGCGGCGCGCAGGTCTTCGCGGAGTGCGTCCGGGAGCTCGAGGTCCGCCACGAGGTGCCTCCTGTCTCTTCCGACCGGGATGACGAACCGGAGCGGAGCCAGGATACGCGGAACGCCTGCCTGGCAGGATCCGAGGGGTCTTCGTCCTCGACGACCTCGCGCCGGCGCGAGATGCTCGTGCCTGCGCCCACGGAGGCCCGCCATGTCCGAGTCTGCGCCGCGCACCCTCGGCGCCGTGCTCTACCCGCAGTTCGAGCTGCTCGACCTCTACGGACCGCTCGAGATGTTCGGCGCGCTCGAGAAGGAGATCCGCATCGTCACGGTCGCGGAGAAGAAGGGACCGGTCGCTTCGACGCCCGGGGTCGAGACGGTTGCCCGCTACGACTTCGACGACTGCCCGCGGCTCGATCTCGTCCTCGTGCCGGGCGGCATCGGCACCCTGCCTCAGCTCGCGAACGAGGCGCTGCTCGGCTTCCTGCGAAAGCGCTCAGCATCGGCGGAGCTCACGATGTCGGTCTGCTCGGGCTCGGCGCTGCTCGCGCGCGCGGGGCTCCTCGACGGGCGCCGCGCGACTTCCAACAAAATGTACTTCCAGGTCGCGCGCAGCCAGAGCGACAAGGTCCGCTGGGTCACGGCCGCGCGCTGGGTCGAGGACGGGCCCTTCGCGACGTCCTCCGGTGTTTCCGCCGGCACCGACATGGCGCTCGCGGTGATCGCGAAGCTCTTCGGTCCCGCGCGCGCCGAGCAGGTCGCGATCGGCACCGAGTACACCTGGCATCGCGACGCCGACCGCGATCCCTTCGCGCAGTACCTCGACAAAGCCGGCGCGGTGCTCTCCAGCTAGGCCGTTTCGCGCAGAACTAGTCGAGCGGCTGCGTCGGATCGACGCCGAGCCAGCAGAGCGCGGAGAATCCGTAGAGCACCGCGACGGTGTAGAGCGGTGCCTCCCAGCTGTTCCAGGCGTCGAGGCACCAGCCGATCACGAGCGGGCTCGTGACGCCGCCGAGGTTGCCGAAGGTGTTCATCGCGCCCGACACGACGCCGGCGTGGCGCCCGCCGATCGCGAGGCACACCGACCACGCCGGCGCGATGCCGAGCGCCGCGAAGCCGGCGGCGGCCGCGAGGCAGAAGGCACTGGCGCGCGGATCGGCGGTCGCGACCGCCGCAGCGATCGCGACCGCGGCGAGAGGAAGGCCGACGAATCCCGGCGCGCGCAGCGCCACGCGCGCGCCGTGGCGTCGCGCGAGGCGGTCCGCGAGAAGACCTCCGGCCAGCGAGCCGCCCGCGATCCCGAGCAGCGGCAGCGCCGCGAGCCAGCCGACGGCCGAGAGATCGAAGCCGCGACCGCGCAGCAGATAGGTCGGCAGCCAGGTGATGTAGAAGTACCAGCCGTAGATCGCGCCGAAGTACATCCCGGCGAGCGCCACCAGGCTGCGACTGCGGATCATCGCGGCCCAGGGAACCTGCGGGTGCTCGCCCGGCGGGTCGTTCCCGATCAGCGCGAGCTCGGCGGCGCCGACGCTCGAATGCGTACGTGGATCGTCGCGGAACCAGCGGAACCAGGCCGCGGCGTACGCGATGCCGACCGTGCCGAGGATCGGGAAGGTCGCGCGCCACGTGAAGCGCTCGAGCAGCGCGACCACGAGCGGCTGGGTCAGCGCGCCGCCGAGCGCGGCGGCCATCAGGGTCAGCCCGAACGCCGCGCCTCGCTCGCGCGCGGGCAGCCAGCGCGAGAAGGCGCGCGTGAGGCTCGGCAGAACGCCGGCCTCACCCATGCCGAAGAGAAATCGCAGCGAGATCAAGGACCCGAAGCCCGCGGCCGCGCCGGTGGCCGCGGTCATCCCGGACCACCAGAGCACGATGCGGGTCAAGGTCACGCGCGCGCCGAAGCGGTCCGCGAGCCAGCCGCTCGGCACTTCGAAGAGGGCGTAGGCCAGGGTGAAGGCGCTGAAGACGTAGCCCATCTGCGCGTCGTCGAGGCCGAGGTCGGACTTGATGGCGGGCGCGGCGGTCGAGATGCAGACGCGGTCGAGATACGCGACCGCCATCGCCCCGAGCGCGAAGGCGAGCATGGTGTGGCGCGCGCGCGTCGCTCGCATGACTCCTCGGCCGCGGGCCGACACAGGGTACCAGCGATTGCCGGTGCGATCGCACGCTCGCGGCGCGGGCTCCGGCGGGTAGAGTCCCGGCGGTGTCGAGCCACCCGCCCGAAGCGAGTCGACCCGGACGCGCGCTGCTCCTCTACGCCGAGCTGACCTACGCGGCGCTCGTCGTCCACGTCGGGCTTCTCGCTCGCAATCTGCCGGAGACCGGTGTCGCGCCTACGCTCTTCTTCCTAGCCGCGCTGCTCGACTCCTGCTTCCTCTACCTGCTGCCCGCCTTCGCGCCCGTCGCGCTCGCGTTCGCTCTCGCCGCGCGGCTCGAGGCGCGCGGCGCTCCGCGACGCGCTGCGAGAGCGATCGTGGCGGTGCTCGCCGTCGCGCTGCCGGGCGCGCTCCAGATCGCCGTCTTCGCCGACCGCCGCATCTACGAGATCTTCGGCTTCCACGTGAACGGCTTCGTGATGAACGTGATCGCGACGCCGGGCGGAATCGACTCGATGGGCGGCGACGAAGCCAGCACGGCGCTTTTCGCCGCGATCGCGCTCGGGCTCGTCGCGCTGCAGTCGGGACTCCTCGTGCTGGCGCAACGCCTCGCCGCGCGCGAGCCGCGGCACCCGGAGCGCGCGCGGAGGCGCCTGCTCGCGACGGTCGCCGCGTTGCTCGCGCTCATGCTCTCCGAGCGCCTCGCCTACGCCTTCGCGCAGCTCTACGGCTACACGCCGCTCCTCGACGCGGCGGAGACGCTGCCGTGGTACGCGCCCGTCACGATCCTCGGCATCGCGCAGTCCCTGGGCTTCGCCCCGGCGCGCATCGACGCGCCGCACTTCCGCGTCGCGTCGGATCGGCTGCGCTACCCGCTCGCGCCGATCGCGCGCGCGGACCACCCGGTCCGCAACATCGTCTGGCTGGTGTCGGAGTCGCTGCGCGCGGACATGCTCGATCCCGAGATCATGCCGGCCACGTACGCCTTCGCGCGGCGCGCGCTCTGGTTCCGCGATCACTACAGCGGCGGCAACGGCACGCGCATGGGCATGTTCACGATGTTCTACGGCCTGCACGGCTCGTACTGGTTCCCGTTCCTCCAGCACCGCCGGCAGCCGGTGCTGCTCGACGTCCTCCAGCAGGACGGCTACCAGCTCGGGATCTTCACCAGCGCGAACTTCAGCTACCCCGAGTTCGACGAGACGATCTTCGCGGGCGTGCCCGGCTCGCAGCTCCACTCCTCGCACAACGGCGGCCCGGGCTGGCAGCGCGACCGCCAGAACGTCGGTGAGCTGCTCGACTTCGTCGAGCGCCGCGACCCGGCTCGTCCCTTCTTCGCGTTCCTCTTCTTCGAGTCGCCGCACGCCCGCTACTACTTCCCGCCCGAGTCCGTGATCCGGCGCCCGTACCTCGAGGATCTGAGCTACGCGACGATGAACCTGCAGCGCGACATGCCGCTGATCTTCAACCGCTACGTCAACGCGTGTCATCACCTCGACAGCCAGTTCGCGCGCGTGCTCGACGGCCTCGAGCAGCAGCACCTGCTCGACTCGACGATCGTGGTCATCACCGGCGACCACGGCGAGGAGTTCCTCGAGAAGGGGCGCTGGGGTCACGGCTCGGACTTCAGCGAGGAGCAGACGCGGGTGCCGCTCGTGTTGTGGATCCCCGGAGAGTCCCCGCGCGAGGTGACGCGACTCACGAGCCACGCCGACATCCCGGCCACCTTGCTCGCGCGTCTCGGCGTCGTGAATCCGCCCTCCGACTACTCGATCGGATTCGATCTGCTCGGCCCGCAGCAGCGCGTGGACGCGGTGCTCGCTGACTGGAACCGCATCGCCGTGATCGACGCCGACGCGAAGCTGATCTTCCCGATGGGCGCGTCGAGCCTGCTCCAGCGCCTGCGCGCGACCACGCGCGCCGACGCGCCGCTCCCCACGTCCGAGGCCCACTCGGTGCTGGAGGAGAAGCGCCCGCGCTTCCTCGAGGTCGTCCACGATCTCGCGCGCTTCAGCGCGCGAGGCTAGTCGCTACTGCGGCTTCGGCTCGGCGGGCTTCGGCCCTTCGGGCTTCGGCTCGCCGGGTGACGGTGTCGCGCCGCCTCCCCACCGCATCATGCCGGGACCAGGAGGTCCCATCATGCCGCGCGGTCCCATCATGCCGGGGCCCGGGCCACGAGGTCCCATCATGCCGGGACCCCAGCCCTCGCCCGGTTCGCCGCGCATCATGCGCGCCATCCAGGGATACGCGCTGTCGAATTCCCCTCGCGTGTGGTAGCGGATCCCCCAGTAGAGCGTGCAGGCCGCGCTGAGCACCGATCCGACGAGCGCGACCGCGGCCGCAGCCCGCAGGAGGCCCGAGCCCGCGAGCCGTCCGTGATGCAGCAGCACGAGCCCCGCCGCGAAGACCGCGAGCGCGAGCAGGAACGAGATCTCCATCGCGAACATCGCCATGACGATTCCTCCCTTGATCGGTGTCGGATTCTAGGGCTGCGGCTGCGGACGCCGCGCGACCCCCTCGAAGTCGCTCCGGTTGCCCTGGAAGGTGTCGAGGTCGATCGCGCCGCGGATGCCGCGGATGCGGCCGTTGTCGGCGAACTGCC